>Ga0315900_10003343_pt1 | contig 23559 bp, 26 predicted proteins | sample LakEriMetagenome_FD_203521 | JGI IMG/M metagenome (GOLD analysis project Ga0315900, IMG submission 203521) | Freshwater fungal communities from buoy surface, Lake Erie, Ohio, United States - Buoy 12 MA114 | ecosystem: Environmental > Aquatic > Freshwater > Lake > Lake biofilm | place: USA: Lake... | reverse complement strand
AAATGGGAAAAAGTTTACTGGACGTGTAGTGGCCTTTAATAGAAAAAGTGAAGAAACCATACTCTATACCTATGACCTTACAACTTTTGCCGGAAAATATCTAAATGCCAGCAATCAGACCAATTATGGTTTTGAAACAGAATTACAATGGAATTTTCAACCCGTTAGTTTTCGTGCTAATTATGCATTCACCAATGGTAGCACGCAAAGTATTTACGATGGAACGGGTGCTACTACCGGAAAAGATACCAGCTATTTCAACCTTTATCGCATCCCTAAACATGCGTTTAATTGGCAGGCGAGTTATCAAATTACAAACTGGGTATTCAATCTTTCAGGCAGAGTTGCCTCTTCAAGAGAGGAGTTTGTTTATGGAGCCGCTCCCCTTACCATGCAAGGCTATGCCACCTTTGATTTATACACAGAACACCGATTTGAAAAAGTAAAAGGATTAAGAGCGTTTTTAGATGTTCGTAATCTAACCAACACACAATACGAAGAAATCAGAGGCTATACCACCAGGGGATTCAATGTAATGATTGGGTTGCTGTATGGTCGCTAGGCATTGCCTACTTTTGTAGGAAAGCCTGATACATGAACTTTAACCTCAAAGAATTCTTAACACTCAGTTTTACCCTTTTTGCGGTTATTGATATTGTAGGTTCGGTACCGATGCTGATCAGCATCAAAAAGAAATTAGGCAACATCCATCCCTTTCGGGTTACACTCATCTCGGGGGGATTGATGGTGCTTTTTTTCTTTATGGGTAAACCTCTCCTAAACATACTTGGCGTAGACATCCGCTCTTTTGCGGTAGCCGGTTCAATAGTGATTTTTATCTTGGGGTTAGAGATGGTCTTAGGGATTGAGTTTTTTAAATCCGATAGCAATGATGCCACCTCAACGGTAGTACCCATTGCTTTCCCCTTGATTGCAGGAAGTGGAACCCTGACTACCATCATGTCTCTTAAAGCTACATTTGAACGCAGTGATCGTAATGAATACATGATCCTATTAGCCATCCTTGTTAACCTATTAGTTATTTTTCTAGTATTACGCTCACTCAATTGGATCGAACGCTTGCTAGGCAAAGCCGGTCTCATGGCAGTACGTAAGTTTTTTGGCGTAATTTTACTGGCTATCGCCGTGAAGATCTTTGCAGGGAATGCTGCCGGTCTTCTCCGATAAGCTGGCCTCGTAGTACAATGGATAGTATAAGAGTTTCCGAAGCTCCAGATACAGGTTCGATTCCTGTCGAGGCTACCAATTGAGATTAAGGTGACAGGATTTTTGCCTTTGGCAAAATGCCTGTCGAGGCTACAAAGTAAATGGATCGATAAATTCAATTTTCCCGTCTTGTAGCACAACAAGTGGACTGTTTTTGGATTTTTTGTAGGCGATTAGATCTTCGCGGACCTTTTTCATTCCTGCAATAATTTTTTTCGCATTATCACTGAGGACTAACTTTTTAACCGGCTCTGTTCCTTTAACTTTTCCCATTTTTCAAAATTAAAAACCTCAATTAATTTTTCACCTGTAGCGTATGCAATTTGTAAAACATCAACTGTTGTACTGTCAAAGATTAATGTTTCGTTAGCTAAAGGTAAATAAATTGAAAATAGATTTTGCAGTCCGCGGGTGTATCGCCTTCTTATGACTTCAGTTTCAATATGATGTCCGCCTTCTTCTACTCGCTTTTTAACACGCGTAATGGCCATTTCTGGTGAGTCCAACCAAAAATAGATCAGGGTTACATGATAGCCCATGGCCTGAGCCAACAAGATTGTTTCTTTGTAAGAGCGTGCTGCCAACGTAGTTTCAAATGCAAAGGTTTCGCCGTTGCGGATTCGTTCATTGATCTGTTCGAGCATCATACGGCCAGCCTCAAACGCTACACGTTCTACATTTTCAGGGTTCAACTCTCTTGCAATTTCATCAGCATTGATGAACACCTCGCAGTCGAGAATTTCCGGCAATAGGGAGAAAGAAGCAGTTGTTTTACCCGCTCCATTACAACCCGCAACGATATACAACCTGGCGCCCATACAACAAGTATACTCAGAAAAGTAAAACCCCGCAAGCTCACCCATTGAATTCCCCTAATTTTAACGCATGTTTTTTTACTGGGCATATGGGCTAGAGATTCAATCGGAGTTAGAATTCCCTGAGATGCATCCTTATGCAGTCAAAATGCCTGATCTGGAAATTAAATTCGGAAAGGTTCCAGCAATGCTCACAGGCCACGAAGTGATTGCTAAGGAAAAGTTTTTTATTAGCCCCACTGAATACCTTGTTCATTTACCGATTTGCTCTTACTATGTGAAAGAGGGTATCTCAGTAACCATTGAGTTGAAGGAGAACGCGGATCTTCCTTCTGTACGATTATTCTTACTTACCAATGCAATGGCAGCTGTTTTACACCAGCGCAATAAAGTAGCTCTTCATGCAGGTGCCATACAAACTGATAAAGGATTAGTGGTGATTTGTGGGGAATCAGGTGCCGGAAAGTCAACGAGCATTAGCGCCTTACAACAAAAAGGATACAAGATTTTTGTAGACGATGTATTAGTCTTGGAGAAAGAAGAAGAGCGAGTTGTGGGAGTTGCAGCCTATCCCACCCTAAAACTTTGGGATGATACAATTGAAAAGCTAGCACTTGGAGTAATTCCTGAAGAACAGAAGTTACGAGAGAGTGTGAACAAATATAGAGTGAGTTTTCAAAATGATTTCACAACAAGAAGCATCCCGGTTTATAAACTCTTTTATTTACGTAAAGAGGAAGCAAACACTACTATTGAAGTATCTAAAAAAGGTGGATTGGAAGCATTCAAAATCTTGTATTCGCAGCTTTATCGCACTTCCATGATCAACAATACCAAAAGTCAGGTAATACTATTTGAAAGACTGAACCAGTTAATTAATCAAACAGGACTAATTGAAGTTGCAAGACCCGAAAATAGCAACTCAATAGAGGAACTTGTCCAAATTATACAAAAGGACATTCAATAAAACCTTCCGTTTACTACATAGCTGTTGAGATCATGCCGCATTCCTGTCACTACCCATTCATTAATGGTTAACCAGGCATGGCCTTGAACCTCACCACTTTCATCTTTTTTAAATCCAATAGTTAGTAGCGAATGAACTCCCCTTTGCTGTAATAAATATTTAGCCGTGAGTGCTTGTGTATAGCATTCGGTATTCCAAGGAACATAGCGATGAACCCGAGCAACAGCTAATTGAATCCTTGAAATCATGATTAATTGGCTTGAAGAAAGTTTCACAACAGAAGGTTGATCAGTTACTGCCTTACCCATCCAACGAAGTCTGTAAGTCCCCGATAAAAAACTAAGCATAAATCGCATCCAAGCAGAAACAAAAATTCCTTCTAGAAAAAGAAGGCCAGCCGACAACTTACTAAGCAAGGGATACCATTTTTCTTTTTTCAAGATCGGATAAAAAGTTCTCTACCTCAGTCTGGCACTGTGATTCAGTTACTTCAAAACGGCTAATCAAATCAGCCACTAACTCCTGAACAGACTTGGAGCCAGCGAGCAAGTTCCAAATATGCGTACCCACGGCATTTATTCCAAGATAATCTCCGGTTTTAGTATCCATAAGTACCAGCTCTTGGCCTAATTGGCTGATTAAAAAGTTCTCATCGTTTCGTTTATAGCGTGTCATGCTTATAAAGATAATTCAAAACCCTAATTTTAGAGCCATGCTGGCTCTTGATCAGATAGCGACTATATATGGCGAACCCATGGCACTACTTATTCAGTGCTGTCGGGTACATTTCAGGACTGATTCAATTAAGAACTTGAATGAAAAGATTCAAAAACAAGGTGAAGAGAAAAGAGCAGAAGTACTAAAAAGAGTTCAGTTACTAAGTCGTCTGCACCGGATACGACCGGTTGTGTATCGAGTGTTACTAAACACAATAGCACCAGAGCAGTTTAAAACTTTGCTTAAAAACGAACTACACAGTATTACACTTAAAAATTTTGAGCTTGCAAAAGAGACGGAAAGAATTGTAAAGAAATTAGAAGCTGGTAACATTTTAGCCATACCCTACAAAGGCGTAGCATTCTCCAAACAATTTTATGGAGATATTTCCATGCGAGAGTCAAGTGATATTGATTTAGCTATTGATCCAACCAGTTTATTAGCCATAAAGCCCTTACTGGAGGAAGATGGTTATTCAATTGCTGCAGGCATGGAAAATCCCACTAAAGCAAGCGCAAATTATTATTTAGAGAATAAAGACCTATGCTTTGATAAAGCTACAACAAAGGAGCATTTTCATATTGAGCTACACTGGATGATTACCCATCCGAATTACCAAGCTCCAGTTAACTTAAATAAAATAGATACCTCCCAAATGCTAGAAAGTGAGCTGGCAGGTACACAATTAAAATTTCTAGAGCCCGCAGAGCACTTCAGAGTAACCCTACTTCATCATTTATTACATGATGGAATAGAGTATTTGAAATTACTCGTAGATATCGCACAAGCGCATGCTAGAGTGAGCAACGCCTCAATAAATGAGAAAGTACTACAACTAGAACAGCATTATAATGTAGTCCCAATTTTCTTAGCTATTGAAGATTTATTTGGAATCAGTCAAGTAAGTAAACAAAAGAACAACAATCCACTAAGTGCCAGTATTATTGACTATTGCTTACGCTCTACCATTGGTAGATATCAACGCCACAGAGTTTTTAGCCTGATTGGTCATTATAGACGAACACTACATAACCGTGTAAGATTTATTAATAATAAAAAAGACAAATACCTTTTTCAACTTAGTTATTTACACAGCTTAATAAAGCCTGGACTGGGTGAACAGCAATGGATTCCTCTACCCAGTTTCTTACACGGGCTATATTATTTAATCAGACCGATTCGAATTTTATTGAGGGGGAAAGAAGAGTAGCTGGGAAATATTAGCGCCAAGACTTGAGCGCTGCTTTTAAGAAAGGCCAGGTGGGCAAAGTGGAGATAATCTGTAACTCTTGTAAGAGATTTGTCTCATTATCTAAAAATTGGAATACTCGATGTGCAGGATTTTTTTCAAATAGTGTGGCAAAGACTTGGTCACCGGGGTAATAATTGGCTGCCAATACATTTAAGAGCACTCGGTCGTAGAAATGAAAGCGTTTTGCATCACCCTGTAATTGTATTAAAGTAGATTTAAGTTTGGACCAATCGGAACTGTTTTGCAACAATGCAGCAAGTTGTGCTGATCTTTTTTGGATGAACTGAAAGGTATAGCCACTAGACCCTTTGGTTTGTCCACCAGCGGTTCCGATATTAAAAGCGCCATTAGCATACCAGGGGAATTGCTGGCTGGTCATCGGAATAATACCAAATTCCTCTTCTACTATTTTGTAGTCGCTAACTCCTAAATACGTTGTGATATAATCGGCTATTCCTTGGTTGTACTGCTCTGTGCTTAATAAGTCAGCCGTAAATAGCGTGTATTCAACTAGAGCTTTATTTTTTGAAAGGGGTAGAACGTAAATAAACGTGGTTCCTTCTGTTTGGCTAACCCTGAAGTCCATCAGCGTGGCGCGGTGGGGATCAAAATTGAATTGGTCACTTTCTACAATTACGCCTTTAAAATGCTGTAGTAAATTAACGACACCCGGCTGTTTTTTTCCAAGGTCAAGGGGAATTGAATTGAAAATTAAGTTGGCTTTGACTGATATTTTTTCCGTTTTTTTGCCGGTGATACGGAGTATTTCACCACTAGAATTTAGAATTTCACCCTGCGAATCAGTTTTTTCAATACTCCAATCCGTTATTTCATCCTGTAAAAAGTCCACTTGGCCACTGGCTTGCAGCACTTGAAGGCAATATTCATAAAAATCAATCCCCCGGATCATTTTATACCGATAACCGTCCATATCAAGGCTATCAGAAAACCTAGGCTGTTTAAAATCTAGCTCCCCCCACTCATGATGCACTAGCTTTTCAAAGTACCCCGATCCCTTTTCCCAAAAACACCATGTGCGGTCATTGGATTTTTTATCCGAAGGGTCAATAATTAAAAAGCGCTTATCGATACAAGCTCCGGATTCAATGAGTCGTGTCAGTAAACTAAGTGTAGCACATCCCCCTCCCAAAAAAACCAGGTCATAACGGGGTTGAAGCATGAAAGAAAATTAAAAGATTAATCTTTTTGTGGAGCGTAGGCCACACGAGAGTTACCGGCCATGAGTTTTTTGTCACGGCGGATTTTGTCCCAATAGATTTTGTGGACATAAAGCATTCCAAAACTTTCGCCGTCCTCTTTGCTTAAATGTTTATGGTGCATTTTATGCGCCCAACGAATAGCACGTACATAGGTACTATTACTACGAGTGAACCATTTAAAGCGTTGGTGAATGATTACATCATGCACCATAAAATAGGCAAAGCCGTAGGCCATGATTCCAAAACCAATGGCCTGCATCCACCAAACACCATCATAGGTGCCAAAACCAATGAGCAGCATACTGGGCACCGCAAAAATCACAAAGAAGGCATCGTTCTTTTCAAAAAAACCAGGCTCAACCTGATGATGATCCCGATGCAAGACCCACAAAAAACCATGCATTACATATTTATGCGTGCACCAAGTGATACCCTCCATCAACAAGAAAGTTCCGAGTAAAACAGCTATATAAAAAAGTACTTCCATGCTTTGCAAAAATAACACCAAACTGCAGAATAAGTTCGAGGATTTAGTTCGAAGAAGTAGTTGATTGCTGCTCCTGCTTCCAGCTTTTTAATCGGGGAAAAGCAATTTTGAACCAAGCCGTGTATCGATCAGGCCGAGTTGTTAATTGATTTTGGATTTCTTCCAAAGAAAGAAAACAATAATCCATCACTTCTTGCGGGTTCACCTCCAATGCGCCCTCATATTGTCCAACAAAAACATGATCAAACTCGTGCTCCGTTAAACCATTATCAAATTCGGCGCGGTAATAAAAATCAAAAACCTTACGCAAAGAAGTAGTGAACCCTAATTCTTCTTGCAAACGGCGACTAGCCGCCGCTAAATTATCCTCTTCAGGAAAGGGATGACTGCAACAGGCATTGGTCCAAAGACCGCCGCTATGATATTTGGAGAGGGCCCGCTGTTGTAATAACATTCGCCCTTGGGCATCAAAAATAAATACGCTAAAGGCACGGTGGAGTAATCCCTGTCGGTGGGCTTCCATTTTTTCACAGGTACCTATAGGATTGTCCTGCTCATCGACCAGAATTAACTGATCTGTTATAGCTGCCGTCGAAACCATTAGATGAGACGCAATTGATTTTTAACGCCAGCCCGAAAAACGATATAGGCTTTTTGGATATTGGGAATACGAATGCGTGCTTGTAATACCGAAGCTGGCTCCAAGCCACGGATCTTTTTAAATAGAGAGAGATAGTATTTGTAAGCTACATAGACTCCAAAGCGAGCTTTGAGCGGTAATTGCTGAATACCATTATAAGCTGCACGGAAATCTTCCTGGATATCTTGTTCGATAGCCCGTTTTTCTGACTGGGTAAAATTAGAAAAGTCACAACCCGGAAAATAAACCCGAGAAAGTCCTTGATAATCGGCACGGATATCACGCAAAAAATTCACTTTTTGAAAAGCCGCTCCAAGGGCACGTGCAGGAGATTCCAACTTGGCATATAGCTTCTTGTCTCCCTCACAAAAAACATAGAGACACATCAGTCCCACTACTTCAGCAGAACCGTAGATGTATTCCTGATAACCGGAGGTATCGTACTGTGTGCGGGAAAGATCCATCTCCATACTATGAAAAAACGCCTCCACGAGCGCCAAATCGATCCCATATTGATTCACAGTCCTTTGAAAACTATGAAGAATAGGATTCAGACTGATCCCCTGCTCAATGGCCGCATAGGTCTCTACCTTAAAATTGGCTAGTAATACCGCCTTGTTATGCTCATGAAACGTATCCACAATCTCGTCAGCCAGTCGAACAAACCCATAAATATTGCAAATGGGTGCGCGAAGATCCTCATGTAACAAACGAATAGCAGAAGCAAAGGAAGTACTGTATCGCCTGGTTACGACGGCACTGCACTGTTCGCTGGACTTATGAAAGAGGTCAATCATGCTAGTAAGTTAGGAAATTTGCGGGAAAGACCGAATAACCTGGTTAGCCACCACCTGTCCGCTGATCAGCGAAGGCGGCACCCCCGGTCCCGGTACCGTTAACTGTCCGGTATAAAAGAGATTGGATAATTTTTTACTGCGACAAGCCGGACGGAAAATAGCTGTTTGTAAAAGCGTATTGGCCAACCCGTAGGCGTTGCCCTTGAAAGAATTATAGTCATTGATAAAATCCTGCACCGCTACGGTTTTGGTATAGACCACCGATTCCCGGACAGACTCCCCAATATGATGTTCCATACGCGCGAGTATCATATCAAGATATTGCAAACGCAACTCCTCGGTATCTCCCGTTAATCCGGAGGCGATGGGAATTAACAACACCAAATTCTCATGACCCGGCGGTGCCACCGCAGTATCAGTTGCAGAGGCTATACTCACATAGAATAGTGGAGCCGTGGGCCATTTAGGATCCTTGTAGATCTCCTGTCCATGTACAGAAAAAGGTTCGTCAAAAAATAAACAGTGATGAATAGGATTTTTTAGTTTTTTATTCAATCCTACATAATATAGTAAGCAAGAGGGTGCCATTACGCGGGTATCCCAATATTTATTGGAGTACGAACGAAAAGCCGGTGGCAGGAGTTTTGTTTCAGTGAATTGATAATCCGCGCCGCTTACCACCACATCAGCCGTATATGTTTTTGTTGCCGTTTTAGCACCCGTTATAACTGATTTTCCCTTGGAAGATTTGCCAATTTCCAAGGATTGCACCGATTCATTAAATTCAAACTTAACCCCCAGCTCCACGGCTAGTTTATACATGGCTTCTACTACCGCATACATACCTCCCTCTGGATACCAGGTTCCGCCCTTGATATCGGCGTAGTTCATCAGGCTGTAAAGAGCAGGTGTTTCCTGTGGCAAAGCCCCTAGGAACAATACCGGAAACTCCATCAACTGACGAAGTTTAGGATGGGTAAAGTGATGGGCAATATGTTTGCTAATGGAAGTGAGTAATTGCAACTTGAGGGCGCCACTAATCGTCTCCCAATTCATAAACTCAGTAATAGAAAGTCCTGGCTTATGTACAAAGCGGCCCATGCCCACCTCATATTTGATATGCGCTTCTTTTAAAAATTTATCAAGCTTGTCGGCACTGCCCGGTTCTAATTCTTCAAATACTTTTTGCAGCGCTGCATAGTCAGCGGGCATATCAGTAAATCCGTCTTTCCAATACACTCGGTAGGAAGGATCTAAACGTGTAAGCTGGTAATAATCAGAAACCTTTTTCCCAAACTCTCCAAAATAGCTATCAAACACCTCAGGCATCCAATAAAAACTGGGGCCACGATCAAATACATAACCCTGGTCTTTTAATTGCGATGCACGGCCACCGGGCCCTGAATTTTTTTCAAGGACTGTTACGGTATAGCCGGCTTTGGCTAAAAAGGAAGCGGCGGACAGACCGGCAAAACCCGATCCGATTACAAGGACAGTTGGTTGAGGCACGGCCTAAAGTTAGGAATGCTGAATTTGCTCGCGGAGTAATTTTCTGGCAAAGTGAATACGGCTCTTTACGGTACCTAATGGTTCGTTCAAAGAATCCGCAATCTCATTGTATTTGTACCCTTCGTAATAAAGCTGAAAAGGGACTTTAAAGATCTCAGGGAGTTGCTTAATAGCCCGGCGCATCTCCTTCATCTCTATATTTCCCTCTCCGCGATTTCCCTCATTGGCTCCATTATGCAAGAGATACTCATTGGGAGTATTGTCAAAAATGGTACGCTGCTTGGCCTTTCTGCGATAATTATTGATGAAGATATTACGCATAATGGTGAAGAGCCAGGCTTTGATATTAGTACCTGCATTATACTTTTCACGATTGGCTAATGCCTTATAAAGTGTTTCCTGGTAAAGATCGTCCGCCGCATCTGAATCACGTGTGAGGTTAATAGCAAAGGGGCGCAGAAAATCCGCATGAAGGACCAAAAGCTGATTGAACTCTACCGTAGACATATTCTGTTTAATTAATTGAAAAGCGAAGTTAAACAGAATAAGCAAGGCGCCGCTTCTTTTTGTTTAATATTTTGTAAAAATTAATAAACAAAAAAGGGCGAACAGATATTCCCTGATTATCAGTAAATTAAAGCCAGGTTCGGCACCCATTAACTAAAACCCACCATGGAAACCCCTAGCCCAAAACCCAAAGAAACCTGGACTAAACCAGCGCTAATCCTGATTGAGGTTAATAAAATAAAACAGGAAGAAATGGAGAATTGGTTGCGGATGATGGAAGATCCGGAGGTGTTTCGCTTAATGGAACTAAGCGGCCCAAACTGAAAGATGAGCTATTGAATTACCCAACCTTATTAATAGAAACAACAGTTGCATTATTACCATCCAACTGTTCAAACACAGAATTGTTACTCAGAAATTCTGGAACTAATTCTTTCATCTTAGCAACCATACTCATGATATTATCTGCACTGGATGCTAATTGAAATAATTCCAAAAACTCTTGTTCAATATTTGTAACAGATGCCTCGCGCACTTTTGCAATCAATATTTTTTCATGGTGCGTGGGTAGCGTATTCTCTGCGTCATTCAGTAACTCTTCATATAACTTTTCACCCGGACGAAGTCCTGTGTACTTGATATCAATATCTACTCCGGGTACTAATCCAGACAAACGGATCATCTTACGAGCAAGATCAACAATGGGAACCGGCTTACCCATATCAAATACAAAAATCTCTCCACCATTACCCATTGATCCCGCTTCTAATACTAATTGTGTTGCCTCGGGTATGGTCATAAAATAACGAATTATGTTAGGATGTGTCACCGTAACAGGACCACCTTGTGCAATCTGATCTTTAAAACGAAGAATCACTGACCCGTTAGAGCCCAGTACATTGCCAAAACGAGTAGTGATAAATTTAGTTTGCGTAGAGGTAGCTGCAAGTCCTTGCACATACATTTCTGCTAAGCGTTTGGAAGCCCCCATTACATTAGTTGGATTAACTGCTTTGTCAGTTGATACCATTACAAACCGCTGTACATGATATTTAGTAGCAAGATCTGCAATCAATTTAGTACCGCCCACATTAGTAAGAATAGCCTCGGAGGGAGATAGCTCCATCATGGGCACATGTTTATAAGCAGCTGCATGATACACGAACTGCGGATGAAAACTGGAGAATAACTCTTCCATTCGGTTTTTATTCCGGACATCCCCCAGGAAAAAAACAAGCTTGGTGCCATTCTTAATAGTAGTTAGCTCCAACTCTAAATCATGCAAGGGTGTTTCAGCCTGATCAACAACTACAATAGTAGCCGGATGATATTTTAATAACTGACGAACAATCTCACTACCAATAGAGCCAGCCCCACCTGTAACTACTACTCTACGACCCGTTAACTGCTTATCTAATTCCAAATGATTTAACTGAATGGGATCACGCTCAAGCAATTGCTCAATTTTAATGGACTGTAATTGCTTTTTAGTAAACTGCCCATTGATCCACTTGTCAAGCGGTGGCACATTCAATACTGTAATATTTTTCTCCAAACAAATTTCTACCAACTGCGCTCGACGACGAGCCGGAATAGAGAAACTGGAAATGATAATTTCATCTACCTCATAAAGCTCAAATAGATTATCTAACTCGTCAAAGGAATAAATTTTAACCCCATCTACTACCTTTTCTGTTTTACGAGGATTGTCATCGATGTAAGCAACTACTTTTACTTTTGAATTGGGATCGTGTTCCAACACACGCTTGGTAGCAAACCCCGCTTCTCCCGCCCCATAGATTATTACATAACGGGGATTCATTTTTGAGCTACGTAAATAACTGAAAAAATATTTCACTACTACGCGGTAAGAGATCAACGATAAAAAACTAAGTAAAGAGTAAATTAAAAGTGTAACCAATGGAAGCGCAATAAACGTTTGCCCATTCACCATTGATACCGCACTTAATAATCCCAAGGTTACAAAACTGGCAAGTAATGATAAGCTGATACGCAATGCATCTTGCACACCCGTGTAGCGAACAATCCCCGCGTATGTTTTGAAGTTGAAAAAAATCAACGTGTTCAGTGCAGTCAGTACAATCAAATTAGAGCCTAATTCTCTTAGACTGATCAATACTGGATTTAGGTTGTGTCCAATCAGATAGGCTATGACCAGGGATAGATTACAGAGAAATATATCAATAAGGAATATGATCCACCTTGGAACAATGTTGATCTTCTTCAGCATAAGGTTTTGGTGGTTCAAAGATTATTCAATTTTTTTTGTAAAAAAATTAAAAAGGGATGATTTTAAACATCCCCACAAATATCTGCCAATATGATAAGAGTTAGGCCTTATAGTTTAATAAGCCCTTTCATCTCCTTTCAATAAATTGACTATGGTTTGAAAAATAATCTGGCAATCGAGCCAAAAACTCCAGTTTTCGATATACCAAAGATCAAAAGCCACGCGGCGACGCATTTCTGCGGGAGATTGTACTTCTCCGCGGCTGCCATTTACCTGAGCCCACCCCGAGATCCCAGGTTTTACCAAATGGCGCATCATGTAATTCTGAACAATGTCTTTGGACTCTATGGAAAGTGGGATCGGATGTGGGCGAGGACCCACCACACTCATATCCCCCTTTAATACATTTAGGAACTGGGGTAATTCATCTATGCTGGTTTTTCGCAAGAATTTGCCCAGGGAGGTTACTCGTTCATCATTCTTTCCTGCTTGCTTAAACTCAGTTTCAACTTCAGCATTTGCATGCCGCATGGTTCGGAACTTATAGCAAACGATCTTTTCATTATTCAACCCCCAGCGGTCCTGCTTAAAGAAAATAGGTCCTTTGGAGTTTAATTTAATCATCAAAGCGATGATGGGAGCCAGCCAACTAAAAATCAAAGCCAAAAACAAAATAGAAAATAGAATATCAAAGCTTCTTTTGAACAATCGATTCTCCGCGTCATCTAAGGGGAAATAGCGCAATCCCACTACTGGGAATCCAGCATAAGCAGTAGAACGAAGCGCCCCACTGCCGATACGGCTAAAGTCATTGATCACATTTACCTGTATCTGCTTTTTTTCACAACAATCAATCACGAAATTAATTTGCTCGGCTTGAGAGCTGGGGAGTGCTAAAAAAACCTCATCCACTTCATTATTATCAAGGGTAGTTTCCAACTCAGTAATAGAGCCGAGGTAATTAGCTGCAAGACCGTTATGCGGTCGCTCTCCAATAATTCCTACTAATGAGTAGCGAAGATTGTTAATGAGCATGCCTGAACGATACAAGGAAGCGGAAAGTTCGGCAGAGCCCACTACCAGAATTTTTCGGATATACTTGTACTGGTTGCGTACATAGGCTGCAATAACGCGGTAGATATATTTGGAAACAGGAATTCCAATCAGAATAAACAGATGATAATACAATAAAAAGGGACGAAGAACGGCTACCTGATCGGTGAAGATGGCTACTCCAAAAAACAGGAGCAGCATATGCGTAAAAAGCACCCGCAAGAAAATGGTCATTTCCTGCGAGTAAGTAAACAGCGTGATGCTGGTGTAAAAATGGACGGCACGAGCTGTTACATACCAGGTAATAAAACTAAAAAGGAGTAAGCCTTGGGAAAGGGTATGCCCCTCCAACTTGGCAGCCCACCATGCACAGGCCCCCATAAGTAGGAGATCCAAAAAAAGTCGGAAAAAGTAATTGAGGCGGGGGCCCCTGAGCATATACACTAAGATTAGGGGCTAAAGCTACGCTAAAAAGAAGGAATCAAAGTCCATAACTAAGCCCTGCGTTGAACTGGAGATTCCCATTCAATGAACGCAAGAAAAGTTGCGTGTTAAGGCGAGGGATAGCCTCGTAAGTGACTTTGAACAAAAGATCATTCCATTGTTTGCGCTCGCCAAATAAAAACTTGGGCTGGGGCTGTTGCAAGTACTGTTGCTCCAGGGTACCCTCCTCACCTTTGCGGACGAGCTGGTATTTCAATTGCAGTTTTAAGCGAGGGATAGGGGTATAGTTAGCAAAGAGTAAAAGTCGGTCTGCATTGGCACCCATCCAGTCACCCAAGGCAAAGCTTGCGGAGGTATAGTTTTGAGCGGGTAAAAAATTTCTATAGACAAAGGGACGAATGCGTGTATACTCGGCTCCCAACGTTAAGTAAGGTAATCCCAAGTCCGTGATATTAGCCCCTATGGTATACCCCAAGTGGTTGCGTCTTTCCACTTCATTAAAGACCTTAGAAATTTTTATTTCATCAATGAAAAGCGTGGAGTATAGATGTGTATTGGGAAGTTGATTGCGCGAACTCAATTGGAAAAAAAACTGTCCATTGGCACCACGTGTAATGCTATTATTACCACTATAATTATCAAAGGCCTTAAAGAACATCACCGGTATAAAATAGCCGAGGTTCAATCGATCGGTATAGAGCATGGACTCTCCGAGCATAAGGTTCAATCCCTTCATCAATCGGATATCTAGGGAATGCTGGGCTAGAAACTTTTGAACCATCACTTCTCGTATTCCCCCATATATACTATTGGGGATTGTATAAGATTTGGAAGAGTCGGGGATATCTGATTTAAGCCAAGCATGCGAATAGTTAAAACGGAGCCAAGGGGTTAATTGCAGATCTAGTCGCAAATAAGGATAAGTGGGGGTCTTATCAGAAAGTACCAACTTTCCTCCTTGTCCGTATCCCCAGGTTAAATAATCTTGACCAATTGATAACATTCCTTTTTTGAAGGCATAGGTTAAGTTGGCTCTGATCTCTGTATAATTATTGGATTTGTTATTGAATAAACTATTTTTTACAAACCCAGTTTCCATTGATGCTGCGATACTTTTTTTAGCCGTATCTATTAAGGATCCTTTTTCGGTGATGTCCTGAAAGGAAAGCTGGTAGCCCCATCTTTTGGAGATAGTCCCATATAGATTGATCCCGATGCTTCTTTTAAAATATTGAATTGAATCAGAGCTATGTAATTGACCAGCAATAACCGGAAACAACTTAAAGGAGAAGTCTTCGTTCTTGTAGCCTAATTGGTATTTATTAGAAACTGATCGATAAAAATTTTGATAAAAACTCAGTTCGCTTTTTTCTACTCCACTCAGCTTTGGTGCGCGCGCTTGTAAAGAATCCAACGCTGCCGCGATAATATCCATACGTAAGGGCTGGATATTATCCTCCCAAAAAATCAATCCCTTTTGTGCCATGCGAGCGAGGTATTGATTGACCTCAGCCGTGTGCCTTTCATAGACTGGTTGCGCCGCCACTTGAAGTGTTAGTGCAAGTAAAATAATAAGCAGCGAATTGAAGAGTCGAACCATGTACTTGATTTATGCCGGGACGGATTTAGCTACCTCGGCAACGATCCAGTGATAGGTTTTTTCGATGCCTTCACTTAATGGTTTTGAGGGGCCCCAACCCAGTTTTTCCTGGATCAAGCGATTATCAGAGCGACGGCCCCGTACACCTTCGTAGTAAACGGGTTTATTGTAAATAGACAGTTTTTTACCGGAAATTGCAATCACCATTTTAGCGAGGTCATTCAAGGAGATCATTTCTTCCGAGCCGATATTTACCGGTCCTTCAAAATTACTGTTCATGAACCTTTCAACAGCTTCAAGGCATTCATCGATATACAAGAAAGAACGAGTTTGCAACCCGTCTCCCCATACTTCTATTTGACCACCTCCCTCGGCTTCCGCTACTTTACGACAGATGGCGGCTGGCGCTTTTTCTCTACCGCCGGTCCAAGTACCTTCCGGGCCAAATACATTATGAAAGCGAGCGATGCGGACTTGCATGCCATGATTACGAGCAAATGCCTGAAACAATCGTTCGCTAAAAAGTTTTTCCCAGCCATAATCACTATCGGGTTCAGCGGGATATACTGAACTCTCGGCGCAATTAGGGTTATTGGGATCTTGCTGGTTGTAGGCAGGATAGATGCAAGCCGAAGAGGAGTAAAAGATCTTCTTAACCCCTTTTACATAGGCCTGCTGAATAATATTTAAGTTAATAGTGGCAGAATTGTGCATCAAGTTGGCATCGTTCTCCCTAGTAAAAATATAACCAGCGCCTCCCATGTCTGCGGCTAATTGGTAGACTTCATCAAAGGGTTGATCTAGTACTTTTTCTACCACGTTTTGACGGGTAAGGTCGCCAATGATGAACTCATCCGCTGGTGAGGTGGCAAATTCATGTTGCTTAATATCAACCCCTCGTACCCAAGCCCCTTCTTTTTTTAGTTTTTTAACCAGATGTCCGCCAATGAACCCTCCGGCTCCACAAACCAGTACTTTTCTCATATCAAGTTCTTTTTCGCAGGTAATGCTTCATTAGATCTACTCCTGCCAGTATCGCGAATTTAGGCACTATTTCTATATAGCGTTTCCAGAGACGTCGTGGCTCTTTGCACAAACGATAGAACCATTCCAATCCGGACCGTTGCATCCAGCGAGGAGCTTGGGCTAATCCGCCGGTATGAAAATCAAAAGCTGCCCCAACAGTAATGATGTATCGAACCTTTATTCTTTTGGAAAGTTCATACGCAAACTTCTCTTGCTTGGGGGTACTTAAGCCTATCCAAATTATTTGCGCAGTTGACTCATTTATTTTAGTTACCAAGTTGTCCCAATCTTGTTCTTGCATTGGGCTAAATGCTGGACAATACGTACCACTTACTCTTTTATTACCAAATTTAAATGCTACTGTATGCTTCAATTCTTCGGCTACCCCTTGCTTACCGCCGCAAAAAAAATGAGCCACTTCCAATGCAGAAGTAGCTTGTAATATGGCGGCAAAAAAATCAGGACCGTAGCAACGGTCCATTGTGCGATGTCCCTTTAATCGTCCCCACCAAACTAAGGGCATGCCGTCAGGGAGGTTCCAATAAAACAAGGAAAGAATGCTTTTGAAAGAGGAATCTTTCTTGGCTTCTACCAGGCCATGGGCGCCAGAGGCACTGATGCAACGAACTGGCCCCTCATCATTGAAAGACGAATTTAGGATCGCCACAAATTCTCGAACTGCCGTAGGCAGATCATGCTCAAAGATGGGGATGTGGTGAAAGCGTAGCACATTCAATTAAGAAGCCATGAGGTTTTTATACCAACGGCGGATGAGGATGAATCCAAAAGTGAAGAAAGATGCTAAGAAAAACCCCAGCCCTGAATAGAGAATTTTACTTTTTGACGTGGGTGTCAAGGGAGAATACGGAACGTCCAACAAGTTTAGCGCCGTGGAACTAGAAGCTGTCTGTCCCATAAAAAGGAAGGTTTCCAGGTTTTTTTGCGCTTCACCGTACATAGTGAGCAAAATTTGCTCTTTCACCGCCAATGACTTTAAATCTACCTTATCCTCATTTAAAAAAATACCCATTGACTGGTCCGTACGTCTGGCTAATTGTCTGCGTACGCTGTTTAACTCGCCTTGGATACTATCCACTTTTTTGGTCAAAATCGCCACGTTCATGTTAGCTGATTCGGAGGCCTGATCCTGGAAAAAAGACTTCAGCTCATTGTAAATAACTCTGTTCAATTCAATCGCAAAATCTTCGTCTGCATGGGTAACATCCAGGGATACTATTCCACTTTTTTTGTCGAAAGACTTACTGACAATACCTTTCTCACCTATAAAAGAAGCCAGCACTGCTTTGAAAGCCTTACGCTGGGGGAAATTAAATACTTCCGGTATGGTATCAGCAACAGTAAACTTGGCTTTTACCAAAACAATATCCTTGCTCCACTTTTCAGTCAGCTTACCGAGACGGATATAGTGGTTGATAACTAAATCATTGGTATCACCAATGGTAGCAGAGGTTAATAATACTTTGCCAATTACTTTTTCAGAGCCAATTACTGCCACTGTTTTATCGAGCGAGGACCCACCCGAACCTCCTATTAGAGACCCTAAACTTCCCAAGGAGCTTGCCAGGCCTGAAGGACCCCCTTCTTTTACAATAAATCGGCTTTCAGCCTTGAAAACAGGTTTGTGAGAATAAGCAAAATAGAAACCGGCAGACGCGCCCAACCCTCCAATGAATGCAATTAGAATAATATTTTTCCATAACAACCCAAACCAAGACTGAACGATCTTAATTAGATCTTTCAAACTGATTTCGTCATCATTTACTTGAAGTTCCTTAGGCTGGTCCATTTTTTCAATTTATCGTAAGGCCGTAAAACTACTGGATAAATTGGAAAATTAAAAGTTGATCACCATAGAATCAGGAGCTATATGAATATTTTTAGCTTTCCCAGATACGGTAACGGTCACTTCATTTATTATAAAGTTATAGATCTCCATTTTACCTGTAGCTGGAAGCTTTTGAAAATCTGTTTTTGGAGTCGGTGCGTATTCAATTGCAATTTTCGCTGAATTGGGCTTACGACCTCTTTTTTTAGGAGCTACTGGAACACCCTCACGTTTTAATCGAGTTCTAAAATTATAAATAGTAGCAATGGAAACCTTGTAGGTATCTGCTAACTCTTTGGCATCTCTCCCCTCACCTAATAATTTTACAATTTCTGCCATTTTATCTTTGGACAATCTTTTTTTCTTCATAAATAGATTTTAATTTATAACTCTTGTTTTAAATTGAGTAGTGAAATTAGAATAATTTATTGAAATACTCTAAAATAAAGGTTGAAAACAAGCAATTAGTGTGGACCAAGAAAATTAATTAGAACAACTAATTGATAATCATTGTTATATAAAATATCACTGACGCAAACAAGGTCGAGAAAATGTTATTTTTAGATCGTGATTAAATTAGTGTGGCGGATTAGTGTGATTGGGTCAGAAACTGTCTGAAAATCTAACTTATATTCTTTATTATTTCTTATTTCTTAAATGACTTATATCTTTCTTTTGCAGTATCGGTATTAATTTGATCCGAAATACTATTCAGTATTTTTTCATATTCTAAATTACCAATGCATTTACAAATATATGCTTCGTGTATAAAATTTAAATACCCGACTATATTTTTTAAAACTGTGTAAAATAATTTAAAGTCTATACTCGCATTTATAAATGTTTCTACATCATGATAATTTGCCTTAATACGTAACCTATACATTATATTTAACAAATTTGTTTCTGGTATATTTTTATATACAATATCCCAATGTGATTTTAAAAAAGATTTTCTAAATTCTCCTTTCTTAGTGAGAAATCTACTATCATTTTTCATCTTATATTTTTCTCTCTTTGATTCTGCACTTTTTTCTCTAGTTGTTTTTAAAAAAGAAGCTATTTGATTATGTGCCTCATCTAGAGAATTGATTTTTGACAAAACGTTATGATCATCAGAGAATCCATTAAAATGTTCTAACCCCATGTACTTAAAATCTTGGTGCTGCCCCTTACAATAAAAGCTTATTGATTTAGGATAATGTTTAGATTTTACAGAATTTCCGAAAAAATTAATTGAACTTTCATGATTATCACTTGAAATTCCTTGTGTTTCATGAAAAGCAGTCATACATAAATAAATTGAATAATATGCTTGAGGAAAAATCCAATGCAATGCACATTTATAGTAATCTATATTGTCAACTAATGATGAAATTGAAAATGCATATTCTGTACTCCAAGAATTCCATAAAAGCTTTTGAATCTGATTTAAATTAATTTTCGAATTTTTACATTTTAACTTATTATAATATTCAATTTTAGATAATTTTAATTTTTCTGTATCACAATCAATGTTATATGATATTGCGAAAAAATGATTGAAAAAAACCTGTGAAGGAATTGCTTTTTTTCTAATCTCTTCTAATTTTTTATGTTTTAAACTTAATGGATTCAAGACGCACTTTTTAATAAAAGTAATTTAATCAATATATGTCGATTTTTATCCAGTATATTTATACCAAACAAAAAGCCACCCGCTTTCGCGAATGGCATGAACTAACCAACCTAAAATCAATGTTTTATCCGCTAACAGTAAGCAGTTAGCCTTATATCGTATTTAAGGTGTCTTATTTAGTATAAGCTCCTGGGATAGATGGCAGGGGCAGTATTTACATTATATTTTTTTGGAATCTGTATTGGAAATGAAGGCTATGGCATCTGGATAGAGCTTTCGGTAGGTTATTAAGCCCTTTTTAGCCTCGTCTTTAATATCTTCAAACTTGTATGATTGGCACCATATTACTAAATGGCTATTAGATATTCTATTACATTTTGAGCATAGTTTATTTACGTTATCCATGTAACCAATTTATCAATGGCGCTTAACTCGCCAACCTGGAAGCGATGGTTTTTATCTCCAACGGATATAAAATGGTCGGCAAAATAGATTAAAGCCCCTTTGCTTCCCTCTCTTGCCAGATTTTTTCCATCTTATCTGCAAACTGGTCGCCAGACACTTTAATGTAACGCATGAACGACTTGTACGATTTATGGCCACTTATAGCCATAATAATCATTGGGTCAGTCCCCTTTATGTACTCATTGGAGCAGAACGAACGGCGCGCTGTATGAGTCATTAGAAACTCATACTTCATCTTCTCAATCTCAACCAGCTCTCGCTTGTATGTAATCTGTTTCGTAAATGGCACATGCAAACTCGGCATCTTCTCTCCCACTGTTTTAATTATTGCATTGAATTCATTATTCCTTGGCACTGGTGGTAATACGTAGTTGTACTTCTGCAAAATCTCATTCACGATTGGATGAATTGGAATCGTAACCTTAGCACCTGTTTTTACCTGTATAAAAGACAGTCTATTATTACGTATAGCGCTCGGATCAAGTACACTGTAGTCCGAAAAACGCATTCCCGTATAACAACCAATCACAAACACATCGCGCACCACTTCTTGCTCCGGTAGGTTAAACTTCTTTATACCATACATCTCCTTTACCTGATCCATTGTTAAGTAAATAGCGTCTGTCTCCTCGCGGCTAGTATCAAATTTTAACTCGGTTAAAATCGCTGGAGGCAGCTTCTTAAGCTTCACTGCATACTTAAACATCTGCAGCATGTCCATCATGAATTTAGCGTGCGTGTTCATTGACCATTCCAAATCCAATATCAAATGATCACTAAGTAAATCAATATGCTCTTGTGTAAACTCCCAGAGCTTTAAATCCCAACCCTTTGAATTAAAAAAGGCAGTCATCTTTTTACGTGTAGTTTTAAAACTATTAATGGTAGATTGCTTGAGCTTCTTTTTAGTTGGAGATAATCTTACACCAGATTCACTGTCCTTAATAAAGTAATCCAAAAAATATAAGACTGTATCCGCTCCTCTTCCAACTCCACTTTTTTTGTTCTTATTAAACTTAGTACGTGGATTAGCAATTAGCAGATTAAGTTTTTCCTCCAGCTCAATAAAAGTAAGTCGTGGCTTACCATATCTGTATTGATCTAAGTACTCATGAATAGTTAACTCCATTTCTTTGAGCCTCCTACTAATTAAGACGTTTGTGCTTTTACCAGGGTAAGTTTTTACAAACCCTTTCTTAGCGTCCCAGTCAACAATATCAATTTGATAACCAGGACGAAGTCTTATCCTTGCACCATCAACTGCTATATCAATTATGATTGATGTTTTAGCAGCATTTTTATTTGTTATGAGAAAGGAGACACCCATCTTAATTTCTATTACGGTTCATGTAATTAGTTACATTGTGCTTGGTTAACTTCCACTTGCGGCCTGGTTTTACAGCAACAATCTCTCCTCGCAAAAGCATCTTTGATAATGTTTGCGTTGAAATACCAATCACCGATGCTGCTTTTTTTAAAGTCCAAATTTCATCTTTGTCGATGTCAGGTGGCGGTGCACTTGATGAATGCTTTCTCATCTCATTGTATATGATTGATTTTATGTACGCGTCTAATTCAGGGAACATACCCTCGGGGAAAATCGAGCTCATAAATTAAATTTTTATTGATTTATTTTTTTCACTGTAATACTCATATAAATTGTATGCTGCAATACCTACTACAAGGCCAACTCCAATAAAGATTAAGAGCTTCGCTCCTCCATTATTTTTAGGGCCTGCAGTATCTATTACAGTTGCAGTATTAAGTGGTGGTGAAGTAATTGGTTTAGCTGCTGAAATAATCATTGGCAGTGTTGCTGGCACATTAGGAATAAAATCCGAAGGAACTGCCGCAACTTCATTTATTGAAGTTGCATTTTTGAACAACCTATAGTATGCTGGATTGCTTAGAAGTTGATTAATCATTTTTGTAAATTTTTAGTTTGTGTTCTGTAAATAAGATATATGCATGGTCACCTACTGCAACTCCTGCTACTCCATCCTTTTCAAAATTCCCAGTTGTTACTTCCCACTGAAAATTGTACTTGAGAAATTCTTCTGCTGGAATCGCTACACCATATCCAAATTCGTGAGAGATCAACTTCAGTAATCTATTTGTCTCTAGAACCGATAAGGATGTGTTTCGAAGCAAATTGTAATTTGTCTGCTCTCTTTGCTTTTTTAATAATAGAGCGTGTTCTGGACTGCATGTTTGCGCATTACCATGGCGGTTTGACGGAAGAAGCTCACCACATAAAATGCAAAATTTTTGTTTCATAACTAGTTGTTTTTAGTTTTAATTAAATTATCTTTACCATTGGGAGGAGATTGCTTATCCGTATCCCAATAGGCAAATTTAAATCAATTTATAGCTAACGGGATACGTTTTCTATGATTATTTTATTATATTTCTTTATTATATATATAATTATATGGATATCAATTACTTAGATAATTTCATAAATAGGTTCCCTAATGTACTATTAAGTCATACACTCAAATTGTCTGATATTACAGATAGTAAGGCTATAAAATTGGATGACAATAAAATGCTTGAATCCAAAGAGGCATTCCCAAATAAATTTGAATTAGAGATAGTAAGGTTTTGGAGAAAGAAGAAACTATTACCGTTTTTTGAAGAAGGCAAACACGCAAAAATTAGTATTTCCCAATTAATGTGGCTTAGGTTCTTGGAGAACCTAAGAAACTTGAGTCCAAGTACTGCGGTACTAGAGGCAGCACATGAGTATTTTTTAAAACGTGCTTATGATCAGAATTTAGCACTAAAAAATTATATAGCACTGGAAGATTCGTTACGAGATGAATTAAAAAAGAATCCAAATAATCATGATGCAAAAATAAAACTTGAACATGTAGTAAGCATTTCGAAAGATGATTTGTTAATGTACTCAGTTAAAATAGACATGAACTATTTCAACATGTACATCATGGATGAAGTAATTAACTCCCCTGATAAAAAAATACTATTTACCTATAGAATGGGAAAAAAGATTTTAGATGAAAAAGGAACGGTTGCAGATGTGCCCGTTTTTGAAATCATTAGAGATGACAAAGTGATCAATGGGCCGGAGGACGAAGAAAATAAAAACGACATCGAA
>Ga0315900_10003342_pt1 | contig 23560 bp, 21 predicted proteins | sample LakEriMetagenome_FD_203521 | JGI IMG/M metagenome (GOLD analysis project Ga0315900, IMG submission 203521) | Freshwater fungal communities from buoy surface, Lake Erie, Ohio, United States - Buoy 12 MA114 | ecosystem: Environmental > Aquatic > Freshwater > Lake > Lake biofilm | place: USA: Lake... | reverse complement strand
ATTCGCGATGAGAGAGTAAGGAGATCTGACATCTTGCAATTAACTACTTTGAACGCGTTTTCTTCTGTGTGAGTTCTTGAAACCGATCCAAGATGGCGTTCATCGCCAAATCAAAACCGTCTTCAGTGATCTTTCGCACTTCTGAGGCTCTACGGGAATGATTGTCAAATTCGGGAACTTCAAAGTATCGATAGCGAATGCGTCGTACTTCCATGTTGTGAGGTGATCCGGCGAAGTCGTGGACGCAGCTACCCATTATGAAACTTTCAATCGCTTGGTAGCAACGGACAAGGTCATCTCCCGCAAGTCCGAATTCCTTCAAGACCTCAATTCCGCGACGACTAAAGATCAGTCCGTTCATCGACGAGCCTTCTGAATACATCATTGCCAGTCCGATGTCGGGGTGCTTCTCGAACATCTGACGCAACGCCTTGGCTAGGGCAAATACTTTTTCGCGTGGTGACTTTGCTGGTGTTTTCTCGGCTATCGCAATTGCTTCGCCCAACAACCAATCGATCATCGCGTCGAGAAGACTCTCTTTGTTGGGAAAGTGCCGATAGAGAGCGGTGGGATCAACACCCATCTCATCGCCCAAGGCGCGCATTGTCATCGAGGAAAGTCCGCGCTCACTGGTGAACTTGACGGCTGCCGTGACGTAATCGTTTGGAGTGAGGGGGTTTTTCGAGCGCGCCACATTTCCAGCATAGTTAGAACGGTCAAAGTGCCTTACGAAATGCGTAAAAATAGGTGCATGTCGGAACGAGCGCGTGACCTTGCAATGGGATTGTTGGACGCTGCCGGAATCCCGGTGAACAGTTCTGAGCCTTGGAGTCTTCATGTGCACGATGAACGATTGTGGGACCGTGCAATCGCTGAACAACAGTTGGGTCTTGGCGAGGCGTACATGGATGGTTGGTGGGACTGTGAGCGCGTCGACATGTTGCTCACAAAGTTGCTTGATTTTGATGTGCAGCGTCATTTGAAACTTCGACCAAAATTGGTGGTGACTGCTGCAAAATCGTGGATGCTGAATCGACAGACAAAAGCAAAAGCACAAAACAATGCGCAGCATCACTATGACATTGGTAACGATTTATACGAGCGAATGCTTGACAAAAGAATGGTGTATTCCTGTGCATATTGGAATACTGCAACCAATCTGGACGACGCGCAGGAAGCAAAACTGGATCTGATCTGTCGCAAACTCGGATTGCAACCAGGGATGAAAGTGCTCGACATCGGATGCGGTTGGGGAGGGCTACTTCGCTTTGCCGCTGAACGATATGGAGTAGAAGGTGTCGGTATTTCGCCAGCCATCAATCAGGTGGAAATTGCACGTGATCGCTGTGCCAACCTCCCAATCACAATTCATCAGATGGATTACCGAGATCTTCAGGGCCAATTTGATCGCATTGTGTCTGTGGGCATGATGGAACACGTTGGTCCGAAAAATCTCAAGACTTTTTTTGACACTTGTGATCGGTTATTGACCAAGGATGGAATGATGCTCCACCACACGATTGGCTCTCTTGTCAGCAAGCAACATACTGACGCATTTTTTGACAAATACATCTTCCCGGGCGGCGTACTGCCATCTCTCGCCCAGTTCTCAAAAGCTGCGGAGCCATATTGGGTTATAGAGGACGTACACAACTTTGGACCCGATTACGACAAAACATTGCTTGCATGGAATAACAACATTTCTTCACACTGGTCGGAGATTCCCTCATACGACGAGCGTTTTCAACGCATGTGGCATTACTACTTGATGGGATCTGCGGCTGGTTTTCGCGCCAGATCCTTGCAGTTGTGGCAAATAGTGATGCGTCGACGAGGTACGGCTGACAAATACCACACTGTTCGTTGACAGTGACCATTACACATGGTGACGTGACTATTGGTCGAGGGTGATAGTCATCTTGTACGCATTAGGACCGTACGATTCGTCCGCAATGCCGTACACCTCAAAGCCGTATCGCGACCAGATGTTTTCGCCACCTTGTACCGTCACCATTCGCACGGTGCGCAAACCAAGTGAACGAGCAGTTGCTAAGCATCGGTTGACCAATTTGTCTGCGATACCGAGTCCACGAAATTGTGAGAGCACTGCAACATCGTGCATGTAGTAGCAATCAAATGCTTTATCTGGAGAAGTGTTTGAGGCGTGCAATGAGACTGCGGTGTCTTGGAACCAAGGAAATGAAATGGAGTAACCAGCCAGTTCACCGTTGACGAACGCTCCAACGAATCCATTCGGGTACATCTCGCGTTTTGCATGAAATGCAGAGTCGTCTTCTTGCAAATGGTCGGCGTAGGCGTCCCTTTGAATTTCCACGACTCGCGCAACCTCGTGTTCGTTAAGGGGTCGCACTTCAATATTTGGTATCGGTTGGTCCATGATTAGTCCCGGTAGGGGCAGTGGCGGCAGTTGTTATTGCAGCAATAGCCACGGTCTGACAGGTACTTCGATGTCATGACAAGAAGTCCAGAGATTGGGTCAATGTAGAAGTCTCGCCCAGCCGCAACGGCCTCGTCGTGAGCCCGTTGCACCTCTGCCGGAAGACTCTTTGCCACCTAGCCGAGGCTACGGCGGAGCAGACCATGTCGTCACAGTGTTTCAGTGGGACAGCATTTGAAATTTCAGGTGCTGTTTACGCCTTGTTCACCTGTTCGTTAGTGCTGCCACTAGATAGGTGTCTATTCTGTTCGCAGGTCGTTTCGACTTGAAACACCCGGATGAAAGTACGCGAATGTCATCGAGTTCAGCCTCAACGATCACTGATGTTGTTTTGAGAGCCCGAGACCTCAGTGTTTTCTATGGTGACTTCTGCGCTGTTCGAGACGTCTCTATTGAGATACCTCGTGGTGAGATCACAGCATTCATTGGACCCTCTGGCTGCGGCAAGTCAACCGTATTGCGCTGTTTCAATCGCATGAACGATCTGATTCCCACTGCTCGTGTGCATGGAACAGTTGAGTATCACGACGTTGATTTGTACCGTTCGGATGCAGATGCGAGCGAGGTGCGCCGCAGAATCGGAATGGTATTCCAAAAAGCCAATCCTTTTCCGAAGAGTATTTTTGACAACGTGGCTTACGGACCCCGAGTCAACGGATTGCACAAAAAAGGCGACCTCGAATCTGTTGTCGAAAAGTCGCTTCGTGGAGCTGCATTGTGGGATGAGGTGAAGGACCGCCTTGACTCATCGGCGATGGGTTTGTCGGGTGGTCAACAGCAACGCCTCTGTATTGCGCGTTCTATTGCCATTGAACCAGACGTGCTGTTAATGGACGAACCGTGTTCTGCTCTCGACCCGATTGCAACCGCGCGTATTGAAGATCTCATGCAGGAGATCAAACAGGAATACACAATTGTGATCGTGACCCACAACATGCAACAAGCCGGTCGAGTATCCGACCGCACCGCATTCTTCACTACTGAAGTCAACCCCGATAGTGATCGACGCACCGGCATTTTGGTTGAGTACGACTCAACTCAGAAACTCTTTTCTACTCCCTCTGACGAACGGACAGAGGCTTACATCACAGGACGGTTTGGCTGATGGATGAACTACGTAAGGGTTTTCACCACGAGTTGGATGTCATTCGCGCAGAGTCTGCCCAGCTCATCGAAGTGGTAATCGATGCAATACCACGCGCTACGAAAGCACTTCTCGACGGCGACCTTGATAGCGCCGACAAGATGATTCGTGCCGATGATGTGTTGAATGCTCGATGTTTGGATCTCGAGGAACGTTGCTACCGACTGCTCGCGCTGCAGGCGCCAGTGGCAAGCGATCTTCGTCAAGTCATTGCGATCGTCAAGATTGTCTCTGAGATTGAGCGCTCGGGTGATCTCGCAGTGAACATCTGTAAAGCAGCGCGTCGAATTTACGGTCACAATCTCAACAACGATCTACAAAAAGTCATTACAGAAATGGGAGAGCAGGCGACACAGTTGTTCACCGCCGCACTTGAGGCATTTCGGGAAAGCGATGCAGCAAAAGCTGCAGCTATCGATGACATGGACTCATACCTTGATGGCCTGCAACGTCAGTTCATTCGTGTGATTCTGGAGAGCCACTCGGAGGGCAACATCAACGTGCAGGTGGCAATTCAATTAGCCGTGGTTGCACGTTTTCTTGAACGAATTGGGGATCACGCAGTGAACATCAGCGAGCGTGTGCGGTACTTCGTCACGGGCTGGCTACCAGAGAATCTGACGACTCCTCGATCATCGTCTGTGGATGACACCGACGGCATTCCATTTGTTGACGAGTGACATCTTCGACAGACTCTTCGTTATTGACATTCGTTAACAGGGACGCCTTTGTCCAAAGGTGTTGGCGAGACCACCACCACCAACCGATTCCTCCAACGACCAGTGGTGTCAACCACACGACGCACCGATAGAGCAAAGTTGCACCTAGTGCCGCTGTGTCATCGGCGCCGGCATTCGTGAGCAGAGCGACAAGACTGATTTCAGCTAATCCCACACCACCTGGCAACGGTGACAGTGCAACCACTACACGTACCAATGCGAACGCTGACAACATTTCGACAAAAGAAAGACCTTCAACGTCGAACGCATAGAGCGACACAAGAAGTGCACAGAAACTCATGAACATCACGGATGTTGCGCCCAACAACATGTGCATGATGCGCGCGTGAAAAAGATTGCGCAGGTCTCCTCGCGTGCTATGAACAAATTGCTCGGGATCAAATGCGTGCACTGCTTTGGATGCTTTCGACCAACGCTTTGGCGTGACACGTCCGACAAAACGTTGTACCCACTGTGAGAGAGAGGCGATGTAATGAATGGGTCCATTGAGATAAAGGACACCGGACCAAAACACAATGTTGAACGCAATTGTGATGACACCAACCACAACAGCGAGCGTTTCTACTCGAGAGGCGTCACTTTGCATCATCATTGGCAAATGAACCGCCACTGCAGGCCCCCACGTTGTGAAAGTTGGAATGACGGCGGTGGCAACTAATGATGCGCCGATTGCACTTTGAGAAATGTCCCAATGTCGAAACATTGTGATTTTGGCTGCCACACCAACGGGGCCTCCACCAACAGCAATTCCGTAGGCAGCACTTAGCGCTGCTTGGTCAGCCAAGGCGGCGCGTGGAATCGACAGACCAGGAATTGTCGCGGCTACCAAGGCACCCCTGGCGATAATCAGCACCACAGCTATCAGTGCAAGACCTATGAGGTACATGGGAGAAACATCACTGCCTGCTCTCACCGTGTCACTCAATGTGGTGCGGTTGAAGTACGCAAGTGCACCAGCAAGTCCCACTAATAACAATGAGGAGTACAGCCGACGCATGACTGCAAACTATCGACAGTTCAATGGTCTTAAATCGTGACGTGTGTTGGTAGACAAGGATCACATGACTGCACTATCGGGCTCGCGAATCTTGGTAATTGGTGCAAGTGGAGTTCTTGGAACAGAACTAGCCAAGGAATGCATGCAGCGCGGAGCACGAGTAATCGCCACCGTGCGCAACGGGGACGCTCCAACAGGATGTGAAAGCGTGGTTCGCGCAGACATCTCGTTGCCACAAGGTCGTAGTGAGATAGTTGCGGCCGTTCGAGACATTGGTGGCGTCGATGTTGTCATCATGGCGGCAGGTGTTGTTGGTTTCGGCATTCATGACGCCATTCAGCCCGATGACATCGCACGACTAATCGACATCGACCTGGTGGTCCCTTTGCAAGTAATCAGCGACGTTTCATCTCTCATAGCCGAAGGAGGCAACGTCACGGTTCTCACCGGAGCAGTTGTTGATGTAGCCACTCTCGGAATGTCAACGTACACAGCAGCAAAATCAGGGCTCTCCGCAGCGCTTGCCGTTATCCGTCGCGAAATGCGCGCCCGAAAGATCTCCATCCTTGATGCTCGACCACCACACACTGAGACCGGATTAGCAAGTCGTGCAGTATTTGGAAATGCTCCGGGTCTCAAGCAAGGTTTAGATCCAGCCGAAGTTGCTCGACGCATCGTGGACGCCATTGAATCAAACGAGAGCGAACTTCCCCCCAACGTGTTTGTTGGATAAGTACGTTTGCTCAAGCATCACAGTGACCGTGACATCACCGTTACTTCGTGGTCAGTTAGTTCTGTCTTTCTTACACGAGTCCAACCCATGTCTTCATACCAAGACATGAGATCTGCCGTGTATAAATACAACGTGTGATAACCGAGTGCTCGTGAGTAGTCGCACACTGTATTCACAAGTGCGTGACCTAGGCCCTGACTACGAGCCTCTGGTGCCACGAATAGAGCTGCAAGCCATGGCCCTGGTTCAGTTGCTTGTGGAAGATCGTCGTCTGCAATAAAAGTGATTGTGCCGACTGGCGCTCCACGTTTATCTAGTGCAACAAAAGTACGGGGAATTCCAGATGTTGAGTTCGCTGATTCTTTGTAGAGGTTGAGATAAGTCTCAATTGAATCATTGGGAAAATCTGCACCCCATTGCTCAATACTCCATTTGGCCACCGTCTGCATGATGGCCGCATCATCAGAAATCGGTGCAATGTGGAACGTCACATTCACATTGTTATCCGAGACAGTGTGAAGAAGTTGGTGTTTGTAAACCAAAGTGTTTGCCCTGAACCTCGCTTGATAGTTGCTTGACCCCAAGGATGGGCATCAGAAATGACGGTTGTTGTCCTATCGAGATTCATCCGCACGATCGATGCTCGAGCAGTAAGCCATAACTCACCGCCTACTGACGTGATGTCTCGTAAAGTGTCGATCGCAGAAGGGGCGGGTGCAAAACTGTATGTGCCTTTCATTGAGATTCGTCCCAATTCATTGCCGGCGACATTATTGATAAACCACATCGCATTGTCTGGGCCGAGAATGATTGCACGGGCCATCACGGTGCTACGGCGGAACGTGTCCACAGATTTATCGGCATTGATTCGCGAGATTGATCCGCCCCCTGCGTCCACGAACCACATTCGTGATTGAGCATCGAGGGTGAGCAGATTAGGGAGAGCGATGCCACTCAGTGACTGGAAATGAAACGATCCCTGCGAGGACATCACTGCGAAGTACGACGAATCGTCGCGTCCGCCCGTAATCACAATCTCGCGTTCGGTGGGTGAAAAACCAATCGAAGTAGGTGCACTCAATTGTGGATGGGAGTGATACGTGAGTAAGTCGGGCGTCAGTTGCAATAATCGATCTGGTTGTTGCAGTAACACCCAAAGCGTTCCCACGTCGTCTTGCGTTGCTGCAATAGGTACACCATCAATCTCACGTTTGGTGTGTGTCCTATCGGCGAACACGCGCGTAATTGCCCGTTCATTTCCAATTCGCAACCACGCTGAATCACGATCGTCAACATGTAAAAGATGAGGCGTCGCCGCTGTGGTCATGACGACGTTCGATGTCAGCACAGATGTTCGTGACGGAAGCGTTGTTGAGGACATGGAAGTAGTAGGGACAGTTGTGCTTGAAGTTGATGGAGTTGACGATTCAGTGGCTTTTGGAAAACCATTTGTGGGAGTTGGTATTTGAGGTGTGGTGCTCTCGGTCGTCCTCCTCTCGAGGGTGTTACTTATGAGAGAAATGGGTAACGCAACAGATGGAATGTCCACATCAACCACCGTGTATTTTCCTTGTGAAAATGTCAGCAAATGACGCTGAACAGTTGGGTCCTTGCGCAAGTCAGATGTCTCGTATGAACCGGAATAGATCACGTTGTTCCGGTCGTCAGTAATTGAAATATTTGACTGCGCAAGTCGTGAAATCACTAGTTGGTGTCCGGGTTGCACATCGAGCTCTGAAATATCGGCAGTCAGTGCGACTGATGCCGTTGTTACAACATCAGTATGAAAACGAAGACCGGATGAATCGATGGATACATTGGGAGTTTCATCACGTTGAGTCTCTGACCTTGTGTGGGCCCGCGCCAACATTCCGCGTAAATGCACAGATGCAACACCTGGATGAGACACTGTTAACAAGACCGGTGGAGGAGACACGGTTAGTGAAGAGGTAATAACCCGTACATCAAATGGTTGCAGACGCGCTGGGATTTTTACGCGCGTCAGGCGCGGCGTCGTCCCGTCTTTACTCATCGTGATGTCAACCCCATTATCGCGTTTTGGTTGTCCTACAAGTGTGGAAATTGTTCCATTAGGAGTTTCTATTTCAAGACCGAGTTCAGCGTGCTGAGACAGCGGGACAAGTGATATCACCACGTCTTCTGTGTCGCGCGCTGTACCCAACTGATCATCGCACGTTGAACACTGAAAAGGCCCCGACCGCACACTCATAGGAGTGAGCTCAATCGCCCCTGTTGAACCCGACCAAAGCGTTGAAGTGCTTGCGTTGGAGGCACCGGTGTCGGCAGCAGTGTCTTGTGGGTTGTACGTCCATTGCTCAGTGGAGGAATTCACATCAATGTGATTGTCGACGCCTGGGAAATTGTTGTCATACACGTGGATACGCCAACCATCGGATGTTTCAGAAACAGCAAATGGAGTGAGCGAATGACCCATACCGTGGTCATACAAAGCGAGTGTGTAGCCAGCAGATGTTGAAAGTCCGTGAACCAGTTGTTCAACAATCTCTGATGGGAATTGTTCTCTTGAGGCGTGGGCAATTGTTGAGATGTCATCGGTGAATTGAGTTGCCCACCAATATGTGATGGCGCTCTCCAGTTGTTCATTGCCGCGAGTTAACTGCGCAGTGGTGAGCACAGAAGTATCAAAATCTTGAGGTTGCATAAGGTCAATAAACATTCGCTCGCTAAGTACCGCCATTCCCTCGCATCTTCCACCTCGCAATGCGGTATTCCATTCGTTGATGAGATGAAGAGCGCGCGGTGTTGGAGTACATGACGTCACCGGACCTGGTTGACATACAACGCTGTGACCAAACATTGTGACCAACATCTGAATGTCAACAGAGCCACTAGACAAGTCAACGTCGTTCCAATTTGGGAAAGAGAAGCCATCTTGTTGAACGTCAAATCCATCGTCCACACAGATTTCATGTGCACAGTCCATGTCAACAGTCGTCACGCGTTGTTCATCTACGCGACCTCCCGTTGTGCAACTTGAGATCACTGTCAGGAGTAAAAGACTTCTCAGGACATGCCGCAACACTCGCAACATGTGGCGAACGTAGTAAAACAGAGCATGTGAATAAGCCGACAGGATGTCTGTGATGACCGCCGCTGCGCCAGAGTCAATGGCGCGTCAGAAGATCATTGCGATCATGATCGTTGGTGTCGGTGCTGGATTCTTATCGGGATTATTTGGTGTGGGGGGAGGAATTCTCATCGCACCGGGACTCGTCTTACTGGCAAAGATGGATCACCGACGCGCATACGGAACCTCACTTGCTGCAGTACTTCCAATTGCCTTGTCGAGCATGATCACGTATTGGACACACGACCATATTGATTGGCCCGTCATGTTGTGTCTCACAATCGGTGCACTCGGGGGTGCTGTGATCGGAACACATCTCTTGAACGTTGTGTCACAGAGTGTGCTAGCAATTGGATTTTCTGCAATTCTCGTATTGTCAGCAGTGCGATTGTTTTTCGAAAGTGACGGAGATGGTCGCTCAGCGTTGTCCTTATGGGGAATCGTGTTGCTCATCGTCATTGGATTGCTGTCGGGAATTCTGGCTGGATTGTTAGGTGTTGGGGGAGGAATCATCATGGTGCCCGCCATGTTGGTGCTCTTTTCGATCCCCTCAGTGGTTGCGAAAGGGACTTCGCTTGCGGTCATTGTCCCCACCGCGCTTATGGGAACCATCCGAAATCGCTCCAACAAAAATGTCGACATCACCGCCGCAGTGATAATTGGCCTGTCAGGAATCGTTGCCGCGGTCGCGGGGGCGTGGTTTTCCACTCGATTATCTGACACAACCTCAAATGTGCTCTTTGCCTGTCTGATGCTCGCCGTGGCCTCGAAACTTCTGTGGCAAGAAAAGGGACGATTATCCACTAGAACAGAGGAATGAGTGGAAATCGTCTGGCTGGAAAAGTCGCGTTAATTAGCGGTGGCGCTCGAGGAATGGGCGCAACAGAAGCGGAATTGTTTGTCTCTGAAGGAGCATCTGTCGTTATCACCGACGTTCGCGAAACCGAAGGTACCGAAACGGCAAAACGCATATCACCTGATGGTTCACATTGTGTCTTCATGAGACACGACGTGACCAATGAGTTGGACTGGGACATTGTTGTTTCAAAGACCGTGCAGACATTTGGTCGTTTGGACATTTTGATCAATAACGCTGGCATCTTTGAAGCGGGATCAACGATCGACACAAAACTGGATGATTTCAAACGGACGACAGAGATTAATCAGTACGGCGTTTTCCTCGGTATGAAATCAGTTGCCGAAGTAATGATGAAGCAAAAGTCTGGATCGATTATCAACCTGTCGTCGATTGCAGGTTTAGCTGGCGCGCCTGGCTTCATTGCATACGCTGCCAGCAAATGGGCAGTGCGTGGTATGACCCGCTCTGCAGCAAAAGAGTTTGCTCCTTTTGGTATTCGAGTGAATTCGATACATCCTGGACTGATTAACACCCTGATGTTGAAAACAATTGATGACCTAGGTGAAGGCGTTCGAGAAATGGTTGATTCAACGATTCCGTGGGGACGCGAGGGTGAAGCAATAGAGATTGCGCGTATGGCATTGTTTCTGGCAAGCGATGAGAGTTCATACGCAACAGGCGGCGAGTTCGTCGTCGATGGGGGAAGGACAGCCTGATGAGCATTTTGGGAACACGCGTTGCACGTATAGAAGATCCACGTTTTCTAACGGGTCAGGGCACATACATTGACAACATTCCACTACCCGGCGCCGTGTGGCTTACTTATGTGAGATCGTCTGTTGCTCACGGTGTGATTACAAATATTGATGTGAGTGATGCAGTGTCGATGCCGGGAGTGATCGCGGTATGGACGGCGAAAGAACTGGGAATGTCACCAGCGAATCCGTTTCATCCGATGATGAATCAGGAATTCAAACGCCCATATCTCGCGTCTGACCTCGTTCGGTATGTAGGCGAGCCGGTTGCAGTTGTTATCGCGGAATCGAAAGCCCAAGGAGCAGATGCCGCTGAACGAGTGATTGTTGATTACGAATCACTTCCCGTAGTTCTCGATCTTGATGATGCCTTTACTGACCGAGTGGTCCTGCATCCCGATGCGGGCACAAACACAATCATGACGTTTGATCATGGTGGCAATGACGACATCTTTGGCGGATGTGATGTTGTTGTTGAGTTGACGATCGAGAATCAGAAAGTTGCACCAGTTCCAATGGAAGTGCGCGCAGCAGCAGCGTCATGGGATGGCACCCGACTCACGCAATACACCTGTAGTCAGGGAACACACGGTGCACGTGACGGTCTGGCTGTAGCTCTCGGGCTCGACCCAGCGAACGTTCGTTCCATCACGCCCGACGTAGGTGGAGGCTTTGGAGCAAAGAACGGGATCTATCCGGAAGAAGTGATGGTCGGATGGATTTCGATGAAACTAAATCGTCCTGTGCGTTGGACTGAAACTCGTAGCGAAAACATGTTGACGATGGGCCATGGTCGTGGCCAGCGTCAACGCGTGAAGTTGGGCGGCACAAGAGACGGTCGCATCACCGCATATCGCTTACACGTGATGCAGGATTCCGGTGCGTACGGACGAATTGGAGCGTTTTTGCCGATCATGACCCGTCTCATGTTGACGGGTGTGTACGACATTGAGCGTTTGCAGTTTCAATCATATTCAGTAGTAACGAACACAGCACCTCTCGAAGCATTTCGTGGTGCTGGTCGCCCGGAGGCGACAGCTGCGATTGAACGCATTATTGACGAGTACGCAGTTGCATGTGGCATGGACCCTGGCGAAGTGCGTCGCAAGAATTACATCAAGCCATCAGCGTTCCCACTTGAGACAGAGACTGGAGCAAAGTACGACTCTGGTGAATACGAAAAGTCTCTTGACATGGCTCTCGCGGCAGCTGGCTATGCACAACTACGTGAAGAACAACGGATGCGTCGTGAACGTGGTGATGTTGTACAGATGGGCATTGGATTATCCACGTATGTGGAGACTACGAATCCATTGGGAACCGGAGATTACGGCGCTGTTGAAATAACACCTGATGGTGGAGCAATTATCCGTACTGGGTCGTCGTCGCATGGTCAAGGTCACCACACGGTGTGGGCAATGATTGTGTCTGAAGCAACTGGCATTCCATTTGACCGTATTGAGTTTCACTTTGGTGACTCTGATGACATTCCTCGTGGTGGCGGCACTGGTGGATCTCGCTCCCTTCAGGTCGGTGGAACAGCAGTGAAAAATGCGACAGAGATGGTTATCTCTCAAGCGTTGAAACGTGCTGCTGACTTGCTTGAAGCAGCGGTGGAAGACGTGAAGCTCGACGTTGTACGCGGTGTGTTCCACGTTGTCGGGTCACCACAACCGTCTAAGTCATGGGCGGATGTTGCAACTGCCGACGCAGAAGTGCTGAGTGCAGAAAACGACTTCACTCCAGAAGCACCAACGTTCCCGTTTGGTTCACATGTGAGCGTTGTCGAAGTAGATACTGAGACAGGGTCAGTTGCAATTCGTCGACACATCGCATGTGATGACGCGGGAACAATTATTAACCCGCTCATTGTTGATGGCCAAGTACACGGTGGACTAGCGCAGGGAATTGCACAGGCATTGCTGGAAGAAGTGTTGTTTGATGAAGAGGGCAACCCAATCACATCGAACCTTGCTGACTACGCATGTATCTCTGCTGCTGAATTGCCATCGTTTGAACGCATTCCAATGGAAACACCTACTCACCGCAATCCTTTAGGTGCCAAAGGTATTGGTGAAGCAGGGACGATTGGTGCAACACCAGCTGTACACAATGCTGTTGTCGATGCGATTCGTCACCTTGGCATTTGCCACGTCGACATGCCGTGCACTCCGCAACGAGTGTGGAACGCAATTCAAACGACTCGTTAATCAACGAGCGTTTGTTCCACCGTCTTTCGTAATTCGGGCCACGCGGACTTCAGTCCTGGGTGTAGGTCGTATGAGTCGATGTCTTCAATGGCGACCCAGTGCAAGGCATCGGTTTCAGCGTTAGCAGCGAAAGCTCCAGCATCTGAGTAGGAGTGAGCGATCACTGTGTCGTATCTCCATGTGCCGTGGTCTGCGGAAAAGATTGCTTTGAATTCCATCGCATTTGGGTCAATCCCTGTCTCTTCGTACGCTTCGCGCGCCGCCGCCACGAATGAGTCTTCGTGAGAGTCAAGGGCACCGCCAGGAAGGGCCCACGTACCGCCGCCATGCACCCACGCGGCACGTAACTGCAGTAACACTTCGGGCTGTGGGCGATCGCGACGAATGAGTAAGAGTCCCGCTGCGCCGTATAGCCCCCAATGTTGTTGGCCGCATTGGCAGAACACCCAGCCGTCACCATCACGAAATGCCACGCAGTAATCATCGCACACGCGGTTCGAATATCACCTCGACCAGATGATCATTGCTCCTATCTTTCGCTCCTCTCTTTCGTTCCTCGTCGTCGGTAAGAGACGGGATGTACTTTGTGCGTCATAACGTCTACATTTGTGGTGAATGAGTGAGCAGACAGATACCAAGAATCAATGGCTGACACCTGAAGACATCGCGAATGTCCGCAACCAGGTGCCGATCATTTACGTTGACGCTGTGCCTGTTCGCACCGATCCCGACGGCATCGTTACTCATGTCGGCATGCTCCTTCGTCAGGCCGCTGACGGCACGATCAGTCGAATGGTTGTCTCAGGCCGTGTACTACTGAATGAACGTATTCGCGATGCACTCATTCGTCATCTGGAAAAAGATCTTGGTCCTCTCGCGATGCCACGAATTCCGCCCGAGCCCTCGCCGTTTACGGTTATTGAATATTTCCAAGATCCCTCGATCAGTGGCTTTTACGACCCTCGCCATCACGCGGTGAGCCTCGCCTTTGTTGTGCCTGTGACAGGTGACTGCCAACCGACGCAGCAAGCACTTGATCTTGCATGGTTCACACCCGAGCAAGCGGTGAGCGATCGCGTGCGTCGCGAGATGACAAGTGGCCATGACCGACTCATTCGACTGGCACTTGCCTCAGTTGGTCAATTGCCCTGAACTAATCTGAAGCCGTGCGGACGCGTCAAACTGTTGCCCACTCGGCAGCGATGTTACGCGCGTCCCTTGTAGGCAAAACTATTTCCAGTTTTTTAGGACACCGTATTGATGGTCCTTCAATCACTGTTGGTTCTGCAATTGAAGACGTCACGCACTCCGGAAAACATCTTGAAATTCTTTTCGATGACGGATTGATCTTGCACACAATTCCAGAGCGCCGAGGACGTTGGGAGTTATTCCACGCTGACCGCGTCCCACGCCGTATCGGATCGCCCGACATTGTCATTGAGACTGCGGATTGGACTGCTTTGGCGTACAAAATGAAAGCAACGGAGACGTATCGCTTGCCTGATCCGCTACGCCATCCTCGTGCCGGAAGACGTGGTCCCGATCTTCGACAACACACAGCCGATTTGCACGAAGCAGCTTCGCGACTATTTCATTACAGCGAACCTGATGTTGTCGTTGCAGACGCGATGATGGATCCGCGCGTCATGGTGGGCATCGGGAATGTATTGCGCTGTGAAGTGCTGTGGGCGTGTGGTGTGCATCCTTGGGCGCGTATTGGAGATCTCGCGGAGTCAACATGTCTTGATGTTGTGATGACTGCAGCAGGACTCGCACGCACAATCAATTCAGATCCCACATCACCTGGTGTGACATCAATGAACGGCGGATTGTCCGTGTATGGACGCAACGGCCAATTGTGCGCTCGTTGCGCTGGAATCATTCGGTTGAACAAACACGGTGAATCCGAGCGCCTGTTGTTTTGGTGTCCTAGTTGCCAGGTCGCGTTTGAACCACTTCCAGTGGTTGATAATTCTGATCCCATCGCACGAGCGACAGATCCGCATCCCGCGGCGACACAGTACTTGCGCGAAATCTTTCAACGCCGATCTGCGTAAGTGTTGCGTCGTCGCAACGGTTCAACAACTAATTCGTGGTGATTGAACGCAGGATATTTACTTTGGTGGCGCGATAAGCGGGGTACACCGCAGCAATTACGCCAACAATGAATGAAAGAACCAAGATCCAGAACAAACTGGTAAGCGGTATTTCAAATGATCGCAAGCCCTGATCGCGCAATGCGAACACGATGATCCATCCGAGCCCAACTCCCAGAATGGCGCCTAACACGGCACCTTGGAGTGATGTAATCACACTTTCCCAACGCACTGTGCTGCGTACTTGCGACCTGGTCATTCCGACAGCACGTAATAGTCCGATTTCACGCTGGCGTTCATAGACGGACAACAACAGAGTGATGATGATTCCAACAATGGCGATGATGATTGAAAGCGCGAGCAGACCATAAATCAGACCAAGTAATTGATTGACCTGTGCTGCCTGCTGATCAATGAACTCTTCCACGGATTGCAGTTTGCCAACACCGTATTCATCAACTTTTTGCTGTAGCGCGGCACGAGCTTGTTCCTCAGGAATGTCATCACGAGTGAGGATGTAGACGCCGAAGTCGAATCGTGCAACCGTGGTGCCCTCAAATAGATCACGACTCACGATGTATCGCTCGGCTATTTCGTCTTTGGTGTAGATGCCTTGCACTGTCAATGTGCGCACAGAGCTATCTGCCAAAGTGACATCAATTGTTGACCCCACTTGTACATCAAGACGTTTGGCGCGGCTCTCAGAGACGAAGATTCCATCTGCTGTGAGAGAAGAAACATCTCCCTCAATGAAACCAAAGTCAAAAATGCCGGAGATGGTTTGTGGTGTCACCACTGTGAGCAATGTGCCACCGCCATCAACAACAGCCGCTGCTGTACCAATACCCGTTGCAGTGTCAACTTCAGGAAGTTTGTTGATCTCGTCGGCTAAGTCGGGGCTAAGGCCGCCAAAACCGAACGAGTTCACACTGATTGCGTAATCTCCATAGAACTGCTCACCAACGACATCGCGAATTTGGCTTTGAATTGACACTGCAAGAGCGGTAACTGCGGTTACTAATGCGACGCCGATCATGACGGGAGCAGAGGTGCGTGCAGTTCGTTTCGGGTTACGCGCAGCGTTCTCGCGTGCCATACGCCCAGGGACGCCACGAATCTTTTCAATGGGCACGCCAATGAGCAATGCAAGCGGGCGCGCGATGATCGGACCAAGAATCAATGTTCCGATGAAGACGAGAACGATTGCAAGACCAAGGAGCACGGCGTCCGCGCCCGCAATGACAGCGATTGTCGCACCGATTCCAGCAATGGTGAAGACAAGGCCATTTATGAGTCGACCTTTTGAAACTGCAGTTGTTTCAACCGCTGTTTCACGCATTGCCGCAAGCGGTGGTACTCGACCAGCGCGTCGTGCAGGAAGAAACGACGACAACACCGTGACTAATAGTCCGACGATCAAGGTGCTGATGATCGTATTTATCGATACAACAAGACCTGTGCTGGGAAGATCAATACCAAAAGACTTAAGCAGTGCGCTGAGTCCACGCGACAGGCCGATACCAGAAACAAGTCCAATAGCTGAACCAACAACACCAACGACTATTGCTTCAATCAACATCGCGCCAGTGATTTGGCGCTTGCTAGCACCGATTGCCCGCAACAAAGCGTTTTCTTTTTGTCGTTGTGCTGCGCTGATTGAGAACACGTTGTAGATCACGAAACATCCGACACCAAGAGCGATATAGGAAAAGATGCTGAGGAAGATTGAGATGAACGACAGTGCATCTCCAATTTGATTCTGTGCCTCTTCAGTAATTTCTGCTCCCGTCAAAGTCTCAAGTCGCAAATCTTGCGGCAAAGCAGAGTTAATACGAGTTGCTAGTTCTTCATCAGAGACCGACCCATCACCGGTGACGAGGATCTGATCAACAACCCCTGGTTCTGCGAGAAACTCTGAAGCTGTTTCAATGTCAAATAGAGCGAAGGTGGCACCCCCGGAGGTGCGTACATCACCGTATGAAGCAACCCCAACAATGGTGAATTCACGGCTTCCAGATTGTGCAATGACGCGCGTTGAGTCGCCAACTGCAAAGTCACCCAAGTCAAAGGTGTATTCGTCGAGTACCACTTCAGCTGAGCCACTGGGAAGACGACCACTTGAGATTGACCACAACGACCCTTGGTAGTCAGTGATCACACTGCCAAACGTTGGTGGTCCCTGTCCGTCGCTACCGAGTGGCTTTCCATCTGATCCGACCACGCGTGCAAATGCCTGAATATCACCAGCAGCATCAAGTACGCCGGGTACTTCCTTCACCGTGTCGACCAAAGAGGATGAAATTCGCGGTCGTTCTTCAATGCCAAAGCCCACCTCAATGACATCTGATGAGCGCACGTATGCATTGACGTTTTTGAAAACATCTGCAAACAAGTTGTCAAATGATTGTGACAACGTCGCCGAGAAAATAGATGTTCCGGCAAGAAACGCTGTGCCTAAAACAACCGCAATCGACGTCAAGGCCAATCGCGTTTTGCGCGTGAGAACACTACGGAGGGCAAAACGAAACATAAGGAAAGTCAGTTACCGAATTGTTTCATGCGATCAAGAACGCGCTCTGGCGTTGGTTCACGCATCTCGTCGACGACTTGACCATCCGCCAAGAAAATGATGCGATCGGCGTAACTCGCTGCGACTGGGTCGTGCGTGACCATCACGATTGTTTGCCCGAGATCTTTGACAGCGTGGCGCATGAAGGTGAGAATTTCCGTTCCAGATCTGCTGTCGAGGTTGCCGGTTGGTTCATCAGCAAAAATAATGTCGGGCTGAGAAGCAAGTGCACGTGCAACGGCGACACGTTGTTGCTGACCACCGCTTAGTTCACTCGGACGATGCTTAAGTCGATCTTCGAGTTTGACGATGCGAATGACTTCGGCAATCCACGCTGCGTCACCTTCGTTTCCGCCAAGCATTAACGGCAATTTGATGTTTTCTTCGGCTGTGAGCGTGGGGACGAGGTTGAAAGACTGAAAGATGAAACCAATTTTGTCGCGTCGAAGTTTTGTGAGTTCACGGTCACTCAGATCGTTGACTACCACGCCGCCAATCACTGCGGTACCAGACGTCATGTCTTCGAGTCCGGCAAGACAATGCATCAACGTTGACTTACCGGAACCACTGGGTCCCATGATCGCAGTGAATTCACCTTCATTGAATTGGACAGTGACATCGCGAAGCGCGTGTACTTCGCTGTCACCAGTTCCATAAACCTTCGAGGCGTGCTCAACGAGAGCCGCCACGGTGCTGGGCGGCGCGGGGGGAGGAAAACTCATGAGTTATGTCTACTAAGACAAGAAGCAACACACACGCCACACACGACGTAAACGTGTTTTAAGCACTTATTTATTTGGTTGTGGCAACACTCGCAGATATGGCTTGGCTGTTTTCCATCCCTGAGGGAACAGCGTCTTGGCCTCATCGTCTGACACAGCCGCACCAATGATGACGTCGTCACCATCTGCCCAGTTCGCTGGAGTTGCAACTTTGTACTTCGCGGTGAGTTGCAACGAGTCAATAACACGCAAGATTTCGTCGAAGTTGCGACCAGTTGATGCAGGGTAGGTGAGTGTGAGTTTCACCTTTTTGTCTGGACCAATAATGAACACCGAACGCACGGTCAAGGTGTCGTTTGCGTTTGGATGAATCATGTCGTACAGGTCTGACACTTTGCGATCTGCATCGCCAATCATTGGGAAATTAACCGCGGTGCCCTGGGTCTCTTCAATGTCGCCTTCCCATTTCACGTGAGAATCAACTGGGTCCACTGACAAACCAATGACTTTTACATTGCGCTTGTCAAACTCTGGTTTGATACGTGCGACATAGCCAAGTTCAGTGGTGCAGACAGGAGTGAAATCTTTCGGGTGGCTAAACAACACTCCCCACGACTCACCAAGCCATTCGTGAAAATGAATGGTGCCTTGCGTGGTGTCGGCTGTGAAATCGGGGGCGGTATCTCCGAGACGAACAGACATGATGGACTCCTTTAGGTAATTCCCGACTAACTTTATCGGGATTAGGTTCGGTTCCTACTGGGACTTCACAGGCTCCGCCAAGCCAGCAATTACAAGGGCTTGTAGCCTGAGAACGTGGAACGTGGCGCAATACAGACGGTCATCATGGATGGCAAAGTCTTGCGCGATGAAACCCTTGAACGATTGAGACAGCGGATCGTGGCAGCTGGCAACCCCCACATCTCACTTGCCACGGTGTTGGTGGGCGATGACGCACCCAGCCATACCTACGTTGCGAGCAAACACAAAATGGCCAATTCGGTCGGCATCCGCTCGGTAGGGGTGCAATTACCGACTGATGCGAGCCAGGCCGACCTCGAGCAGGCAGTTGAAAAATTGGTGGACGATCCGTCGGTGCACGGCATTTTGATTCAGATGCCGTTGCCCACACATTTGGATACCGATGCTGTGTTGCGATTGGTTCCTGCGGAAAAAGATGTTGATGGTTTGACGGAAGCGTCACTCGGACGATTAGTGCGCGGCATTGATGGTCATGTGGGATGCACACCACTTGGAGTATTGCGACTGTTGCAGCGTTATGACATTCCCACTTCCGGCAAACATGCTGTGGTGGTTGGACGTTCGACACTTGTGGGTCTACCACTGGCGGTGTTGCTAGCGCGCAAGGGAATTGATTGCACGGTGACGTTGGCGCATTCGCGTACGCCAGATCTCATTGACGTGTGTCGTAGTGCCGACATCTTGATTTCCGCGACAGGCATGGCTCGAAGCATTACTGCAGACCATGTGAAGACTGGAGCTGCGGTTATTGATGTTGGTATTTCGCGCACCGAAGCAGGCATCGTGGGCGATGTTGATTTTGATGCTGTGATAGGTGTTGCCGGCGCTCTCACCCCCATGCCTGGTGGTACTGGTGTTATGACAGTTGCATCGCTTCTTGAAAACACACTCGCAGCTGCCCGCATGCAAGGCATATCAGTGTGAGGATTCGCGCTTTCGCTGCGACTGTTGCAGTAATCATTGGCGCCGTCACATTTTCTGCGACGACGAGTGGTGCAGCTACAGATTCAGTTGTGAGCGATTCTTTGGAAGAAGTACGAGCGTATGAAGCGGGGCGCTACATCGTCTAAGTTGTCGAAGGTGAAGTGGTTGGCGCGGTGATGAATGATCATCCCCGGGTTCGCGCGAAAGCAAGGCAGTTTCAGTCCGTCATCCACGGATTTTCGGCAGCACTAACGGCGCAGGAAGCGCACGATCTAGCCATGGATCGGCGCGTCGTGTCTGTCGTTGAAGACCCAGTTATCAGTTTGGTAGCACCGCAGTCACGCAGCACTGTCGTTGGTGGCAGCAACGATGTGTGGGGACTTGATCGAACTAATCAACGCACCTTGCCATTAGATGACACTTTTAGTGCCACCGCCGACGGTAGCGGTGTGTATGTGTATGTGGTGGATGCTCCGATTCGTATTACGCATTCCCAATTCTCGGCACGCGTTCTATCAGGATTTTCTGCTCCTGGAATCAATTTTCTCACTGGTTGTGATGATCATGGAACACATGTTGCAGGAACAGTTTTGGGCACGACCGTCGGTGTTGCGCCCGGGGCACAACTGATACCTGTCGAAGTGTTGGACTGCAATGGTGACGGTCTGGTAAGTGATGTGATCAGTGGACTCGAGTGGATTGTTTCTGACATCCAAGCGAATAATCGACGACCTGCGGTAGTGAATCTAAGTCTTGGTGGACGAGTTTTTACCGATCTCGATAATGCTGTACGTGATCTTGTTGCCGCCAATATCACTGCAGTTGTGGCGGCTGGCAATGAATCAAAAGATGCGTGCAATGTTTCTCCCGCGCGCACTCAGGCTGCGATTACAGTGGCCGCGTCAACAATCACTGATGCGGAAGCATCATTTAGCAACTACGGCAGTTGTGTTGATTTGTTCGCACCCGGAGACGAAATTCTGTCGTCGTGGGCATTTGATGACATCGATGGAACTATTCTGAGTGGCACGTCAATGGCTGCACCCCACGTGGCAGGCGTGGTCGCGCTGTTTCTCGAGCAATATCCGCTTGCAACTCCAGCACAGGTAGCAGAGTATTTGCGCGTACGTGCAACTGCTTGCGCAATTTCATATCGTGTAAATCGCGCTACACAGTCACCGAATCGGCTGCTCTATGTTGGTGAATCTGTCGGAGCGCCGTGTCCGGTTAGATCAGTGAGTGCATCCGCCGACGACTCAAAAGCAACCGTGTCGTGGCAAGAACCGGAAGCCTTTAGTGGTACCACGGAGTTGACGTACACACTCACCACATCGCCGACCTCGTTGGGATGTGTGACCACTGCATTGTCGTGTCAATTAACTGGTCTCACGAATGGTCAACAATATTCTGTTTTTATCGTCGCTTCAAATTCATCGGCCGCTAGATCGTCTGCGGCAACAATAACGTTGTTGCCCGAGGGAGTTCCTCCAGCAACTGTGATTAATCGTGTGTGGACACGAAGCAAGACGGCGATTGTGCGGTGGGATCTCTTGAATTTTCCTTATCAAACCACGTACACCGCGCGTGCACTAGGAACTAATCATTCGTGCAGTACGACAGATAACACTTGCAATATCAGAAAGCTCGTGAATGGTAAGCGTTATCGAATCGTTGTAACGCCTTCAAACTACGTAGGTGAGGGCCCCGTATCGGAGCAGACGTCAATTGTGGTTCCGGGGATCAATGTATTGCGGAACACAATTCCAAAGAAGAAAAAGATCGCAATGTCAAAATTCATCTCTACTTTGTCGGCGGGGCGCAAGATGTACAAGGTGTTACGAGGTGGTTGTCAAATTTCTTCGGGGAGCTTGGTAGCTCCGAGCCAGACCGGGTCGTGCACCTTGCAGTTGTCGGTGACAGCATCTGGCGCTTATCCAAGCATGTACAACACAGCGGTAATCAAGGTCATCTGATTCGCTTACTAGACTGATCGCATGTCTCAAGGAAAAATCATTATCGACGTTCGCAATGTAGATGAGTACGAGAGCGGACACGTTCAAGGTGCAATCAATATGAGCCTCAATGAAGGTGTCTTCGAACAGCAATTGATGAGCCTTGATCCAACTGCTTCGTATCAGTTGTATTGCCACAGCGGTGGTCGGTCGGCAATGGCTGCGGATATCCTCTTACGTTCCGGATTCAAAAACGTTGAGAACTTGGGTGGTTTTGAAGATGCAGCGGCATCACTGAACCTTCCCATTGTGTGAGCGATTCCACGTCTTTTTGGTAATGCCCACAGTTTGTCCGCATAGTTAACAACGACTGCTGTCTACATAAACACCTAGTAAGAGGGCTATTTCTTCATAAGGCTTCTTGGTTACACCTTTGTGTAAAGGGGACCACCCATGAAGCGAATCTGTTGCAGTGCATTAATCGCTCTGTTCATTATCGTTGTTTCTCCCGTTCGCGCAAGTACATCCACTACAACTGGACTTGCACCTACAGATCGCGAATACACGCGGCTTGTAGTGGGTGATGGGCACACGTGTGTGATTCTCAACAATGGCTCTGTGCGATGTTGGGGCGACAACACGTATGGGCAATTGGGTGTTCCCACTATTACATCGAGCAAAGTTCCAGTAACCGTGTCATCGTTTGGCAATAATCGATTCGCAGTTGAGTTAGCAGCCGGGAAAAATCACACATGCGCACTGCTCAACGATGCATCAATCTCCTGCTGGGGAGATAATAACTTTGGTTCCCTAGGAAATGGATCTTTTCTTAATCCAGAAGAACCGGTGAATGTTTCATTGTCCAATGTTCAATCATCGAAAATTTACGCTGGAGGTTTTACAACATGTTTGTTAGACAGGAACACTAATATCTTTTGCTGGGGTAGGAATAATTCCAATCAGCTTGGAATGATTGAAGAGTTAGCATCCAGTGTTCCAGTTCAGGTAACACCTGAATCCAATTTTCTCGCCACCTCTTTAGCGATTGGCGACTCACATATTTGTGCAATTGGAGGAGGTTCAGTTTGTTGGGGTGATAATTCTGAGGGTCAACTGGGTGATGGAACTAATCAAGGGGGTTGGCCAGCAAACCCCATTTCCAGTTTTGATAGCAACATCAGGCCTGTTTCTATTGCTTCTGGAGTTGTCCATACATGTGTTTCACTTACCAATGGTCAATCTAAATGTTGGGGCAATAATGCTTCCGGAAAGCTTGGCGATCAATCCACAACACAAAGACTTACTCCTGTTGCTGTAAATACGAATGAATTAATTTCAGATGTATCCGTCGGCACTTCTCATTCGTGTGGTCGTACAGCCGGAAACAAAGTCATTTGCTGGGGACTTAATTCCAATGGTCGGCTGGGGAACAACTCCACACTGTCGAGTTCAATACCTGTGACGGCACAACTGCCTGCGGGTGCAACTGCTCGAGAGGTTGCAACGGGAGATTCCCATACGTGTGCGCTT
>Ga0315900_10003341_pt1 | contig 23566 bp, 18 predicted proteins | sample LakEriMetagenome_FD_203521 | JGI IMG/M metagenome (GOLD analysis project Ga0315900, IMG submission 203521) | Freshwater fungal communities from buoy surface, Lake Erie, Ohio, United States - Buoy 12 MA114 | ecosystem: Environmental > Aquatic > Freshwater > Lake > Lake biofilm | place: USA: Lake... | reverse complement strand
CTGCGTAGCGACACTGTCATTCTCGTTGATGACGGGCACGGCCCCGGCATCGAGCAGGCGGGTGAGCGTGGCCGTTGCATTGAGGTAGCGGCGGCGGTCCTCAAGGTCTTCCAGGGTCAACAGCAATTGCGCCGCGGTCAGCCCGTGTTCGCTCAGCAGGTCGGCCCACAGGCCTGACAGGGCGATCTGGCCGACAGCCGCCGCCGCCTGGGCATCGGCGAGGCTGCCGCGGCCGCCCTTTTCAAGCTTCAGCTTGGCGGCACCCAATGCGATGGCGCCGGACGAGACGACGATCACTTCCTGTCCGCGCGCGCGGGCTGCGGCGATCTCGGCCACCAGGTCTACCAGCCAGCCGCGCCGCACCCCGTCCTTGCCAACGAGCAGCGACGAGCCCACCTTGACCACCAGGCGGCGGCACAGCGCGGGGTCGGCCAGATCGGCGAGGCAGGTGATCTTCATGGCTTGCCGATTAGGCGAATCGGCGCGCGATGCAATGCCTAGAGCGGCGGTTAGATCGGCGACCAGGGCCGATCGTCAGTCTCTTCGCGCTCCCCATCGGGACGCTCAGTGACCGTTGCGGCGGGCAGGTATTCAAGCACTGCATCGAGCAGGGCTGCCATGCCCTTCCCCGTTGCGCCGGAGATCGGGTAGACCTTCTTCGCGCCGGCGGCCTTCAGTTCCTTGATGAACATCTTCACCAGTTCGGCATCGACCGTGTCGACCTTGTTAAGCGCAATCAGCCGGGGCTTTTCGTCGAGCCCATTGCCATAAGCTTCCAGCTCTTCCTCGATGATCTGCAGCGCTTCGGCCGGATCGGTGCCGTTGATGTCGATCAGGTGGATCAGCACGCGGCAACGTTCGATATGGCCCAGGAACCGGTCACCGATTCCCGCCCCTTCGGCTGCCCCGGCAATCAGGCCGGGAATATCGGCCAGCACGAACTCACGGTCACGGTGCCGCACAACGCCGAGTTGCGGCTTCAGCGTGGTAAAGGCGTAGTCGCCAACCTTGGCCTTGGTATTGGTGATCTGGTTGATGAAGGTGCTCTTGCCGGCATTGGGCAAGCCAACCAGGCCGACATCGGCGAGCAGCTTCAACCGCAGCCAGACATACATTTCCTCGCCCATTTCGCCGGGCTGATGCTGACGCGGGGCGCGGTTGGTGCTGGTCTTGTAACTGGCATTGCCGCGCCCGCCGAGCCCGCCGTGGAGGAAGGTCACGCGCTGCCCGGCTTCAGTCAGATCGAGCAGCACCGTCTCTCGGTCTTCGTCGGAAATGATCTGCGTGCCGACCGGAACCTTGATCACCAGGTCCTTGCCGGCGGCGCCGTTGCGGTCCTTGCCCGAGCCGTGGACCCCGCGCGGGGCCTTGAAGTGCTGCTGATAGCGGAAGTCGATCAGGGTATTGAGCCCGGCCACCGCCTCGAAGATGATGTCCCCGCCCTTGCCGCCGTTGCCGCCATCAGGACCGCCGTACTCAATGTACTTCTCCCGCCGGAAGCTGACCGCTCCGGGACCGCCCTGCCCCGAGCGAATGTAGATCTTGGCCTGGTCGAGAAAATGCATGGGACGGGTTCTAACGAAATAAGGCGCGCATGTCGCGCGTGAGAATGAATACCACCAGTGCGTCGAGAATTGGCTCAGCTTGCGGCGAGAATGGTGGCTTTCGAGAACCGGAGCGGAGCGACCTGCTGGTCGTGAGCACCGGAAGCGCAGAAGGCTGCCGTTCGCAGCCCAAGATGGGGCAATTATCGATGCACTGGAATGGTGGAGCCGAGGGGGATCGAACCCCTGACCTCGTCATTGCGAACGACGCGCTCTCCCATCTGAGCTACGGCCCCGTTCCAGTGCAACCGGGCGGCAAGCCGCCCATTTGCGAGGCGCCCCCTTAGCGAAAGGGGGGGCTGCATGAAAGAGCAAAGTTAGGGCGTGAGCGGCTTGGGCTGGCTGGCCGGCGTGCTTGCCTCGGCAATGGCCAGCGGGCTGGTGACCGGAACCAGGATATGGGTACCCGGAGCATAGCCGGCCCATTTGGTTTCCCAGGCTGCCAGATCGGCCTTGTACTGGTCATACCGCTTGTAGAAATCGTCAAACACGATCTCGAGATTGGGCAGGCTGACGGCAGCGAAGCGATCAAGCTGGCCGACCTTCACCGCCTTGGCATCGTTGCTCATCGCCAGGGCAGCATCGCAGAAGGCCGAAAGCGTCGGGGGCATGGCGAAGCGGTTGTAGACCTCGGTCATGTACTTTTCGCGAAACCTGACGAAGCCGGCGCCGTACTTGCCGCGCCATTCGCTATCGACCTTGAGGTTTGCGGCCCGCAGCGCCTTGGCGTGAGTGCGCAGGAAAGCGCGATAGTTCACAACGATCTGGGCGTGCTTGGGCTGAAGGCAGTTAAGCGCGGCAACGTTGTAACCGGAGCGCAGATTCCAGGTGGTCTGCGCCGGGGAAATATTGCGGTTGACGCTGGCGTGCAGGCCGTCCGGCCCGACTGCCGGAGTGACGAAATTGGGCGAGGCATTGTTCGGCGGGGATGGCTTGTAGGGTACGAAGACCCACTTCTGCGCCGGCGCGGGTGGCGCCGGCGGCGGTGCGACAGGCTTTTTCTTGCGGGCATCGGCGGCAGAGGCCACCAGCAGCAGCGACAAAGCACCGGCACAAAGCACTGAGTTCAAGGAATACCGCACCATGGACCAACCCTCCTGGCTTGCGCGCCGCGGGCAGCACCTTGCGCCACCCCACCTTGCTGCAAGCTGAAAAATGGCACTAGCCGCTGGATTCGGCAAAGAAAATGCCCGGCGCGCCAAAAAGCGCGCCGGGCACGATCAATTCCCTGCGGCGAACGCTTACTCGCGGTTGCCGAGGAAGCTCAGCAGGAACTGGAACATGTTGATGAAGTCCAGGTACAGCGTCAGGGCCCCCAGGATCACCGCCTTGCCGGCGAACTCAGTGCCGCGCAGCATGTAGTATTCCTGCTTCAGCCGCTGCGTATCCCAGGCGGTCAGGCCGGCAAAGATCAGCACGCCAAGCACCGAGATGACCAGGGCCAGCGTGCTCGACTGCATGAAGATGTTCACGACCATAGCGATCAGCAGGCCGATCAGGCCCATGACCATGAACGAGCCCATGCCCGACAGGTTCTTCTTGGTGGTGTAGCCATAGAGGCTCAGCCCCGCGAAAGCACCGGCCGTGGCGAAGAAGGTGCTGGCGATCGAACTGGCCGTGAAGACCAGGAAGATCGACGACAGCGACAGGCCCATGATCACGCAGAAGCCCCAGAAGAGCATCTGCAGCGTGGCCTTGCTAAAGCGGTTGGCACCCAGGCTCATCGCAAAGATGAAGGCCAGCGGGGCCAGGATGATGACCCAGCGCATCGGCGTGGCGAGCACCTGAGCCGCCATGCCCGACTGGGCGAAGAGTAGCGCGACAATGCCCGAAAGCAGCACGCCCGATGCCATGTAATTGTAAATGGCAAGCATGTGGCTGCGCAGACCGGCGTCAAAGGTGACGCCCTGGCCCATGACTTCGCCATTAAGGCTCGGAGACGCGCCGAAGCCCGTCTTGGTGGGCTGGGGGTCGTTCCAATTGGCCATGATGAGTCAAACTCCATGTTGCGGGCAGCCCGATAGCCACCCGATGCCGCGAATATCGGTAGATTCGCGTCCGGTTTCAAGTAAATTTGGAACGAAACAGTCGCAATTCGTCGTTAATCGCGCGCCGCGCGCGCCAATTCCGCCCCGCGATCACGCGCCGCCCGCAACGTTGCCTCGACCAGACGCTGCAACGCGCCATCACTGTCCAGCACGCGCAGGCCCGCCTCGGTCGTCCCGCCCGGACTGGTAACGCGGCGAGCCAGTTCGGCCGGGCTGTCCGGCGCAGTTGCCGCCAGCCGGGCCGCACCATCGACCATGGCAAGCGCCAGCCTTTCGGCCTGATCGGGCGCAAAACCCAGCGCCGCACCACCTGCCGCCAGGGCATCGATGAAGCGATAGACAAAAGCCGGCCCCGAACCGACCAGGGCTGTCGCCAGGTCGAACAAGGCCTCATCCGCCAGCCACTCCGGCGTCCCCAAGGGCGCCAGCAGCTGCTCAACAGCCACCTTGAGTTCAGTCGACAGGCCCTGCCCAACCAGCACCAGCGGCGATTTGCCCAGCGCAGCGGCGAGGTTGGGCATGATTCGCACCTGTCCGGCGGCTTCGGGGAAGCGCCTGGCCAGGCTGTCGAGCTCGACACCGGCCAGGATCGACAGCAGCAGAGTGTCCGGTCCCAGCAGCGGAGCCAGATCGACAGAGACGACGTCCAGCGTCTGCGGCTTGATTCCCAGCAGCACCGCGTCGAACCGGCCCTGGGGCAAGGTCCGCAGCAAGGTAACGCCAGCGGGCGCTTCAGCCAGATAGGGATCGACCACGGTGAAGTCGGCGGGATCACGCCCGGCAGCCAGCCAGCCAGCCAGCATGGCTCCGCCCATGTTGCCGCACCCCAGGATCAACAGCTTCACGCAGTGCCTCCTAACCCGCCCCAACGCTTGGAGTGCGAGATTCGCGGGCTTACCCTAGGCTTCCCCGGCTGCATCGACCAGCGAGGCGGCCAGCGCCTCTTCCGGCGTCTTGTCCCCCCACAGGATAAACTGGAAGGCCGGATAGAACCGGTCGCACTCCTCAATCGCCGCTTCGACCGCCACCTGCGCCTGGGCCAGGCTGAGCAGCCCCTCGTCTCCGAGCAGGAGGCCATGCCGGTAAAGCAACACGCTGCCATTCGACCAGACGTCAAAATGGCCGACCCACAGCTGTTCATTGACCATTGCCAGCAGCTCGAACACGGCTTGGCGCTTGTCATCCGGCACCCGGATATCGGGCAAGCACAGGAGCTGCAGGACATGATCCTCGCGCCGCCAGATGCCGCGGATGGTGTAATTGGCCCAAGAGCCCTTGATCTCGCCCGAGATCTCGTCCTCGCCAACATATTCGCAGGGCCAGCCGCGTGCTTCGAAAAGCGACACGAGCATGTCGACCGGGGCGGCATCCTCTTCGCGCTGATAATCGGGGTTACCCTGCATCATGGCCGCTGGATGCTTTGCAACAGGGGGCCGCGACAATGTACTGGCTGCTGACAGTTGCGCAAAACCTGACAAGGCTGTGCACAAGGTGTGGAAAAGCCGATCAGACTAACGTCCGGCCGCTAATGGATCGACCACTTGCCCCGCCGGACTGGTCCAGACGAAGGACCCGCTCATCCCGGCTTTCTTGAGCTGCGCAACAAAGGCGTTGGCGGCTCGCTCCGTCTCAAATGGACCGGTCAGCAGCCTGGTCGCTTGACCCCAGGCGCTGGTGAAGCCCTTGCGACCCTTGAACAAGTCCGGCTCGGCGCGGGAGAACCGGCGGAAATCGGCGCTGAGGCCCGGCTTGTCGCGGCTGGTCGCGATCTGCACCCAGATGCGGCTCGGCTGAGTCGCCGCCGGCCGCTTGGTATCCGTGGTACGGCCCGGTCTCGCCGTGCGGGCATCCTCTGCGGCTGAATTGGCCTGAATCGCGGGCAGGCGCCGCAGATCGACCGCTCCCGCCACGGGCTCGATCTCACGGCTGGGCGGCGTCAGATCGGCAAATACATCAGCCAGGTTGCGCGGCCTGGGCGGAGCGGCAGGTGCCGGGGGGGGCGGAGGCGCTGCTCTGGACGCAGGGGCCGGTACCGGTGCCGGCACCGTTGCCGAGGGTGCGGCTGGCAAGCTGTCGAAGCCAGACGAGCTTGCCGGTGCGGCGCGTGCGGGAGCCGGAGCCGGAGCCGGAGCCGGAGCTGGAGCTGGAGCTGGTGCAGGAGCAGGCACTGGAGCCGGTGACGTGGTGTTAACGGCGACCCGAACCGGTTGCGGCTCAGGCGGACCAGAACGCGCCGGGACTGGTGCCGGTGCAGGCGTCGGCCGGGGTTTGGGCGGCGGTGTGGCCTGACGTGAGCGACGATCATTACGCCCCGCGGCCGCCGGCACCGCCGCCGGCGGCTTGTCGGTCGCCGCAAGAACGGCCTTGGGTCGCACGAACGCGGCAATCCGGGGATCGTCGCGGCCAATTTCCGCGGCGCGCGGAAAGTGCCCCAGATTGGCCGCAGCCGCCTTTTGCGCCGGCGTCAGGCGGGGCATGTAGCGCAGGTAGGCGATCATCCCAGTGGCCTGGCCTTCGGGCAGGTTGGCCCGGACCACGGCTTCGGCATCGGCCTGCTGGCCCAGAATCGCAAAGGCAAATGCCCGCGATCGCCAGGCAGCCCGGTCCTGCTTTTGCAGCAGCGGGCTGAGCGTGATTTCCATGGACCGCTTGTCACCGGTGATGGCCTGGCTGATCGCCAGCCGCCGCAGTGTCTCATCATCGGGACCGGCGCTCAGCGACTGGCGGTAATAGCGCTGCGCCTGCTCATTATCGCCGACCAGATCGTAAGCCAGACCGCGGGCCGAGAGCAGCTTGGGATCGATCGGCCCAGCCCGTTCGGCTTCCACAAACAAAGGAATCGCGCTGTAAGGATCTTCGGCCAGCACATGAGCCCCGGCGAGATGCGCCTTGATATTGGCATCGGCCGGCTTGAGCTGGTCAGCCCGGCGGAAAAAGCCGATCGCGGCATCGGCGTCACCGATCGCGGCGGAGGCCTGCCCGGCTTCAACCAGGGCCCCCAGATCACGTGGATTGCGGGCCAGGCGCCCAAGCGCGGCATTAAGCCGCATGCCCGGCGCCCCCGGAATGGCCTGAACGACCGGCTGGCTGACAATGTCGATTTCCCCGTCATCGTCCTGTGCTGCCACCGGGACGGACAGGCTGAGTACCAACCCCCCGAGCAGGATGGTGCGTGTCAATCGAACCGGAGATCTTGCAGGCATTGGCACCATTCGCGAGGAGTTAACACGCGGCGCGCTGGCCGCGTGGCGCGAGGTAGTTATCCTAACCTGAATTGCAACGGAACGGACACCTGGCCCATTCCGTCGCAAACCATACACTTACTGGTTGTTCTGGCGCCCAAGGAAACGGGGAATGCTGATCGACGGGCCATCGCCATCTTCGTCGTCCTCATCCTCGTCCTTGGCCGACCGCCCGCCGCGCGAGAGATTGGCCATGCGCTCGAACAGGGTTGCACCGCCACCGCCGCCAAGCCGCGGGGCCTTCTGCGCGGGAACCGCTGGCGGCGCCTCTTCGCCATAGTCGAACGAACCCGGGCTTGCCGCCGCCGGGGCAGCTCCGCCGGTTTCGCCGCTATCGCTGGAAACCAGCCCGCGGCGACGGCCCGGCATGCCGGCTTCGGCCACCGGCTGATCTTCTTCGACGAGGCGCGAGGCATCTAGCAGCAGTTCGTCACTTCCGCCCGACGAGCCAGCCGGTTCGTCGGCCTCAAGCTCAAGCTCAAGCGGGCCGGCTTCGCCATCATCAGCCTGGGCCTCAGGCAGATCCCAGTCGTCATCGTCGGAATAGCTGGCTGCGGGATCGGGCTCGGCCTGCGGCTCATCGGCAGTCGCTTCGGCCACTGCTTCAGGTTCTGCCACGATTTCCGGTTCCGGCTCAGGCTCTGGTGCCGGGGCTGGTGCAGTCCGTTCGAACAGCGGCTGAACCGCGACCGGCGCCTCGATCGGAGCCGGCCGGGCCGGGCCGCGGCCCATGCCCAGGTTGAACGGACGGCCGGCGGCTTCTTCTGCCTGGGCGGCATTCTGCTCGATCCCGGTAGCAACCACCGAAACGCGGATCTTGCCCTGCAGGTCCGGATTGAAGGCCGAACCCCAGATGATGTTGGCGTTGGGATCAACCAGCTCGCGAATATGGTTCGCGGCTTCGTCCACTTCGAGCAGCTTCATGTCGTCGCCGCCGATGATCGAGATGATCACGCCCTTGGCGCCCTGCATCGACACACCATCAAGCAGCGGGTTGGCAATCGCCTTTTCGGCGGCTTCAAGCGCGCGGTTCTCACCGCTGCCTTCACCCGTGCCCATCATCGCCTTGCCCATCTCGGCCATGACCGAACGGACGTCAGCAAAGTCGAGGTTGATAAGGCCCGGCATGACCATCAGGTCAGTGATCGAGCGGACGCCCTGCTGCAGCACTTCGTCAGCCAGCAGGAAGGCTTCCTTGAAGGTGGTTTCCGCCTTGGCCACCAGAAACAGGTTCTGGTTGGGGATGACGATCAGCGTATCGACGTGCTTCTGAAGTTCCTCGATCCCGGCCTCGGCCGAACGCATCCGGCGAGTCCCTTCGAACAGGAACGGCTTGGTCACCACGCCGACGGTTAGCACACCCTTTTCGCGCGCCGCCTTGGCCACCACAGGGGCCGCGCCGGTCCCCGTGCCGCCGCCCATGCCAGCGGCGATGAAGCACATGTGCACGCCGTCCAGCGCCCGGTCGATCTCGGCCAGGGTTTCCTCGGCCGCCGCCTTGCCCACTTCGGGACGCGAACCGGCGCCCAGACCCTGGGTAATGTCGGGACCGAGCTGGATGCGGTGCTCGGCAATCGAGTTGTTGAGCGACTGGGCATCGGTGTTGGCCACCACGAAATCGACACCTTCGATTCCAGCGGCGATCATGTTGGCGATGGCATTGCCGCCGGCACCGCCCACCCCGATCACGGTGATCCGGGGGCGCAGCTCCTCAACGGCTGGCGGTCCGATATTGATGCTCATGGCGCTCTCCTATCCGGCAAAGCGGATGCAATACTTACAAGTTTATTGGTTACTGCACCGCAAGAATCCCGGTTTCCAACCCGTAACCATCATTTGTCCACAGTCGGCAGGCGGTTTGGCCGCCTCCGACCCCTAGAAATACTCCCGGATCGCCCGATAAACCCGTCCAACCAGTCCCATCTGCTCGAGCCGCGTCACCGACTGGTGGCGCTTGCCGACAGCACGGATGTCGATCGGGTCGGCTGCGGCATAAAGCACCAGCCCCGCCAGCGTCGAAAAGCCGGGCGTGGCGTGGGCCTCGGCCAGACCCTTGATTGCCTGCGGGCGACCAATCCGAACCGGCTTACCCAGCGCGGCCTGGGCATAGTCGGCCAGCCCGGCAAGCTCGGCCCCGCCCCCGGTCAGCACGATCTGCTGCCCGCGCTGCCCGGTGAAGCCCAGCGCCTTAAGCGCGCGGGACACTTCTTCCATCAAGTGCCCAAGCTGGGTCGTGATAACCGAAATCAACTCGGCCCGCGGAATCCGGTTCTTGTCATCGGCATGTCGGGCGAGCGGCCCGGTGGCCTCATCGCCGGGCGCATTGACCGGGATCATCTCGCGGTGGTCCGAAGGGCTGGCAATGGCCGAGCCGTGGACGCATTTCAGCCGCTCAGCCTGGAACCGGCGGATGCCAAAGGCGCTGGCCACGGCGTCGGTGATATCGCCAGAACCCATCGGGATGGTCACCAGACCGAGCAGCATCCCCGCCGCATAGACCGAGACATTGGTCACTTCGGCCCCGAACTCGATCAGCGCGACGCCCAGGTCACGCTCTTCCGGGCTGAGGCAGGCAAAGCCCGCCGCAATCGGCGAGCCGACGACCGATTCCACCTGAAGGTGGGCGTTCTGGACAGCTTCGGTGATGTTGCGCACCGGCGCGCCGTCGGCCAGCATGACATGGATATCGACCCCCAGCCGCTCGGCATGGAGGCCCTTGGGATCGGCCACGCCGTCTGCCCCATCGAGCGTGTAGTGTGCCGGCTGGGCATGGAGCACCATGCGCCCGTCGGGCTGTATTACGTCACGTGCGGCCACGAGCAGCGCCTCGATATCGTCATCCTCGATCCGGCGACCGCCGATGTCGATCTCGACCTGGGCCACCTGGCTGGCCAGCCCTGCGCCCGAAGCGCCGATCCAGACGCTGGAGACCGCCGTATTGGCCATCTTTTCGGCCCGTTCGACCGCATCGCGTACCGCATAGGTCGCCGCCTGCATGTCGGTAATATAGCCGCGCTTGATCCCCTGGGCGGCGCGGTGACCGGAGCCGAGCACCACCATCTCGCCGGTCTCGGTCAGCCCGGCAACCATGGCCGAGACGCGAAATGAGCCGATGTTGACCGCGCCAAAGGTGCGGGCGATGCGGGGTGCGGGCATCAGTTGCTATCCTTTTCGGTCTTGGTGGACTTCTCGGCTGGCTTGGCCTCTTCGGCCTTTGGTTTCTCGGCGGTGTCCGCCTTGGGGGCCGGCTGTTCAACCGCATCGGTGCGCCCCGGCACGCGCAGGTAGATTCGGTCTCCCGCGCGCATATCGAAAGCGGCGACCTTGCCGCCGAGCAGTCGGTTGACGCCATCGAGCCGAGCGAAAGTCATCAGGGCCCGGGCCGACTTGTCCTTGCCTTCGGGCAGGGCCAGCACCTGGCCAGTCTTGAAGGTAAAGTTCCAGCGCCGGTTGCCGACCCATTCGGCCTCGCGCAGCTGAGGCTTCAGGGCCGGGGCTGCCGCGATCAGTTCCTGCAGCGCCACGACCTGCTTGCCGGCACCGGGGCCGGACACCATCAGCTTGCCCTTGGCACGGGCCGCGGAAACAGCTTCCAGTTCATGCCCGGTGGCGTCGATCAGTACCAGCCGGTCAGCCTTGCGCAGCACGGCGGCAGGTTTGCGCTCGACAATGTCGATCACCAGGGCATCGGGCAGCTGACGGGAAACCCGGGCATCTTCCACCCAGGACAGCTGAAGCAGTTCGCTGCGCAAGCCATCCACATCGACCAGCGGCATCGCCCGCTCGCGTTCGGCCAGCGCACGCTCATAAACCTTGAGCTCGTTGAGGTTCTTGACCCCACGGACCTCAACCCGGCGCACCTCGAACCCGGCATCGCGGGCGACATTGGCCAGCTGCGCCTCGGCCATGGCCGGGACGCCGGCAAAGCTGGCCACGATCCAGGCCAGCACCACGGCCCCGCCCAGGATCATCGCCAGGAACGCGCGCTGCAATTGCACCTCGCCCACCGGCAGCCAGGCCAGTACGGTGTCCAGCAGCGATCCGGTCTTGGCCTTGGCCGTGCGGACCTGCTTGGCCTTACCCTGGGCAGCAACAGCCTTGCGCATCGATTTGCCGCCGCGCTTGATCGTCTGGCTCATTGCTTGCCCCCCTTGCCATCCTGATCCGCCAACGCCTCGGCGATGATCAGTTCGACCAGTTCGCCATAGGAAATGCCCAGGTGCTTGGCCTGTTCCGGCACGAGGCTGAGCGGGGTCATGCCTGGCTGGGTATTGGTCTCCAGCACGAAGAGGCCTTCCAGCCCACGCTCGTCATCCCAGCGGAAATCGGTGCGGCTACAGCCTTTGCAGCCGAGCAGCTGGTGGCAGCGCAGCGCGATATCGAGGCAGGCCTGGGTGATCTCGTCCGGAATTTCGGCCGGGCAGACGTGCTCGGTCATGCCTTCGGTGTACTTGGCGTCGAAATCGTAGAAGCCGGACTTTGGCCGCAGTTCGGTGACCATTAGCGCGCGATTGCCCAGTACTGCCGTGGTCAGCTCGCGCCCGCGGATATAAGGCTCGGCCAGCAGCTCGTCGAACTCCTGCCAGGGGCCCTTGGCGTTCGGGCTGATCGGGTTGCCATAATTCCCTTCGGCGGTGACAATTGCCACGCCGACCGACGATCCCTCGTTAACCGGTTTTAGCACATAGGGTCGTTCCAGCGGATCGCGTTCGTAAAGCTCCTGGACTGGCACGATCCGCCCGCCCGGCATCGGCACGCCATGGGGGACCAGCGCCTGCTTGGTCAGCTCCTTGTCGATCGCAATGACCGAAGTGACCATGCCCGAATGGGTATAGATCAGCCCCATCAGGTCCATCAGGCCCTGGATCGAACCATCTTCGCCCGGTGTGCCGTGCAGCGCGTTGAACACCACATCGGGCTTGGTTGCCGAAAGTTTGGCCGCGACATCGCGGTCCATATCGATCCGGGTAACCTGATGGCCGCGCTCTTCCAGCGCCTTGGCCACCCCTTCCCCGCTCATCAGCGAGACCGGCCGCTCGTTCGACCAGCCGCCCATCAGGACCGCGACATGGAGTTTGGGGAGGCTCACTTCGACTTACCTACTCGTTGAATTTCCCATTCGAGCTCGACGCCCGACTTTTCCTTCACCCGGCGCCGTACTTCCTCGCCCAGCGCCTCAATGTCAGCGCTGGTCGCATCGCCCAGGTTCAGGAGGAAATTGGTGTGCTTCTCGCTCACCTGCGCACCGCCCAGCTTAAGCCCCCGACATCCGGCTTCATCAACCAGATACCACGCCTTGTGCCCGGCCGGGTTCTTGAATGTCGACCCGCCGGTCTTGCTGCGCAGCGGCTGGCTGGCTTCGCGACTGGCGGAAATCCGGTCCATCTCGGCCTGGATGTCGTCAGGCTGACCCGGGCGACCGCGAAAGCGCGCGGCCACGACAATGGCGCCTTCGGGCAGCTGCGAATGGCGATAAGTGTAGTGCAGCGCCGCAACCGGGAGGGTCACCAACTTTCCATCGCGCAAGACCACATCGCAATCGACCAGGATATCCTTCACCTCGCCGCCATAGGCCCCGCCATTCATCCGCACGAAGCCACCGACCGTGCCGGGGATCGAGCGGAGGAATTCCAGCCCGGCGATACCGTTGTCGCGGGCAGTCGAGGAAACGAGAATGCCGCTTGCACCACCGCCGCAGTCCAGCGTCAGGTCGGCGCTTTGCTCGACCTTGGCAAAGGCCTTGCCCAACCGCACCACCACGCCCGGCACCCCGCCATCGCGGACGATCATGTTGGATCCCAGGCCCAGCGCCATGACGGGCGTGGCCGGATCAAGCTGGTGCAGGAAGTCTTGCAGGTCCGCCAGATCTTTTGGCTCGAACAGCCACTCGGCCGCGCCGCCGGACTTGAACCAGACGAGCGGCGCCAGCGGAGCCGATGGGGTCAGCTTGCCCCGGACCGAGGGGAGCGTCACCGTACTCATCCGCCCGTCCGGAAGACGCGGATCGCGGCCTCAAGCCCGCCGGCCCACTTGGTGATATCCCCGGCGCCGAGGCAGACCACCATGTCCCCCGGCTGAGTGACATTGGCCAGCTCGGCGGCCAGTGCATCGGCGCTCGCGATCAGCTGAGCCGAACGATGGCCGCGCGCCTTGATCCCTTCAACCAGGGCTGCGGAATCGATCCCCTCGATCGGCGCCTCGCCGGCGGCATAGACCGGCGCGGCATAAACCATGTCGGCATCATTGAAAGCGGCCTGGAATTCGGCCAGGTGATCGCGCAGGCGGGTAAAACGGTGCGGCTGGACCACGGCGATCACGCGGTTCTGCACGCCTTCCCGGGCCGCAGCGAGGACGGCGCGGATCTCGACCGGGTGGTGGCCGTAATCGTCGATGATCGTCACCCCGTCGATCTCGCCCACCTTGGTAAAGCGGCGCTTGACCCCGCCAAACTTGGCAAATCCGGTCTGGATCACGCTGTCGGCGCAGCCCATTTCCACAGCAACGCCAACGGCAGCCAGCGCGTTCTGGACATTGTGGCGGCCGGGCATCGGCAATTCGATCCCGTCAATCCGGCGCTGCGAGCCATCGCGCTGGCGGATCACCACGTCGAAGCGATTACCGCCTGGGACCGGGGTGACATTCTCACCGCGCACGTCGGCCTGGGCGGAGAAACCATAGGTGACCACGCGGCGGTCACGAACCTTGGGGATCACGGCCTGGACTTCGGGGTGGTCGATGCACAGCACCGCGCAGCCATAGAACGGCACGTTCTCGATGAATTCGACGAAGGCATCCTTGATCGCATCGAAGCTGCCGTAGTGATCGAGGTGCTCGGGATCGATGTTGGTGACCACCGCGATGGTCCCGTCGAGCCGCAGGAACGAGCCGTCGCTCTCATCCGCCTCGACCACCATCCATTCACTTTCACCAAGCCGCGCGTTGGAGCCGTAGGAATTGATGATCCCGCCGTTGATCACGGTCGGATCGACCCCGCCCGCATCGAGCAGCGCCGCGACCAGTGAGGTCGTAGTGGTCTTGCCGTGCGTCCCCGCTACGGCAACGGTGCGCTTCAGCCGCATCAGCTCGGCCAGCATTTCGGCGCGGCGAACCACCGGCACCCGGTTTTCAAGGGCGGCAACGACTTCCGGATTGTCGCGTTTTACCGCGGTCGAGGTGACGACCACCGCGGCGTCGCCCAGGTTTTCGGCCTTGTGGCCGATCATCACCTTGATCCCGCGCTGGCGCAGCCCTTCGACGACATAGCCTTCGGCAATGTCGCTGCCCTGCACCATATAGCCCAGATTGTGCATCACCTCGGCAATGCCGGACATGCCGATCCCGCCGATGCCGACGAAATGGATCGTGCCGATGTCTGTGCCAACGCCCTTCATTGTCGTCCCATTCTAACCTGCAGCCGCCGCGCCGCCGATGACGGCACCGGCCACGGCCGCATCGGCCACCCGGATCACGTCCATCAGCGGGGCTCCGCCAAATCCTTCAACCAGATCCGCCAGATCTTCCACCGCCTTCGGATAGCCACAGTTCCACGCGGCATGCGCGGCATTGCCAAGCGTTTCCGGGCTCTGCGCAATGGCCAGAATCTGCTTGGCCAGTTCGGCGGCGGTGAACCGCTCCTGCCGGATCATCCGGGCTCCGCCAGCGGCGCAGACCTCGCGCGTATTGGCGGCCTGGTGGTCGTCGGTGGCGATCGGCAGCGGCACCAGGATTGCCGGACGGCCAACCGCCGTCAGCTCGGCAATGGTCGAAGCGCCGGCCCGGCCGATGAACAGGTGGGCATCGGCCAATCGCTCGGCCATGTTCTCGAAATAGGTGCCGAGTTCTGCCGGAATATCATGCCCGGCATAGCGTGCACGAACCGCCTCGATATCCTCGGCCCGGCACTGCTGGATCACTTGCAGGCGGGTGCGCAGCGCGGCCGGCAGCATGGCAAGCGCATCGGGCACAATCTGCGAGAGCACGCTGGCGCCCTGACTGCCGCCAGTTACCAGCACCCGCAGCAGACCTTCCTCGGTGAACGGCGGGAACGGCTGGTCGCGCAGCGCCCGCACTTCGGCCCGAACCGGATTGCCGACAAGGTGCGTCTTGCCCGCAAACTTGGGCTTGAGCCGGTCGACCTGGCGATAGGACGCGGCAATAGCGCTGACCCGGCCCGCTAGCAGGCGGTTGACCCGGCCCAGCACCGCGTTCTGTTCGTGGATCACGCTGGGCACACCGGCTGACGTGGCTGCCCACAGCGCGGGAAAAGCCGGGTACCCCCCGAAGCCGACCACGCAGGCTGGCTGGAAGCTGTCAAACAGCCGCTCGGCCATGCGCTTGCCCTCAAGAATTGCGGCAATGCCCTTGGCCCAGTGCAGCGGGTTCTTGCCGATCCGCCCGGCCGGCAGAACGTGAGCGACCAGATTGTCCGGCTTGCCGGGCAGCTTCGCGCCGCGCTCATCGGTGACCAGCGCCACGTGGTGCCCGCGCCGCTCAAGCTCAACCGCAAGGGCAAAGGCCGGGATCAGGTGTCCACCGGTGCCGCCAGCCGCCAGGACGTAATGCCGGGTCACGCCGCTCATCGCCGCTTTCCTCCACCCATGTCGCCAATCCGGAAGGCCTCGCGCTCCAGGAAGGGATTGCGCCGGGTAATCGCCAACAGCAGGCCCACGCCAAGGCACAGCGCGATGGTGGATGAACCGCCATAGGAAATCAGTGGCAGGGTCATCCCCTTCGACGGGAACAGCTGCAGGTTGACCAGAATATTGATGAAGGCCTGCCCGCCCAGCTGCGCGGTAAGCCCGGCAGCCGCCAGCGTGGTAAACAGGTCCTCCTCCTTCATCAGCCGAAGCAGCACGCGCAGCACGATTGCAACGTAAAGCGCGACCACGGCGATGCACATCAGCAGGCCGAACTCCTCGCCGATCACGGAGAAGATATAGTCGGTATGAGCCTCGGGCAGCGCCATCTTCTTTTTGCCCAGCCAGATGCCAGTGCCAGTCCAGCCACCGGATAGCAGGGTACGGCTGGCCAGATCGACCTGATCATAGGCCGTGCCCCCGCCCAGGAAGGCATCAATGCGGTTGCGGGCGTTCTCATAGAACAGGTAGGCCAAGGTGATGCCGCCCAACCCGGCTGCGGCCACCAGCCCGATCCGCTGCACCGCCATGCCCGAGAGCAGCACCAGCACGAACCAGACCCCGGCAAACAGGATCGCCGAGCCAAGATCGGGTTGCAGCATGAGCAGACCGACCACCAGCAGCATCACACACGTGGTCAGCGCTATGACCGGAATCTTGGGATCGCGCGCCTGCCATGAGAGGATCCAGGCCAGGCCGATGGCATAGGCCGGCTTGAGGAACTCCGATGGTTGCAACGAAGCACCCAGATTGATCCAGCGCTTTGCCCCGTTGACGCTGAAGCCGATGACAGGAACCAGGAACAGGGCCACCAGCATGGCCGCGCCCAGCAGAATGCCAAAGCGCCGCGCCATTTCCTTGGGCAGGACTGCGGCAAAGAACAGCGCGGCAAGGCCAACGAACTGCCAGCGCAAGTGAATGTAGAAAAAGTGCAGATCGTCCAGCTTCACCTTGGAAGTGGAAAGGCGATAGGCACTGGCCGGGGAAGCGGCTGCCACCGCCAGGGTGCCCAGCGCCATCAACAGCAGGATCATCGCCAGCAGAACCCGGTCAATCTCGCGCCACCAGATCGCGAAATCGCTGCGCCGGTTGCGCCGCCGCCGCGGCGCGGCAACACCGGGCGTTGCCTGACCGGCACCGGGCACGAAGGGCGGATGCGTGGCCATCAGCGGACTCCTCCGGCTTGCACGCCCTGCTCGGGCGCAGTCAGTGCCATGACGATCTGGCGGAAAGCGTCGCCGCGCGCTTCATAATCGCGGAACTGGTCAAAGCTGGCACAAGCGGGCGAAAGCAGGATCACATCGCCCGGCCCGGCAGCGGCCATGGCCTGCTGGATGGCTTCGCACAGCATCTCGCTGCGGGCCACCGTCATGTGCGGTGAGAGCAACTCGGCAAAGCGCGGCCCGGCATCGCCGATGACATAGGCAGCCGCCACGTTGCCAAAGAACGGCGCGCATTCATCAAGGTCATCACCCTTGGGCAGACCGCCGGCAATCCAGTGAATGCGCCTGCCCGGGTTCGGCGGGAATGCGGCCAGGGCGGGCGCGGCTGAGGCCGGATTGGTGGCCTTGCTGTCATTGATGAACAGCACGCCGTTCGCTTCGGCCACACGTTCCATCCGGTGCGGCAGGCCCCGGAACGTGGCCAGGGCCGGCCCCCATTGCGCCGGCGTCAGGCCCAAGGCCTCCGCAATCGCTACCGCCACCGCAGCGTTCTGGAGGTTGTGCGGTCCCTGCAAGGTCGGCCAGCCGGGCTGGAGCGCGAGCAGATCATGGCCGTCGACGCTATGGACGCGCCCCGGCAGACGCCGGGCCAGTTCGCGATCGGCCACGGCGCGGGTTTCCGGATCGCCGGTTCCGAACACCGCGAACTGGTCATCGCGCTGCATTTCGAACAAGCGCGCCTTGCTGGCGGCATAGGCTTCGAACCCAGCATAGCGATCGAGGTGATCGGGCGTGATATTGAGCAGTGCGGCCACATCGCATTCGAGCGAGTGGGTGAGGTCAATCTGGTAGCTCGAAATCTCGAGCACATAGACCCCGCCCGGTGCCAGCGGTGGCTGGCCCAGCACTGGCAAGCCAATGTTGCCGCCCATGCGGGTGGGCAAGGCGGCACTCTGGACGATGTGGTGGACCAGAGCCGTGGTGGTCGATTTGCCGTTGGTGCCGGTAATCCCAATCACGCGGTGCGCCGGCAGGTGCGGCCGGGCGAGCGCGAACAGCTCGATATCGCCAACCATCGGAACGCCGGCAGCAGCGGCATGGGCCGCAATGGGATGGGTGTTGAGCGGTACGCCCGGCGAAACGACCACGCCATCGAACCCGGCCAGATCGATCGCCAGCGGATCGGCCAGCTCGACCCGGCCTTCCAGCGCGCGGCGGGGTTCCTCGCGGCTGTCCCAGGCCGTAACTTGTGCCCCGCCCGCCAACAGGCTTTCGACAGCCGTCATCCCCGACCTTGCCAGGCCGAGGACGGCGTACCGTTTGCCGGCGAAGGCGGGGGTCGTGATCACCGCAGCTTCAGCGTCGACAGGCCGATCAGGGCAAGCACGATCGAGACGATCCAGAAGCGGATCACCACGGTCGATTCCTTCCAGCCAAGCTGTTCGAAATGGTGATGGATCGGCGCCATCTTGAACACCCGCTTGCCAGTGCGCTTATAAACCGCAACCTGGATGATCACCGAGAGCGCCTCGGCCACGAACAGCCCGCCAACGATCGCCAGAACGATCTCATGCTGAGCGGCCACGGCAATCGCGCCGAGCGCCCCGCCGAGCGCAAGGCTGCCCGTATCACCCATGAACACCGCCGCTGGCGGCGCATTGAACCACAGAAACGCCAGACAGGCCCCCATGATTCCGGCGCAAAGGATCGCCAATTCGCCCGCTCGCGGCACGTGCGGGATGCCAAGGTAGGCCGAAAAGTCGACCCGGCCGGCCAGGTAGGCGATGATCGCAAAGGTCCCGGCGGCAATCACCACCGGCATGGTGGCCAGGCCATCCAGCCCGTCGGTAAGGTTTACGGCGTTGCCCGCGCCGACGATCACGAAGGCGGCAAAGACGTAGTAGAACGGCCCAAGCGGGATGTAATGGCCCGACAGGAAAGGCACGTAGAGATTGGTGTTGGTCTCGCTGACCATGATCCAGGCGGCGACACCCGCTACGGCGAATTCGGCCAGCAGGCGCATCCGGCCGGATATCCCGGCGGTCGAACGCTTCTTGACCTTGTCGTAATCGTCGAGGAACCCGATCAGCCCGAAGCCGGAGGTGACCATCAGGCAGGCCCAGACCAGCGGGCTGGACAGGTCCATCCACAGCAGCATCGAAATGACGAGCGAAACCATGATCATCAGCCCGCCCATCGTGGGCGTGCCACGCTTGGCCAGGTGGCTCTGCGGCCCGTCCTCGCGGATCGGCTGGCCCTTGCCCTGCCGGACGCGCAGCATGCTGATGAACTTCGGGCCGATGATCAGACCGATCAACAGCGCCGTCATCAAAGCCGCACCCGCGCGGAACGTCTGGTAGCGGATAAGGTTCGCTAGCCCCGAGAATTCGAAATACTCGGCGATCAGGTAAAGCATCCTGATCCTATTCCTTGCTTTGCGTCAGCGCGGCGACCACGGCCCCCAGCCCGACTGAGTTCGACCCCTTGACCAGGATGGCATCGTCGGCCTGCAAACCCAACTCCTCCAACGCCTTCAGCGCTTCCCCAGCCGTACTGCAATGAGCGAAGCCGATGGGCTTGCCAAGCGCGGAAACCGGCGATTTCCCCAGCTCCTCGGCCAGCGGGAGCATCTCGTCGCCCACCAGCACCGCGTAGTCGACCCCGGCGGCCTGAAGCGGAGCCAGCAGCTCGGCGTGGAAGGCCGGACCATGTTCGCCCAGTTCGCGCATCGCACCCAGCACGGCGATGCGGCGCGCGGCAGTGGTGCGGCCCAAATCGCCCAGCGTCGCGGCCATCGAGGCCGGGTTGGCATTGTAGCTTTCGTCAATCACCAGGACGATGCCGCCCGGCACGTTGACCCGGTGGCGGGCCCCGCGGCCTTTCAACCCTTCAAGCTCGGCCAGGGCCAGGCCGGCCGCGCCCAGATCACCGCCCAGCGCCCGCACAGCGGCCATTACGGCCAGCGAGTTGGCGACCCAGTGATCGCCCGGCGAGGCGACCGTGTAGCACAAGCGCCGATCGCCCCCATCGAAACCGCGCAGCTCGGCAGTAACCAGCGAACCGCCACCAGCTGCCGGAACAGCATCGAGCAGCCGGACATTGGCAAAGTCGCTGCGCCCGAACGAAACCACATTCACACCCAGCCGCTCGGCGGTGCGGCGGAGCTGACCGTACTGCGGCACGTCGGCCGGGACGATCGCCGTACCGCCTGGCTCCAGCCCTTCGAAGATCTCGGCCTTGGCATCGGCAATCGCCTCGATCGAGCCAAGGTTTTCGATATGGGCCGGCGCGATCATGGTGATCATTGCCACGTGCGGGCGAACCTGGGCGGTCAGGGCGCGGATCTCACCGGCATGGTTCATGCCCATTTCGTAAACCCCGAACCGCGTCGCGGCCGGGGTCCGCGCCAGGCTGAGCGGCACACCGACATGGTTGTTGTAGCTCTTGACCGAGCGGTGCGCCCGGCCCCGGCTGGCCCGATCCAGCGCGGCGAAGATCGCTTCCTTGACCCCGGTCTTGCCGACCGAGCCGGTAACGCCGATCACCCGCGCGTTGGTGCGCTCCCGTGCCGCCTTCGCAAGAAGCTCAAGCGCAGTTGAGGTGTTCTCGACCAGCACGTACGGGCCGTCGATCGGCCGATCGACCACGGCTGCCACCGCCCCCTTGGCAAAGGCTGCCTCGACAAAGCGGTGGCCGTCCATCGTCTCGCCCTTGAGGGCGAAAAACAGGTCACCCTCGATCACATCGCGGCTGTCGATCTCGACACCAGAAACCTGGAAATCGCCGCTTGCCACCCCACCGGTCGCAGCCGCGATCTCGCCTGCGGTCCACAAGGCACCCCCCAGGCTCTCTTCGCTTTCCACCGGCCAATCGAGGATCCGGGCAAGGGCATTCATGCGGCACACTCCCTGGCTACTGTAACGTCATCGAACGGCAGGACGCGCAGGCTGTCACCCGCGCCCACGATCTGCCCCTGTTCATGCCCTTTGCCCGCGATCAGGACGATGTCCTGCGCCCCGGCCTCGGCAATGGCTTCGGCAATGGCGGCGCGGCGGTCGCCCGTTTCGCGCAGACCCGGCCCGCCAGCAAGCACCATGGCCCGGATATCAGCCGGGTCTTCACTGCGGGGATTGTCATCGGTCACGATGCCCAGTTCGGCCTGCTCGACAACGATCCGGCCCATCTGCGGGCGCTTGCCGTGATCACGGTCACCACCCGCCCCGAACACCACGATCAGTCGGCCCGAACAGTGCGGACGCAGGGCGGTAATGGCGGCGTCCAGTGCGTCGGGCGTATGGGCGTAATCGACATAGACCGGCGCTCCCGCACGGGAGATTGCGGCCCGTTCCAACCGGCCGCGCACCGGCTGCAACCGGGCCAGAGCATCGAACACCTGCTCCGCATCCCCACCGGTCGCGAGCACCAGGCCGGCGGAAACCAGGGCATTGGCTGTCTGATAGGCCCCGATCAGTGGCAGGCTGAGCTTGCGCGCCAAACCGGCATGCTCGAGCTCAAGCAATTGCCCCAGTTGGCCCGGAGTCCGCCCCAGCAGCCGGATCGTCTCACCGCGCTCACCGACGGTCACCAAATGGAGGCCGCGCTGGCGGGCATGGGCGATTGCCCGGTCCGACCATTCGTCGTCTGCCCAGATTACCGCCGCACCATCATCCGCGACAACTTCGTCGAACAACCGCATTTTGGCCGCGAAGTAATCTTCCATCGTGTGATGGTAATCGAGGTGATCGCGGCTGAGGTTGGTAAAGCCAGCGGCAGCCACCCGCACACCTTCGTTGCGGTACTGGTGGAGCCCATGGCTCGACGCTTCGAAGGCAACATGGGTGATCCCTTCGCGCGCCAGGCCGCTAAGGTTGGCGAGGAAGGTGACGATGTCGGGCGTAGTCAGCCCGGTCGAAACGCTCTCATCGGAGGTTGTCACCCCCAGTGTGCCGATCGATGCAGCCCGGTGGCCGGCCATGCGCCAGATCTGGCGGGTCATCTCGACGGTCGAAGTCTTGCCGTTAGTGCCCGTAACCGCAGCAAGCGTCTCCGGGACGGGCGTGAAGAACTGCGCTGCGAGCCGGGCGAAGGCCTGGCGCGGATTGGCAGCGGCAATGTGGATCGCCCCTTCTACCCGCGCTTGCGGGCGGGCGACCACGGCAATCGCACCAGCCGCCACGGCGGCCGGGATGAAGTCCTCGCCATTGAAAGCCGCGCCTTGGAAGGCACCGAACACCGTGCCAGGGGCAACCTTGCGGTTGTCGATTGCAAAGCCGGTGACTTGTCCGTCGTTGTCGGCAGGAAGAACAAGGCCGGCCGCTTCGGCCAGGCGGGCCAGCCTCATTCGCCCTCTCCGCTGGCCACGAGCGGGGACAGATCGGAAATGTTCACGTCGCGCGTGGGGTCGGGCATGATGCCGAGCAGCGGACCGATCCGGGGAACCACCCGGCCAACCACTGGCGCAGCGGTATAGCCTGCCGTGCGCTGGCCAAAAGTCGCGGCGGTGCCTTGCGGCTCGTCCAGCATGGCAATGATAACGTAACGCGGGCGATCCATCGGGAAGGCAGCCGCAAAAGTGGAGACCAGCGAGGTCCGCTGATAGCCGCCAACACCAGGCTTTTCAGCCGAGCCAGTCTTGCCGCCGACACGATAGCCAGCTGCATCGGCGCGCTTCCCGGTCCCGCCCGAAACGATCATTCGCAGCAACTGCCGCATCCGGGCCGAGGTTGAAGCCTTGAACACGCGGCGCCCTTCCACTGTCTGGCCCGGAGCCAGCTTCTGCAAGGTCGCCGGACGCCAGATCCCGCCGTTGACCAGCGCGGCATAGGCCGAGGCCAGGTGCAGCGGGGTAACCGCAATGCCGTGGCCATAGGACACGGTCATTGTGGTGATCCGCGACCAGTCACCCCTGGGCCACAGCGGCATGCCGCGCGCCGGGAGTTCGATATAGGGCCGCTCGTTCATGCCTAGCGCGCGCATCGTGGCATTCAGCCGTGCTGCGCCCAATTCGTCGGCAATCTGGGCCGTGACGATGTTGGACGAGTGGATCAGCGTTTCCGGCACGTTCATCGTATCGCCGTAGCTGTGCAGATCGCGGATGCGGAACCCGCCGATCTCCAGCGGGCGGGACGATTGATAGCGGCGGGCCATGCTGGTCACGGTCCCGGCATCGATCGCGGCGGCCACCGTGATCGGCTTGAAAGTTGAGCCCAGTTCGTAGACCTGGTTGGTCACGCGGTTGAAAATGTTCCCCGCCCCGATGCCGTCAATCAGGTTCGGATTGAATGAGGGGAGCGAAGCCAGCGCCAAGACTTCCCCGGTATCGACATCGAGCACCAGCCCGGCAGCGCCCTTGGCATTGGTGTCGGCCATGCCCTTGAGCAGCTCGTCTTCAAGCGCGCCCTGGACCCGGCTGTCGAGCGAAAGCATGGCCGGAGTGCCGCGCGTGGCCGGGTCGGTCAGGCGTTTGTCAAAAACGCCCTCCATGCCGACATGGCCGCGCCCGTCTGCCCCGACAAAGCCCAGCACGTGAGCTGCCAGCGAGCCCTGCGGATAGAACCGCTCAGTCTCGCGCGGGAATTCCAGTGCCGGTTCGCCCAGCGCGTGAATCTTGTTGGCATCTTCGGGCAGGATACGACGGCGCAGATAGCCCGGCCGGCCCGAGGCGAGGCGGCGGGCAACATCCTGCTGGTCCAGATCGGGGAAAGTGCGCGCCAGCGCCGCGGCCACTTCTTCAACCGGGCGCACCAGCGGCGCACCATCATCGCCCAGGGCAGCCGGATTGTACCACAGCGCGTAGGCGGGAAAGGCGCGGGCCAGCGGCACACCATTGCGATCGACGATATCGCCGCGCGGCGGGCTTAGGCCCAGCCCGGC
>Ga0315900_10003340_pt1 | contig 23573 bp, 22 predicted proteins | sample LakEriMetagenome_FD_203521 | JGI IMG/M metagenome (GOLD analysis project Ga0315900, IMG submission 203521) | Freshwater fungal communities from buoy surface, Lake Erie, Ohio, United States - Buoy 12 MA114 | ecosystem: Environmental > Aquatic > Freshwater > Lake > Lake biofilm | place: USA: Lake... | reverse complement strand
TGGCTGCAAAAAAGTCAGGAGACATGAAAAAACGAAGTGGCGGCGGTAGTTTAGAAAAAAGCTGCTTCTTCAGCTTTAACCCGGGTTCCAAAGTTCACAGCAATCGGGGCATTCCTGCTCTTTGGAACTTCGGGGTCGGGTTTTAATCAACCATCTCACTGCCATGAGCGAGCCACCGGATAACGAAAAGAGGGAGGGTTTGCCGACGCACATTCCAACTCCGGACACGCAGCCCGAGAGCAGCCCCGCCATCGGGGCAGGCTTATCGTTCATCAGCCTCATCATGCTGGCGTTCATCCTGCGTCTGGCCGTGCCGAAGGAGGACAGCGCCGTGCAGCTCGGCGTTTTGCTCGTCGCCATCGGCTTTGCCCAGGTCTGGCTGATCTTCAATTTCCTCAAGTCGTTCCGCAAATAGGCGAAGAGCGGCTTCAACGGACGAAACGCCGGACTCAGCACGTAATCATCGCATGTCTGCCCGCCCGTGTTGGATTCATCTTCTGCTATTCGTCGTCACCGCCGCTTTGGGTTCGGCTAAAGAACCGTTCAAGCCGAACCTTGGCCCTGACCTGGCGACGATCACCGTGACTTGTGGCGAGGTGTCGCTTCTGCTGCGACAAGCGTCGCAATGGACGCCCGGGCGCATCGACTATCGTGGTTCAGCCATGACGACGGAGCGCAGCGCCTACGGCACGGTGTTCTCGTTTCCCGATTGCGGCTTCATCGGCACGGCGCATCTCGAAAACGAGCCGGAGCCGCTTGAATCGCTCGCCTTTATCCTCGATGGCAAACGCCTTGAGAAGCCCGAAGCCGTGCTGAAGGGACGGACGTTTCGTTTTGAGCGAAAATCACGCGTCCGTGAATTCGAGCTCACCTGCATCGCCGAGCTCAAAAACAACCAACTGCACGAAACGACCACCGTGCGCACCACGAAGGCCGTGCCGCTCAAGCTCGTGTATCACTTCATGCACGCATGGGCGCCGAGCGTTTCCGCATTTTGCGCCGGAACGGATGCCGAGCCTGCCCCAATGCTCTCCGGCCCCTTAAACGATGGAGATGCCACCGCGCGGAAGTTTTTCATCAACCAGCGCATCGACTGGATGGCCGTCTTCGAGCCGAAAAGCAGCCAGTTCGGCGTTTCGCGCCTCCTTTCCGCGCCGCAGCAAGGAGAACACGTCACGATGATCTGGAACGTGCCTGGCAGCTACCGCAAATTTTACCTGAAGTGCTTCAACAACGCCACCGTGCCCGCCGGATTCGAAGGCACCTGGCGTATGGTGACGGCGTTCGGAGCCTGCGATGCGTCGGGGTGGGAAAAAGCCGCTACTGATCTGGCCGCAGCTTTAAAATGAGGCGTGAACAAGTTGCGAACGAACATGGTGCCCGGGACAGGACTCGAACCTGCACTTGTTTCCAAACCAGATCCTAAGTCTGGCGCGTCTACCAATTCCGCCACCCGGGCGAGGGGTTGATGCCGGCCATGATCCCGTGTCAGCACGGCGGCTGCAAACGATTTATCGCGCGCGCAGCAGCCGAGAGGCGATCCAGCCGGTGAGGAGCACCATGAGCAGCGGTGCGAGGCCGATTTTGAGGTTGGGGCCGACCCACGGCAGCCACCCATTGTTGTGAATCATGAGGCCGCTGAAGTATTTCAAGCCGAAGACCCAGCCGCCATGCAGGCCGATGCCGGCCCACAACGCGCCGGTCTGCATGCGGACTTGCGCGAGCACCCAGCCGACAGCGAAGAGCGTGGCGAATTCGGCGAGGAGGAACTGCACGTCACCAAAGCCGAGCACGATTTGTTGGAGCACGAGGAAGCCGCTGCTCCAGGTGACGGCGGCATCTTCGATCTGCCAGCCCTCCGGCGGCTTGAGGAAATGAACGAGCGCGAAGACGAATGTGCCAGCGAGCAATGCGGAGCGCGTGGACATGGTGCGCAGCAGCAGGCCGAGCAGAAGGCCACGAAAGAAAAATTCCTCGACGATGCCGGCGCCGAGCGCGGCGGTGATGGGCTCGCCGAATTTGAACCAGCGCGGGTCAGGATGCAGTCGATACGCGCCTAGTTTGAAAAAGACGATGCCGAGCACGAGAAGAAGGCCGCTGGCGAGCGCAAAGGAGAGCGCCCATTGTTTGAGGCCGGCGCTGAACGGCTTCCAGGCAGGCAGCAGCGAGCGGTCCAATTTCACCCAGCGCAGGAAGGGCCAGATCAGCACGATGGCGGAGACGAGCACGGCGCGATTGAAGTAGCGCGTGAAATTCGCGCGTTCGATTTCGCCGCGCAGCCATCTGGCGATGCCAAGCTCCTGCCACGAGGGCGTGGAAAGCCAGCCATGGGCCGTTTTGCCGAGATGAAACAGCGGTACGGCCAGCAGCGCGCCACCGAGCATGACAGCGAGGAGGTAGAGCAGGAGTTTCGGCAGGGCGGGGGAGTTGCCGGGGCTGGCGGCTTGCATGGGGGCGATACTAGCGCATCCTGCGTGCTCTCAATGACCAAAAACCAAATCCACGAGTGGCACGAACGAATCGAGGACGGGCGGAAGCAGTACATCCGCGCGTATTGGAACTCGCGTGACTGGCAGTTCCAGCTCGCGCATCCCGATGGCGAGAGGTGGATGCCGATGGAGCCGACGCCTGAGCGCTGGCTGGAACTGCGAGACCTCCTGTTTCGCAAGTATCAGCGCAAAAAGCTGCCGTGGAAGTATGTGGAGCACCTCGACAAGGCCCTGGAGAAGATGGGCATCAAAGGAAATGATGCCAACGAAGCATGAAGAATGACGAATTCCGTCATTGGGCATTGGCATCGGCTTTGATCTCGGCGGTGACACCACCACCGTAGGGCGCGCCAAAGCGCATGCTGACATGAACCTCGGGAAAGCGGAAGCGCCTGTCCGTGCGCTGCTCTCGAAGGCGTGATGCCAGGCCGAGCACCGCTGCGAGAGCCGAGGCTCCGGCGAGCACGATGACGAGCGCCAGGGAGAAATTTTTCTCTCCGCGCTGCACCCAGAGCGATTGCTTCAGACGGATGCTTTCCATTACGCGTAGGCGGTCGATCCAGTGGCGTGTGGCGACGGCGATGCGTTCGTCGAGCGAGAGCTTGGGATCGATGAGCGTGCGCCGGGTGTCCTGCATGATTTCGACGAGCTCTGCGGCGGAGTAGCGCTCCCAAAACACCGGGGCGAAGGAGATGGCGCTGCTGTTTGTGGCGCGGTCGTAAGCCATGAGCACGGCAGGACGCTGGCCGCTCCACTCGCTGCGGGTGATCTGCGCCTGCCTCCGCAGCGTCACCCCGTTCGCCGTGAAGCTGGAGGCGGTGATCCAGGCATCACATTTCAAATCCTCGCGGAAAAGCTTTAATTCGTAGGCGAGCTGGCGGTGTGTTTCTTCCGTGAGCGCCCGGGTTTCGTCCAAAATGCCGTCTGCGGGCGGCGCTGCGGCCCAAACTGGTCCGCCGAGGGCGAAAACCAGAATCAGGCACAGTGTGAGACAATAACCAAGGCGCATGGGCGGCTGGAGTTTGTCGCAAACCCCGCCTGCGGGCAACCGCCGCGAGCGATGCCCCCTTTTAATAAAGAATAAAGAAAGGCGTGACGGCAATTGGGACAGACGGGCGGGGTGAATTTGGCCACGCTTGTGAAATTTTTCACAAAATCGTCTTGCCGCACTTGGGGCAGCGTAGATAGATAGCTCCCTCAAGTCAGAATCACCCCCGCTTTTCATGCCCACAGTCACCCGAGAATACGAGGCTCCGGACGCCGCCGCCAAGGCGGCCCGTTACCTCGAAAGCGTGGAAGAAACGACGACGGACATCGTGGGCGAAAAGCTGGTGCTGAACATGGGCCCCAGCCATCCGGCCACGCACGGCGTGCTCCGCCTTGTTTTGGAGCTCGATGGGGAAATCATTACGAAGGCTGATCCCGACGTTGGATTCCTGCATCGCGGCGACGAGAAAATCGCCGAGAACATGCATTACAACCAGTTCGTGCCTTACACGGACCGGCTCGATTATCTGGCACCTCTGGCGAACAACGTTGCCTACGCGCTCGCGGTGGAGAAACTTCTGGGCTGGGACCTGCCTGCCCGTGGCAAGGCGATCCGTGTGATCTGCTGCGAGCTTGCGCGCATTTCGGCGCACATGCTTGGAGTCGGGGTGTTCGCGATGGACGTCGGTGCGATGACCGTTTTCCTGTACACGTTCACCGAGCGCGAGAAGATCTACAACCTGTGCGAGCAGCTCACGGGCGCACGCTTCACCACCAGCTACACGCGCGTGGGCGGCCAGATCCGCGATCTGCCAAACGGCTTTGCCGGCGCGGTGAAGAAGTTTCTCGACGAGCTGGAGCCGGTCATTGATGAGATCGACAAGCTCCTCTCCCGCAATCGTATTTTCATCGACCGCACGCAGAACATCGGTGTGATCTCGAAGGAGGAAGCCATCGCCTATGGTATCACCGGACCGAATTTGCGCGGCTCCGGTGTCGAGTTTGATGTGCGCAAGGCGCATCCCTACCTCGACTACGACAAGTATGAGTTCGACATTCCTGTCGGCACGAAGGGCGACTGCTACGATCGTTACCTCGTGCGCATGGAGGAGATGCGCCAGAGCGTGCGCATCCTGCGCCAGGTGTTCGCCTCGCTGCCTGAAGGTCCGATCAATGTCGCCGATGCAAAGGGCCTGCTGCCGAAGAAGGAGAAGGTTTTGATGAAGATGGAGGAGCTGATCCATCATTTCATCATCGCAACACAAGGCATCGACGCGCCCGCGGGAGAGGTTTACTTCTCCGCGGAGAACCCGAAGGGCGAGCTGGGCTTCTACATCAACAGCACCGGTGGCGGGGTGCCGCATCGTCTGAAAATCCGCAGTCCTTCGTTCCTGAACCTCTGCATCCTGTCGAAGCTGCTTCCCGGCCACATGGTCAGCGACATCCCGGCCGTGCTTGGCAGCCTGGATTTCGTCATGGGCGAATGTGACCGCTGATTCATACCCAACCCTTTCATCCGAGACACGCACGCATGGCCTTTGAAGTTCCAGCCGAGTTGGAGAAGCAGATGGACGAGGTCATCTCGCATTATCCGGTGTCGAAACGAAGCGCCGTGCTTCCGCTTCTGCACCTGATGCAGCACCACTTCCGTTATATCAGCGATGAAGCCGTGAACTGGGTGGCTGCAAAGCTGGGCCTGGAGCCGATCCAGGTTCTTGAGGTGGTGACCTTTTATCCTGGATTCCGCCAGACCGCGCCGGGCAAGTATCACATCCGCGTCTGCCGGACTCTTTCTTGTGCGATGGCCGGCAGCTACGAGCTGATGGATTCGTTTTGCAAAACGGCGAACATCGACCGCTCGCACACAGATCACCATCACCCGATCGCGGTGAGCCCGGACGGCAAATACAGCATCGAATTCGCGGAGTGCCTTGCGAGTTGCGGTTTTGGCCCCGTTTGCATGGTGGAGGACGATTTCTATGAGAAGGTCGATCCTGCGAAAGCGGGCGAGCTTCTGGCCAAGTACGTTTGACCGCTTCGCTTGGAATACAAAGCGCGGTGACAGATGGCCACCGCGCCCTGAGATGAGTCCAGCCTGCCTCTCGGCTTATTTTTGCCTCCAGGAGGCGATGTCATCCTTGGTGTATGGACGCTTGTCGAATCCCCAACTGTAGATGGCAATCTCGGTCGGGAGGTTCTGCGGCGCCGGGCTGTTGGGATTGGCCGAGATTTTTGGATCGGAATTTTTGAGGTCGGGATTCGGCACCTGCTTGTCACCATTAGTGTCGAGCAGAACCCGGTAGGTCTGTCCCCACAGGTCAACGAGCTTGTAAGGCGGAGTCGCATTGACCAGGCCAAACATGCCGTTCTTGGCCATGGGCAGGTCGATGAACTTGATGTCTTTTGGATTTAAGTTTGCACCGCCGGCGCCTCCTCCGCTGCCACCACTGGAGCCTCCCGAGGCTGAAGAGATGGCGGTGAGGGCGGTGATGATCCCGCTTTGCTCGTTGGTCTGCAACTCCGGCGCATCCTGTCCGTCTGATCCGCTCAACATCGAGGGATCAACGGGGTATCGATTATATTCGACTTGATAGCTGCCGATGGCAATGCGCAGATCCTTGATGACGGTCTGCACCTGGAGCCTGCGTCCATCCTCCATGATTTTATTGGCCTGACTCATCACCAAACCCGCGAGAATGGCGATGATGACGATGACGACCAGCAGCTCGATAAGAGTGAATCCTTGTCGCGCGGCAAATTGGAAACGGGGGTTGGTTTTCATGAAGTTTGTTTGTGTTGGTTTGGCGGCAGCCCGACGTGCTTTTAGCGAGCATTGCGAAGCATTTTCCAAAGCGATTAAATCGCTTTTAAATCTGCGCGTCAATACTTGTGATGGCGTGTTGGATCAAGCGACGCGACACTCGTAATTGCGCGCGAAATGGCGCGAGACATGACGAACTGGTCGAGAGCCGGGGGATCTTTTGATTGTCAACAAATGCTTGCATCATATAATCACGCGCTATACATCCGCGCTCCAATCCCCCCCACTGAAACAAAACACAACCACGGTTCGAATCAATCGACCGGCAATATCTATGGCTAAAGCAACGAAGAGCGGCGCAGACAAGAAAAAGTACGTTTATTCCTTTGGAGCAGGAAAAGCAGACGGTGACGGCTCCATGAAAGCCCTGCTGGGCGGTAAGGGCGCGAACCTTGCGGAAATGAGCCGCATCGGCCTTCCCGTGCCTCCTGGGTTCACCATCAGCACTGAAGTCTGCACTTACTATTACCAGAACAAGAAGACCTATCCCGCCGCTTTGCAGGCCCAGATGGAAGCCGGCATCCGCAACATGGAGAAGATCATGGGCTACAAGTTCGGTGACGCCAAAGGCTTCCCGCTGCTTGTCGCCGTGCGTTCCGGAGCCCGTGACTCCATGCCTGGAATGATGGACACGATTCTGAACCTCGGTCTGAATGACCAGACGGTGTTGTCGCTTGTCGCCGCGACGAATAACGAGCGTTTCGCCTGGGACTGCTATCGCCGCTTCATCCAGATGTATGGCGACGTCGTTCTCGGTGTGCAGAAGCGCGAAGGCGAAGACCACGAGCCCTTTGAAGTCGTCATCGAGACCTACAAGCACGAGACCTATCACAAGGACATCCTCGACAGCGACCTCACCGCTGCCGACCAGCAGGAACTGGTGAAGCGCTTCAAGCAGCTCGTCAAAGAGCGCACTGGCAAGAGCTTCCCGAGCGATCCGTGGGACCAGCTTCGGGGTGCCGCTGGCGCCGTGTTCGGTTCCTGGATGAACGACCGTGCGATTGTTTACCGCCGCAAATATAACATCCCCGCCGAGTGGGGCACTGCGGTGAACGTGCAGGCGATGGTCTTTGGCAACACGGGCCCGACCTCTGGTTCCGGCGTGGCCTTCACTCGTAATCCTGCCAACGGAGCCAACGAATTCTACGGGGAGTTCCTCATCAACGCCCAGGGTGAAGACGTCGTCGCCGGCGTGCGCACACCCGAGCCTGTTGCTCAACTTGCGAAGGAAATGCCGAAGTCGTATGCCGAACTCCTCAAGGTTCGTCAGACGCTCGAAAAACACTTCAAGGATGTGCAGGACGTCGAGTTCACCATCCAGGAAGGCAAGCTGTTCATGCTGCAGACCCGCAATGGCAAGCGCACCGCCGCAGCCGCGCTGAAGTTCTCCATGGACATGGTGAAGGAAAAGCTCATCGACTGGGAAACCGCGATCCTGCGCAATCCTGCCGACCAGCTCGACCAGCTTCTCGCGCCCATCTTCGATCTCGCCGACGTGAAGAAGGCCAAGGCCATCGCCTCCGGCCTTCCCGCCGGTCCCGGAGCCGCCTCCGGCAAAATCTACCTCAATGCTGACCGTGCCGTCATCGCCGAGCAAAAAGGCGAGAAGGTGTTGCTCGTCCGCAATGAGACCAGCCCCGAAGATCTTCGCGGCATGATCGCCGCCGAAGGTATTCTCACCGCCCGTGGTGGTGTTTCTTCCCACGCTGCCCTCGTTGCCCGTCAGATGGGCAAGGTTTGCATCTGCGGTGCGGCCGCTCTGGAGATCGATTACGACAAGAAGACCGTCACCGTTGCAGGCCAGACCTTCAGCGAAGGCGACTACCTCTCCATCGACGGCACCAGCGGCACGGTTTACGCCGGCCAGCTCAAGACCGCGCCTTCCGAGATCATCACCGGCATGCTTCACGGTGACGCGATCGCCAAGGCCACCGAGAAGTTCAAGAGCTTCCAGCAGCTCATGAACTGGTGCGGAAAGGCCACCCGCCTTCAAGTTCGTACGAACGCCGACAACCCCGAGCAGACCGAAAACGCCATCGCATTCGGTGCGCAAGGCATCGGCCTCACACGCACCGAGCACATGTTCTTTGAAGGTGATCGCATCGACGCTGTGCGTGAGATGATCCTCGCGGACAACGTCGCCGACCGCAAGAAGGCGCTTGCCAAGCTGCTTCCTTATCAGCGCGAGGACTTCACTGGCATCTTCACCGCTCTCAAAGGTCTGCCCGCCACCATTCGTCTGCTCGACCCTCCTCTCCACGAGTTCGTCCCGCACGAAGAAAAAGCACAGGCTGAGCTTGCCAGGAAGATGGGTGTCTCCGTCGAGAAAGTTGCCGCCCGCGTTCAGGCGCTTCATGAGTTCAACCCGATGCTCGGACATCGTGGCTGCCGTCTTGGCATCGCATATCCTGAGATCACCGAGATGCAGGCGCGTGCGATCTTTGAAGCCGCGGCTGATGTCGCGAAGAAGAAGATCAAGGTGAAACCGGAAGTGATGATTCCGCTCGTCGGCTTCAAGAAAGAACTCGACCTTCAGGTCGAAATCGTGCATAAAGTGGCAAAAGAAGTGATGAGCGAGAAAAAAGTGAAGCTCGACTATCTCGTCGGCACCATGATCGAGGTGCCGCGTGGAGCGCTCACGGCTGATGAAATCGCCGAGACGGCGCAGTTCTTCAGCTTCGGCACGAACGACCTTACGCAGACCGCGCTCGGCATCAGCCGTGATGACATGGGCAGCTTCCTGATGCCCTACACCGAGAACGAGATCTTCAAGAAGAACCCCTTTGCCACGCTGGATCAGACTGGTGTGGGACAGCTCATCAAGATCGCCATCGAAAAAGGCCGCAAGACCAAGCCTGACATCAAGCTCGGCATCTGCGGTGAGCACGGCGGTGATCCTGACAGCGTCAAATTCTGCCACCGAGTGGGCCTCACTTATGTGAGCTGCAGTCCTTTCCGAGTTCCCGTCGCACGCCTTGCCGCCGCGCAGGCCGCGATCGAAGAAAAACGCGCCGCCGCCAAGGCCGCCGAAGGAAAAAATGTCCGTGGAGGCAAATCCGCCTCCTCGGCAAAACAAAACGCAACCAACAACAAACAGAGGACAAACACCATGGCTAAGAAAGCTGCAAAGAAAGCCGCCAAGAAGGCCCCCGCTAAGAAAGCCGCCAAAAAGGCTGCCAAGAAGAAGTAACTCGTTGACCTCCTTGTGAGGTCAATGTGGCGGGACATCTCGTCACAAAAAGCCCTGTGGGGTTCACTCCTCACAGGGCTTTCACTTTTTTACCGCTAACGAGCGTCTTGCTTCAGTGTGGATGCCTGCTCCGTGCGCTGGCGGCTCTTTTCAGCGCTTCATCTGGCTATCGTAAACCGATCCTGGAGGCGGTGCGGAAAGGAAGGTGCCGCCTGCGGACATCGAATCATTTCGGACACTGTTGAGCTGGCTGTTGAGCTGCTCGCGCGCCCCGCTCAGGCTGCCAAAGCCGGCCGATCCTGCCTGGCCCATCACATTGCCGAAATTCTGATTGGAAGGCTGGTAGAACGTATTTACGCCGCCTCCTGCTCGTGCGTTCAAGGCTACAGGCGCATCAGGGGTCGGGATCCCGTCCGCTTTGCGTTCAGACTCCGCCAGGAAGTGCTTCTGCCACGCGGCGTTGTTCACCTCCTCTGACACTTTGGCATCCAGTCTCCGCTTGTGATCCGCATAGGTCTCCTGGTTGATCGATCCGCTCGAACGCTGCTTCTCCAGCGCGTCATATTCAGGCTGAAGCCTGGCACGAATCACCCTCTCGTAGGCGCTCAATTCTGCCGCTGTCGGCACGCTGTCCATCGTGGTCGAGGCGCAGGATGACAGTAGCGTGGCAAGCAGGGATGCTGCGAACAGTTGGCAGGAAAACTTCATGGGGCGGCAGGTTATGACAGTCAAAACGCAATTCAATTCAAAGCACCATCTTGCCGCGCGACCCATTTTGTCCACCCTGCAAGGCATCCGAGTCGTATTTCACTCACCTTGGACCCCATCGACACAGCTCTGCAAGCCCCTGAGCCGCGAGGCAATTACCTCGCCTATCCGGTTTCACGCCTCGCGGCCAAAATCGTCCCGCAGGACCTCACCAACTTCAAATCCCGCGGCGTCACCCGCGTGGAGCGCGAGCTCCAGCAGGAGATGATGGAGATCCAGGAGCGCTACCTGGAGGTGATCGATGCCTTCAACTGGAACAAACTCATCTACGAGGCCCACTTCGGCTTTGAGCCTGTCGTGGGCGAAATCTACCACCTCTATGAAGTCGGCACGAAATGCCACCTCAGCATGATCGAGCCCGAAAAGTGGCACCAGCGCTGGGTCGGCAGCTTCCGCCTCAACGCCGACGGCCGCTGGCAGGTGGAGAAAACCGCCAAGGACTTTGATATTCGCGACTGGGTGAGCACGCGAGTGGGCTGAAGACGGTCCGCAATGACGAATGGCGAATTCCGAATGACGAAGCATGATTCGTCATTCCCACCCCATGACTACCTTCTCAGACATAGGCACCCGCCTCGGCGGCCCCAGCGGCATCCAGGAGCTCATGGATGACCTCGGCGAGGCTTTGTCGCTCCATCCCGACATGCGCATGCTCGGTGGCGGGCAACCGGCCGCCATCCTGCAGGCGCAGGCGCTGTGGCGTCAGCGCATCGCCGACATGCTAGCCGATGGCAGCATCGACAAGGCACTGCTCAATTACGACCCGCCCGGCGGCAATCCGCTCTTCCGCGAGGCGATGGCGGGCTTTTTGCGCCGCGAGTGCGGGTGGGATGTCACGCGTGAAAACGTCGCCGTGCTGCCCAGCAGCCAGAGCGCCTGCTTTTTGCTCTACAACCTCCTCGCGGGCGACACGGCCGGGAAAAAGCGCCGCGTGCTCTTCCCGCTGCTGCCCGAGTACATCGGCTACGCGAACCAGGCGCTCTGCGAAGGCCAATTTACCGCCTGTTTGCCCAAAATTACCGAGACCGGCCCGCACGAGATCAAATACCACGTCGATTTCGACCGCCTGCGCCTCGATCCCAGCATCGCCGCCATGGCCGTGAGCTGTCCCACGAACCCCACGGGCAACGTGCTCACTGAAAACGAGTTCCATAGCCTTCACGCCCTCTGCGTCGCTCAAAACATCCCGCTCATCATCGACAACGCCTACGGCCATCCCTTCCCCGGCGTCATCCACAACGGCTTCCAGCCGAAGTGGCAGCCCGGCATGATTTTCAGCATCAGCATGAGCAAAGTCGGCCTCCCCGGTGTGCGCAATTCGATCGTCGTCGCCGACGCGCCCATCGTGAAAGCCTTGTCGAACATGAACGCCATCACCGCGCTCTCAAACGGCAATCTCGGCCAGGCCATCCTCACCCCGCTGCTCGCCGATGACACGCTCATCAAGCTCGGCCGCGATACCATCCGCCCGTTTTATCGAGAACGCAGCGACCACGCCAAAGGCATCCTCACCGCCACCCTCGGCGAAAAAGTCCCATGGGCGCTCCATGCGCAGGAAGGGGCCTTTTTCCTCTGGCTCTGGCTCAAAGGCCTGCCCATCCCCGCCGCCGAACTCTACCGCCGACTCAAAGCGCGAAAGGTCCTCGTCATCCCCGGCCACTACTTCGCCTTCGGCCTCGACCAGCCCTGGCAGCACCCCAACGAATGCCTCCGCCTCACCTACTCCCAGCCCCCGCACATTGTGCACGAAGGCCTGGAGATCATCGCGGAGGAGGTCAAAGCCTTGTTTTGAGCACAAGGTTTGAAGCGCCGCTAGGCATGCCATCCTTACCCATGCTGAATCTCGCTTTACTCAGAGCCTAGGGATAAAGTTTACGGAAAAGTTTCGGGACGCCAAATGTCCATGAAAATCCGCAATTGATCTGAGGATTTTCATGGATAATTTCAACCATGATCGACCGCCAGGAAGCCATGAGCCGCCTCGAAACGGCCCTAGACGAAAACCCTGTCGCCGCCCTGCTCGGGCCGCGTCAGTGCGGGAAGACCACGCTCGCAAGGATGCTCGCCGACCGTGAAGGCGGGCACTGGTTCGACATGGAGAGCGCGGAGGATCGCGCCGCCCTGGCTCAGCCGGAGCTGGCGCTCAAAAAACTCACCGGACTCGTCGTCATCGACGAAATTCAGCGCATGCCGGAGCTTTTCAGCACCCTGCGCCCGCTGGCGGACCGTCGCGACAGGCCTGCGCGGTTCCTGATCCTTGGCTCCGCCTCGCCAGACCTCGTCAAAGGCGTCTCCGAGACGCTCGCGGGCCGCGTGGGCTTCGTCGATCTCACCGGCTTTCATGTCGGCGAGGTCAAAGCGGACGAACTCGATGACCTGTGGCTGCGCGGCGGCTTCCCACGCTCGTTTTTGGCCAAGGGCGACGCCGCAAGCTGGCGTTGGCGCACCGACTTCATCCGCACCTTTCTCGAACGCGATCTGCCCCAGCTCGGCATCCGCACGCCCGCGCCGACCCTGCGACGCTTTTGGACGATGGTGGGACATTTCCACGGTCAGCAGTGGAATGCCGCCGAACTCGCACGCTCCCTCGGCTCCTCGGAAGGCACCGCCCGGAACTACCTCGATATATTATGCGGCACCTACGTCGTGCGGCGGCTCCAGCCCTGGCACACGAATCTCGGCAAACGCGAACTCAGCGCTCCCAAAGTCTATGTGCGAGACAGCGGCCTGCTGCACAGCCTGCTCGGCATCCAGACAACGAAAGACCTGCACTCGCACCCAAAGCTTGGTGCCTCATGGGAAGGCTATGGGCTGGAGCAGGTGCTGGCTCTTTGCGGCAGCACGGAGACCTACTACTGGGGCACACACAACGGTGCCGAGCTCGATCTGCTGCTCTTTCGCGGTGGCAAAGCCTACGGTGTCGAGTTCAAGGTCAACGATGGTCCCAAGATGACCAAATCCCTCCACATCGCGCTCGATGACCTCCAGCTTGAGCGCGCGTGGATCATCCACCCCGGCGAAAGGAGCTACCCCGTGCATGATAAGGTCGAGGCGCTGCCGCTGAAAGAGGTGGCGCGCCTGCATGAAGTCATGGGAACAGCTTGAAGCACCATGTCGGAGTCCTTTTCTAGCTTCATGGCCCGTGCCCTGTTCGATCCCGAACGCGGCTATTACACGCGCCACATCCGCACCGTTGGATCACGGGGTGATTTCAGCACCTCAGTCACGCTGTCACCGAGCCTCGGGGTGGCCACCGCTGCCTGGCTCAAAGCGGAATCGGGCATCCTGCCACGCGTGCGTCATGTCATCGAGGTCGGCGCAGGTGATGGATCGCTCATGCAGACTGTGCGCAAGGCCCTCGGTTGGTGGACGCGGCGGCAGTTTACCTTCCACATCGTCGAGACTTCCCCCGTGCTTCGTGAGCAGCAGCAAAAACGCCTCGGCAGCGCGATTCACTGGCATGAGAGCCTCGAAGCCGCGCTCGCACGGGCCGAGGGCAACGCCTTCATCTACCACAACGAGCTTCTCGATGCCTTTCCCGCCACGCTGGTGGAGTGGAGCGCCGCAAAACAGCGCTGGCTCGAAGTCTGGCTGCCTGAATCACTCCATCCGCACCAGCACGAAGCGGCGCACTACAGCGTTCTCCGCCACACGGCCTTCAAAGACGGCCAGCGTTGTGAAATCCACCCCAGCATCCGCGACTGGCTGCGAAACTGGACGCCGCAGTGGAAAAGTGGCGCGATGCTCTCCATCGACTACGGCGGCGAATTTCCGCAGCTCTATCATCGACGTCCACAAGGCACGCTGCGTGCTTACCTGCTGCATCAAAGGCTCACAGGAGCCGATATTTATGCCAACCCCGGCCGCCAGGACATCACCGCCGACATCAACTTCACCGACTATCGAGCGTGGCTGGCCAAGCTCGGCATCGAAGAAGCCTCGCATCAAACTCTTGCCGAATTTCTCCGTCCACACGGCGCTCCGCCGCAGCTTCTCGACCCTCACGGTGCCGGAAGCGCCTTCAAATGTCTCGTGCATCGGCGCACGGTATGCGCATCATGATTCCACCCCATGAATCCAGTCAACGACCGCCCCGGCACGCTTGAGAAAGCCCTCAAGATCAACCTTGCGCAAACCATCTACGGCACGTTCGCGGAGATCGGCGCCGGACAGGAGATCGCGAACTGGTTCTTCCGCGCCGGCGGCGCTTCCGGCACCGTGGCGAAGACCATGTCCGCCTACGACATGATCATCAGCGACGAGATTTACGGCAAGGCCACGCGCTACGTCTCGCGCCAGCGTATGTGCGCCATGCTGGAACATGAGTATCCGATGCTCATCCAGCGCTTGAATGCGAAACGCGGCACCACCACGACCTTCTTCGCGCTCGCCGACACCGTGCGCGCGAAATCGTATCGTGACACCAAGGAGGAATGCCACGGCTGGCTGGGCCTGCGGTTTCAAACCGAGCCCTGCGGCCCCAGCAACGACATCCAGCTTCATGTCCGTCTCCTTGATGACTCGAATGCGCGGCAATCCGACGCGCTCGGCAAGCTCGGTGTCAATCTGCTCTACGCCGCCTTCCATCTGCGCGATGATCTGCCGACTTTCCTGCAAAGCCTGCTCGACGATCTCACCCGCAAACGTGTCGAGATCGACATGATCGACTTCAGCGGCCCTGCATTCGCCGCTTCCGAATTCCAGGACCGCCTTGTCGCGCTCCAGCTCGTGCGCCACGGTCTCGCTGATGCCGCGTTGTTCGGCGCCAACGGCGAAATCTGGCAGGCGTCCGATGTCTTCTACAAAAAGCCCGTCTTCCTCAAGCGCGGCAGCTTTGACCCCATCACGAAGCTCAATCTCGACATGATCGAGCGCGGCCAGGCCGCGTTTCAGGCCGACTTTGGCGATGGTGCGCGGGACAACGTCGAAATCCTCGAGATCACCATGCACAACCTCCTCGCCGGCGGCGCCGAGGTGCCGGACAGCGAATTCCTCGCGCGCGCGGACATTTTGCAGGCGCTCGGAAAAAACGTGCTCATTTCAAAGTATCCCGAGTTTCACCGCGTCAGCAGCTATCTGGCCCGCCACACGCAATGTCCCATCGGCATCGTGCTTGGACTGCCGCTGTTCCAGGAGTTGTTCAACGAACGCTGGTGTTCCGACCTCGAAGGCGGCCTGCTCGAAGCCTTCGGCCGCCTCTTCAAGAACCAGGTGCGCGTCTATGTTTATCCGATGGGCGATCCCATGACCGGCAAAGTGCGCGGCGTGAACGACGCCCGCGTCACACCCGAGCAGAAGCATCTGCTGCGCTACCTCATCGAGACCCAATGCGTGCGCGCGCTGGAGGAACCGAACCAGGAATTCCTCTTCCACACCAGCGCCGAGGTGCGGAACATGATCCACGCCCGTGATGCCAACTGGCAGTCCCTCGTGCCCGATATCGTGCTCAAACAAGGACCGTGGCGCGAGATCGGCCAGCCGGCGATGTAGCGGCGGTATGCCCGGTTGCTTTTCCATGGGTTGCCGCTTGAATTCGCGGAGCCATGCCAGATTTCAAAATTACCAGTTCAGAGCCGCTCTGGGTCGCGGCCTGGGTCTTATACATCCTGATTTACTGTGCGGTTCTTGCCTATCTGCTTAACCGCAGGCGCTTTGGAACTCACGAGCGCATCCTCTGGTTCCTGGTGATCACCCTCGCCCCGGTCATCGGCATGGTGCTCTTCATGCTCATCGGCGAAGACGACAAGATTCCTGGAAACGCACCGAAAATCAGCGCCCCGCTTTCCGACACGACAGGCACGCCTTGGCAAAACAATCCGGGACACACCAAAAACTCCTCCTCATGAGCGAAATACTGCCAGACGAGCTCGACCTGATCACGATCACGCAGCTCCGCCAGGTCGCGAATCAATCGCCGCAGCCGTATCGGCTGCATGTGCAGGTCGAATCGCGGCTGGAGAAGACGACGAGCGCTGGCAGCCCGTTTTTCGAGGTGAAGCTGGTCGATGCGGCCGATTCGCTGCTGTGGCGTGTGTTTGACAACAACCCGCAGTTTCACGACGTGGCGAAGCTCGGGCGGAATATGTTCATCCAGCTCGCGGGGCAGTGGGTGGACGGCAAATACGGCCTGGAGCCGCGACAGGTGCAGATGCGCGCGCTTTCAGAAGCGGAAATGAGCACGCTGCTGCTCGGTGATCCTGAGCTCGCCGCACGCCAGCAGGCCGATTATGACGACATCACGGCCTTCGTCGGGGCGATTCGCGATCCACGGCTGCTGAAACTGTGTTCCGTGTTTCTGGAGCGTCACGGCGAGCGTTTCCGGCGAACCGGAGCAGCGCGGAAAAATCATCACGCGCGTCGTGGCGGCCTCGTGGAGCATGTGGCGCAGATGATGCGCTGCGCGGCGGCGGTCGCCGGTGTTTATCCGAATCTGAACCGCGATCTGATGATCGCGGGCGTGCTGTTTCACGACTGCGGCAAGCTCTGGGAGAACGCGTATGCTGAATCCGGCTTCACCATGCCCTACAACCTCACCGCCGAGATGCTCGGCCACATTCCGCTCGGTTTGGAACTGGTGAACAAGCTGTGGCGTGACGTGATGGACTCGCCCGAGGCGGCGACTTGGACCACGCTCGAACCGGCGTCTGAGAGCGTGCGCCTGCATCTGCTGCATCTCATCGCCGCGCATCATGGCACGCATGAATTTGGCTCCCCGGTGCTGCCGAAGACCCCGGAGGCGATTGCGCTGCATCACGTCGATAACATCGACGCCAAACTCGAGATGTTCCGTCGAGCCTACGAAACCGGCAAGGAACTCGGCCCCGGCATCATCGAGAAGTTTGCGCCGTGGCCGGTGAACATCGTCGCGCCGCTGCCGGCGGTGAATCTGCCCAACGCGGAGTGAACCAGATCAAGCGCGCAGCTTCATCAGCGCCGCGCGGATCATGAGGGCCTCGCCGATGTTTTCGGCCGTGAGGAGGCCGACAAGCTCGCCGCTGAGCGGGTCGATGACCGGAAGCGCGGGGCATTCGCTCGCGTTGAGCGCATCCAGAGCTTGAGCAAGCTCGAACGCGGGCTGCGTGGCCTCCGGGCAGCGGCGCATGACGTCGATGACGCGATGCGCGGCCCCCTTTTCCGCGAGCGCGGAGATCAGATCATGCCGTGTGAGCATGCCCTGCATGCCGCCGTGCGGGTCCAGCACGGGAAAATCCTGCTGCGTGCCGGCGAGCAACAGTTCCACGCCGTCGCGCAGCGTGGCGTGCGCCGGCAGCGTGCGGAAGTCGGTGAGCATGGCGTCGCGCACGCGCAGATTCCGCGTCGCCTCCTGCTGGGTGACGGCGGCGGCCTCCTGGCCTGCGGCCATGAAGATGAAAAAGCAGATGAGCAGCAGCATGGGGTTGAAATGCACCTGGTTCACCAGCATCGCGATCACCACGATCATCGCGATGCCCTGGCCGATGGAGGCTGCGAGGCGCGTGGCCTTGCCGTAGTCGAGGAACATCGCGCAAATGGCGCGCAGCACGCGTCCGCCGTCCATGGGGAAGGCGGGGATCATGTTGAAGAGCACCATGAAGATGTTCCAGACCATGAGCTTCTGGAAGAAGTGCCCGGACTGGAGAAAGTCGTAGCCGGGATTCACTTCGGCGGTGATGCCGAGGCCGAGGTAGATGGCGGAGGCGATGATCACATTCACCAGCGGTCCACACACGGCCACGACGAACTCCTGCGAGGGCTTGCGCGGCATGCGCTCCAGCCGTGCCACGCCGCCGATGGGCAGCAGCGTGATGTCCGGCGTCTTGATGCCATAGCCGCGCGCGGCCAGCACATGCCCGAACTCATGCAGCACGACGCAGGCGAACATCGCGACGATGAACAGCATTGACTCCACCGCCGCGGCCATGCCCTGGCCGCCCATCAGCCCCTGGCTGGCGACGAACAGCAGCAGAAGGAAGAAAGTCAGATGAATGCGCACCTCGGTGCCGGCGAAGGTGAAAATGCGGAAGGACCATTTCATGACGGCAGGATTACGTTTTGTGCTGCTTGGACGGATCGTAGTAGATGCGCACCTCGGCGTCCTTGATGCCGAGGATCTCCTGCGCGCGGCGCAGGGCGTTGCGCGTGGCGAGGTTCGGGTTCGCGGGGCTGGCGGGGAAGATGTTGTCCTTGCCCACGACCTCCACAAGGCCGGAGTCCTTCAACACACGATAAAGATCCTTCACCACGCCGCTGATGATGAGATCGCGGCCGTCCTGGCGCAACGCACGCACGAGATCCTCGATGGCCATGGCGCAGGTGGCGTCGAGATGGCGGGCGTTTTTGAGGCGCAGGATGATGATGCGCAGGTTCGGGTCGGCGGCGCAGGAGCGCTGAATCTGCGTGCGGAAGAGATCGGCGGAGGCGAAGAACAGCTCGCCCTCGACATGCACGATGGAGATCGCCGGATGCTGGCGGACGCCCTGTTTCGCCTCCGTGAGATGACCTTCCTCGTTGAACTCGTATTCGACAAGCGAGGGGCGGCTCGCCTTGCGCAGATACAGCACGATGGAGACGCCGATGCCGACAAAGATGGCCACGTGCAGCGGCAGCATCAGCGTGGCGAGCAGCGTGACGGCAAACACCAGCGCGTCCGAGCGCGTGGCGTTGATGGAGATGAGAATGTGCCGCTTGTTGAAGAGCGATGCGGCCACGCACACGACCAGCGCGGCCAGGGCGGCGCGCGGGATGTAGGCCACGGCGCCGCCGATCGTCAGCGCGCCGACGAGGCAGCAGAGGCCGTTCCACATGCTGGCGAAGCCCGTGCGCGCCCCGGAGGCGTGGTTCAAGGCGGTGCGAGTGAGCGAGCAGGAGGCCGTCATGCCGCTGAGGTAGGCGCAGGCCAGGTTCGCCGCGCCGAGCGCCAGCATGTCCTGGTTCGGGTCCACGCGTTGATTTGAGCGGCTGGCGAGCGTCTTGGACATGGCGCTGTTTTCCAAAGTCGCGAGAAAGGCCAGCGCGAGCGCGAGACCGAACAACCGGCTCGCGTCCGCGAGCGCTCCGCTGGAGACGAAGTCAGGGAAGGGCGGCAGCAACTCGTCCCAGGCGAAGGTGGCGTTGCGAAACGTCGGCACATGCAGTCCGAACGCCGCCGGAATCAGCGCGAACAGGGAAATCACGATGATCGTGGCCGCAAAGGCCGGCCAGCGCGGCAGCCAGCGTTTGATGCCAATGAAACAGCCGAAGGTCAGCGCGGAAAACGCGATGCTGAGCCAGCCCGAATGATCCAGATGCGTGAGGATGCGGTGAACGTGGCCGGGGAAGGTGATGACCAGCTTGCCGCTGGCTTGCAAGACCTCCGCCGGGATGCCGAGCAGCACCGGGAGCTGGTTCACGATGATCAGGATCGACGCGCCGGTCACATACGCCACCACCACCGTGCGGCTGATGAACTGCGTGAGATCCGCCACTCGCAAAAACGCCCCGGCGATGAGCAGCGCCGCCGTCATGAACACCAGCAGTGGCATCATGCCGAGGCGGTCGAGCTGCGGATACGCCGCGAAGTAAGAGAACACCATGAAGGCCGTCGCATTCGTGGACCCGAAGATCGTCTGGCGTGAGGAAGCCAGCAGCGGACCCACCAGCGATGCCACGGCGGAGCAGGCGATGCCGTATTGCAGTGGCAGCCCGGCGATGAGCGCGTAGGCCATGCCCTGCGGGATGTCCAGCAGGGCCACCGTGACACCGGCCCGCAGGTCCGCTAGGAAGCTGCGTTTTCCGTAGCCGTGCAGCGAGCGCTTCAGCGGGAATGGATCCAGCGCGCTGTCGGCCACGACGCCTTGCAGCAACGACCGTCCCTCGTGCGCGAGATCACGCAGCCGCTGAAACCAGGATCGTAGGTGGGGAAGCAAGGCCATCTCCTCGGAAAACGCTCCGCGCATGCTAGACGCGGACGTTTGGATCACAACCCGATTGCTGCTGGACGTTCATCCTGCTTCCAGTCACACTCGCCGCATGTCCGCAGCCGAAGATGACATGATTCCAGACGTGGTGGAGCACCCGATCGGCCCGGAGCTGGATTTGCACACCTTCCGGCCGGATGAAATCAGCAGCCTCATCCCCGAATACCTCGCCGAGTGCCGGAAACGCGGCATTCACTGCGTCCGCATCATCCATGGCAAAGGGAGCGGCGCTTTGAGGACCGGCGTGCATCAGTTGCTCGCGAAACTGCCGGAGGTGCGGCAGTGGATCTGGCCCGCGGACGAGACGAGTGGCTCGTGGGGCGCGACGTGGGTGATTCTGGAGGTGTGAGACGCGATTTTTAATTCAGTCGGAATGCTCTGCGCGACGGAAATGACGAAATCAGAATGGCGAATGAGGAATGAAACCCGAAGCCCGAATGGGGAACAAGATGTCCACAAACAGGAGCCAGAGCACCGCAATGCATTCACCCATTCGGCATTCGCCATTCTGGTTTCGTCATTGCAAACTCCACACCGCACCCGTCCACACCTTCGGCTTCTTGTTCTCCAGCTTCTCCAGATCAAACGGCGCGCTGTTTTTCACCTCCAGCGTCTGCCCGCGGATGTCGAGCGTCAGGGGGCCGGCCAGGTCGGCTTTTTCAAGCCAGAAGCGCAGGCGAAGGTCGGACGTGGTCTGCGCCTCGATGCTGGCGGGCTTTTCGACCGGCAGGATGAAGGGCGGCACGTCCTTGCCGGCCGCGTTGATCAGGCGCACGTCCGGCGGCTGCATGTAGAGCTGGCGTGGGCTGGAATTTTTGTAGCGGATTTCCAGGTCGAGCCTGGCATTGCCAAAATCGCGCTCCAGGGTGCAGCGGCGGAGCTGGAGCGGGGAATCGGGGCTCATCGCTGCCACGGGCAGGTCATCGGCGGGAGTCGTCCCGTCTTGAAAAGACCACCACATGGCGATGCCGCCCGCGACGAGCAGCAGCCAGACCTCGAATCGTTTGAACAAGTGCATGGAGGGGAAGAACCGGGTTTTCCGGGGTTGTCAAACCGGGAAGTTGTCCTAGCATGCCCGCCCCCCGGACCCTGAGGCCGGTTTGCAGCCCCGCAGACCGCCCCCCAACCACCTTTTTCTCATGAACATCAACGTCGAACACCAGCCCAACTGCCGCGCCGTCGCCCACGTCCGCGTTCCCGCCGACCAAGTCGGCAAGGAGCGTGACGCGATCATCACCTACTTCGCCAGCATGGTGCGCCTCCCAGGTTACCGCCCCGGCAAGACGCCGAAGAGCATCGTCGCGAAGCGCTACGAGAACGAGGTGAAGGACGAGCTGGAAAAGAAGCTCATCAGCGAAGGCCTGCGCCAGGCCGTGAAGAGCGAAGGCCTCGAGCTGCTGAACGTCCTCGCCGTGAACGACAAGATGTATCACGACACGGACAAGAGCTTCAGCTTCACCATCGAGATGAGCCTCGCGCCGAAGTTTGAGCTGCCGGAATACACCGGCATCCCGGTCAAACTGCCCCGCATCGAAGTCACGGACGCCGATGTCGATCACGACCTGCTCCACCTGCGCGAAAACCAGGCCAGCTATGAAGACGTGGACCGCGCTGCTGCCATCGGCGATGTCGTCGTGCTCAGCACCGAGGGCAGCCTCGACGGCCAGTCTCTCGACGAGGCGATGCCGGACGCGCCCGCTCATTTGAAGGAGATGAAGGAAAACTGGTTCCTCCTCGCCGAGGAGGACGACTTCCTCCCCGGCTTCTACGCTGGCCTCGTCGGCATCAAAAAGGATGACGAGCGCACGCTGAACCTCACCCTCGCTGACGACTTCCGTTTTGAGGCCCTGCGCGGCAAGACGATCACCCTGGCCGCCAAGTGCCACGGCGTGAAGAACAAGGCCGTGCCGGAGCTCACCGAGGAATTCATCAAAAAGATCGGCGGCGAGGAAATGACGATGGAAACCCTGCGTGAGGAAGTGCGTGACGCCATCCGCCGCCGGAAAGAGCAGGCTCGTGACGCTGCGAAGGCCAACCAGGTCATCGCCCACCTGTTTGAGAAGGTCGAATTCGAGCTGCCGCAGGAAGTCGTGAATCGCGAGGCCCAGCGCCGCACCAACGAGATCGCCATGCGTGCCATGCAGCAGGGCATCAGCGAGGACGAGTTGGTGAAGCAGCAGGATGACATCCTCAACAGCGCCACCAACCAGGCCCGCCAGAACGTGAAGGTCAGCTTCATCCTCGAGCAAATCGCGAAGAAGGAAGCCCTCGAAGTCCCCGGCCAGAAAGTCGCCATGGCCCTCGCCCAGATCGCCGAGCGTCAGAAGATGCCTGCGAAGAAGTTCATGGCCGAGGCGCAGAAAAATGGCCTCATCGACAACGTGCGCGGTGACCTGCTCCTGCAGGAAGCCATGGAGTTCCTCAAGGACAAAGCCGTCGTCGAAGAGACCGATCCCGAGCCCGAGAAGTGCGACGTGCACAGCAAGTGAGTCGGCAACACCGGGTCACGGAGCTGAATCGATTCTTCCGCGAACGTTCCCCATTCATCGGGATTGGGAACGTTTGAAGTGTGGGACGGCGGAAAAATGGCGTCCAGAGCGGAGCGAACTAGCGGCGTTGTCCGCCGTTGCCACCACTGACTTGTTCTGCCTTGGTTTATCGCATGGGCGGGACATCGATGTAGTTCTGTGCTTCATCGCCTGTGATCACCTCCGGTGTCATAGAATCGCCTGCGAATCGGAAGAATGCCCTGCGGGGCGGACGGGTATTCCCGTAGTAGATGGTCACGATGAACGATCCATCCTTCCCTTTGCGTGGCCGTGCGCGCCAAGATGAAATCCGCTTCTCCTCAAACTCTTTGTCGAATTCAGCCTCAGCAATTGCTCTGCGTCGTCCCTCGCGAGTTCGCGAAAATCGAATGTCATCAATCCAGCACACGACCTGACCCAAAATGAAAGGCGCAGTCAATCCGGCTATTCCGCCACCAAGAGCCGCGACGACTCCGAACTGGCTAAATTAGGTCGCACCGAAGATTGCGCAGACGATAGCGGCGATGAAGAACAGTAGCTCAAAGAGGTTCATGGCTCTTCATTTTTTGGCAGAACAGGTGATTTATCGACAGAAGCGTTGTTTTGTCAGCAGCTTTATCTCCGACAAGAATGTTTCTTTGCGACGGGGTTTTGTACTGATGGTGTGGTTTTACCCGGCTATTTGCGTGCAAAGCAACACAAACGTCGGTTTCTGCTCAAATAGGCGGGTAAATAGCATGTGGGAATTCTCCAAAATGGATCTACCACATGCCAGTCACAGCTCCTTGATCGACACATTCCGGAACTGAATCAGGCTTGATGCGGCAGAAAGCTCGCCGGTCTTGGGATTCTTGC
>Ga0315900_10003338_pt1 | contig 23575 bp, 24 predicted proteins | sample LakEriMetagenome_FD_203521 | JGI IMG/M metagenome (GOLD analysis project Ga0315900, IMG submission 203521) | Freshwater fungal communities from buoy surface, Lake Erie, Ohio, United States - Buoy 12 MA114 | ecosystem: Environmental > Aquatic > Freshwater > Lake > Lake biofilm | place: USA: Lake... | reverse complement strand
AGGCCGATCCGGCCCGACTGCAGATCGTCACGGATCTGCTCGTGCTCGACGTCGTCGAAGCCGAGGTCGGCGAGCAGCGCGGCCAGGTCGCGGGCGGAGCCTGAGCCGGCGGCCGCGCGGGGAAACAGCCGGTCGAAGAGCGTGTGCACCATGCCGGCGAGTTCGGGCTGCGTGCGGCAGGCGGCGCCGAAGGCGTCGAGGTCGGCCCGCTGCGCCGCGGAGAGCGTTCGGGCCTTGAGCAGTCGCGGCACGGTCAGGGCGTAGTAGCCAGGCGGCATGAGGGCCGCGGGGCCGGTGAGCAGGTCGCTCCACGTGCCGCGGTCGTTCACCGCGAAGTCGTAGACCACCGGCTCCATCGCGAAGGGGAGCGCGTCTTCGAGTTCCCGCTTGGCGTCGCGCATGATCTCGCCGAGCGCGAGTTGGGCCTCGGCCCGCCGGTGCGGCGCAAAAATAAAACCCATGCCGCCGCCGGACATGCCCCCGAGCATCCAAAAGCCCTGGAAGTCGGAGCCGAAGCGGGCCCGCACGCGGTCGATGATCGTCTCGGTGTAGAGGTTCGTGGCCCAGGGAATGATCGTCTGGATCGGGCCGAAGAAGTTGCGGGTGGTGGCGGCGGCGATCCGCGGCACATCCCCTGCCTCGATGGCCGCGATGATCTCGTCGAGCACGTCCCCCGCTTCGGCCCGCGCCGCCCACTCCGACTCGGAGCGGAGCAGGTATTTTTCGGTCACCATCTCGAGGATCGGGCCCACGTTCTGCGCCATGCCGCCGTGCACGAGCACGAGCGAGTCGGCGAGGCTGGCGCCGAGCTTTACGGGGTCGTGTCGCGGCAGGAGCCGGCCGCGGCTCGTGCCGTGTTCGGGGTCGTCGGCGGTGGCGGCCACGCCGCGGATGAGCTTGGCCGCGGGCCACACGCCGCCGGAGTCCTGCCAGCCCCCGCCGGAGCCGCCGAGCCATTCGCCCAGAATCGCGCGGGCCGCCACGAGCCGCCGCTCCGGTTCGGTGAGCTGACCGGTGAGCGACTGGGCCTGCCCCGTGGCCCGCATGCAGACGGCGATCAGCGCCGCGAGCAGGTTCGTGGAGACGGCCAGCCGCGAGCCCTTCGGAATGTTGTTGACGCTGCTCACCAGTTCGAGGCCGAGGCCGGGACCGACGGTGCGTTCCAGCAGCGTGGCCAGGCTCTCGCCCGAGCCCTCGATGCCGGGGGGCACGATGCCCGCCGCGATCACGGCGGCCTTGAGCAGGCCGAGGTAGTCGCGGGCGAAGTCGAACACTTCGGCGAGGTCGGTGATCTCGGCGGTCGTGCCGAGGTCCACGCTCGTGAGCCGGAGCACGGGGCGGTCGATCACGCGGAGGTAAGCCTCCACGGGGGGCTTCGGCCGGGCGTCGCGGCCGTGCACGCCGAGGTCGATCGACACGTTGAGCACGCGGGCCCCTTCGGGGAAGTCCATTCCCAGAAAGAAGATGTCGCTCCAGCCGGAGTGCGAGAGGTCCATCCGCACGGGCGTCGATTCGCGGAGCACGGGGTATGCGCCGCCGTCGGCTGCGGCGAGCAATTCGGGGCGGATGCGGAGGGCCTGGTCGGCGGGATGCCCCACGCGAAACATCCACTGGTTGCCACGCAGGCTCCGCACGCTCTTCCGCACCTGGTTGGCGAGCGTCTGCAGGCCGAGGTCGCGGTAGGCGGCGGTGAGCGCGCTCGAGATGGCGTCGGAGGGGCCGGAGCTCCGCTGGGCGTCAAGAAAGGTTTCGATGGCCTCCTCGAACCGGCGGGCGAGCAGGTGCTCGTAGCCGTCGTGCGGGATCAGGGCCGCGGCCTTCTCATACAAGCCCTGAGCGCGAGCGAGGGGATCTGCCAGCCGTTGGGGCACGTGAAACCGGTGGATGGCGTAGAGGAAGAAGAGCGCCCGCACCCGCTCGTAGAGGTTCGTGCTCTCGTGGCGGAAGGCCTCCAGGGCCGCGGCCTCGGCGAGCAGTTGCTCGAGGCTCGCCCCGCGGCAGACCGCATCGATGGAACGATTCCGCTCCGCGGGCTCGGCCGCGGTGATGATGTCGACGAGTTGGCAGGTCATGAGCCTTGGCCGCGGGCGAGGAGTTCGACGAGTTGGGCGAGGATCTCGGCGCGGTCTTTGCCGGCGAGGCCGAGGGCGAGCTGGGCGACGAGCAGGCCGTAGGTCACGCCGAGGTTGTAGCGTCGGCCCTGCACCTCGTAGGCGAGATACCGTTCGCGGCTGGCGAGGGCGGCGAGGGCCGGGGCGAGAAGGCGGTCGCCGGCGGGGCCAAGCGAATCGAGCAGGTCGAGCACGCCAGGCGTGAGCACATGCATGCCGAAGAAGCAGAGGTAGTGGCCCGCGCGGAGGCCGGGCACGATCAGTTCCTGTTCGGCCTGCGTGGGCGTGGGCTTTTCGATCACGGTATCCACTTCATAGAGCCCGCGTGCGCCGGCCACGCGGCGGCCGCCGATTGCGCCGAAGTAGGGGAGCATGTGCTCGCGGGTGGATTGCACGGCGGAGACGGCGCAATCGTGGGCCACGGCCGCGGCCACGAGTTGCTGCGCACAGCGGCGGCATGAGACCGATGCCTCGCCGCCAGCCGGGTCGGGTGTGCACAAGTCGCTCACATACAAGTGGTCGCCCACGAGATGGAGGAACGGCTCGTCGCCCACGAATCCGCGTCCGAGCTTGAGGGCATGGCCGTAGCCCTTGGGTTCGGGCTGCGGGATGAGTTCGAGCCGTGAGGGAGACTTCCCGGCGGCGGCGCGGTAGGCGGCTTCGTCACCGGGTCGCACGACGATCGCGATCTCGTGGGCGCCGGCGGTGACGGCCTCTTCGACGATGATCTCGAGTGCGGTCTTCGCGCGGCCGTCGCGGTCCACGAGCCGTTGCAGCGGCAGGGCGTGGTCGTCGCGGCCGGCGGCGGTGATGAGCGCGCGTGTGAGCTTCACGGGAGTCCCCCGGGGTCAGTGTTCATGGGCACCTCCACATTCTGCCCCCCGCTGCGGCGGAAGGTAGCCCGGTCACGCCGTGACCGGAAAAGGCAGCAAGTCACGGCGTGACTTGCCTACGGGCGAGCCCGAGCAGTCTGTCGATTATCGGTACGAGATAGAGTGGGACGTTCAGTACGTCGCCATCCGCCGCTTCCAATTCAGGAGCGTGCCCGAAAAATAACGGTCCATGCACATTATTCATACGAAAAACTGGCGTGACGCGCACGTTTTTCGCACGAACCCGGTTTTGGTGTGTTTCGTCCTGGGCTCTCGTTCCGGAGAGGCGAGTCTGGCGTGCTCAGTTCCGCCGGACGCCGGCCCGGGCCATCCGGCTCCAGGCAGCGGCAAGTGAGCCGTCGAGGTCGATGCCGCGGCAGCCCGCCTCCATGACGGTGACGGCATAGCCGAGAGCGCGGGCATCGAGGGCCGTGTGCAAGACACAGTAGTCGGTGGCGAGGCCCGCCAGCACGATCTCGCGGGCATCGATTGCCTGCAGCGCGGCATCCAGTCCGACCGGTGTCGTGCGGTCGTTCTCGAAGAAAGCCGAGTAGCTGTCGACCGAGGCGTGGATGCCCTTGCGCACGACGATGGCATCCGGCGGCACGTGCAGCCCTGGGTGAAACGCCGCTCCGTGGGTTCCCGCGACACAGTGGTCCGGCCACAGCACATGCTCGCCGGAAGGCAGGGCGATCGTGCCGAAGACCGTGTGACCAGGGTGGCTGGAGGCGAAGGAGACATGCTCCGGAGGGTGCCAGTCCTGCGTGAGGAAGACCCGCCCGAATTCGCGGATCAGCCCGTTCACGACCGGCAGCACGGCGTCTGCATCGGGCACGGCCAGCGCGCCTCCCGAGCAGAAATCGTTTTGGACGTCGACGATCACCAGAGCGGTGGCAGGCATCGGCGGCGGGCGAACTCGCGAGTCGTATCGGCGTTCATGAGGCGGACTCCTGTCGGGCGTGATACAGGCGTACAGTGTATCGTGAGGCGGGCGACGGAGCAAGGAGGTGGCCCGTAGGCCCGGTTACTCCGCGACGGGCTATGCCCGTAACCGTAGGCCCGTTGCTCCGCAACGGGCTTTCCGGCGGGCCCGTCACGGAGTGACGGCCCTCCAGCCGCCGACGTATTATCGCGGGGGTATGAATGCCTGGGATATTTGTCTGACGCATGATCCTGTGTACGGCGGTATCTACCGCTCAGTGTGCAATTTTGCGCGGGCTCTGGAGGGGCGGATTCTGTCGTTCGACGATGGCCGTGCGGATCGTTCCGGGCTGCACGACGAGCGGCCCACCGTGCGGATCGCATCCCGGCCACGGCTGTGGAACCGGGGCTGCCATGTGGTCACGCCCGCGATGCGAGCCAAGGCGAACTCACAGGTAGCCGGTGCCGATCTGCTCGTCGTGCATTCGCTTTTCCGGGGTCACGCGCCGTGGGCGGCCCGGTGGGCGCGGGGCCAAAAGCGGCCGTACTGGTCGGTGGCAGAGGGCGTGCTTGATCCCTGGGCGCTCCGCCGGCACTCGCTGGCGAAGCAGATCTGGCTGGCCCGTTACGGCCGCGAGTTTTTCAGCGGGGCGACGACGATCTTCGCCACGGCCCGCGAACAGCAGAAGGCCGCGCCAGTGCTCGACGGCGGTCGGTCGGTGGTGATCCACTGGCCGGTGCCGCTGCCGCGGCTCGGCGATCGTGAGGCAGCGCGGGCGGCGTTTCGCGCGGCCCACGGGATTCCGGAGTCGGCCCGCGTGCTGCTGTTCGTGGGGCGGCTGCACCCGATGAAGCGGCCGGACGAAACGGTCGATGCCTTTCTGCGGGCCGACGTGCCTGATGCGCATCTCGTAATCGTGGGCATGGAGGAGGGCGTCACGCGGGCGGCGCTCGAAGCCCGGGTGCCGGCGGCGGCACGGGGCCGCGTGCACGTCGTCGGGCCGCTCGCGGGTGAAGGGCTGGCCGCGGCGTTTCAGGCGAGCGACGGCTTCATCTCACTCTCGCATCGCGAGAACTTCGGCTACAGCTTCGCCGAGGCTTTGGCATACGGCCTGCCGGCGATCGTGTCGGCGGGGCACGATCTGGCGCACGAGCTTGTGGGGCCCGGCGGAGAGTTTCCCTGCGGATGGCTGTTGAACGGCGATGCGGCCGAGCGAGCGGTCGAGGCGATTCGGGAATGGGCCGCGGTGCCGCTGCCGCCGCTGGCCGCGCTGGGGGCAGCAGGCCGGGCGTGGGTGGGCGAGGAGCTTGCCTTCGAGCGGTTTCGCGACCGCCTCCGCGAGCTGGTCACATCGTAGGCCGGTTGCGAAGCTCGTAGGCCCGTTGCTCCGCAACGGGCTGCAGGGCTCGGGTGATCGTCGCCGATGATCCCCCGGTTTGCGCCTGGGGGCTTGTATGGGATTCTCATTCCCCAAACAAATCCGCAGCATCTGCGTTCGTCATCACACCACGGCGGATGTGGAGGATGCGCACCTCGTCGCCGATGACCGTGAAAAGAACGCGAAAAACACTCGACGTACGGCCGAAGAGCAGTTGGCGAATTGTGGGCGTGACAAGATCATTCTCCGGAGCGAGTCCGCATCGCTCGGGATAATCAGCAAGGCTTTGTAGAGCCGATTCAAAACGCACGAGCCAGCGGTCGGCTGTCACGGGCGCCACTTCAGCGGCCCGAACGTAATAGTCGCGAAGATTTGTTTTTGCTTGAGCCGTGACCAGAACGCGATAGCGCATTACTTGCCCGATGACAATCGTTCGTGGCCGGCATCCCGTATGTCTGCGATCGCTTCCCCAAGCGGTTGCATGCGGGCGGCTTCTGCGTCTTCCAGGCCGATCAGGATTCCGCTCACAGCCTCGTCGCGATCCCGCTGGAGCAGCCTGACTGCATGTGAGAGCAGTGCCTCACGGCTCGAATAATGGCCGCTCTCGACTTCATGCTGTACGAACGACTCAAGTTCGCTGTCGAATTCAATCACTCGAGTGCCTCAAAAAGTCCCAGCGATGGTTGCGTGAAAAACAGGTACGGGCGTACAGTGTAGCGGGTCGCTTCGCCCGCTGCAAGCCGTAGGCCCGTTGCCCCCCGTAGGCCTGTTGCTCCGCAACGGGCTGTGCCCGTCACGGTAGCCCGGTCACGCCGTGACCGGAAATGCCTGGGCAGCTCGAGCCGCGTGAATCACTCTTCGACCCAGTTTTCATCAAGTTGGCATCGCCCGCGGTCCGTGATGTGAAACCACAGTCCGTCCGCGTGATCAGGGACCATCGACGTCCTCACGTACTCGCCCGTTGCGTCGGTCAAGCGAAATGCATCGGCCAGGCCATCGCGCAGCAATTCGGCAACACAGGCTGCGATGTCCGCCTCGTCCAGGTTGCCGTGGGATGAGCGCCGCACGTCTTCCGCAATCGACGCCACCGTCTCGTAGTCGTCGGCCATCGCAGTCAAACAGTGCAGATCGAGACTCGATACCCTCATCGGAAGCCTCCCGGACGGAAGTGTGGCCCATGCACGACACGACCCTTCCCATCATAGACTGCGGGGCGATCAGCCGCGGACGGATCGCGATTGTATGCGACGTTGCCGACGCTTCCGCGTCGGGATCCCCCGGCTTGCGCCTGGGGGCTTGTATGGGACGGCGGTCAGGATCGCGTGGCGAGGCTGCGGAGTGTTCGCACAGCGGAGAGCGCCCCGCGTGCCGCGGGCTGCACGCCGGGGTGTCGAGCGATCCACGCGCACGCGTCGGCCACTGTTCCCAGGCCGGCCGCCTGGAGGTTCAACGCGTCATAGAGTTTCCGCACGGCTGCGAAATTTCCGTGATACGTTCGCTGGAGCACGGCCAGCCGGAGGTAGTGCCGGCAGTATTCGATGCACGAGTCGCTCGCCGGTGGTGCCTCTGACTCCGGCTCGCCCGGCGCAGCGATGCCGCGCGTGCGCAACAGCTCGGCCAGGAACCGGTGATACTCGAGCACCTCGCGCTTGTATCGTTCCGCCCACGCCGCCACGGCCTGACCCGGCACCCCCACGTCGTACTCGGCGAGGATCTCGGGCATGAGCACCACGTGGCCCTCCAGGGCCATCCGGCACCAGAAGATCCAATCCTCGCAAAAGGCCACCCTGGCAGGAAATCCGCCCGCGGCCAGTGCCGCTGCCCGCGAGACGACCGTCGTCGACATGTGGAGCGGATGCTCCCGCCGGCAGACCGCGAAGAAGTCCACCTCCCGCGGCCCGGCGGCCGGCGGCCCCGCCACGGCATACCGCCGCTGCGGCACGCCCCCCGCCACGAGTTCGAACCCCGCTGCGTAGAGCACCGCCCCTGGCACGGCCTCGATCGCCTCCCGCATCGCCGCCAGAAACCCGGGCCGCCAGCAGTCGTCGGCATCGAGAAACGCCACAAACGGCTCGCGGGCTGCCTCGAGCCCGACATTCCGGGCCACGCTCACGCCGCGATTGGGCTGGTCGATCACCCGCACCCGTGGATCCGGCTGTCGCCGGGCGATCGCATCGCCGCCATCGGTCGAGCCGTCGTTGACGATCAGAATCTCCGCAGGAGCCAGCGTCTGAGCGTAGACCGAGTCGAGCGCCCGCTGCAGGTAGGCGGCCTTGTCGAAGAGCGGGATGACGACCGTGAACATCGTTATGCAGCCAGGTTGGGCCGACGTCGGGCGAGGAATACGAGGGCGCTGCGGGTTTCGAATAGCCGGCACTCGAATGCCTCGGGCATCAGCGCGCCCACGGCCTGCCAGAGCGGTGCCGCCACCCGCGGGATGTCTTCGATCACGACCGCTCCACCGGGCCGCACCCGCGGCATGGCGAAGAGCAGCACGGCGAGGTTGGCGTGGGGCGCGTGCAGACCGTCGTCGATGATGAGGTCGAAGTCGGCGCCGATCTCCTTGCCCAGCCGTTCCAGCGATGCGGCATCTGTCTGGTCCACGGCGAACGTCTCGATCCGCTCCTCGGCAAACAGCACCCGCGAATCGATGTCGGCGCCGTAGATCCGGGCCTGTGGCAGGAAGTCACGAAATGCCCGCAGCGACGCCCCCGGCGTGCCCGCGCGGCTCATGTTGGAGACGACGTCCTCGTTGTTCGTGCCGATGCCGATTTCGAGGACCTTGCGCATGTCGCCGCGGCGGTGGAGCAGCGGCCCGTAGAGCAGGTGGTAGTCGTGCACGGTGGATTTGTCGCTGCGCTGCGACACGAAGCAGCGCCGCAACGCCTCTGCCGCGTCGGCGGAGACTGCCTCGTCCGCCAGACTGCCTGCCGTCAGCGGCTCCGCATGCAGGAAGCCGGGTCGGTTTGCCGCCAGCCGGGCGAGCCAGGGAATCGTTTCGTTCGCGCTCGCGATCGTCAGTTGTGCCAGGGCCGCCACATCGCCCGCGGAGTTCGGGGCGAAGATCCGCAAGCTCTTCATGATGCGCCGCTCCGCGGCCTGTGGAGCCGGCCAGACGCGGCCCAGGATCGAGAGCCGCACAAACTTCCAGGCGGGCAACGCGCCCGGGATCTGCTTCAGACCGTCACGCACCGACAGCGACATGTCATGCACCAGCGTGGCCCCTGCGGGTTGCCGTCGCGGTCGCCGCGCCCGCCAGGAAGCCCTGATAATACGCCAGATCGATCGCCCGGGCCGGTCCGCGATGCTTGAGGCCGAGCCAGCCCAGGATCGTTCGCCCCTGAATCCGCAGCCGCCGGCCGAGCGTGAGGTCGCCGCGCATTGCGAGCAGCCGCCCGTACGACGCCCCCAGGTCGTGCGCGAGCCGCACCTGGTAGTCAAACTCGAGGCGGCGGGCTGGGATCACATGCGTAAGGTGCAGCGCCGTGAATCGGCCGGTGGCATGGCCGCGGTCGATGCACGAGAGCGCGAGATCGGCATCTTCCGCGCCGAGCGGTGTCGACCCGGTGCGGCCAAGCGCGAGCCGCCGCGGATCGGCGGCCACGTCGTTGGCCCACGCCAGCGTTAGCGACCGTCGCACGCACATCCCCGCGCCACACGGCAACACGTCATTCGGATATGTCTTGCTCGACCACGCATCACGATCACATTCAACCAGGGCGAGATGCGACGCGAACGGCTTCAGCCAGGCGGGCGGCTCCGCCTCGAAGTCGGGGCTCGTGCGGCCGCCGAATGCGCCGAGATCGGGTCGCGTCTCCGCGATCGCCACGGCCTCGGCCAGATAATCCGCGTCGAGGACGTTGTCGTCGTCCACGAACACGAGCAGCTCCCCGCGGGCCTCGCGAATGCCGCGAATGCGGGCGGCGGCGAGGCCCACGACGGGCTCTACGACCTTGCGGCACTGGATCTCGCATCCGGCCGGCAGGGCAACCTCCACTGGCGGATAGGAGGCGTTGTCCACCACGACAAGTTCCCACTCGGCGGCTGCCAGCGTCTGCCTGGCAAGCGATTCGAGCACGCGGCTCAAAATCTCCCGCCGCGGGTTCCACGTACAGAGCACGACCGACACGGCGGGCCTGTCGGTGCGGGGCGGGTCGAGCGTGATCGCTGCGGCGGAGTCGGTTGTCGGCCTCCGCACGACTGCATGCTGCTTCCGCAGGGCCACGATCCGCGGCACGAGCGGCTCATCCCCAGCCGGCGGCCCGCTCTCGTGCCACTCCTCGGGGTAGCAGTATGAAGGCGAGAGACTCACCGTTGGCGGGTGATCGACGAGGTAGCGATTGAGGTGGCTCTCATCGTGCCAGCGGGCCGTGATGCCGGCCGCACGGTCGCGGGCGATCGCCGTGGCAAGTGTTTCGGCGAGGGTGAGAAACGCGGCCGGCGTGCCCCCGTTGAAGCCGCCCGCGTAATACATCCTGCCCTCGTCGAGCCCGACGCACGCCGCCGAGCGAGGATCGCGTTCAAACGTCATCTGGGCTGGCGGCAGGAACGACTGATAGGGATGCCGCGTCGCCACCAGTTCTCCGAGGATCTCCGTGCCCACGGGCCGATCGACCCGCATGTCGGCATCAAGGTAGAAGCAATAGTCGTGGTTGCGAATGAAGTCGCCGGCCTTGCAAAAATGCTCGTACCGCCGCAGCGTTGGCAGGGGCCAGGACTCGTGCTCGATCCGCACGACGTGCAGATGCTCGCTCGGGGAAATCTCGCGGTCCGTGAAGAGCAAGTGATGGAGTTCGTGGCCCACGAGAAACCGCCGGCGCAACGACGCTCGGAGCACCGGCAGAAACCGCCAATAGTTGCCTGTCGCGATGGTGAGGAGGCAGATCTTCATTGCCGGGGCTGCATGCTCACGCGGCGCCATTGGCGGGGTACGAAGTCGGGGCCGCCCGCGCCGTCGAAATCGAGGTAGGTCACCGGCCTATCCGCGGTCGGCGCCAGCCACGCCGCCCACCAGTGAAACGACGAGTGCGTCAGAAAAAACTCGCGGCACCGCGAGATCACATGGAGCGACTGCGGCGCCCACTCGTTGTCGATCCGGCGGCAGATGGCCGTGAAAGGCACGCCGAGGCAGTCGGGGTCAGCAAACGCCGCCGGCTCATTGGTCACGAGAAAATACGTGCTCCCGGGCCGCTCGGCGGCATGGGCCACGAGGAGCCGGCGATAGGCGGCGATCATGGCCGGGATGTCGGCGTTCCATTCGGGCACCTCCGTGAACAGCCTCACGCACACCGCCACCGGATGCGCGGCGGCCTCGACGCGGGCGAGATCGGCCTGCAATTCAGGTTGTGTGGGGGCCGGCGGGGCCAGTTCGCGCCGCACGGCGGCCGTTGCGGCGGCGGAATCGAAATACCGCTCGCTCTGCCAATACCCGTCGAGCACCACCGACCGTCGCCTCTGGGGCCGCACGAGCCGCTCGTCGAACGGCAGCCGGCTGGCGTCTCGCGACTCGGCGATCACGCCCGACAACTTCTGCAGCAGCAGCGACTTCCGCACGGCAGCCTCGAACCGCCTCACGGCCCTATACGGCAGCCACCGCGTCCGCGGTGAACCATGCTCGACCGTGGCCTGAATCGGAAACCGGTCGAGCAGAAAGATCCGATTGAAGAAATGCTCGTGGTCGAATCGCCGCGTGTCGAGGATGAGCCGAGCCTGCGTGCGGACCGCCAGCGCCCGCCCAGCGGCATACATAAAGAGCTGGTTGCCGAGGCCTGCGTGCAGCAGCACCCGCACCGTCCTTGTCATCAGTGGGTCTGAAGCCTGGGCTGGAGCCATGTCATGCCGAGACGCGTCAGCCTGATCGGTGATCCGGGGCCTGTTCGTCACGACCCTGCAGACGCTGCCCGTAATTGCCCTCGATGATTCCAGCGAATGAAAGGTCTTCATCGAGCGTCGGCCAGTGGAGCCCGAAGGGTGACAACTCGATGTTTTCGAGGTCTTGTTCGGCTGCACGCTCGAGTCGGGGGTTCCCCTTCACTGGAAAGCTCAGTTCACGCCCGCTCGCGAATCGCACGACAATCAGTCCCTTCTGATGCCAGGCTTTGATGGCCGGATCAGCCAAGGTGCTCATGCCAGGCTTGTTTGATGAGTTCGATGTGCTCATGAATCAACTCCTCAGCTCGCGAAAGCCGCCGCACATTGAAGGCGACTGACTCTCGCAACTCCACGTCAGGCTCCAGGATGAAAACGGCTTCCCCTTCCGCGTAGCGAACATGGACATGAATCGGAGGATGCTCATTGCTGTAAAAGAAAAAGCGAAACCCTTCGGCATCGAGAATCTTTGGCATCGTCTACTCTACACGAGCCGGGTGACGCTGGCTTGGGAAGATACTCGAAGAGTGTACACAAATATAGTATTACGGCAAGCGGTTCGGCTTGCTTTCGGGTGCTACACTCTGCTCCTCGCCGTCATCAGTAGCCTCCGGCCGGCAGCGAAGCGGGTTTCATGCGGATCGCGATCTTTTGGACCGATGTGACGGCGAACATGGCGGCCTGCTGGCGGGCGCTCGCCAGGCGGCCGGGGGTCGAGGTCAAGGTGTTCGTCGAGCTGTCGCGGCAGCCGGATACGGCCTACCGCCCGGCCGACGTGCTCGCCGGCCTCGATCATCGACTGGTGGTCGCGGGTGAACCGCTCGCGGCAGCTGGGCCTGAGCCCGCCATGCAGGCCGACATTCAGGCGTTCGCACCCGACGCCATGCTGATCCTCGGCTGGCGAAGCCCACTCTGCCGGCTTGCGGCGGAGTCGCCTTCCTTCGCCTCGATTGTGAAGGTGATCGCGTTCGACATGCCGTTCGCGTGGCGGCTGCGGAAACTCGTGGCCCCGTGGGTGCTCGGAGCGTATCTGCGGCGGTTTCGGGCTGCGCTGGTGGCGGGCGAACACTCCGCCGCCTATGCCCGGTATCTCGGCTTCCGGCCCGAGCAGATCGTGCAGGGCATGTATGGCGTCGATGCCGATGCCTTCGCGGCTGCCGCCCGCATGCGGCCGCAGGGGCCCGGGTATCCCCGCCGCTTTCTCTACGTGGGCCGCTACGTGCGGGAGAAGCGGCTCGACGTGCTCGTGGCGGCCTACGAGCGGTATCGGGAGACGGTGTCCGACCCGTGGCCGCTATCGTGCTTTGGCATGGGGCCACTCCGCGATCGGCTCACGGGCGTAGCGGGCATCACCGATCTCGGCTTCGTGCAGCCGGAGGCGTTGCCGGGCGCGCTGGCCGAGCACGGGGCGTTCGTGATCGCGAGCGACTACGAGCCCTGGGGCTTCGCGATCGCGGAGGCCGTGGCGGCGGGCCTGCCGGTGGTCTGCACGACGGCCTGCGGTGCGGCTGCCGACCTTGTCCGGTGCGGTGTCTCGGGCCGCGTGGTGCCCGCAGGCGACGTCCCTGCGTTCGCCGAGGCCCTCTCGTGGATCCACGCCCGCGAGGCCGATCTGCCGGCGATCGGCGCCGCCGCCGCGCCGCTGGTGGCCCCCTTCACCCCGGCGGCGTGGGCCGATCGCGTCATCCGGCTGTGCGGGACGTGACTTCCGACATTCTGCGGACCGCAAGCACTTCATCGGCGGCTAGCGGCTCAATCGCCGATAGCGGAGCGGCGACAACGGCGATTGATTCACCAACGGCGTTGAAAACCTCTAGCACACAGCCTTCCTCGCCGCCCGCGGGGTGAGGCACGAATTCCAACACGTGGGCGACGTCACCGGTGCGCAGCCCGACCTCGGGAAGATCCCTCGTGAGGGCCACGCGGTCGAAGGTCGAGATAGTTTTCACAGTATTCACCTCAGCGGCTTCAGCGTGATGAAATGAAACTCTCCGTCGCTCGCCCGTTCCAGCCAAATGACCGTCACACGCAGTCGGCCAGTAGGTCCCGCTAGATCGCCGTCGACTCGCCAGAACCTTCCGTACTAAGAAATTCTATCTCGAAACGCCGAATGCATGGATGCCAAGACGCGAATACTTGATTCCAAGGCCTCGGGATTTGACTGGTCAAATCCTGCTTTACGAAGGAATCGCGACTTATCGTCGACGCGTCGGGGGACAAGCAAGTACTCGAAAATTTTCTCGGGGGCCACGACCGCATTCGATGGAATCCGCATCGCTGTCGCCTAGCCAAAATAATGTACAGGCGTGCAGAATAAGCGACCCCCGCGGGCTTGGGAAGTACTTGGCGAATCTTTTTTTGGAAAGTCTCTGGTGGCGCGGGCAAAAGGAACTGAAAGGCGTGAGCGCGGGGGTCGGCGGTTCACGCGACGGGTTCGCGGAGTGGGGGAGGGCGGTGGCGGCCGGTGAGTTTGCGCCAGAGGTTGCTGGATCGCCACTGGAGCAGGAAGAGCGCGTGGTCGAGTGAGGGGCGGTTCATGCGGCGGAGCGTGGCGGCATCACAGGCTTCCGACTCGCGGGGCACGAAGCCCTGGGGCGTGATGAAGTAGCCCAGCTCGGGGATCCGGTCGAACGCGGGGGCCGGCAGCCGCCGCTTGCGGAGGTGCATGTAGGCGAAGTCGCGCGACTCGGCCCGCCCCGAGGCGTCGGCTGCGAACTGCTGCACGATCCGCCCGTCGTGGTGATAAAACGCCTGCACGCGCCGGTTGGGCTCGCGATACACCGTCATCCGCGGCGAGAGGGCGTCGATATCGGCGATCGGGGCGCCGTGGTACGACGGAATCCGGTGGTAGTCGAGAATCCGATTGATGCCCGGCCACTCGTCAAATACGAAGAAGTGGTCGGGGTCCGCGAGTACGTTTCGCCAGGTCGGCACGCCCGGGGCCTCGAGCGTGTAGTAGTGGTTCACCTCGTCGGTGTTGCGATAGATCGAGAGGTGGCCGCTGGTCTGCACGCGGGGATAGCGGTCGAAGAGATCGTCCGTGAGGAAATCGCGGAGCCGCCCCAGGATGACGTCGATGTCGCCGTGGCCCCAGTGCGTGTAGCCGCGGAGGTGGTCGGCGAAGAGCACGCCATACATCGGCCGCAGGTCGATGTATTTGTAGGGCTTCGTGATGGCGGTGCGCACGCCGAGCACGTCGCCGATCCGCTCGTTGACCTCGGCGGCCGTGATCGGCAGGAACCGCACATTCGGCGGGGCGTTCGCCGGGGCGGGCTGATCGGTGAGGAAGAGCCACGTGTAGTCCGGGTTGCCGGCGCAGGACGCCAGAAACAGCGGGAAATAGGGGACGAACGGCCCGCGGTAGAGGACGATGAGCGCGACGCGGCGGCGGGGGGTGGCGGTGCGACTCGACTCGAGCGTACCGGCCTGATCGCTACGATGATTCATGGTCAGGGTGTTTCATTGGGCGACGGGGCCCGTTGACCCGTTCTAGGCGATAGCGTATCGGACCGCCCGAAATCCGGGCGTCCTCCTCAGGAAATGCTTACGACCATGCTGTAGACAGGGGTATCCTTTATCCTTGAGGGATCGCTGCCGATCCCATTGCGGCACTCCCTCGCTGAGCTGATTCGTGCCAGAGCCAGTGCATATCGTTCTTGCGGCAAACGATGCGTACGCCGTTTATTGCGCTGCCACCATTCACTCGGTTTTCACGGCAGCCTCTCGCCCAGAGGCGATTCGCGTTCATGTCCTCACGAGCGGCTTCACGTCTCGGAACGAGCAACTGCTCCAGGCCGTGGCCATGGTTTTCGGAAGCGGTCTGACGATTCATGAAATCGAGTTGGGCGCGACAGCGAGCCTTGCCACGCTCTCTCACATTTCCGCAGACACCTACTCGCGGCTATTTGCTGCAGAAAAACTCACGGCCGTCGACAAGTTCATCTATCTCGACTGCGACGTAGCGGTGTGCGCGGATCTGGCGTCATTGATGAGCGCGCCTTTGCTCGGCGCTCCGGTGGCGGCCGTCGTGCACCACAATACGGCTCTCCATCAAGACTTTGCATCCCGCTTTCAGCTGGCGTGCGTACAAGGTTACGTAAACGCCGGTGTTCTTGTGGTCGATGCAGTCGCATGGCGAGCCGAAAACGTCGCCGCCAAACTCACGTCGTGGATGCAAGAAAATCGGGGCCGATTAGCGTATAGCGACCAGTGCGCCATCAATCACTACTTCTTAAACCGGATCACCGCACTGCACCCGCGTTGGAACGTCGAGGTCCGGCACTACCGGGATCGGTGGTGTGGCGTGAAATTGTCACCCGACCTGTGTGACGCGCTTCAGAAGCCCGCGGTGCTCCATTACACTGGACCGACGAAGCCATGGGATTTCCGCGAATACGTTCCGAAGCGTTCTGTTTACCTGGCGCACCTCAACGCTGTATTGAAGCTGGCTGACCGCCCGCCTGTGGTGCCCCGAAACACGCTCGCCAACGTATGGCGGGAATGTGTCGGGGTGTTGAGGTTTCGCGGCGGAGCACTTCGGCGCCGATTGCATCTGACTCGGATGTGCCGGACAACTGCACGAAATGACACCGCCGTTGCGTGACGCGCGTGCTGAAGCCACAAACGTGATCAAGGCGTGCGTTGAAGGCCGGTCGTCTCCGGCCTTTACTTCAAGTTCGCAAGTGAGGATTTCATTCATCCGCACTATCGTGAGCGGCTACAATAGGTGACAGTGTGCAAACGTTTGAAACACGACTCGAGATGCTTTCGCTCGTCCCCCAGGGGGGGGTCGTTGGTGAGATAGGAGTGTTCGAGGGGGCTTTTTCGCAGCAAATTCTCGATGTGTGCAAGCCCCGTGAGCTTGTTCTCTTCGACCTTTGGCCTCATTGCGACGTGGAGTCTGGCGACGTTGATGGAAACAACATCCGCACCGTGCCGGGGGCCGATCTCGAAAAGACGGTCCGAGCTCGGTTTGCCGATGACAGACGAGTGCGGATCATAAAGGGATATTCGTCGAATATCCGCAAGTTTCCCGCTGACTCGTTTGACGCTGTCTACATCGATGGCGACCACGGATACCACGGCGTCCGAAACGACTTGATGGATTGTTGGCGGGTGGTCAAAGACGGCGGGTGGCTCCTCGGGCACGACTATGAGATCAACCCTGCGAAGACGGCTTCCACCTACCAATTCGGCGTTCAGGCTGCGGTGACGGATTTTTGCCGCGATTACGGCGAGTCGATCAGCGCGTTTGGCATGGACGGCTGCGTGAGTTTTGCGATTCAGGTGCACAAAGGAGGCGCCGTCCGTCGGGCTGTGATCGGTCTGCTCACGCAGCGCACGAATGCGAGGAACTTTTCAGTGCGCGTTTGGCGAAGGCTCCGGCGCCTGGCAGGATTCCCACAGTAAATCGCCGCGGTGATCTGCCGGGTCTGCGGATCCGCTTTTAGCGTTTCACGGGGGAAACGGGCAGCGGTTCGGGCAGGCCTCGAACGACTGCGGAGAGTCGCTGGGCTTTATCAAGGCAGCTGGCCGCGTCCTGGCGAAGTGAGCCCGCGTCGCCTGGCCGGAGCGTCGCTGCGTGGATCTTTAGCTGGCCAAGCAGAAGCCACAGTCGGGCATTGGATGCATCCCAGCCGACCGCCTTTTTCCCGGAATCGATCGCTTCCTGAACCGCTTGTTCCGGACTTGGCCGCTTTGGATAGGCCGCTGCAAGCCGAACCTCGGCGAGAGCGGTCCGCATGTCGCGCTCAACGGTCGCAGACCAGGCATCCCGGGCCAGCAGGATGAGGGCGATGCCGACCGCCATGGCAAAGCCGATGGCTGTCGTGCGGCGAAGCCATCCTTCGCGTGATGAGGTTTTCGTGTCGCTTGCGTCCGATCGCGCGCTGGATACAGCAAGGCCGGTCGCAACCAGCGCGAGGAACGCATTCGCCGGTACGTGGAGGTTCCAGTCGAAAAACGAATGCGCCGCGATCCCGGCGACGGCAGCCCAGCTTCCGGCCAGAAGGGTCTTCTCGGCTGTCGGAGTTCCGCCCGCAAAAGTGGCTCCGAGCCGCACGAGTCCTGCCAGCCCGACAACCGCAAACAACCCGCCGACGAGGCCTGTTTCCGCAAGCCACTGGGCATACTCGTTGTGAGCAAATCCCCACGGCGGTGCGCCGCCCAGCATTTGCCCGGCCAGTTCGTAATAGGATCCCAGCCCCGTGCCAAAAATCGGCGAAGCGGCAAACATTCGTCCGGCAAGCTGCGAGGCCAGCACACGGCCGTCGGTGAGGAGCGTCGTGATGGCCGGCCGGAGGCTCTCCGGAGCGTAGGACCCAAGATCGCTCAAGGGCCCGTGGAGCGCAAGAGCGCCTCCGACGATCACGCTGGCCAGCAGGCAGGTCACGACCACCAGCGCACGCCGCAGCATCCGAGGCCCTGCCGCCAGCCACGCCAGCGTCGCCAAGGCAAACAAGAGCGACACCGTTCCGGCTCGGGATTGCGCAACGACTGCGACGGTCCAGATGCCAAACGCCGCGATTGCCAGCGAGACGAGAACCGAGACCACGGTTCCAAGCCGTGCCGACACCGCGAGGACACAGGCGAGCAGGATCGGGAGCGTGAGGCAGACTCCGCCCGCATACTGGTTGCTCACGATATAGGGGCCGATGCGATCGCCGACGACCCAGCTGTCCGACACATAGCGTCGTTCGCCGACGACGACCCAATCGGTCTCCGAAAACCCGGCGGTCTGGACGGGGGGATCAACCGGCGTCTTCCAAAAGTCGATCGGTCCGCTCAGGTCGATGAACCCGAGGATCAGACGGTCTTCCTTGCTCGAGCGAATACCTGCGGCAAGGAGCATCATGACCGCCGCCGAGATGGCGATTCCGGTGATGAGGACGCGGCGGTTGAATCGATCCCGCGCAACGTCTGCGATCACAAACACCGTCGCCAGCCCGAGGAGGAGGCGGCGTGCACCGGCGAGCGTGGCTCCCGGATCGACCGAAATCGAGCCCCAGGTTCCTGGCGCCGAGGCATTGGCGATTTTCCAGGCTGCTGCCGAAATAGGAGCCAACCGCATCAAAAGCGAATCGGGAAGTGGGATTGTTTGAAACAGGCAGATCCCGAAGGCGAGTGCCGGGACGAGAAGCAGGCGGACCGGGGGACGGGCGACGATCGCCCAGACGATGATCCCGAGGCCCATCACGGCCTCCAGGGCGAACCGCGGCCATGGCCACGTCGCTCCCAGTGCGAGCGGGCCGCACACGGAGGCTAGTGCAAAGAGGAAGGCGATCCCGCGCATGCTTCGATGATTCCACACACTTTGTCGAGCGCCGCGTCGCGGGCAAAAACCCCGGCTACCGCCGCCTGCCCCGCGGCGCCCATCGCGTTCAGCGTTTCGGGATCCACCTCGGGAAGGCTCCGCAGCAGTGTCACGAGTCTATCAACGTCGCCGTGCTGCACGAGCCACCCGACCGGCGCCTGGTTCAAGATGTCCGCGGCGTGCGACTCATGGGCCGCCAGGGCGATCACGGGGCGGCCGACAGCCAGAGCCCCATAAATCTTGCACGGATGAACCACGCCCACAGCCTCATCGGCGATGGATACCACATGCACGTCCGCGGCGGAGAGCGAATACCTCAGTTCCGAGAAAGGCTGATAAGGCAGCGTCCGAATATTGGGCGGTTGTTCGCGGGCGACCAATTCGTCGATCTGCTTTTTGATGACACCGCCGCCGATGAACATGAAGAGGATGCGGGGATCGTTCTCGAGCTGCTTCGCTGCGTCGAGGAGGGTGGCCAGCGGAGATGAGTAGCCGGCATTTCCGGAATACATGACGACGAACGTGCCATCGAGCCCATGGGCCTTGCGGAACGGGTTCGACTCGTGGGGCAAGGTTGCGAGCACGTTGTCATGGGCCCACGGGGGAATGACTCGGATCTTCTCGGGCACGGCGACCTTCCGGAGCATCGTGTCGCGCATGAACCGATCGAGCACGATCACCGCTTCGGCCTGGCGGAGCGTGCGGCGATTCATCCAGTCAAACACGCGGGCAAACAGGGATGTTGGTGCAAGGCGATTAGAACGCACCATTTGATCGGGGTTGATGTCCATCACCCACCAGACCAAAGGCACCCGGCGCATCCAACTCAGGATCGCCCCCCCATATCCTGCGAACGGAGGACTCGTGCTGACGAGAATCACAGACGGTCGCCGCAGGAACAGGCTCCGCGCGAGCGACTGGATCATGAAGAGCGACTGGGCCAGGAGCCGCACGGCGATGCTCGACTTGCCGAAACTTGACAGCGGTAGCCGGCGGAGAGTCACGCCGTTACGCGTCTCCCGTGCCGTAAATCGCACAGAGGGATCGTCATAGCCGCGAGCGGCAGTGTAGACGGTCACCCGCCAGCCGCGTCGGGCCATTTCCTCGGTCACATCTGCAATATGCTGGCCGACCGCCGCGGGATCTGGCGGGTAGACCTGGCTGATGACGAGGAGGGATTTCAAGGCTCGTTATTTACGGATGACGCGACAGCCTAATCGAGGGACCGATCAGTAGGTTCCTAGGCGATCCCAGGCAGGCGATGACTCGTGGACGAACACGGCTTCCACAAGCCACAGAAGTCGGTTTCGTGGTCCCACATTGAGATGCGTTATGTCGAACAGGCGGTACTTGTGGGAACCCATGAAGTCGCAGACTCGCTCAAGGGTGTTCGGTAGCGACCTGGCGCACACGGAGCACTCGACGAGAAATACGCCGGTCTTGCCAAAGAGCGTGACGCCCCCGCGGAGAACGTCGAGATCAAGACCCTCCGCATCGATTTTCACGAGATCCGGAAAGGCTTTCTCGCGTGCACACACCTCATCGAGTGTCGTGACCGGCACGTGGACTTGTTGAAGCCCCTTCGCAGTCGCGGCTTCCTCCGACATTCCGAATGTCGCGCTACAATCGGCCCCGGTCAGCGTCAGTGCCATGGTCCCGACTCTGTCGCTTGCGCCAGCATTGAGCCAGTGAACCTGCGGAAGCTGCAAAATGTCATTGCAATACTGACGGAGTTCATTCTGAGGCTCGATCAGCACGTACTTTGCGTCGGGGAAAAATAGGAGCGACTTTCGGGTCCACTCGCCGCGATTCGCACCGATGTCGATTATGAACTTGGGCGTTGGCCCGAGTCGCCGCCAGTTATCAAAAAACACGTCAAGACGATCGACTTGTCCAAACCGCCGCCTGAGTTGCAGGCCGAACGGCTGAAGGACTGTATCGCAGAGAAACTTGAGCAGGCCGGAAACACGCGGCGTTAGGAGAGGCATTATTGACCCTTGATAGATTTATGTTCTAAACCGATGCATATCGGTAACGCCAGCGGACGTTGCTTGGCGAGTAGCAGGGCTTCGACATCAGCGGCAGCACTGTCACCACCGCCACGTATTTCGCGGGCGCTACATGGAGGCTCGATAGGGCCGCGCAGCGGCCCAGGCCGTTCCCGCCAGACAGTTCGCGCCGTATCTTCTCCGGCAAGGCCCTGCAGAAGATGTAACCGAAAGGTTCTCGTATCGTTTTCTTCACGAGTGGGCCGTGCATGGCACGCATGATGCACAGACTTCACACGCGTCGCATTCGTTTCGGTCGCCGCTGAAACAATTGGAGATCCGTCGCGGCGTTGGCGGACGGGTTGCCAGGGAAAGTGGCATGCCCGCCTCGCAGCGTTTCGGTGGCTCGACGCTGCGGACTTTGGCACTTTCGGGGAACGTCATTTGCCACTTGCGTGCCCAACCGATGCCGTTGCGTCCGGATTGGTCGACAGACAGACGCAGAGGTGATCGCCGCCACCATACCACCGTCGCAGCAATCGGTACGGCAGCATGCTTAGCAGCGCCCTCTTAAAGGTGCGGCGATGGTGCCGCCAACCAGTCGTCCACGGCACGCTGGAGGGCGGCAGGTGTTCAGGAGTCAGGGACAGCTCCCCGCCCGGCGGCACGATGGTCTTGATGACATGCGTACGGAGCAGTTGAAACCCGTTTGCAGTCAACAGCGACTCCAAGGATCGCGGAGTGAAGAAGTTGACGTGGCCGTCTGGATGCTCCGCTCCGGAGTTGCCGAATGGGCGACCCCCTCGCCACTCACCGGTTGTCTCCAAGGGAGTCTTGAGAAGCAGAAAACGGCACCGTTGTGACAGCTTCTGCAGGAAAGGACCAGGATCGACCACGTGCTCGAGGACGTCGATGAGCGCCGCGAGGTCAAACACATCCACGTCGCCTTGCCATGTGAGGACGTCCTGCTGAACGAAATGAATGCTCGGAAAGAACTGTTTGCCCAGTGAGACAAAGTCTTCTGCAAGCTCGAAGACGTACGACTCTGGCATGCCACGCTGATGCCGCGCCAGATGAAACGCGAGAGAATTTGCTCCACACCCAAAGCAACCACCGATGTCGGCCACGGTGCCGATTTGAGACGTTCGGCTGTAGATGTCGCGCGCAAAGAGATCAACGAGCAGCGCAGCCTGTACGCGCCACGCGCCGGGTAGCCGGGCCTGGAGATCTCCCGCCTTCCATATGATGCGTAATACGTAAGAGGATCGAATTGTTCCGGCATGCTGTGGTTTCCCCCATCAAGATCTTGCGAGTGAAGCAGTTGGTTCCAAAGTCGTCTTCCTTCAACTCAAGTAACTCAAGGACATCTCCTGGATACGCATGGTATGGCGACTGCATTTGGGTCAGTAGGTAGCTAGACCTGATCAAGACCGTCGGCGGATATTAACCAGACGGATTCCTGCAACGCCTCTGTCGTAATGCTGGAAACGTGCCGTCTCTTCACTAGCCCTACGAAAATGAATAGGTGTTCAGCAAGAGCAAGCACGCGGCCGTCATTCGATGATGTGTAACACTTCCGCAAGTTCGCGGCGCGCGCTGGCGGCTACGCGAAATCTCGGCAAGAGGTGTCCTGCTGCGATCAAGAACATGATTCGATGGTTGTCTGGAACCCCTGAAAGCCTCTTAAACGCGCGATCGGTGGCGGGTTCGACACTCCAGTTCAGGGCACATGCACCTAGCCCCAAGCCATGCAGGGCATGCAGAAGACTCATTCCGAACAGTCCACCGTCTATCCAAGGCTGATATCTTTCGCCGACTGTGAGAAAAGTGTCGAGGGCGGAAGTTACGACCAGAAGTGCCCCGCTCTCGCTGCCGAAGCCACTGTTTCCATTTTGGAGTTGCAAGAGTGCTCGTTGCTTTGTGGGATCTTTGACAAGAAATACGTGGCCCGACTGCCGATTGCAAACGGATGGAGCGTACTGTGCTGCGCGTACGGCATTTTCAATAAGGGTAATTTCGATCGGGCCGGGTGCGAAGTGTCTTACGCTGTGGCGAGATCGCATGAAAGCGGATACATCCGCTGGCAGTGTTGCCTGCAGCAAGGAGCGATCCACTTCCCGAGTGCCTCCCTCGGTGTGGCCGCACTCACGACCACTTGAGTGAAAGGCAATGAGGCGGCTTCGTAGCCATTCTGATGAAAAGCCTGTCGAGTCAAGGAAGCCAGCGTATTCTTCGAGCGCATGAATGGCCGCGGATGCCACCCGTGCCGGACCAAACGCCTGAATGTAGTCGTGGAGGTCGTTGAGTACTTCCTCTGCTACAGCTTTACCAAAACCGGGGCGAGGGTTTGGTAACGCAAGTCCTTTTTCCAGTCTGTGGTAGTTCTTGAGCAGCCGGCCCTCCAATTGTTCACGACGTTTCACGGCGTAAAGCCCGGAAAAGCGACTAAAAGTGATGCGATCGTATCGCGAGGCTCGGAGTAATGAAATGCTGTCTCGCCAGGAGCGGTATTGCTGAATGATCGGTCTCGATACGCTGACGGGCAACAAGCGTATGGCGGAATAGAGCAGTTGCCTTGCGTTCATCCTCCGTCACCTAACATAAGAAGCATAAGACGGGCACAGCGAGGTGCTTTGCCCTAATCATTGTGCCGACTGGTCGCCATGCTTCAGGCGGCACGGAATGCCAAAGAGGCACTGGGGGCAGATGGCTGCGATAAGCTGGAAGATGCCGCGCAAGGCAAGCGGCATCGGTCAAAGAAACGCAACTGTACTGCGAAGTTTCGGTTGAAAGTCTTTGGTAGCGACAGCAGCATGCGGACACGGGAAAAAGAAGTGCGATCGTTGGCAACGCGTATTCCTGAATTAGTCGACACGCGATCGCACTCTGGGCAAGCAACGCGAGTAAAGCGTCGAGGTCCTGGGAGCGGAGCCCGCGGAGTCCTCGCGCACCCCCGGCAGCGCTTCAAGAAACCGCTGGAAGAGCCCATTCAGCAGCAAGGATAAAGCAACACCCCTTCTGTAAATCCGGGTTTTCAGAGGTGGGTCATCTGGCTTCCATGGTCAGGTAGGCACGTTCGGTTTCCCAATCGTCACTGATTTCTGAGAGGACGGCAGAGGCGAGT
>Ga0315900_10003335_pt1 | contig 23582 bp, 18 predicted proteins | sample LakEriMetagenome_FD_203521 | JGI IMG/M metagenome (GOLD analysis project Ga0315900, IMG submission 203521) | Freshwater fungal communities from buoy surface, Lake Erie, Ohio, United States - Buoy 12 MA114 | ecosystem: Environmental > Aquatic > Freshwater > Lake > Lake biofilm | place: USA: Lake... | reverse complement strand
TTTCCATTGATGGCCCTTGGGGTACTGATGAAGCAATTGATGCCCGATACACCTGCGATGGTCGCAACATTTCACCATCACTGTCGTGGTCAGGGGCGCCTCCTGACGCGGTCGCATTCGCCATCGTGATGACAGACCTTGACGCTCCCGAGTACGCACACTGGGCGGTGACAAACATTGATATCAACACCTCGACAGCAAATGAAGGACAGGTGCCACCGTTATCCGTTGTTGCACTCAATGAACAGGGTGCTGCCGCCTACACGGGTCCGTGTCCGCCGAAAGGCAAGACTCACACGTATCAAATATCGATCTATGCACTTGGCCAAGTGCTGGAAGCACAAAATGGCGATCCTGCTCCTGCGATGCGAGCCGCGATTGAGACCGCTGCTCTAGACATCGCCAGCACGACTTTTACATACTCTCGTTGATCACATCACAGAGCGGGTTTGTTCCACCGCTTTCGGTGTTCAATCTGTGAAACTAGACGCATTAGCGACGCCACCTCCGCCCTTCCCATCGGTGTATTTGAAGCCGACCCCGATGGTCGCCTTGTTAGTGGCAACGACGCTTTCCGTTCTTTATGTCTCTCCGGTGGCCCCATTGTTGCGGGTACTGCCCCATGGGTGAACGCGACGGCCCACGCGCGCACCGACTGCGAACGCCAGTGGCGCGCGTATCGCACAGACGGTGGGCAATTCAATGTTGAGTTTCAACTTGGCACACCAACCGGTGAGTCCATCTGGGTGAATGTGTCAATGCAACCAAGAGTTGCTGATGGACGCATTGTCGGATTTGTTGGCGCCGCAGTTGATTGCACGCAAGCTGTCGCGCAACGACAACTGTCTCATCAACTCGTCGGTTTGCTTGACGTGTCAGGAGATGCTGTATGTGTCTTTGATCGCGCTGGCAATGTTGAATTCGCAAATGATGCAGCACGCTCGCTCATTGGCATTTCAGGAGGAACGTTGGTTGCTGCTGATCCCGCAGCGCGAGCATTTATGCAAGCTGTGCGTGATCAACTTCCGCGTGAGTTAATGGACACTCACGCCGCCACAACATCATCCAATCGCTGGGAAGGCGAAATTGCATTTCGCTCACCTGAGGGCATCGCGAGGACATTGTCGATCGTTGTGCAGGTTGTTCGTGACCCTGACGGCAGTATCCATCACTGGTCAACAATTGCCCGTGACGTCACCGAAGCACGCCAGATACAGCTCGAACTTGCTCGTCAGGCGACACACGACGCTTTGACTGGACTTCCAAATCGCGTGTTGTTTCTTCGTAAGACTGGCGAAGCACTGGAGCGCAGTCGCACCACTGCTACTCCTGTCACCGTCTTGTTTGTAGATCTTGACAAACTCAAACACGTCAACGACACCATCGGACATGCGGTCGGTGATCAACTCATCGTCACAATTGCAAAGCGTCTTGCCGCAGCAACACGCCCCAACGACACAGTCGCGCGAATTGGCGGTGACGAATTCGTGGTGCTGTGCGAAGGATTACTCGACGAACAAGTGGCACTTGATGTAGCCGAACGAGTGCGCGCATCAATCACAGGTTCACTCGTGTTACAAGGAATCGAAATCGAATCAGGCGCCAGCATCGGTGTGGCGGTTTCTGACAATGAATTACTGGGTGAGTCCTCATCGCACGACGCTGCAATCACGTTGTTGCGTCGCGCTGACACAGCGATGTATCGCGCGAAGCAACGTGGGCGTGGACGATGTGAGTTATACAGCGATGACATGCACGCCGCTGCTCGTGAACGTCTGACATTGTCAAGTGAACTGGAAGTTGCACTTGCGAATGACGAGTTCACCGTCTTGTACCAACCCATACAATCAGCACATACCAATCGCATCGTCGCGGTTGAAGCGTTATTGCGTTGGAATCACCCCACTCGTGGTGAACTCGCACCTGGCGCATTTCTCGATCTGGCAAATGAATCCGGACTTATCGCCCCAATTGGTGATTGGGTACTCGCAACGGCTGCTCGCCAGGTGCGCGAATGGATTGATGGGGGAATCGTCGACCAACGTCTCGCACTTCATATCAATGTGTCGCGTCGCCAGCTCGCTGACACAACCTTTGTTGATCGAGTACTCACAATCTTGAATGACGCTCGCCTTGACGGTCCTCAACTTGTATGCGAGACATCAGAAGCAACACTCGTTGATAACAATCCTGCAATTCTTCGCTCTGTCAATGCCCTGAAACGCGCTGGGGTGCGCATTGCTGTTGATGACTTTGGTTCTGGCTATTCGTCTCTTGCCGCATTGCGAACATTCCCCGCTGACATGTTGAAACTTGATGGCACATTGGTGCGCGACGTTGGTCGCACTGACGGTGGTGATGATCCCATCGTGCGCTCTCTCATTCAGTTGGCTCACTCACTTGATCTCGTCGTCGTTGCCGAATGGGTTGGCAGCGATGATCATGTGCAACGACTACGTGTGCTCGGTTGCGACTTATTGCAAGGCAATCGCATTGCCGCACCAATGACAGACGATCAACTCACTCAGTGGGTAACTGCGGAGCCGGCCCCGTCCCCGCAAAATACGCAAGGACTGTAGGCGCGTCTTCAGTTAATTGAAGAACGGCTTTATCCCCCACCATGTCGTTTTCCGTGGGCAAAGTGTAAGACGACACATTTCCACTGGCGGCAGGTCGTAACTTGCGCGCCATTTCAACAAGTGACAAGTTGGAATCAACTTTGAGATTCGCCGCAAAAGCGTCCATTAATTGTTCGACCTCAAAGGGATGTTCGGTCGCATACGTTGCTGCTTGCTTCATGAGCGCCGTGATGAATTCGCGCTGGCGAGTACTGCGGCCAATGTCACGGGAGGGATCTTCTCGCCATTCACCGTCAATCTTTTGCTGAAAGTATCGAGCACGGGTATAGGCAAGAGCGCGCTTTCCATTCAGTATCGGGCAACCCGGACGCGCAACAATAAACCCCGTTTGCTGATCGCGCGATGGCACCTCAAAACAAATGCGTACACCACCGACAGCGTCCACCATTTCCCGAAAACCACTGAAATCAATTTCCATGTAGTGATGAATCGGAATATTCAAAGCGAGTTGCACCGTGCGCACCAATGTGTCAGAACCTTCTTGGTACGCGACATTGATCCGATCCTTCTTTTCCCCCACTCCTATCGACGCCCACAAGTCGCGAGGGATTGACATCAGAGCGACGGTCTTTTCTTTCTTGTCGTATCGCATGACGATCATTGAGTCGGAGCGTTGACCACCGGCATCCTCTGTTGAACCAATCGACGCATAGTCAGGATCGTTCGGGTCAATTGATGCGCGTGAGTCCGACCCCACCAACAAATAATTTTCGATGTTCTCAGATGATGGGGATAACACCTGTGTGACTTCGGGAATGCGCGCAACTTTGTCGAGCTGGGTGTTGGTGGCTCGTACTAAACCAAGTGCTCCGGCAAACGCAGTGACTGCTGCAATACCAATAAACAGACTCCACCGGGGCACGCGCGCGATGCGCTCAATGCCTTGGGTGAAATCTCGTTCGGTCGCCACATCTCAAAGGTAGTTACTCACTCGTTGTTCGCAGGTGCACCACATCAGCAGTATCGATGCGATGAGACAGTGCGCACTCATCAACCACAATTAAACGCCCGTCGCGTTCCACGCCAACGGCATGCCCAACGATTTCCTCCCCGCTTGGCAAGTCAACACGAACACGACGTCCAATGGTCGCAAGCGATGACGCATAAACGTCATGACGTGCCTCATCATTCAGTGCCAACAACTCATCAAGATGATCGAGCATCTCGTCCAGAAATTCCGCGGGAGTAATCGAGCGGGTCCAACCACTCTCTCGCAAACTTGCGGCATCAGGCGGCGCCCATCCAACATTTACTCCGATACCAGCGACGACATATGCCGGCGAACCCGAATCACTACGGCCACCAGCTTGTGCCAACAATCCCGCGAGTTTTTTATCTCTCACCAATAAATCGTTCGGCCACTTCAAGGTGGCTTCCACTCCGACTGCGGTCGCAACACGCGCAGCCGCCAGACACACCATTTGGGTCAGCACGTGAAGATCCTCGGGCAGATCGCGAAAGAGGATGGACACCAGCAGGTTCTCCCCCGGTGGGGCCTCCCATTGGCGCCCAAGACGTCCTTTGCCCGCTGTTTGGTGATCTGTGCGTAAAACGCTGCGATTGGGGGCCCCAGCCTCAGCCATCTCAAGGAGATCAGCGTTGGTGCTGCCCGTCTCGGGAACCCAGGTGATGTGCCATTTGGCTCGTTGGTTCGCATTAGGTGTGTCCATACGACAAAGATTGTCACTTGTGTTGAAGAAAATCCTGATCGCAAACCGAGGCGAGATCGCCGTCCGGGTCATCCGAGCCGCGCGAGAGCTTGGCATCGCCACCGTTGCCGTGTATTCCGAGCTCGACCGCAACGCGCTTCACGTGCGTTTGGCCGATGAAGCGTATGCACTTGGCGGCCAAACTGCGGCTGAGAGTTACATCAACACAGAAGCAGTCCTTAATGCGATCAAACAATCCGGCGCAGATGCCGTGCATCCGGGTTATGGATTTTTCAGCGAGAACGCGGACTTTGCACAAGCAATCACCGATCTTGGTGTTGAATTCATCGGGCCACCACCTGCAGCGATTGTTGAAATGGGTGACAAGGTTTCTAGTCGCAAGGCGGCACTTCGCGGGGGTGCGCCGATTGTTCCGGGCACAACAGAATTTGTCACAAGTGCAAAAGAGATCTCCGACTTCGGAAATGAATTTGGGTGGCCGGTTGCAATTAAAGCTGCGTACGGCGGTGGTGGACGTGGCATGAAAGTTGTGCACTCTGCCGATCAAGTACAAGACGCAATGGATTCAGCACAACGTGAAGCAAAGAATTTCTTTGGTCGCGACGAAATCTACGTAGAGAAATACCTCACTTGGCCACGCCACATTGAAGTGCAGTTGGTGGGCGACAAACACGGCAACGTTGTGTGGGTCAGCACACGTGACTGTTCAGCACAACGCCGCCACCAGAAACTCATCGAAGAAGCACCGGCGCCAGCACTCCCAGATGGTGTTGAAGAAGCAATGGGCGAAGCCGCTGTGAAAGCGGCGAAAGCAGTTGGCTACTACAACGCAGGAACTGTTGAGTTCATTTATCAAGACGGAGAATTCTTCTTCTTGGAAATGAACACTCGTTTGCAGGTGGAACACCCAGTGTCAGAAGAAATCACTGGCATCGATTTGGTGGAATGGCAAATTCGCGTTGCATCGGGCGAGAAGTTGCCGATGACTCAAAAGCAAGTGCGTGCCGCTCAGAACGGTCACTCAATTGAAATTCGTATTAACGCCGAGAATCCTGCGGGTGGAAAGTTCCTCCCCTCACCTGGTCCAATCACCAAGTTGGTGACACCCGACGGCTTTGGTGTGCGTTTCGACGGCGGTTACGAAGGCGGAGATGCAATCAGCCAGTACTACGACAACTTGGTTGGCAAGTTGATCGTGTGGGGCAAAGACCGCGACACCGCAATTAAGCGCACCATTCGTGCGCTTGAAGAAATGGTTGTTGAAGGCATTGCAACAACCATCCCAGCGGACCTCGCAATTTTGCGCCATCCTGATTTTGTTGCAAGTACCCACTCCACAAAATGGGTGGAGGAAACGCTTGACCTAAGTGGCGTAGATGCAGCACCAGCAGCAGCGCCAACTGGCGAAGACGAATCACCACTCGTGCAGCGCAACACCACTGTTGAAGTAAACGGTCGTCGTTTCGACGTGAAGATGTGGGTGCCCGAGGTTGCAGTTGTTGCAGCTGGACCCGCAAAGGCCAAAAAGCCTGCGCGTGCAGCCTCATCAGGCGGCGGCGGTGCCGGCGGCGGTAGTGGCAAAGTTGCTGTGCCAATGCAGGGAACCATCGTCAAGGTGCTTGTCGAGGTAGGTCAAGAAGTGCAAGCGGGCCAAAGCGTCGTCGTTTTGGAAGCCATGAAGATGGAAAACCAGATCGAAGCCGACAAGAGCGGAAAAGTAACTGCAATCAACGTGAAACCTGGCGACACTGTCGGCTCCGGCGATGTTGTAGTCGTGATCGAATAATCACGCCAATCAACACAGTGATCGAATAATCACGCCAATCAACACAGTGATCGAATAATCACGCCAATCAACACAGTGATCGAATAATCACGCCAATTAAAGCAGTGATCGAATAATCAATTCGGGCAGTACGTGCTCGGATAGTCAATCTCGTGTCGTGGTTCTCCCACGTACTCAAAATGCATTCCATCTGGCAACAAATAGTTGCCACCCCAAGAGAAACCGTGTTTGCGAAATATCCGTACAACGTCGCAGTTCATTTGTGGCACTGCGCTTTGTGCATTAGTTGACGTATTGATGTCAAACGCAATTCCCCATGCGTGACGAGAAATAGGACCAAAGTTGTCCTTTGCTAGACGACTGAAGCGACCCACGTAACAACCGCCATATCGATTGGAGTTGTCCAGATCAATTTCTCGTCCCAATCCCTTTTCTTTGATTTCCGTTAGAGCGTCTTGAATTGCACCGATCACTTTTTTGTGGCAATTGTGATTTAGTTGCACATCGCTGTATGTGATGCGATGGGCAATGTTTTTTGATTTCCATTGCGGATCAACTAACACGCCCTTGTCATTCACGCGTTGGTACGCAAATTCACCGAATAATTTCTTTACCTGTGCCAGACCAAGTGCACTATCCGGATTTTGTGGACCCCATGACCGAAATAAGCGATACATCGCGCCCAATTCAATTCCCCGCCGAGCCAGACTCCGTCTCACATCGCTTTCGTCATCAAAGCCGATAAACGTGACTCGACGCACCGTTCGAACGCCAAGTTGGTCCGCCAGAGCGTCACTGATCAATAAGTCACCATCACCAGTGAAAGCATCGGGCACAATCGCGCCCACAACGAGTGACTTCTTTCGATTGCGATGATCAAGCACGGTGATCACGTCTCCGACCGATGCATCGCGAATACTTGCCGATGTCTCCCCGATCGCAATTTCCCCACGCTCTAAGACCGCGGCAATTTGATCACCAGCAATACGTCGAACCAGTTCAGTTGCAAAAGCCACAGATTGCATTGGCACACGCCAGCCACGTCGCACCACTCGCAGGTCCACACGTGGGACGTTTGTTCCATCAGCGTTTACACGTGCGTATTGCACCATCGTCAACATTGGAGCACGCACGACGTATGCATCTATTCCCGCATCTTGTGCGGCACGAAGTGCGGAACGAACATCTGATTTCGATAATGAGTTGCGCCCGATCAACGACATTGTTCGTTCGAGGTATTCCCGCGGAAATTGAGACGGACCTTCCGAACTTGCACCCGACACTGTGGTGGCTGAGACGGTAAGTAGCGACACACAGATGATGAGGGTGCACGCGAGTCGGACACCACTCCACCACCGACACAACGACATATGTGAAAGGTAATTCACAATGCACTTCCTCACGAGTAACGGAGCGCACTACGGTAGGAAGCCTGTGGACGGCGAACCAGACACCCCCGATGACGAGCAAAGCGCCTCTGGTGGCCTTGAGTTTGAACGCACACGACGCCTCGCAGAAATCAGTGACCTTCGCTCCCGCGGCATTAATCCGTACCCGTACCGATTTGACCGCTCGGACGAAATTGAGACATTACGTACTCAGTACGGCGACTTAGAACCTGGCTCGGAAACAGATCGCCACGTCACGATTGCCGGACGCATCATGCTGAAACGCGATCAGGGCAAGTTGGTGTTCATCACCTTGCGTGACCGATCCGGCGACATCCAGTTATTCGTATCAAAAGCTGTGGTCGGTGATGACAGTTTTGATCTCATCAGAGGTCTTGACCTTGGCGACTGGATTGGCGCCTCTGGCGCAGTGATGACCACTCGTAAAGGTGAGTTATCAGTCAAGACCGAATCGATCCAATTGCTCGCCAAGTCAGTACGACCAATGCCAGACAAATGGCATGGCATCACCGATCCGGACACTCGTTTTCGTCAGCGATACGCCGATCTCATTATTAATGAAGACGCCCGACGAGTATTTGCTATCCGCCATGCAATCATCTCAAGTTTCCGACGCACGTTGCATGAGTTGGGATACATCGAAGTTGAAACGCCTGTATTGCACGTGGAGGCCGGCGGCGCACACGCTCGTCCTTTCATCACACATCACAATGCACTCGACATGCAGCTGTACTTGCGCATCGCATTGGAATTGCACCTAAAGCGTCTCATCGTTGGTGGCATGGAGCGCGTGTATGAAATCGGACGCGTGTTTCGTAACGAAGGTATTTCAACCCGTCATAATCCAGAATTCACGATGATGGAGCTGTATCAAGCTTTTGCGGATTACACCGAAGTAATGGCTATCACCGAGCAACTCATCACGACTGCAGCGGTCGATGCGACCGGGTCCTCCGTCGTCATGATTGACGACAATCAAGTTGATCTTGCAAAACCATGGCGTCGTGCACGCATGATTGACCTCGTCGAAGAGGCAACAGGTGTTGCAGTTCACCCATCACAACCGCGTGAACAACTTGCTGCACTCGCGGAAAAACATGGAGTCAAGGTGGAGCCTCACTTTGGCCCCGGAAAACTCATCGAAGAACTTTTCGAAAAAACTGCTGAGTCATCATTACGCGAACCAACATTTGTGACACATCATCCTGTCGAGATCAGCCCACTTGCTCGAGTCGACCGCAATGACCCTCATCTCACGGAACGATTTGAGTTGTTCGTCGGTGGACGCGAGTTGGCTAACGGCTACAGCGAATTGAATGATCCGATTGAACAGCGTCAGCGCTTTGAAGAAGAACAACACATGAAAGAAGCCGGAAATGCCGAGGCGGGAACGGTTGACGAGGATTATCTACGCGCCCTTGAATACGGTATGCCCCCAACGGGAGGCCTTGGTATCGGCATGGATCGCGTAACGATGCTTCTTGCAAACACGCACTCCATCAAAGACGTCATCTTGTTCCCCACTCTTCGCTTGGAGGTTTTCGAATGAGCAGTCGTGCATGGGGCGTAGGTCTCGCAACTCTCGACGCGACAGGCGCAATTCTTGATGTTCGTTTTCGTGGACTGGGGCTTGCGGATGCAGTTCCCTCCGACGCACCGTCGGTGACCACTGCGCGCGATGGCGACCCGGATCGCGGTGTTGCATTTCGCGAGGTGTCATTATCGATTGACATCACTGCCGCACCTGCCGATGCAGCCGATGTCTACTTGCGACTTCATTTATTATCCCATCGCCTCTGTCGCCCTCGTACGGTGAACCTAGACGGTGCATTCGGAGTGCTCACGAACGTTGCATGGACGAGTCGTGGGCCTGTATCACTTGATGCAATCGAATCGGTGACGTGGAACTACGCACGTAACGGTGAACACCTAGTGGTGCACGGAGTGGACAAATTCCCGCGCATGACCGACTATGTCGTCCCGTCTGGTGTTCGCATTGCAGATGCAAGTCGTGTGCGTCTTGGTGCACATCTCGCAGCCGGCACAACCGTGATGCATGAGGGCTTCTGTAATTTCAACGCGGGCACACTCGGTGCTTCGATGGTCGAAGGACGTATCTCAGCTGGCGTCATTGTGGGAGACGGATCCGACATCGGTGGTGGTGCATCAATCATGGGCACGCTCTCTGGTGGCGGAAAAGAAATGGTGACGATCGGCGAACGTTGTCTCCTCGGTGCGAACTCAGGCATCGGCATCAGCTTGGGAGATGAATGCATCATTGAAGCCGGCCTGTATGTCACCGCTGGCACGATCGTCATTGACCCAGCAGGCAATCAAACAAAGGCTCTCTCGCTGTCTGGGCAGTCAGGGCTTTTGTTCCGTCGCAACAGTGTGACCGGCGCAGTGGAGGCAATCGCTCGTTCTGGTTCTTGGGGTGGATTAAACGCCGATCTCCATAAGAATTAGAGCATGTCGCCCGACGATCTGCACAACATCATTCGCTCGCGGCGATCAAGTCTTCTGATTGATTCAAGCCGCGACGTTGACCCAGTAATCATTTCGCAGTTGTGCGACGCGGTGCAGTGGGCACCAAACCATAAACGTACGTGGCCAGCACGACTTGTAGTAATTCGCGGGGAATCGCGTGCTCGACTTGGAAACACCATTGCCGACGTGATGGCTGCACAAGGCGAAGATGAAAACAAAGTCCTAAAAACCCGCACAAAATACATGCGCTCACCGGTGGTGATTGTTGCAGCGAGTGCAATTGGTGACACAGACAGCCGCACGCGCGAAAACACATTTGCTGTTGCTGCTGGGCTGCAAAACATGTTGCTTCTTGCCCATCAACACGGTCTTGCTTGTTTGTGGGGATCGCCAGCAACCGGTGCCAATGACGCCATTGCACAACTATGCGGATTTGAAAACGACTCGATTGTGATGGGTCTCGTCTACGTGGGCTGGCCGACAGGTGCCGTCGACACCGTTCACCGCCCTGATGTCAGCGTGTCGTATCTCGATTAAAGACGCGTCAAATGCTGATTATCAACGACCTGGTTGATACATGCCGTAGACATCACGCAAAGCATCACTGACCTCACCCAATGTGGCATCGGCACGCAATGCTTCTTTCATCGGAATCAACAAGTTGCCCGTGCCACGAGCACAGTCACGCACCGCATCAAGTGCCGCAGCAACCTTGGCTTGATCACGGCGGGCTTTGTAAGCCTTCAAGCGATCCACTTGACTCTTCTGCAGACTCGGATCAATCGGGAATACGTTGGGTTCTGGCTCCACATCGACAGTGAACTTGTTGACACCCACAATGACACGCTCGTCATCATCAATTGATTTTGTGTACTCGTACGCACTCTGTTCGATCTCATCCATTTGATAACCGGCTTCGATCGCAGCAACAGCGCCACCCATTTCGTCAATCTTTGCGATGTATTCCCACGCAAGTTTTTCTACTTCGTCGGTGAGCGTTTCAACAAAGTAAGAGCCAGCGAGCGGATCCGGTGTGTCTGCCACTCCACTTTCGTATCCGATGATTTGTTGGGTACGTAGTGCAATACGTGCGGCCTCCTCCGTCGGAAGGCCGAGTGCTTCGTCATAACCATTGGTGTGAAGACTTTGTGTTCCACCCATCACCGCAGCAAGTGACTGCACTGCAACACGAACCACGTTATTTAGTGGCTGCTGCGCGGTCAATGTGCTTCCGCCAGTCTGTGTGTGGAATCGAAGAAGCTTGCTTGATTCTTTCTTTGCACCGAATCGTTCGGTCATAATTTTGTGCCACATACGACGACTGGCACGGAACTTCGCAACTTCTTCAAAGAAATTGTTGTGTCCGTTCCAAAAGAAGGACAAACGTGGCGCGAAGTCATCGACGTCGAGTCCGGCATCAATAGCGGCTTGCACATACGCAATGGCGTTGGCGAGAGTAAATGCGATTTCCTGAACTGCGGTACTGCCCGCTTCGCGAATGTGGTAACCGGAAATAGAAATCGTGTTCCACTTCGGAACGTTCTGTGAGCAATACGCAAAGATGTCGGTGATGATGCGCATTGAAGGACGTGGCGGATACACGTATGTCCCGCGTGCAATGTATTCCTTCAATAAGTCGTTTTGAATTGTTCCACTGATTGCGCTTGAAGGAACGCCCTGTTCTTCTGCCACCAATTCGTACATGAGTAACAAAATCGCGGCGGTCGAATTGATCGTCATTGAGGTTGACACTTTGTCGAGTGGCAAATCTTTCAACAACAGACGCATGTCTTCCATTGAGTCGATTGCAACACCAACCTTGCCAACTTCTCCCTCGGCACGTGGATGATCGCTGTCGTATCCCATCTGTGTTGGCAAGTCGAACGCGCACGACAGTCCTGTCTGCCCCGCCTGTAACAAGAATTTGAAACGCTGATTTGTTGCCTCAGCGGTACCGAAGCCCGCGTATTGACGCATTGTCCACAATTTTCCGCGATACATCGTCGGGTACACGCCACGGGTGTATGGAGGCTTTCCCGGCTCACCAAGACGCTCCTTCGGATCCCACCCATTCAAGGTCTCGGCGGAATACAAAGGGGCGATTGAGATCCCAGAATCTGTGTGTTTTTCGACGTCGGACATGAAGATAAAGGCTAAATGTCTGCGCCTGTATTTCCATTATCCGCTACCGCATCTGGCCGTATACAAGCCCCCGCGGAGAGGTGAGCGCCGCGGTCCAAAACTGACCTACGCTGACGACATGACGATTGCTCCAGATGCTCCCTCAACAGGCACAACAGTGCGAAGCATTGACGGCGTGGAACTCACGCCAAAAGAAACCGCATTTAGCCGCTTCAACCTTCCTCAGCCGTTTGACAACGTGGAAGACGAACGTCGCGAGCGCAAGCACAAACTCGCTGGTGCGTTGCGCATTTTTGGTCGCCTTGGGTTTGGCGAAGGTGTTGCCGGACACATCACTGTTCGTGACCCTGAGTATCCAGATCATTTCTGGGTAAATCCGTTGGGTGTGAGTTTTCGACACATGCGTGTTAGCGACCTCATCCTCGTGAATCACAATGGCGAAGTGGTGTACGGCAATCAACCAGTGAATCGTGCTGCGTATGTGTTGCACTCAGCAATCCATGCGGCTCGTCCTGAAGTGCTGGCAGCAGCTCATGCACACTCAACATATGGAAAGTCATGGAGCAGTCTTGGACGGCTGCTGGATCCGCTCACACAAGACTCATGCGCGTTCTATGAAGACCACGTTGTGATTTCTGAACAAGGTGGTGCGGTTGTTTTCGAGATCGAAGCAGGCAAAGAATTTGCTGCAGCGTTCCCTAAAGGCAAGGCTGCAATTCATCAGAACCACGGCTTATTCACAGTTGGTGGAAGTGTTGACGAAGCCGCGTTCTGGTTCATCACAATGGAGCGCACTTGTCAGGCACAGTTGATGGCAGAAGCCGTTGGCACACCAAAGAAGATTCCACACGAATACGCGGTGTACACACGCGAAAACGCAGGCAACTCCATGACCGGTTGGATGCACTTCCAACCACTGTGGCAAGAAATCTGCCAGACGGACCCTGACCTGTTCGACTGATTCGCTCATCAGATCACCGTGTGATCAGCGCTAAATATGGTGTGCCACCAGTTAGGTGATTCGACAACGTAGCGTTGTGCCGTTATGACGCGCCTGCACCGCCGCTGTGTTACTGCGATTGTGGCGGTACTCACCACCTCACTTCTCGGCGTTGTCTTCGGTGCCTCTGTTCATGCTTCCGACGTTGGAAAACGTTCAGTAACAAAAGCAAATGCGTATTCCGGCGACATGCCACCGACAGCAGTGCTTGTTCGAGGACGTGGTAACGGTCATGGCCGAGGGCTCAGCCAGTACGGCGCATATGGTTGGGCCACAGCATATGGTCGCTCATGGCAAGAGATACTCACTTTCTATTACGTGAATGGCACGAATAACTCAATCTCCACGTTGCAACCAACTGATCCCTCACCAGAGATTCGGGTACGCCTCGTCACATTTGATGGGCGAAGCCAAGTGGCAATGATCTCTCGTGCAGGACAACTCTCAGTTAACGCTCAAGGTCCATACGGTGCAGTGTTGCTGCGCGAGGTAAGCCGTAATCGATACGACATTTACGCAGCGGCAGCTGCAAATTGCTCTTTTGAAACCGGCGCACCGAACGGCTTCCAACGTGTCGCTTCGAATATTGAGGCACCAACGGTGACGGTGCCATCATCTGCAACATCGTCGGGCACTGCAGCAAACGATCTGATTGGGTTGTGTGAACCTCCCACCCGTGCAATACCACAGGGACGCCTTCGCTATTACCGCGGATCAATTCAGGCCATTAACGACGCTGACGGCGCGAATCGCGTTGTGAACCAAGTGAACATCGAGGCGTACTTGCGAGGAGTTGTGCCTCGCGAATCAAAAGCTTCTTGGGGAAATGAAGCAAACGGCGCCGGTATGAATGCACTCCGAGCGCAGGCCGTCGCCGCGCGTACCTATGCCCTCGCCCAAAATCGCTATTCGTATGCTCGAACATGTGACACCACATCGTGTCAGGTCTATGGTGGCGCAGCACTTCACACCATTGGAGACGGACCACAGGTCATCGAACACCCACTTACCGATGCGGCGATTGCTGATACAAACGGCGTAGTAATTCGCTCAGGTGCTGGAACGTTGGTAAGCACCGAATACACGTCGTCAAATGGTGGTCGCACCGCAAGTGGCAACTTCAAAGCACAACAAGATGATGGCGACATTGCAGCAGACACCTTGCTGCAATCATGGTCACGAATCTTCACCGCGGAACAGATGGAGAGCAAGTATCCGTCTATTGGAGTTTTCACAGGAATCACCACCACGCACGATGGACTCGGGGGTGAATGGAATGGCTACGCGCTGAATGTGACCATCGCTGGCACCACGGGTACGGTCCGCAGAAGTGGTTGGGATTTTCGCAACGACTGGGACCTATACGCACCGTGGTATGAAACAACCGCGATCTCATATTCATCTAGCGCGCCAGTAGTGGGACCAATGGTGTACATCGGAGATTCAGTATCAGAAAGCATTACAAGGCAGTTCAACGCCGTCGTCGCGCCGTCCTATCCGTCTATCAACTTTCAGGCTTGTGCTGGAAGAGGGATGGTTGGCGCCGCGTGCATCGCCGGTGCACGTGCTACGAGTTTGAATCTCGATGGTGTAAACGTGGTGAATTCACTTCCAGAAACACCGGCTGCCGCAATCGTAAAGCTCGGCTACAACGACGACCCCGCCACCTTTAATAGCGAATTACAGCAAATGATCAGCGCACTAACAATTCGTGGTGTCGCTCGAATGATTTTCATCAATCTCTCAACGCGCTCCACTACTCGCAATTACGCGTTGGCTAATGAAGCACTGACCACGGCCGCTGCAACTAATCCAGCAATCACTGTTCTCGACTGGAATGGATTCGTGATGCAACAGAATCGTTGGCGATTGTTCGACAATGATTCGCTCTGCTGTGGTGTTCACCTCAACATCAGTGGCCAAGTCGAATTCACAATTTGGCTACGAGAACAACTTGATTCACTGCGTAATCAAGGCCTTCTGCCGGTCACTTCCGCTGGAGGAACGATGGTGGGTCTACCGCTTCGACCAAACCACCGTGGTTCGATGGTGACCGCAGCGCAACGACGCCTCAACAACGTCTTGCAATTGCGCCCAAAGAAACAAATCAAAGTGGACGGCATCTACGGAAAGTCCACTCGCACAATGGTACGCCGATTCCAAACTAATGCCGGCTTACCAGTGACCGGAATCATTGATCGTGCCACCTGGGAAGCGCTTGGTTTAGCACAGCGACCCAAACTCGCTTCTTTAGACAAAGGCACCAAACATCCATCAGTGCGCATTGTTCATCGATCTCTCAACAAAGTACTGAAAACTAAGTTGGGAGTCACCGACACGTACTCGTCTTCAACGGTGGCTGCAGTACGAACGTTCCAACAACGGACAGGGCTGCGTGTTAACGGTCGACTCAATGCGGCGACATGGATAATGTTGATGGCCACAGCGGCCCGCACAAAATAAGCGTTGCTACTTCACTAATTCCGGAAGCGTTGCTACTTCACTAATTCCGGAAGCGTTGCTTCCATGATTCATCGCTGACCATGGTGGGGTATGCCTTGCGGTAGGCCTTTTTCAACTTCTTGTAGTCGCGCATCAAACGCCATGCAGAGCGAAACGCTCGCTTTTGTAAATCTCGGAATCTCTCACGGTCACGGGTGCACAAGAACCCTTCGGGCATCGCTGGGTGTCGATACAAGATCGTGTCGTGACGGACTGCCAATCCAACAGCACGTGCGTCGATCTTTGCGACACCAATCTTTTTCGACTTAAAGCGTTGCGGCAACCACTGTCCGCCTGATGTCAACAGTGCCAGGACAAATCCGATCAAACGAACTGGTTTTGGTTTCGGATCAACATACTTCAGCGCGTCTAGCTCTGCCGACAAAGTTCCCGCTTTTTCTTCTTTAATTTGACGAATGAAATCATGCTTTTTTTCATGATCAATTTTCATCCATTCATCTGGACCAGCGAGATAATCCTCAATTCCCAGGATCATGTACTCAGCGCTTGCATACCGTTGTGAATACAAATTGCGGAAAGACAATCCGAAATAACGCCACAGCAGAAACCACCATTTGTGATTATCAAATACCAAGGTGTCAAGCAATGCGAAGTTACGCACTTCGTAATACAACGAAGTGGGCGAATTTTTGAGTGCGAAGTCTGCATGCCACACACAAACACCGTTCAACGTCACGGTGTGCTTACCTGTGTGCATGAGCCCATAGCCAACGTCGTCGCCACGCACGAACACTGGTAAAGGATTTTCTGTCCCCAAATGCATAGGGAACATCGTGAACCACCATGCACTGTATGCATACTTATGCTCTGGCTTGTCCTGCATGACGTACGTCTTTTCTCGCAAGTCCACATTTCGATCTATCGCTGTTAGCGGATACACCTGCCGGAAGTCATACGTTGCTCCGGCTTCAAACTGTAAATACGGTGTTCCTTCACTCACCATCGCACCATGAATGCAAACATCTGAAGAAGTTGCCATAGCCGTGAACGCCATCGCCCGTACGATTGCTTCACCATCAAGGATGATGTCGTCATCCATAAATAGAACGTGCGTGCTCCATCCTTCTTCACGAAATGTGATGAGGCCACGCGCAAATCCACCTGCACCACCCAAGTTTGGATTTGGGTAAATCGACACAGGCGCACCTGCTGGTAGTGCAATTTCGAAATTACGAGCGTTATCAGCAACAACAACTCGTAGATGCCCCGTCAACTCTGGAACTGACTTCTCAAGTTCGACCAGCGTGTTCAACGTGCGGGTGATGTATTCCTGGCGGTTGTAGGTGGTGATTGAAACTCCAAGATTTACTTCGCGTTGTGCAGATTGCGCACTGCGCCACACACCACCAAGTACTACACAATCCTCCAGCGCTGTCACCGCAACATACAACGACTCAATAGAAGGTGGCGCAATGGAGCATGACAACTGCTCACCAGTATCTGTACTTGCAACAACAGTTTCCGTGCCGCCTGCACAAGCAATCAATTCAGTGCGGACGCGCCCATGAGCCAGCACCTGCACCGTGACATCGCGCACCACTGTGAGACGACGCCAACGACCCGCAGAGAACATGCCAAAGTACGTATCGAATGAGGCACGCTCGCCTGCTTGTAGCGACAGACCATCGTCGGTGATCACACCCGTCGAAGAACGCACGTATAACTGCGACTCAGCAAAATCAGGGCGTGGCAGGCACAGGCGCTGCAATAACGGGGTGCTCACCCCACCAGTTTCACAGCGGATCGACCACGAATGATGGCATCTCTGCCGGATTTTTTAGGAAAGTCTCAGCCACATCGAGTGCTTCTTTGATCGTCACGTCCATGTCGAGGTAGCGATACGTGCCGAGACGACCCAGAAACGTGACATTGGTCGCCGCGCGAGCAGTTTCCACGTATCGCAGTAATTGCTCTTTTTCTTTCACCAAACGGATCGGGTAGTACGGGATGTCGTGTCGCTCGGCGAGACGACTGTATTCGCGATAAATCGTGGTGCCCTGATGTTGTTCCCACGGAGCGAAATGCTTGTGTTCAGTGATTCGAGTAAACGGCACGTCAGCATCGCAGTAATTCATCACTGGACAACCTTGGAAGTCACCCTCAAGATGTTCTGATTCAAAATCAAGTGTTCGGTATCCGAGAAATCCGTGCTCGTGCGAGAACCACTCGTCGATAGGACCAGACCAAAATACGCGGTCGGCTCCATCAACATCACTAGGCGTAACTGGGTGAGACAACTTCACATCTATAAGAGAATGATCAAGCATCGCTTCAACTATCGGTGTGTAGCCATGGGCCGGAATCGCCTGATACGGATGATTGAAGTAGGAATCCTCGTATGAAAAACGAACTGGTAGACGCGCCAGAATTGAGGCTGGAAGTTCTGTTGGCGACACGCCCCATTGTTTTTGTGTGTAGCCCCTGAAGAAGGCTTCGTAAAGATCTCGACCAACAAACTTGAGTGCTTGATCTTCAAATGTCACTGGAACATTGATTGATGAATCACCACGCGACGCAATGAATTCTTCGGCCTCCCTCGGCGACAATGTCAGCCCAAAAAACTGATTGATCGTGAGCAGATTCACCGGTAGGGAAAACACTCGCCCACCCGTTGTTGCTTTTACACGGTGGTTATACGGCTTCATTTCGCCGAAACGATTGATGTATTCCCACACGTTTTCATGCTGTGTGTGAAAGATATGCGGACCATACACATGCACCATCACACCGTTGTCACCACGTTCGGTGTGTGCATTACCCGCCACGTGTGAGCGACCGTCATACACCGTCGTGCGGATGCCCGCTTCCGCTAATTGACGTGCAACAACGGCACCAGAAAAACCGGCGCCAACGATGGCGATTGAAGACATGCAGTATTTAGTGTGCCAGACCTGGAGCGCACAGACCTTCCAAATCGCGCACCAAAATGCGGTCGCGATTTGCGTATGTCACCACGTTGTTTGGGTCTTCGCGCAATTTGAACACGCGGAATGACATCTCCGTTGTGTCAATGGCCAAAATACGTCCGATCAAAGGATCACCAAGGTCAAGAAGAACCTTGATGGTCTCGAGCGCCTGGATTGAGCCGATGATGCCCGGGAGTACGCCAAGCACGCCAGCCTCTGCACAACTTGGTGCAAGTTCAGCCGGCGGCGGCTCAGGAACCATGTCGCGGTATGTGGGTCCACGAAGTGGGTGGAACACCGACACCATTCCTTCGAATCGGAAAATCGAACCGTGAACAACAGGAATACCCAACTTCACGGTGGCATCATTCAGCAAGTAACGACTTGGGAAGTTGTCGGCACCATCAACGATGATGTCGTATCCGTTGATGATCTCCATGATGTTGTCTGCTGACAATCGCATGTCATAGGTGTTGATTTTGATGTCAGGGTTTAATCCTTGCAACGTTTTACGCGCTGATTCCACTTTGCGTTCACCGATGCGATCGAGGTTGTGCAAGATCTGTCGTTGCAGGTTTGATGCATCAACTTCGTCCATGTCGACGATGCCGATCGTGCCAACACCAGCTGCCGCCAGATACAACGCAGCAGGTGAACCAAGACCACCAGCACCGAGTAATAAGACCTTGCTTTCAAGCAGTTTCGCCTGACCTTCGATTCCCACTTCAGGCAGCAACAAGTGACGCTGATAACGATTGCGTTGATCTGGAGTCAACGTGACGGGCGCACGCCAGTTACGGCCTTCGTCTTTCCACTTTCCGAAGCCACCCTCCATTGACACAACATCGGTGTAACCAAGTGATGCAAGCGTGTCGGCAGCGAATGCACTGCGAACTCCGCCCGCGCAGTAGACGACAACGGGCTGGTTCTTATCGACAACGCGGCCTTCAATTTGCGCTTCGAGATGTCCGCGTGGAATGTGCAGTGCACCTGGTAACGCACCTTGTTCGTATTCGTCTGGTTCACGTACGTCAAGCACGACCACATCACCAGCGTCGATACGACGCTGTGCTTCAGTCGTGTCAATCTCTGTGATGCGCGACTTCGCAGCAGAAAGAAGTTCTCGGAAACTGGCCATAGGCCAAAATGCTACCTAGTTGGTCAGGTTTTCGATACCAGCTGTAATCAACGGCAGAATCTGGCTGATTCCCCCGAAAATCACGACATCAGCGAGGTTGTCCATCTCAGTCGGACCACCGTTCACAATTGCGATCTTGGCTCCCCCGTACTTTGCACGCGGCACCATGTTGTTCACCGGCCCCACCGACAACGTCGACCCGATACACAACAAGACTTCACAATTTTCAGCTGATCGCAATGCGCGATCTATCACCTCGGGAACAAGCGCTTGACCAAAACTAATGGTGTCGCTTTTCAAAATGCCACCGCACTCGCGACACGGCGGGTCTTCTTCCCCCGCAACTACTCGATCAAGAGTTAGTTGCATCGGCAATCTGTCGGCACAGTCCCAGCAACGTGTGTAGCCCATGGTTCCGTGCACTTCGACCACGCGGTCTGGATTGCTTCCAGCTTTTTGATGTAGCTCGTCGATGTTTTGGGTGACGAGCGTGTGCAACTTTCCTCGACGCTCTAAGTCGACAAGTGCGTAATGTCCCGCGTTGGGTTCCACGGTCCACACTGGCGAATGCAAACGGTTTTGCCACGCCAACTTTCTCACTTCAGGGTCAGCCAAGTAATAACGAATGTCGGACATTTTTTCTGCCAACGGATTTTTGGTCCACACGCCATTTGGACCACGAAAATCGGGGATACCAGAGTCTGTTGAGATGCCCGCACCGGTGAGCACCACGACATTTGATGCGTCTCGAATCCACTCAGAAATCTGTGCAATGTCTTCGTATTGAGCGGCAGTCACTTTGTCATTCTGCCATTTGATTTGACTTCTCTCACACATTGGCATCACTGGCGGACTGTGAATAGACCTCTCTCAGTCCGCCACTTTTTGAAAGGACAACACCATGTCGCACTCTCCGTCACACGCTCCCCACCGATCACATAATTTCGTGCTGCCCGATGACGGCATTATCGACATCATTCCGTGGCATGACCCCGTGATCGAACAATGTGGCTATGACATGCGTAGTCGGTACGTCGAACTATTTTGGTTAGGAATTCTTGGTCCCACGTCAACGTGGTTCTTGCGTCGCTGTGTTGATCACTTTGACGAACACCCCGACGGATTTCGTGCTCATCTCGATGAATTCGCTGCCGCGCTCGGTCTCTCTTACACCCACGGCCGACACACCCCCTTTGCACGCGCAGTCCAACGCTGTGTGATGTTCGGAATGGCACAGCATGTGCACCGACGTACGTTTCCCACAATCGCTGTGCGAACCGGCGTTCCACCACTACCTGCTCGCCATCTCACGCGCTTACCAGAGGGTTTGCGTGTAGCCCACGACGACTGGATGACTAGCAACGCCTAATTCTCGGCAACAATAAGAAGATGAAATTGCGCATCTTCACCGAACCTCAGCAAGGCGCTTCGTATGACGACCTTCTTGCCGTTGCTCAACACGCAGAGAAACTTGGGTTTGATGCCTTCTTTCGTAGCGACCATTACTTGAAGATGGGAACTCACGTCACTGGTGATCCTGGTCCAAGTGATGCATGGATAACTCTCGCTGGTATCGCGCGCGAAACTCGCACCATCCGCCTCGGCACTCTTGTCAGTTCTGCCACGTTTCGTAACCCAGGTGTACTAGCAATCAGCGTTGCAAACGTTGACAACATGTCAGGTGGTCGCGTTGAACTGGGTCTTGGTGCTGGTTGGTATCTCGATGAACACACAAGTTACGGAATTCCATTTCCTTCTCTTGGTGAACGATTTTCAATATTGAGCGAACAGCTGGCGATTGTTGACGGACTGTGGCGCACTCCTCCCGGTGAAACATTTTCGTTCGAAGGTGATCACTACAGCGTGAACAACTCTCCTGCGCTTCCCAAGCCCATACAAACTCCCCCTCCGATCATCGTGGGTGGTGGTGGACCTCGAAAGACACCTTCGCTTGCCGCCGCCTACGCGGCCGAGTTCAACGTGCCGTTTCGTCCCGCTGATTTTGTAGCAGAGCAATTCTTACGCGTACGTCATGCGTGTGAAGCAATAGGTCGTGACCCCGACAGCATGCGATTTAGCATCGCTCAAGTTATTGCGATCGGCAAAAACGATGCAGAGATTGCTCGTCGTGCGGCTGCTATTGGCCGCGAGGTTGACGAACTCAAAGAAAACGGTCTGTGTGGGACCCCGCAAGAAGTCATCGACAAAATCGGCATGTGGCGTGACCACGAAGTGCAGACGATCTATTTGCAAATGCTCGATCTGTCTGATCTTGAACACCTCGACGTCATCGCGTCAGAGGTCATGCCCCACATTCACTAGACCACGATCGCTATCAACGGTGCCTCGATTCGGCACTAACCTCAGGTCATGGCGAAGTTTCCAACAGTTATTTTTGTTCACGGTGCATGGCACGGTGCGTGGTCTTGGGCTCCTCTTCAAGCAAAGCTTGACAAGTTAGGAATCCCGTCAATTGCGGTTGATCTTCCTGGGCACAGCACTAGCACTCAGCAATTCACTGATATGCACGGAGATGCGCGGTATGTCGCACAAGTTGCCGCAAACATCGGTGGCGACATCATCCTCGTTGGCCACTCATACGGTGGTGGTGTCATCGGACAAGCAGCATCACAATTGCGTGGCAACGCAACGGCCAACGTGGTGCACTTGGTGTACATGACAGCGTTTGTTTTAGACGTTGGTGAAAGCGTCGGCGGACTCGCCGCAGAGCTAGCAAAACAGTCCCCCGTTGAATCCAATATGCTTGGATCAGCGATGATCCCTGGCCCGGAAGGACTGGTCTTGCTGGACCCCAAAGGAGCTATCGACGCGTTGTACAACGAATGTTCGAAAAAGATGGCAAAGGCAGCTGTTGCGCGACTTTCTCCTCAACCAGTCGCGACTTTCTCACAACCCACTAACGGTGCTCCATGGCGACTAATTCCATCAACGTACGTGGTGTGCGAAAAAGACAACGCCGTTCATCCAGAACATCAGCGACTGATGGCTGCTCGCTGCAGCAAAGTGATTTCGCTTAATGCAGACCATTCGCCGTTTATGTGCATGCCGAAAGAATCAGCAAAGATCATCGCCAAAATCGCTGGCGCATAAATCTCATTAGTCAAGCACTGCAGCGTGGATGTGCATTTGGCGACGCATGTTCACTGGTTGTTTCACTCGCTCTGAAGTGAACACGGCTGACTTACCTGGCAACAAGACCGTCCCTGGCGGGACGACAGTCTTCAATGTGGGTAATTCCACACCTGAGATATCGATTGCAACGGTGTCACTACTGGTGATGGTTACTTCATCTGTGCCGGACGTTGTGTACGAAACACGGTCCGCTTGTGCCGTTGGCAAATACTTGCCATCATCGCGTAGGTAATAGCCCCGCTTTTGCGCGGCGTAATTGTTCGCAACGAGATCTTGTGCTTCTTTCATCGTCTGAGGCTCTCCATATTGGCCCCATTTCTCGATGTCCGCTTCGGAATCTGCTTCCATGACAGCATGAAGTTCCGCAAGCTTCTTTTCAATCACCCCCTCTTTCAAATACAGGTCTGAGAGTGTGCGAGTGCGCCGGTCAAGCATTTCCCGAAATTGTGGGATACGAATGAAAATGCGTGCAAAACGATTTGCTTCCATGTAATTGATAAATGAGTTAGCGAACACTTCATCGCAACGCGATTTACACCCTGCAGTCCATTTCTTGCCAAAGTTCAAGTCATGATCAATTGGCTGGAAGCGCCACTTCTCATCACGTGGGTCATAAAACATCATCCAGTTCTTATGTTCTAACTCAACATGTTGAGACACTCTGGCAACTGCAAGTGCGTTCACAACTTGGGGAATGTCAATATGTTTGTACGCAAAATCAATAACTTT
>Ga0315900_10003334_pt1 | contig 23586 bp, 30 predicted proteins | sample LakEriMetagenome_FD_203521 | JGI IMG/M metagenome (GOLD analysis project Ga0315900, IMG submission 203521) | Freshwater fungal communities from buoy surface, Lake Erie, Ohio, United States - Buoy 12 MA114 | ecosystem: Environmental > Aquatic > Freshwater > Lake > Lake biofilm | place: USA: Lake... | reverse complement strand
CCTCGCAGCCGGTCCCCGGTCACACCCCACCCTCTGCAATGAGCAAGCGTCGGAACCGAGACGCATTCGGGTAGGCGCGCGTGTGATCGGGGTTAATTTGGAAAGGACCGACCAAATGCCTGCTGGTCGCCCTTCGTTGTATGATCCCAAGTATTGCGATGACGTAATCCGCATGGGGAAAGAAGGCTTTTCCGTTGTCGAGATGGCGGCAGAGATTGGCGTTTCGCGCAATACCCTGGAAACCAATTGGACCGAGGCCCACCCGGAATTTCTGGAAGCCTTTACACACGCGATGCAATGCTCACAGGCTTGGTGGGAACGCGCGGGCCGCATTGGCATGATTGAGAACAACATCAGCGCGCCGATTTGGTCGCGTTCGATGGCCGCTCGTTTCCCGCGTGACTGGCGCGAAGTGAAGGGAACGGAACTGACCGGCAAGGACGGCGGGCCGATCCAGACCGACAACAAGACCACCGAGATTAGGCGGACCATTGTCGATCCTGCAAATCCCGACGCCGCGTAAGTTTGTCCCGTTACTAGGACCAGCTCGCTACAAGGGCGCACATGGCGGAAGAGGTAGCGGCAAGAGCCACTTCTTTGCCGAGCTATTAGTTGAGAAGGCAATCCTGCAACCCGGCCTTCGCGCTGCCTGCGTTCGTGAGGTTCAGAAGTCGCTAAAGAACAGCGTGAAGCTTCTGGTTGAGGACAAGATACGCAAGCTAGGCGTTCAAGACCAGTTCGAGATACTGGAAGCAGAGATCAGAACGCCCGGTGGCGGTCTAATCATGTTCCAGGGGATGCAAAACCACACGGCGGACAGCATCAAGTCGCTAGAGGGTTTTGACGTTGCCTGGGTTGAGGAAGCGCAGAGCCTATCGCAGCGCAGTCTAGACCTGTTGCGCCCGACCATTCGCAAGCCCGGTTCGGAACTATGGTTTAGCTGGAACCCTGCCAAGCCGACCGATCCGGTTGACGTATTGCTAAGGGGCGAGAACCCGCCGCAAGACAGCGTAGTGATCGAGGTCAACTGGAACGACAACCCGTTCCTGCCTGCCGAGCTAAGGGCTGACCTAGAGGACGACCGCAAGCGCGATCCCGACAAGTTCCTGCACGTTTGGGAAGGCCATTACAGCCTGAACAGCGAAGCGCGGGTGTTTCGTAACTGGAAGATCGAGGCATTCGATCCGCCTGCCGATGCGGTTCACAGGTTCGGGGCAGACTGGGGCTTTGCGGTCGATCCGACTGTATTGGTGCGCTGCCACGTTGAAGGCCGCAAGCTGTTTGTAGATGCCGAGGCCTGGCAAGTCGGTTGCGAGATCGACAAGACCCCGGCGCTGTTTGACACCATCCCTGGAAGCCGCAAGTGGCTAATCCGGGCTGATAGCGCCAGACCTGAGACGGTCAGCTACATGAAGCGGCAAGGCTTCAGGATAACACAGGCGGTCAAAGGCCCCGGCTCAATTGAAGACGGGATAGAGTTTCTGCGCTCGTTCGACATTATCGTGCATCCCCGCTGCAAGAAGGTGGCGGAGGAACTGACGCTCTACGCTTACAAGGTTGACGACCACACGGGCGACATTCTCCCCGTTCTGGAAGACAAGAACAATCACACGATTGATGCGCTGCGCTACGCCTTAGAGGAACTGCGCCGCACCGGATACAAACCACGGCAACAACAGTCAGGCCCGCCGCGTGATCGGTGGGATCGGGCATTCAAGGGTAAGGAGGAAGGCGCTTCATGGAAGACAGCGTGACCCTTGAGCAGCTCGTCCGCGAGTTTGAGGCTGCCGAGGATGCAACCGTTGACGCGCGCCGTAATGCGGAACGCTGCCAGGATTACTTCGACGACAAGCAGCTAACCGCAGAGGAAGAGGCTACGCTCAAGAAGCGCGGCCAACCTGCCGTTGTGTTCAATGAGATCAAGCCCAAGGTCAAAACGATGCTGGGGCTGGAAAAGCAGACCCGCAAAGACCCGAAGGCATTCCCGCGCAATCCGCAGGACGAGGACTCCGCACGCGCTGCAACCGATGCAATCCGCTTTGTCTGCGATGATAGCAATTGGGACGACGTTCGTTCCAAGGCGGCAAAGAACATTGCCATTCAGGGAACGGGCATTGCGTTCATCGGGGTAAAGCAGACCCGCAGCGGCTTTGATCCGGACATTCGCCGCATCGCCTGGGATCGCTTCTATTACGACCCGCACAGCGCCGAGGACGACTTCGAGGACGCCAAGTTCAAGGGCATTGTCGTTTGGATGGACCTTGACGACGCCATCGCGGCTTATCCTGAGGGCAAGGACGCGCTGACCGATACCTGGCGGCAGGCTCAAGGGTCTGAGACTTATGACGACAAGCCTAAGTGGAACATGTGGGCCGACCACAAGCGCCGCCGCGTCCGGGTTTGCGAGCATTACTACCGGGACGCTGAGGGCTGGAAGTATTGCATCTTCACCAAGGCGGGCTTTGTAGTCGAGCCGCAGCCTTCGCCTTACCTTGGCGACGACGACCAGCCTGAATGCCCGATCAAGGCAATCTCGCTTTACGTTGACCGCGATAACAACCGCTACGGCGAAGTGCAGGCTATGATTAGCCCGCAAGATGAGATCAACAAGCGCCGGTCGAAGTCGCTGCATACGGTCAATACCCGGCAGGTTCGCGTATCGCCTAACGTGGCGCAGAACGCCGATGATGTGCGCAAGGAGCTTGCTAAGCCTGATGGTGTATTCATCGGCGAGGCTGGCGACGTAGAAATTCTGCAAACGTCCGACATGCTGATGGGCAATCTCAACCTGATGGTTGACGCCCGCGATCATATCCACCGCACTGGCGTCAATAGCGCAATGGCGGGCAAGGACACTGGCGGGCAGTCAGGCAAGGCTATCGCGTTGCAGCAGATGGGCGGCATGACGGAAGCCGCTGACTATCTGGACGCAATCCGCCGCTTGTCGCTGATGGTCTATCGTTCGGTGTGGTGCCGCATTCGCCAGTTCTGGAAAGAAGAACGCTGGATCCGCGTTACCGACAACGAGATGAACGTCCGGTTCGTCGGGCTTAACCGACCTGTGACCATGCTGGAAGCCGCTGCCAAGCAGATGGGTGTGACCGAAGAAACCATGCCGCAGATGATGCAGGCCGCACAGCAGGGCGACCCGCAGGCCGCACAGATGCTTGCCCAGCTTCAGGCGCTGAAGGCTGATCCCCGGTCGCAAATGCCGGTGGCTTATGAAAACAGCGTAACCGAGCTAGACGTTGACATTGTAGTCGATGAGGGCGTTGACACCCCGACGATCCAGGCTGAGCAGTTTGACGTTGTGGCAAAGATGCTGCCCGGCGCGCCGCCGAACCTTCAGCCGATCCTGTGGGAAGCCTTGCTTGCCAACTCGGCCTTCAAGGACAAGGAAAAGGCGCTCGAAGCCCTGCGCCAACCGCCTGACCCGGCGATGATGCAGCAGCAGGAATTGGCGATGGCCGGTGCGCAGGCGCAGGTTGAGGAAACCCAGAGCAAGACGGTCCTTAACTACGCCAAGGCCGAAGAGACACAGGCCGGCGTTGCCCTGAACGCGATGCAAGCCGGTATGCAGTCGGTCAATGCCCCAGCCTGACGCATTAACGGCGGTCGAGAGCTGGCCGCGCTTTTACGAGGCTGAGATTATTGAGGACGGGAAGGCATTAGCCATCCTGGTGCGCGAGTTTGACGGCTCGTTTAGTGCCATTCGCATTGCGATTGAGCAGGTGGCAGATTGATGGACCGCGAAACCATGCTGGCCGACATTTGGGCGCTGATGCAGGGCCGAATGAGCGAGGCCGACCGTGCCGCCATTTGGGCGCGCTATGGCGACGAGATCAAGGCCAGGATTGCCACGAAAGCCGAAGCCAATGGCTGGCGGCGCGATGGCAAGGGTTGGGTCAAGTGAAACTTACCGGATACCGCGCTTTTCTCTTGGGGACCGCGCAAGACCGACTGCCTGTTAGGGGCATTTGGTTCACAGTTCAACGTCGTGACGACGTAGAAGCCGCCGCCGGGTCAACGGGCGTATCTGAGCCGCCGCCGGGCCTAACGGGCGTATGTGAGAGCAATGGAACAGACACCGCTTGAGGACTTCTTCAACGACGATCCCGATACCGCCGAAGTAGCCGAAACCCCACAGGTAGAGGACACCGGCCCACCCCGTGACGAACACGGGCGATTTGCACCCAAGGAAACGGGCGATACTGCACCGGAACCGGAAACGGATCCCGCCGCAGAGGTGCCGCCGACCAACCAAGGACTGCCGCCCGAGACGTTTAAGGGGCTGAAAGAGGAACGGGAAAAGCGCCAGAGGCTTGAGCAGGAACTGGAAGCTCTTAAGCAGCAAATTCAGGCCGCACAGCAACCCAAGGAACCACCTGCACCGCCTCCCTCAATATGGGAGGACGAACAGGCTTACGGCGGACATATCGTTTCCACCGCAGTGCAGCAGGCAAATATGAATGCCGTGCTGAACATGTCGGAAATGCTCAACCGCCGCGAGAAGCAGGACTTCGACGATATGAAGGGCAAGTTCCTTCAGATGGCCGAACTTAACCCTGCCTTGGCACAACAGGCCCTTAGTGACCCCGACCCGTGGGGCAAGGCTTACCAGATCGCCAAGAACGCGGCGACGATGGAAGAGCTTGGGGCGACTGACCTCGAAACGCTGAAGGCCAAACTGCGCGAGGAACTGATGGCAGAACAGCAGGCAATCCCTGCCCCTGCAATCGGCCTCCCGCCGTCACTCTCAACCGCCCGCAACGTCGGCTCCCGCTCTGGTCCAGGTTGGACCGGGCCGAAGTCGATCAACGAGTTGCTGGGCTAATCAGATCGCCACGTCGCGAGACGTTGCATCCCAACACGCGGCTAGTCCGCAACAGATGGATTTTTAGAAATGCCTGACACGACTCCCGCCACCGGTTTGGTGGTCCAGCAGTGGGAAGACAAGTTCTTCCAGGAATACCTTCATGACGGCGGCTTCAAGTCGCTCATGGGGACGACTGAAACCTCGGTTATCCAGGTCAAGGAAGACCTGACCAAGAAGGCCGGTGACTCGATTACCATCGCCCTGGTTAACCGCCTTAACAACGCCGCAGTTACCGGCACTTCGACCCTTGAAGGGTTTGAAGAAGACATGGCTTCGCGCTCCATGCGCATCTATGTCGATAAGCGCCGTAACGCTGTCCGCATCGCTGAAATGAGCGAAGTCAAGTCGGCAATCGACCTGCGTAACGCTGCCCGCGCTACCCTGCTTGATTGGTCGATGGAAGACACCCGCGACCTCATCATCGAGGCGCTGGGCTCGCTCAACGGCACCAAGTTTGTCGATCGCACCGCTGCGATTGGTGACGCTTGGCTGGTGGACAACCTTGACCGCGTTTACTTCGGCGCGGGCGTCGGTTCGGGCACCGACTTGTCGGCGGACCTTGCCCAGCTCGACACCACCAGCGACAAGTTCAACGCTACGGCGCTGGACGGCATGGTGCTGAAGGCCAAGACCTGCAACCCGAAGATTCGCCCGATGCGCGACCCCGGCAACGGGAAGCGTTACTACGTTGCCTTCGCCAACCCGCACGCCTTCAAGGACTTGCGTGACAGCCTGGACACCGAAGTTCTGGCCTCGACCGTTGTGCAGATGGAAGCCTCGAAGCTGTTCGAAGGCGGCGACATTTTCTGGAATGGCGTGATTGTCAAGGAAACTGACAACCTGCCGATCTACGAAAATCTCGGCAACGGCGGCACGGCTGAAGTCACCCCGGTTTACCTGTGCGGCGCTCAGGCGCTTGCCATCGCTTACGCAAAGCGCTGGCGCACTGTGACCGAGAACTTCGACTACGAAGACAAGAAGGGCGTCGCCATCGAAGGCATCTACGGCGTCCGCAAGATCATCTTCGGGTCGGGTGCTGGTGATACCGACGACACGAAAGATCACGGCTGTGTGACCGGCTTCTTCGCCACGACCGGTTCGCCGACCATCCTGACGGCTGTTGCGGCTGAAAATCCGTAACTTGAACTTTTGGGGGCGGGCTTCGGTCTGCCCCCTTTTGAAAGGGCCGTAAAATGGCAGTTTTATACAACTTGACGAACAACCGGGCGGCTTCGACCTTCCCGGCTTATAGCAACGGCGGCGGCGGGCAACTGTGCGTTGCTTACGGGTCTTATGACTTCGCCGTAAACCCGACCATTGCAGATACGGTAGAATTTTGCCGTCTGCCGAAGGGCGCGATTGTGCTTGGCGGTCATCTTCGCATTGAAGACATCGACACCAACGCAGCCGAAACCTTCGACATGGACATCGGCACCGCAACGGACCCGGACGCCTTTGGCAACTTCGGCCCGCGCACTGGCGATGCCGTGACTGACTACCTGCCGGAAGGTGGCACTCTGCTGCCGCTGCACGGCACCCTGAAGGACGGCCCGGTTACGATCACCGCTGAGACGGTTGTGATCGGCACCATCGTTGCCGCCAGTGCGACCTTCGCTGCTGGCACCGCAACGCTCGTCGTTCACTACGTAACCCCGTAAAAGGAGCGCGGTCATGCTGTATCGCTTTATCGGCACCTATACGCATGGCCGCACTTCCATCACTATCAGCGGTGTGACGTTTGAAGGCCGCGAGCCTTCGGAGTGCGATTGCCCCCGCATCGCTGGCAATCCTGAATTTGAAGCGGTCGAGCCGGTTGACGACGCTCCCGCAAAGCCCCGTCGCGGGCGTCTCCGGAAGGCTGTTTGAGCATGGAAGAATGGTCCAAGCGCAAGCGGCGCTTAATATATTACGCGATGTCAAGGGGCGGGGCTTCTTCTGCCCCGTCAACGGTTGAAACGACTTTCGGCAACCTGACCATTGCGGGCCACGGCGGCGTTGCGGTCGCTGGCACCACTATCAGCAGCGGCGATGCCTCCGGGCACTGGACCATTACTGGCGGTTATATCGTCCCGTCTGCCGCTGGCGACACGGCTAACCTCAACCTTGGCCCTTACGCGCTGGTTTTGGACAACGGCCAGCAAGTCAACATTACGATTGCCACTAACGAGTGGGACGTTCGCCAGACCAGCGAATGGGACACGGTTATCACGCTGGGCACCGCTACAATTTCGGGCAAGAAGATTGCCATTCGCCCCGGCGCAACGATCACGACCGGCGTTGACGGCACAGCGACCCGCCTTCGCCGGGCTGACTTTGGCGGGCTGGAAATTTACTGCCGAGATACCTCGACCTATGCGGACGTTGACAAGTTCAGCCTTCGCGGCACGCGCAACGTTACCTTCCGTCGCCTGCGCACGACTGCGGTTGCGGAGCCGAAGTTTAACATCATCGGTGAGACTGCCAACAACGCAGCGGGCATCACCATTGATGGCTGCCATATTCGTGGCGCGACTGGCGATCCAAACGGCAACTACGCCACCAGCACGAACTACCCGAACAACGGGATTAGCCTGGTCCGCACCAGTTCATCGAACGACAACGCGGTCGGCAGCATCACGGTCACGAACAATCTGATCGAGTGGAGCGGCTCGGCGGTTGTAATGAAAGTCAGCCAGAGCGCGGCAGCGGTCGGGACAATTTCTGGAAACCGTATTCGCTACTACTACTCGGATGCGATTACGACTTCTCCTGCGGGCAGCACGACAGAAGCCGGGTATGTCGTGACCTATAACATCAACGATAACGTAATATCGGACTGCGTTGGCCTATCGACCGACAGCGCCGCCCCGCACCCGGATGCCATCCGTGGGGTGGCGACCAACACCGCCAAGGCCGACTGCATCTTCAATATCTCGCGCAACATCCTTTTCCCCGGCACGGCGCGCGGCGGCTTGGGTCAAGGCATCTTCCTCAGTGACTACAAGGCAAGCGGCGTCGATAGCGGGTTTTTCTTCATTCCGACCCTTATCGGGAACGTAGTTGTGACATCGGGGAGCACTTGGCCTATCCAAGTTGAGAACTGCAAGACCGGCGTGGCGCTTAACAATACGGTGATCCAGTCGGATGCTAACCTGACCGGAAACATTGCCCAGCTTTCGCTTGGCACCGGCTCGAACGGCACGACCAGCGGAACGCATCGCCTTGAACGCAATATTGCCGATACATACAACATCGGCGGCAGCCCGACGCTGACCGACAACATCACCAGCGGCAACAAGGGCGCGACCCTTGCTTACAGCGGGACTTTCGACGGCCCGACCTTTGAGCCGCTTTCCCGCGCCGATGTATTCACCATGCTGGATATGAAGGCGGGCGGTCCTGCTGACCTCGGCGGCGCCTTCGACGCGGGCGCGGTCGGCAGCGGCGCGATCAATTGGGCAACCGACAACCCCGGCAGCGGCGGCTCGAATAACGTTTCCTGATAATCCCTAAAGGACGATAAGCCATGAGTGCTACCAACGCGTTTGAAACCGCGCTTCTAAACCTGTATTTTACGAACACCGACCACGCAAACGTGGGCGATGCTGCGGGCCTTCAGAACAGCGCCTCGGCGGGTTCGTTCTATATCTCGCTGCATACCGCCGACCCGACCGAAACGGGCAGCCAGACCAGCAGCGAGGCGACTTACACCAGTTATGCCCGCGTTGCCGTGGCGCGTTCGGGTGCGGGCTGGACCGTATCGGGCGCGAACGCCTCCAACGCGGCGGCGATCAACTTCCCGGCCTGCACTGGCGGCACTAACTCGATTACGCATTTTGGCATTGGCTCGGACGCTTCTGGCGCGGGTAATCTGTTCTTCAAGGGTGCGCTGGGCGCTACGCTGTCGGTTAGCTCCGGCATCACGCCCAGCTTTGCCATCGGCGAACTTGATGTGAATCTTGACTGATGCTGCTTCCCGCTGGCCTCTCGGGTTACGCCTTCACCTATGACAACTGGGGCGCAAACCCCAGCACTACGCCGGGAACCTCGGTTATTCCGGGCGCGTCTAACGGCGAAGGCGGGTGGACGCAGGTGGCATCAAGCGCAAACATCGCGCAGGACTGCTACTGGATCATGCTGGCAGTGCTGGGCGGTTCAACTTCGACCGCTTCAAAAATGCACCTTCTGGACATCGGTGTCGATCCTGCCGGTGGCACCAGCTACACAGCGATCATATCGAACGTAGCTTGTGGCAGCACGGCGGCACTAGGCACGGGTTTGCGCAATTTCCGCTTTCCGTTCTTTATCAAGGCCGGTTCCAGCGTTGCGGTCCGCGTTCAGGGCAGCAACGCCACGGCGGGGACGGTTCGCGTTTGCGTAAAGTTTTACGGTCAGCCGACTCACCCGCAGAACGTGCCGGTCGGCGCTATCAGCCAGACTTTTGGCACGATCACCAACAGCAACGGGACCAGCTTCACACCCGGCAACGCCGCCGACGGGACTTACGTTAGCCTAGGCACCACGACGACCCCGCTGTGGTGGTGGCAGCTTGGAGTGCAGATCGACAACGGCACGACCTCGGCACACCAGACCTACATCGATGTCGCGGTGGGCGATGTGACCAACAAGAAGGTCATCACCCGCCAACTGATGTTTTCGACAACCGCTGAAATTGCGGGCGATGCGTTCGCTCCCAACCAATCCTGCGGTGAATGTTTCTGGCCCGTTCCTGCCGGGGCCGAGATTTGGATCAGGGGCCGCAACAATGCCGCGCCGGTAACGGGCTACAACGCGACTGTGATCGGGATCGGAGGCTGACATGGCGATAACCGATTGCGAGTCTTCGCCGTGGCCAGTCTATAAAGACGGGTATGCGCAGAAAAGAGTCGATGGCGCAACGTGGCTTGCACACCGCTGGGCATGGACGAGGGCGCATGGGCCAATCCCGGAAGGAATGTGTATTGACCACATCTGCCGCAATCGCGCCTGCGTAAATGTCGACCATCTACGGGTTGTGACGCGGGGCCAAAACTCGGTTGAGAACAGTGTAGGCATTACGGCGGTCAACAAGGTTAAGACGCACTGCAACCATGGTCACGCGTTCACTCATCCGAATACTCGGATTTGGCGAGGCAAGCGCATTTGCAAGCAGTGCCAGGCAAATGCTCACCACCGACACAGGGCTATACCTGAAGTGAAGGCGAAGCGCGCACTGGCCGCTCGTGAGGCGAGGGCGCGCTAATGGCAATAGTTGAACTAATCACCGGCACCGAGGCGGTCAGCACGACCGAATGGAGCCTTGCGACCGATACCAGCTACGACACGGGCGACGCGCAGACGACTGACGGCGTTTTTCAGGTGTGGCTTGACCTGTCCGACATGGTTGCCGGCGACCAGTTGCAAATCCGCATTTATGAAAAGGTGCGCAGCGCGGACACCCAGCGGATTGCTTATGAGGCAATCCTGACTGGTGCGCAGTCTAGCCCGATTTGGGTTAGCCCCTCGCTTGTTCTGATGAACGGCTGGGACGTTACCTGCGACGCCCTGGCTGGGACGATTACGGTTCTTTGGTCCATCCGGCAGGTGGCGTAAATGAGCTGGCTGTTTCAGCCGCTACAGGCTGCGGCAGCACAACTTGCGGGCGGTTCGGGTGCCATGTCCGGCACCTCAACCGTTGCATTTTCGACTAGCGGCAATCTAACGGGTTCTGGCGCGCTTTCTGGCTCGACCGCCCCGACGTTCACGACTTCAGGCACTCTCCGGGGAACGGGCGCTCTAAGTGGCACCACCTCGGCAACATTCACCACCTCGGCAACCGGCACGGCAACGGCGGCGGCTTCGGGTACTTCCACGATAGCATTCACGACCTCCGGGGCAATAACCGGGGCGGGCAGGCTGTCAGGCTCAACCGCGCCAGCATTCACCACGGCGGGGACACTTCGCGGCACAGGGGCCTTGTCCGGCTCAACCGCCCCGACATTCACGACTGCGGGCACCATCCTCGGGCTTGCGCAGGCTTCGGGCGCGGTTTCGGTGGCATTTACCACGGCGGGCAATCTGGCCGGTCGGGGCGCGCTGTCGGGATCTACCTCACCTGCTTTCACTACGGCGGGGACTTTACAGGGCTTCGTTCCTGCAAGCGGTAGCTCTAGCGCGGCATTTAGCGCCGCAGGGGCGCTTACAGGCACCGGGGCGCTCACAGGCAGCTTAACCGCTACTTTCGCGCCCAGCGGCGTTCTGGCGGGCAATGGGGCCTTGTCCGGCGCTACCGGCGCAACGTTTATTACTGCGGGGTCAATGGTCCCGCCGCTCACGCCGATCAGCGGCACGGTAACAATCACATTTGCCCCGTCTGGAACGATGGTGGCGCGGTTTCTGCAAATCAGGCCCGTTCGCGGCGTTGCTAACGATAGAGGCAACCGCATCGCGGCGGGGGCGGCGTTCAACCGTAGCGCGGCCAGTTCGCGCGGCGGGCGCGGGGCCAGTTCTCGGAGATAGACATGGCATTGACTTGGACTGCCAAGGCACCGGGAGCGGTTTATCGCTACTCCTGGACCCCGGCGCTTGCCTCCGGTGACGGGCTGGCAAGCTATACCGTTTCCGCCTCCGGCGCGACGATTGACAGCGAGGCAATCGACGACAACGCGGTTGTGCTGTTTGTTTCGGGAGGCACGGCGGCCACCACCGCAACCTTCACCTTCACCGCTGTAAGCGATCAGGGTGAGGAGTTTAGCGAAAAGGTTTACCTGCCGATTGTGGCCGTTGACGCGACCGGCATGACGGCGCGCGATGTGTGCGAATTTGCGCTGCGCAAGGTCTATGGGAAGGACGAAACGCCGGAAGCCTCGGCCATGTCGGACGCCATCGAACGGCTTAACGATATGCTGCTGTCGTGGAAGTGGACCGGGGCCGATGTAGGGGCCGCGTTCCCGCTGGTGGAAGCCTCGGTGATCTACTGCAAGCCGGAATTTCAAGGCGCGATCAAGGCCAACCTCATTCTTGAGATTGCCGACCTGTATGACCTGCCGATCAGCATCAAGACCGCACAAAACGCCCTTCGCGGGATGCAGCTCATCAAGACCGCGAACCTGCCGGAAGACCGTGCGGCGGGGGTCTATTACTGATGCGCCTGCAATTCGGCACCAACGCAACGGAACGGACGCGCGGCGACCTTCCGGAGCTTCCGGTTGTCAATATGTTCGCCGAGCAAGCCCCTACGGAGGCCACCGGCATTGCGTTGCAGTCGCGCCCCGGCCTGTCTGACCGCGAAGTGGATATGGGCGCAGGCCCGGTTAAAGCACTGTTCAAGGCCGACGGGGTTCTGGACAGCACCCTATACGGCATTTCGGGGAATGCCTTTTACAACGCCAGCACCTCGCTAGGCCCTGTTAATGGACCTGGCCCGTTCTTTATGGCGGGCTTTGAGGATTACCTGTTTGCAGCGGGCGGCGGCTCGATTTTTGGCTATGACGGGGCAACCCTTAGCGCCCTGTCGTTCCCCGATAGTGCAAACGTGCTGAAGGTTGTGGTGGGCGGTTCGCGCCTGGTTGCAATTCGCGCCGATACCGAGAAATTCTACTGGTCGGACGTCCTGTCCACCACGATTGACGCGCTATCGTTCGCCACGGCGGAACAGCAGCCCGACCGGCTCAAGGATATTCTGTTCTGGTCGGACTCGCTGATCCTGTTCGGAAGTGAAACAGTCGAGTTTTGGCCCAACACCTCCGATCCGGACCTGCCGTTTCAGGTGCTAGAGGGCCGGACTTACCGCAAGGGCATTCGCGGGACCGGCTGTGCAACGCTGTTTGGCCCGTCCTTTGCATGGGTTTCCGATACCAACCAGGTATGCCTTGAAAGCCCCGATCAGGTTGTTTCGGGGCCGGGTCTGGAAGCCAAGATTGAAGCCTCGGCAAGCGTTCGTCTCTGGACGTTCCAGCTTGAAGGCACCGAGTTTCTGGCCCTGACGCTGGACGCCGAAACGTGGGTTTATAGCTACCGCTCGCGGCTGTGGTCGCAGTTTGAAAGCGCCGAAGCCGACAACTTTGTGCCGCAGTGCTTTTCGGGCGGTGTGTTCGGTTCATCCATTGACGGCAAGACGCTGGAATGGGGCGCGGCATGGGAAGACATTGGCACCACGTTAGAGCGCCGATTTAGGGCCGGTGCGCCGTTTGAAGCGGGCGGATTGATCCTTTCAAGTGTGAGCCTGCGGACCAACCCCGGCACCACGGGCTATCTGACCGGCACCTATGCCAACCCGACAATTGAAATGCGTTCATCGCGCAATGCGGGCAAGACCTGGAGCAACTGGCGCACGGCCACCCTTGGCGAACAGGGCGAATACCGCAAGCGGGTGCAATGGCTGGCTTGCGGGATGGCATCGCGGCCCGGTGTGCTGCTTGAATTTCGCGTGACCGCCCCGGTGGACTTCCGCGTTTCTGATGTGGTGGTCAACGAAGGCTTCGGGGGCATCTGATGGCGATTAAACTGCCCCGGATGCAACGCCTGTTTCCGATTGTGGAGCAAGGCGGGACGCCTCACCCGGCATTCCATCAAAACTGGGATACCGCGATGCAGACCATCGAGGAGGCGCTAAACAGCGTCATTGCAGCTCAAGCGGCGGCTGATGCGGCCAATGCAGCGGCGGCGGTTGCGGATGCGGCGGCGGCGGCGGCAGATGCAGCGGCTGTAGCAGCACAGGGCGCGGCAGATGATGCAGCGGCTAATTCGGCGCTGGCTAATTCGGGCGTTACGGGCGCAACCATTACGGCAGCCGACGCCGGGGCTGATACCAGCATTACGATTAGCGGCCACACGCGGGTATATGGGGACGGGACAAGCGTAGCGGTGACGGGCGCAACCCTGACCGGGCGGGCCTATTCGACCTTCTATTACGTGTATTACGATCAGCCCTCACGCGCTGGCGGGGCCGTTACCTATCAAACGACCACCTCGGAAACCACGGCGGCGCAGACTGGCGACCGGCATCTGGTCGGCTCGGTGACAACCCCTGCGGCGGCGGCACCTGACACCGATGGCAACTATGTGGGCGCGCCGGGCGTGGGCGGCATTATCCCATGATCCGGCCCGCCACGGCTAGCGATCTACCGGAGATTGCAAGGCTGGGGCGGGCGTTTTTCGACCGGGCTGGTTGGTCTGACGTTCTGGAATATGACGAAGCCGATTGCGAAGCCTCATTGCGGGCTTTCATGGACACCGGCCTTGCGATCATTCTGGTGGCTGACTTCGGCGGGATTGTCGGCATGTGCGCCGGGATTGTCTCGCCGGTCTATTTCAAGCGCGACCACTTGAGCGGTGAGGAGCTGTTCTGGTGGGTATCCGACAAGGCCCCGCAATCTACCGGCCTGAAGCTGCTTGTGGGGCTTGAAAACGCCGCACGGGAACGCGGCTGCACCACTTGGCAAATGAAGTCCCTGGCCCGCCTGAACGGCGACCGGATGGGCAAGCTTTACGAACGGCGCGGGTATCGCGCTTCTGAAAACTCTTACATCAAGAGGCTTTAAACATGGCAATTGGAACGCTTGCGGCGGTCGGCATTGGCTTGGCCGGTGCTGGGGCTGTCGCCTCTGGCATTTCGCAGAACAAGGCGGCAAGCAAGGCGGCAAACGCCACGCAATACGCTGCCGACCAGTCTGCGGCGGTCCTGCGGGAAAACTACGACAAGAGCGCGGCGGCCCTTGCGCCGTGGCAATCGTCGGGCCTTGCGGCCAATAACCAGATGAACGCCTTGCTGGGGCTTGGCAATCCGCAACCGGCACAGATGGGCCAGATGGCGGGCGGCGATCCATACGCGGCTTACGTCCGCTCCAATCCCGACCTGATGGCCGAATTTGGCCGGGTTGGCGGGCAGTTCGGCGGCGACATGGGCGCTTATGGCCAGTTCCATTACGGGCAGTATGGGCAGGGCGAGGGCCGCTTGCTGCCGAGCCAGCAGATGCAGGCGGGACCAACTGCGGCTTCGTCAAATCCCGATGCAGCGCGGGCCGCGTTTGACCAGTTCCGCAATTCGACCGGCTATCAGTTCCGGCTTGGCGAGGGCATGAACGCGCTTAATTCGGGCTACGCAGGGGCGGGAACGATCAAATCCGGTGCGGCCATGAAGGCGGCAACCGAATACGGCCAGAACTTCGCCAGCAACGAGTTTGGCAACTACTTCAACATGCTTGGTGGGCAGGCCAATAAGGGCCTTTCGGCGGCATCGGCCCAAGCTGGTGTATCGCAGAGCCTCGGCAACAATCTGGCGAATATCCAGATGCAGCAGGGCGACAACCTTGCGAACGCCGCACTCGCAAAAACCAACCCGTTCGGCAACGCGCTTTCGATGCTTGGCGGCGGCCTTCTGAAGCTGGGGTAAACACATGGCGATCAATTGGGGCGGTGCCGCCCAGAACAACAATCCCCTCGCTTACTTTGCGATGGGCCAGCAGATCGGGCAGAACATCGTTGACAGCCGCGTGGGCAAGGCAACGGCTAACATCCTGACCGGGCAAATTCCGGGTCAATCCGTTCCAGGCGGACAGCCCGCGCCTATGGGTGCGCCAACGGGTGCGCCGACCGTTCCAGGCCAACCGGGTGGCTTGCCGCTTCCTCCGATGAATCCGGGCGGCATGACCCCCGGCATTGGCGATCAACACAACCGCGACATTGGCAAGGATTGGGCCACCATCGCCCGCTATAATCCGCAGTTGTTTGGCCAGCTTCAGCAGCGGCAGGTGGAGCAGGCGAAGCTTCAGCGTGAAGAGCAGCAGAAGCAGGCCGCGACCTTCCGCCAGCTTCTCAAGCAGGCAGGGACCGACCCGCAGCAGGCTATCGGCGCGGCTCAACAATTGGGCATCCCCTTGAACGGAATGCCGCAGCCCGGAACGCCTGATTTTGAAAAGTGGCGGCAGACTCAGCTCTTTATTGTTGACGCGATAGAGACGCCGGAAGGCAAGGACATGCTGACTAATACGGCGAAGGAGGTCATGCTTACCCTTCCGCCAGAGCATCGCAATCCGAACAGCCCGGTCTTTATCGACGCGATGCGCAAGCGGATCGAGGCAGAGGCGCTAAAAACCATCCCCTATACTCAGGGTGGCGGTGTCGCGGGTTATAACCCCATGACCGGGCAGACCAATACGATTGTTGCACCTAATCCTGGGGGCTTTACCGCTGGCGCTCCGGTCAACAGCGGCCCCGCTCCCGGCACTGTCGTTGGCGGCTATCGCTTCAAAGGCGGCAATCCAAACGACCGCAATTCATGGGAACCGGCAGGAGGCCAGCCCGGCGGCAATGGCCCTTTCGCGCAGTAGGATTGCCGGGGGAACAGGTGACTAGCACCCTGCGCAGTCCTGCCCGCAATCAAGCAGTGGGCGGTGTCAAGAACAGCTATCACCTTTCCGGACAGGCCCGCGATAGCGTCCCGCCCAAGGGTATGAGCATGGCCGCTTATGCTGCTGAGTTGGCCCGCCTGAACCCGCACCTAAAAGTAATCAACGAGGGCGATCACGTCCACATGGAGCCGCGTTAATGGCACAGAATCCTTGGGAAATGAATTGGAGCGGGCAGCAGCCTACTACTGGCGCGCCTTCTGGCCCGGTCTATGGCGCACCGCCGAAGCCCGATAAGCCGAACGAGCCTAAGACCACTTGGCGCGAAGATGTCCGCAACGGCGTTCGCGTTTTGGTAAGCTCTGAAGGCGACGTAAAGGCTATGCCGGGTGGCGATGAAGACCCCAAGGGCGCAAGCCGGATAGCAACGTTAGAAAGCATTGTCCCGCAGATCAACCGGGTCCAAGAGTTATACGCCGCAGGCATTCGCGATGAAAGCCTCTGGAACGCTTTTGGTCTGCTTGATGGCGTAGGCCCGGAGGCTGGCCGCTTCGACTCGGCGGGTTCTGGTCTTGCCGATCAGGGCCTCGCGGCTTTCCGCGTTCCGGGTGTCGGTTCTCAGTCAGACTTTGAAGCCAAGCAGTTTGCCGAAGCCAATAAGCCGCAGGCAGGCAATTGGGATGCGGCAATTGAAGAAAAGTTGCGCAATCTTCGGGGGCGTGTTGACGCCAATCGAAAAGCCGCTGGCCTTCCCCCGGCCAACTGGACGGGCCTAGAGGATAGCCCCGCCAAGGAACCGCCGCCGCTGATGCAGCCCGGTATGCCTGGCGCTAGCGGGGGAGGCAGTCAACCTATGGCCCCCGCAGGCGGCGGAATGCGGGCCGTAAATGATCCGAACCTTGCAAACGAACTGTTTGCCATGCTCAATGCAGGCCGGTCGATTGATGAGATTAGCGCCTATGCCCAATCGAAGGGCGCAGCACCGATCATCCCGAACGCTGAAACGCTGGACTATGCCCGCAAGAATCCGGGCTGGAACCCGTTTACCGCAAATCGCTATGAGCCGGTTTCCGACTTTGAGCGCACCGCCACGGCTATTGGGGGAAGTGCGCCGGGGGCCTATGCTATCGGCGCTGGTCAGTTCCTTTCGGGTAACACCCTAGACAACCTTCAGGCCGACCCGGAGCGCGCTCGCCTGTCAATGGACCTTGCCGCACAGCAAAGCCCTACAGCGACCACGCTGGGGGAAGTTTCTGGCGGCGTCATAGGGTCTTTGGCTGGAGAGGCCATGCTGGCTCGCCTCGGCGCTCCTGGCGGCGTCATCCGCTCGTTCGCGGCTGATGCCGGTTACGGCGCGGCAAATGGCGCGGGGATGGCCGACAACCCCGGTCAGAACCGTGGCACAAATGCCCTGTTTGGCGCGGCGCTTGCTGCTGGCGGCAATGCTGCTGGCCGCGCTGCAGGGCAGGGCGTCAACGCTCTGGCACGTGGCGTCCGCGATCCAGCCACGCGCCAAATGATGAATGAGGTCGGCGACCTGACCGTTGGACAGACGTATGGCCAATCTGGCCGTGTCGGCGCAGCAGTAAAGGGCGTAGAGGACCGGCTATCCGGGCTTCCGGTTGTGGGCGATTCCGTCAACGCCGCCCGCGCCAAGACCGTCCAGAACTTCAACGCCAAAGCCTTTGACAAGGCGCTTGAGCCTATCGGTCAGAAGCTTAACGGCGAAGTGGGGCAGGATGCTGTCGCCAATGCGCAAGCGAAGGTGCAGCAGGCTTTCCAGGATGCACTGGCTGGCCGCTCGGTTCAGGCCGACGCATCCTTTGCGAACGAAATGACGCAGGCCACGACCAAGGTTATGGCAATCCGCCGCGTCGGCCCCGAACTGTCGGAACAGGTAGCGGACATTCTTGGCCCGCATATGCAGCAGGGCAAGAACAACCTGACCGGCGAGGAAATGCAGATCATCAGCCAGGAACTGCGGAACTTGAAGGCGGCATACAAGAAGTCAGAGCCAGCGTTCTACAAGAAGATTGGCGAGGCAATTGACAGCACCGAGAATGCCGTTTTCGGCTTGTTCAAGCGGCAAGCGCCCGACGTTGTGCCGAAGTATAACGCCGCCAAGCAGGCTTACCGCAGGGTTTCAATCTTGGCCGACGCTACGCTGAAGGGTAAGAACCAGCCCGATAGCATGTTTACCCCGGCCCAGCTTAACACCGCCGATGCGGCCAATGCAAAGAAGTATGAAGGCGCAATGAGCGCCGCTTCAGGCCCTCGCCAGTTCCGCGAATTTGGCGAGGCTGGGCAAGCGGTCCTGCCTAACAAGGTTCCAGACAGCGGGACCGCTGGGCGTCTTGTTCTGGGCGCTGCGGGCGCTGGCGGGATTATCGGAACGGGCGGCGGCGCTGTTGCTGGCGACCCCGGCACTGGCGCGGCCTATGGCACCGGCACCGGCCTTGCGCTTTCCGCTATTCTGCTGGGGGCTTACTCGAAGGCTGGTCAGCGGGTTTTGACGAAGCCAGGACGCGGAAGCCAGCGGCTAGCCGATCCAAGGCTCCAGCAATTGCTTGGTAAAATCGGCGCAGCCACCGGGGCGGCGTCTTTGCCGGGAACAACTCCTTCCCAGTAACGCCGACAATCAGTGCAAGGATAATCGCCTTAGCAAAGGCGGCCCAAAAAATACTGCTCATACCGCACAATAACACAGCTCAGGGCTGGGGGAAACCCCGGCCCTTTTTGTTGGAAAACCACACATGGCCGAATTGTTCACGAACCCCGCGCGGGCGACCGATAGCGACAACAACCCGCTGTCCGGAGCCAAGCTTTACTTCTACCAGACCGGCACCACGACGCCGGTTGACGTTTACGAAGGCAGCGACCTTGTAACGCCGCTTTCCAACCCGGTCGAAGCTGACAGCGCGGGGCTGTTCCCAGCGATCTATCTTGACCCGGAAGTCACCTATCGCGCGGTCCTGAAGAACAGCACGGGCGCAACCACGGTTTATGACCATGACCCGGTTGCCAGCGCGGTCGATTCCGGCACTGTCACTTTTACGCAATCCGGCACCGGGGCAACCGCCCGCACGGTGCAAGGCAAGCTGCGGGACGCTGTTTCGCCGGAGGACTTCGGCGCGGTTGGGGATGGAGTGACTGATGATTACACCGCCCTGCTTAACGCCCTGCAATCCGGTCGGCCCGTGGACGGCAACGGGCGCACCTATGCAATCAGTTCGCAGTTGGCTCCATCCTCTTTCAAGGGGTTGTCCAACTGCACCCTGAAATGGTCCAGCACAGCGGCAATGGCTGTGCAGCAGGCGTTGCTTTACATTGCCAACCTCTCGGACTGGTCGATTGATAATGTCACCTTCAACATGGGGACGGTGGAAAGCACCGGCTCGGTTGACGATAGCAGCCGCGCGGGCCTGAAAGTCACCAGCGCCAGCCCGAATGTTACCTTTAATGACCGCGTTTCGATCACCCGCTGCAAGGCCACCGGCCACGGTAACGGGACCGGCATTTATGTCCGCTCTTGCCGCTATGGCGTTATCTCAGAAAACGTTGTCTATGATCGGATTGTTGACGGCACGATCAGCAATGATTGCCAGAACGGCATTGACGTTAGCCAGTCCACCAACATGGTCATTTCGGGCAATGTGGTTCGCAACCTGCGGGCGCGGCTTGCCGGGGTTTCGACCCGCCGTTACTCGCGCGGGATGCTGTTCTTTGAACTGCGGGACAGCGCGATAACCGGAAACGTGGTGACGGATGTTGACCAGGCTTTCGACTTTTCCGGTGCCTATGATGCGGTAACAAATACCAACGGCAATGTCGGCCTGTCGGTTACGGGCAATCAGGCAAACAGCGTTCGCACCTATGGCTTCAAGTTCGCCAACGTGGCGCGCGACATTGCGGTGTCTGGCTGTGTGGCGCGCAACTTCGGGCTGGCGGGCTTTGCGTTCTCCGGTAGTTCAAGCGCACCTGCAGACACCACCAAAAACACCCAGCGCATCACGGTAACGGGCTGCAAGGCCATCGACGCGACCGGCGAACACCAAGCCTCGAACTATGGCTTTTATATCGCCGAACAGGCCGCTTCGATTGGCTGGCCGCGCGGCATTCGTTTTAGCAACTGTGACGCCATCGACAATACGGGTGGCGGGTTTCTGGTCTACGGCTACCGCTATGATGGCACCTATGACGGCTCCAGCCTGTTATTGAATGAACTGCACAACTGCCGTTCACTGGGCCATGTGACCGCGCCGACTGTTGGCTTTACCCCTTGGCGCACCCAGCTTAGCGATAACAGCAACCAGTCGATCCCAGACGCAACGCCAACTGACCTAACTTGGGGAACGGAACAGATCGACGGCCCCGCTGCCCATGCGGCTGCTGCTGCTGCTGTAACCGCAAAGATTGCGGGCCTTTATCGTATTTCGTTCGCAGTAACCTTTGCCAGCAACGCGACCGGCTATCGCAAGATTAACCTGCTGAAGAACGGCGGCACCTTCGCGGGCAGCATCTTTGCTACATCCGCAGTCAACGGCGAGGTTACTACGGTCGCAGGCGACATTCTGGTCAGCCTTGCCTTGAATGACACGGTGCGCCTTGAAGCCACGCAGAACAGCGGCGGGGCTTTGAACGTCAACCGCTCGACGTCCCTGTTCACCGTTGAACTGGTGGAACTGGCGTAATGACCAACCACGAAGACCTGCACCGCGATTTTGGCCGCATGGAGGCGGGCTTGGAGTCCTTGGAGAAAGTTGTGTCGCAAGGGTTCCAGGAGATCAAGAACGAGTTGCGCGAGATCAAGCGGGACGTTGAGGCGCTAAAGGCTGCTGAAACCGAACGCCGGGGCGCGTGGAAGGTGATCGTAACGGTTGCCGGGGTGGTTTCCGCCGCCGTGGCGGGCCTGATTAAATACCTCTCAAGCTGACAGGTGACTTATTGCAGCACCCAAGCCAAGGGTCTTGTTTCTAGATATAGAAACCAAGCCTGCCATTGTCGCGTCCTTCGGGATACGCGACCAGCATATCGGCCATAAGCAAATCCTGAAAGACGGCGGCGTTATCTGTGTCGGGCTTAAATGGCACGGCGAACGGAAAGCGCCGGTCTACAGCGTTTGGGAACATGGCCGGGATGCAATGCTACAGGCCACCCATGACGCGCTCTGTGAAGCGGACGGGGTGGCAACCTATAACGGTGCCGCGTTCGACCTTCCCAAGCTACAGGGCGAGTTTCTCCTAGCTGGTATGCCGCCCGCCCCGCAGGTGACGCAGATCGACATTTACAAGTCGGTTAGGCGTCTCGGCTTCATATCGAATAAACTGGACTACATCGCCCCGCTGTTAGGGCTAGGCGGCAAGGTCAAGCATGAAGGCCTGGAACTGTGGCTTAAGGTCATGGACGGGGACGAAGCCGCACAGAAGCGCATGGCTAAGTATTGCGCCGGGGACGTTCGCTTGACCGAAGCGGTCTATGATCGGGTGCGGCCTTATATTCACAGCCACCCGTTCATGGGGCTGGATATACAGCCGCGCGATTGCCCGTCTTGCGGATCGACGCGGACACAGGCGCGGGGTTTCTACCGGACCAAGGCCAGCGTCCGGCAGCGGTATCAGTGCCAGTCGTGCGGATCATGGAGCATGGGCAATGCAAAACCTGTTTAAGCTACCTTACCATTTTCTCGGCAAGGAAGCCGAGAGCGCGGAAGTTGTCGCGGCATACTATCCGCCCGTTCCGCTGATTGTGGTGGACGATACGGAGGAGGTCGAATGACGCCCTTTGGAACGCCTATGGATCGCGTTCACGCTGCCGAGCCTGCGGACTATCAGGCCACGCAATCCGGTGAAGCTGCCGCCCGTATCCTTACCCTAGCTGCCAAGCGCATCCGTAACGGGGAGAGCGTCAAGGACGTATGCGGGGGGCTGGTGGATACGGTGATTGCCCTTAGCGGTCGGGTTTAGCGGGCTTCCACCGCCAGCGCCGTTTGCAACCGGCTCTGCACTGCAATCGGATGGCTTTCACATCCGCGTCACCGGTCTGCGCAGTGCAAACTTGTTCGGCCAAGCCCTCGAAGGGCGGTCGCATTTCCATACCATCCCAACAACATGGAGGCAAGCCCTATGACCCGCCGCGCAATCAATAAGGACGGCCTAGAACTGGTCAAAGCATTCGAAGGTTGCAAGCTGACCTCATACCTCTGCCCCGCAAAAGTCTGGACCATCGGTTACGGTTCAACCGGCCCGCACGTTAAGCCCGGCATGACCATTACGAAGGACCAGGCCGAAGAACTGCTGCGTTCCGATCTACGCCGGTTTGAGGATTACGTTGCCAAGGAATGTGCCCCAGCCACGGATAACCAATACAGCGCGCTAGTGTCGTTCTGCTTCAACGTGGGCGAAACGGCGCTGAAAGGCTCGACGCTGCGCCGGATGCACCTTGAAGGCAATTACGAAGGCGCTGCCGGTCAATTCGCCCGGTGGAACAAGGGCGGGGGCAAGGTGCTGCCGGGACTAGTCCGCCGCCGTGAAGCCGAGGCCGCTCTTTACCGGAAGCCCTGACATGACCCTTAACGTTGTCCCCCTTCCGGTAAACAACCTTAACAACATTCCCGAAATGCTCCGCAAGCTGGCGGACGGCATAGAGGAAGGCGAATACGAAGCCGACGCGCTGGTCTATGCGATGCAGGGCGGGGGCAGCTTCTACACGGGCGTTCTAGGCCATATTGACGCGCTGGGGAGCCTTGGCTTGCTACAGCTTGCCCAGCAGTTCCTAGGCCAGCAGATTGCGGAGGGCGCGGAATGAAACTCCCACCTGTTGATACACATGACGGGCGCAGGGCCTTCGCGTTCTTTGCCATCCTAGGCGGCTGCGTTGTCATGACGCTGTTTGCCGCCGCCGGGGTTTACCTCGTTAGCGGTGATACCAAGCTGTCGTTCTGGCTGGCTATTGCCGCCCACGTTCAAATCCTTGTCGGGATGACCGCAATGGGCTGGGCAATGGGGCGCAGGCTCCAGATCGACGTAAGCAAGGACGGGGCGAAGATCGACGACCGGGGCGATTAATCGCTGTTCACGATTAGTTCCGCCAATTCAATCGGAATTACCGCGTAGAACATACGTGGAACATATGCTAAACGGGTTGGGAACGCCGCCTGCTAGTCCCAAGCGACGCTCCCGAGATTCCAATACCCGGAATCCGTGTCCATTTCAAGAACGGTTACGCGAATTGGCGCTTTGGCCGGGGACTAGCGAAAAAGCTGCCTTGGTGGACAGATGCGCGCCGACATTCGCGGCAAAATCTAGCCCCGCAAAGCGCCTTGCCAGCGCCTAAACCGGCAGAAACTGTGGGGATGTCACCCGCCCCTCTGGAAGCCTAGCTGACTGGCGACCAGGATATACGCGC
>Ga0315900_10003333_pt1 | contig 23587 bp, 25 predicted proteins | sample LakEriMetagenome_FD_203521 | JGI IMG/M metagenome (GOLD analysis project Ga0315900, IMG submission 203521) | Freshwater fungal communities from buoy surface, Lake Erie, Ohio, United States - Buoy 12 MA114 | ecosystem: Environmental > Aquatic > Freshwater > Lake > Lake biofilm | place: USA: Lake... | reverse complement strand
GACCGATGGCACCGAATTCCAGACCCGCTCGACCTGGGGCAAGGAAGGCGACGTGCTCGCGCTCGATATCGATCCGCTGAGCCACCCCGCCTGGACCGGCGGTCGTCAGCAGGTTGCCGAAGGTGGCCGCGTGGCCGCGTTCAACAAGCGCTTCGGTGGCCTCAGCCTCAAGAAGTAAGCTTCACAAGCTGCGCAGCCTTCGGGCTGCAACGAGGAGGGCGGCCCGACGGGGTCGCCTTTTTCGTTTCTGGTTCCCGTGTCGTGCTGACGCACGACGCAGACCTCCCACCCCGCCTCCCCACCCGGCCACCATAGCCTGATGGTATCATTGGTGGCCGGGTGGGGAGGCGGGGCGGGAGGTCTGCCGGTTCGCGCCAGCGAACCTTCAAATCACGCTGCGCACTTCACGCAACGCGTGGCGGCTGGCTCGGCTTCGAGCCGCGCGGACGGGATGTCGTCTCCGCAGTTCGCGCAAGTGCCATAGGTGCCGTTCTCGATCCGCATCAGCGCCGCGCGAATCTGCGCCGCTTCGGTGTGGAGCACCGCATCGATCTCTTCTAGCGCCTCGTCATCGGCGAGATCCACCGCCTGCTCGGCAAAGTCGGCGTCGAGCGGCCCGCGCAGATCAGCCTCGATCTCGCCGGATCGCGCGGTCAGTTCAGCCAGCCTTGAAGAAAGTCTTGCAGCGAGCGCGGTATAGTCGGTCATCAATCCCTCCAGGGTTTTTCGCGATACCATTTGGTGATCACGTATTTGACGCCCTTCCTGACCTTCATCCCGTGATGGAGCGTCGCCGGATTGACGCCGTCATCGGGCAAGCGGTTGTTCCAGCAGAGCAATTTACCCGGCTCGGGCTGAAAGGTCTTGTCGAGCACCTTGAAGCGGGTAGCACCGCCTGCGGCCACGTCATTGAGATAGATCATGAAGGTCCATGTGCGATTGCCCGATTGCGCACAGAAGGTGTGGTAGTCGCGCCCGCCCGGGGTGAAGTAATCGGTGTGCGGCTTGAACTCCTGACCTTGCGAGTAGCGCTGGCCCTGCAAGGGCTCGCCAAAGGCCGGATCAAGCCCGCATAATGCCGTCAACATGGCCTCGAAGCGCTGCACTGCGGGCAGACTGGCCGCCAGATCGCAGGTCTCGCTGGTGCGGAAGTATGCATCGCCATTGTCGTCGGCGATGGTCGAGGGGCGGCGACCCGCTTCGATCAGCGCGATCAGCGCGGCGCACAGGTCGGGCGGCACAAAGCCGCGCAGCTGGAACAGTTCGGCCCTGGGTGTCGGCACGCGCTGGATGCCGTCCTGCAAGGCGAGGCGCGCGGCCACGGATTCGCCGGTTTCGATCATGCGAAGAAGGATAGTCCCCGCGCCCGGCTTCGCAACGCTTTCAGGGGTCACGTAACAATCTTGCGTGCGGGCCTCGCAAAAGCAGTTTTCGCTTCCCATCGGCAGGCCTTTGTGCAAGAGGCGCGGGCCCGCCGAAAGCGGACTTGACCGGGCGCGTGCCATGCGTAAACCGCCGCTCTTCGCGCGGGCTTGGCAGCGACCGGACGGGTTGCTTACAGGGTCGGGGCGTGTGGCGATCGTAGCTCAGTTGGTTAGAGCGCCGGTTTGTGGTACCGGAGGTCGCGGGTTCGAACCCCGTCGATCGCCCCATCTTCCCCACCCTTGCTGATGCTCCCCGCGCCGCAAACGGGGACTGCTGATGACCGCCTTCTGGGCCGAGCCCGATTTCGACGCGCACGAATGTGTGCAGCTGGTTCATGACCGGGCGAGCGGGCTGACCGCGATCATCGCGATCCATTCCACCCATTGCGGCCCCGGCGCGGGCGGCACCCGTTTCTGGCACTATGCCGATCCCGCAGGCGCGATGCGCGATGCGCTGCGCCTGTCGCGCGGGATGAGCTACAAGAACGCCATGGCCGGCCTGCCGATGGGCGGGGGCAAGGCGGTGATTCTCGCCGACAGCGCCGGCACCAAGACGCCCGAGATGCTGGCCGCTTTCGGCGATGCGGTCGAGGCGCTCGGCGGGCGCTATGTCACGGCCGAGGATGTCGGGATTTCCGAAGCGGACATGGTCGCCGTGGCCAGGCGCACCGCCCATGTCTCGGGCCTGCCGGTGGCGGGCGAGGGCTCTGCGGGCGGCGATCCCGGCCCGTTCACCGCGCTGGGCATCTATCTCGGCATCAAGGCTGCCGTGAAGCACAAGCTGGGCAAGGACAGTCTTGGGGGCGTGCATGTCGCGCTGCAGGGCACCGGCTCGGTCGGCGGCGGGGTGGCCCGTCTGCTGGCGAAGGATGGTGCGAAGCTGACGCTGGCCGACATCGATCAGGCGCGCGCTGCCGCTCTCGCGAGCGAGCTGGGCGCGGCCGCCGTTGCCTCCGATGCGATCATGTCGACCGCCTGCGACGTCTTCAGCCCCAATGCGCTGGGCGCGATCCTCGATGACGCGGGGATCGCCCGGCTCGATTGCGCGATTGTCGCGGGCGGGGCGAACAACCAGCTGGCGCGGGCCGAGCACGGGGCGCAGCTGGCGGAGCGCGGCATCCTCTATGCCCCCGACTATGTCATCAATGCTGGCGGGATTATCTCGGTCGCGGTCGAATATCTCGCGCGCCGGGCCGGTACGCCGGCCGACATCAACGATGTGCGCGCGCGCATCGCGCAGATCCCCGGGCGGCTCGAATCGATCTGGGCCGAGAGCAACGCGACAGGCATTCCGAGCGATGTGGTCGCCGATCGCATGGCACAGGGCCTGATCGGGCGCGGCTGACGCGCTTTCGCGCAGCGAAACCGGCGGCGGATAAAACCTGCGGCAGATAGGGGAACAATTGCGCCCCTGTCCGATTTGCTCTCTTGTTCCTGACGGGTGTAAGGCTACAAGCCCCGGCAGACGCAAGATCCTATGCACATCTACGCAAACCCCACCCGTTTTCTCGCTCTGGCCAAGTGGCTGATGCCGCTGTGCTTCTGGAGCGGGCTTGCGCTCGCGCTCGGCGCGGTGGGCTGGGGCCTGTTCATGGTCCCGCCGGACCGGCTGATGGGCGATACGGTGCGCATCCTCTTCATCCATGTTCCCGCCGCCTGGCTGGGCATGGGCGGATGGGCCGGAATCGCGATTTCCTCCGCGATGCTGCTGATCTGGAAGCACCCGCTCGCCGCGATTGCCGCGCGGGCGATTGCGCTGCCGGGGATGGCCTTCTGCGCGATCTGCCTTGCCACCGGATCGATCTGGGGCAGGCCGACCTGGGGCACCTGGTGGGAATGGGACGGGCGGCTCACCTCGATGCTGGTGCTCTTGTTCCTCTACGCAGGCTATATCGCCCTGACCGAAGCGGCCGCGCGCGAAGGTGGCTCATCGAAGATCGCCGCAATTTTCGGCATGGTCGGCGCGGTCAATGTGCCGATCATCAACCGTTCGGTGGTGTGGTGGAACTCGCTGCACCAGCCGCCCAGCATCACCGCAGGCAAGAGCGCGATCGAGCCGACCTTCCTCGTCCCGCTGCTGATCGCGGTGCTGGGCTTCTCGCTATTGTTCGGCGGGATCGTGCTGATGCGGATGCGCACGCTGATTGCCGAAGGTCAGGTCGAGGCGCGGCTGCGGCGTCAGGCGCTCGATGACGATGCGCCCGTCAGCGCTCCCGTGATGGAGCAGGCCTGATGCGCGAGGAATTGAACCAGTGGGACTTCGTGTGGCTCGCATACGGCATTTCGGCCGCGGCGCTCGCCATACTGATCATCTGGGCGTGGCGTGCCATGGTCCGGGCCGAAGCGCGCCGTGACGCGACGCGGCGACGCTGACCTGAGGATATGAGATGAAAGCCAAGCACCAACGTCTGATCCTGGTGATCATCGCGCTTCTCGCGATTGTCGGCGCGGGGCTGCTGGCGGCCTGGGGGCTGCGCAATCAGGCGAATTATTTCTACCTGCCCGAGCAGATGGCCGCGACGCCCCCCGAAGTCGGAGAGGCGGTGCGGCTGGGCGGGATGGTGCAGAAGGGCTCGATCAAAACCGAGCCTGATGGCGTCACTGTCAACTTCATGGTCACCGGCAACAGCGCCGATGCGATTCCCGTGCGCTACAGCGGCATCCTGCCCGATCTGTTCACCGAAGGATCGGGCGTGGTGGCCGAGGGCTCGCTGGATGCAAGCGGCACCTTTGTCGCCACCAATCTGCTCGCCAAGCATGACGAGAACTACGTCCCCAAGGAGCTTGAGGGCATGGGCACCGATGAAGCGGCCAAGATGGCGGCGGATACGACGGTGGGGTTGAACCAGTAACCATGGATCTGCGGACGGGGACCAAGCGATGATTGCCGAAATCGGATTGGCTGCCCTCTGGCTCGCTGCCGCGCTGGCGGTGTTGCAGATGATTTCGGGCGGCTTTGCCCTGCGCGGGGCCGAGGATGCGCCGAATCCGCTGGCGATCTATGTGCGCCCGGCCGCGATCGTGCAGGCCTGTCTTGCGGTGCTGGCCTTTGCCTTGCTGCTCTATGCCTTTGCGATCACTGACCTTTCGATCAAGCTGGTCGCCACCAATTCCCACTCGATGAAGCCGCTGATCTACAAGCTGACCGGCACCTGGGGCAACCACGAGGGCTCGATGCTGCTGTGGGTCGGGGTGTTGGCCTTGTCGGGCGGGCTGCTGGCGGCCTTCGAAAAACGCCTGCCCGAACGCACCATGGCGGCAAGCCTTGCGATGCAGGGCTTCGTGGCGCTGGGCTTCTATGCCTTCCTGCTCCTGTCCTCCAATCCCTTCGAGCGGCTGCCGGTATCCGCGCTCGAAGGCTCGGGCCTCAATCCGCTGCTTCAGGATATCGGCCTCGCGATCCATCCGCCGACGCTCTATGCGGGCTATGTCGGCCTCTCGGTCGCCTTCAGCCTGGCGATGGGCGCGCTGCTGACGCGGCAGGTGAACCCCGATTTTGCCAAGGTTATGCGCCCCTGGGTGCTGGGCGCGTGGGTGCTGCTGACGCTGGGGATCACGGCGGGTTCCTACTGGGCCTATTACGAGCTTGGCTGGGGCGGCTGGTGGTTCTGGGATCCGGTCGAGAATGCCAGTTTCATGCCATGGCTGGCGGCAACCGCACTGATGCATTCGGTGAGCGTGCTGGCCGCGCGCGATGCGCTGCGGACCTGGACGATCATGCTCGGGGTGCTGGCCTTCTCGATGTCGATGCTCGGCACCTTCCTCGTCCGCTCGGGCGTGCTCACAAGCGTCCACGCCTTCGCGGTCGATCCCGAGCGCGGGGCCTTCATCCTCGGCTTGCTGGGGCTCTATATCGGCGGGGCCTTCACCATCTTCGCCCTGCGCGCGGGCGCAGTGGCCGAGGGCAAGCGTTTTGCCGTGATCAGCCGCGAGGGTGCGCTGGTGTTCAACAATGTGATGCTCTCGGCGATCCTTGCGATCGTGCTGCTGGGCACGCTCTACCCCCTGCTGACCGAGGCCTTCGACGTGCGCGTCAGCGTCGGCCCGCCCTATTTCAATCCGGCCAGCGCGATCTTTGCCGTGCCGATGTTCCTTGTGATGGCGGTCGGCCCGATCCTGCGCTGGAAGGATGACAAGCCGGCGCGCATCCAGTTCGAGGTGATGCTGGTGGCCGCGGTGCTGATCGGCGTGATTGCACTCGTCAGCTTCTTCGGCAGCTTCGCCTTCCTGCCGCTGCTCGGCCTCGGCCTTGCCGCGGCGCTGGCGGTGGCGGCGGTGCTGCCGCTGCGCGGGCGCAAGCTCGGCCGTGTGCCGTTGGCGACCTGGGGCATGGTGATCGCCCATTTCGGGGTCGCGGTCTCGCTCTTCGGCATGGCCTGCGAGGGCGCCTTTACCAAGGAACGGCTGGCGGCCGTCGCGGTCGGAGGGACCGAGCAGGTTGGCGATTTCGCGGTGACTCTGCAAAGCGTTACCCCTGTGGCCGGCCCCAACTGGACTGCGATCGAAGCCCGCCTTGCCGTCAGTCAGGACGGCGGCGAGCCGGTCATTCTCGGCCCCCAGGCACGCACCTTCTGGTCACCCCCGCAATCCACCAGCGAAAGCGCGCTGCTGACCCGCTGGAACGGGCAGCTCTACGCCGTGATCGGCAATCAGGCCGAAGACGGGCGCTGGCAGATCCGCATGTGGTGGAAGCCCTTCGTCACCTTCATCTGGTATGGCGGCGTGCTGATCGCGCTCGGCGGGGTGCTGGCGATTGCCGGGCGCGTGCGGGTGGATGTGAAGCGCCGCAGGGCCGTGGCCAAGGGCGCCGCGCGCCGCGCCGATCTCGAAGCACTCGGAGCGGCCGCTCCGGTGCCAGCGGAGTAGCGGGCGATGCGCAAGGGATTGTTGCTGTGGGTGCCGCTCGCGCTGTTTGCCTTCTTCGTGGGGCTGGCAGGCTACATGCTGACCCAGGAGAAGGACCAGTTCGTCGAGAGCACGATGATCGGCCAGCCGCTGCCCGATTTCGCGCTCGATCCGGCCTTTTCCGGCCTGCCCGGCGCGGCCAAGACCGACATGCTGGGCGGCGCGCCGCGCCTCCTCAACATCTGGGCGAGCTGGTGCCTGCCCTGCATCGCCGAAGCCCCGCAGCTTGAAGCCCTCAAGGCGCAAGGGGTCGAGATCGTCGGCATCGCCATTCGTGACCGGCCCGAGGATGTCGCGGGCTTCCTCGGCCAATACGGCAATCCCTATAGCCGCATCGGGTCGGACCGGATTTCCGAGGTGCAGCTGGCGATCGGTTCTTCGGGCGTGCCGGAGACTTTCGTGATCGATGCCAAGGGCGTGATCCGCTATCAGCATATCGGCGATATCCGCGAAGGCGATGTGCCCAAGCTGCTGGCCGAACTGGAGAAGGCCCGATGATCCGCGCGCTTTTTGCCGTCGCGCTGGTGCTGCTGGCGGTGCTGCTGCCCCGGCCGCTGGGCGCGCAGGATTCCATGCCGCCTGCGCCCTATGCCTATAACCAGCTCGACGATCCCCGGCTCGAAGCCGAGGCGAGCGCGCTGATGCACACCCTGCGCTGCCTCAAGTGCCAGTCGCAGAGCATCGCCGATAGCGACGCGCCGATGGCGGGCGACATGCGGCATCAGGTGAGGAGCCGCATTCTTGCCGGAGAAAGCCCCGCGCAGATCCGCGCATGGCTGATCGCGCGCTATGGCGACTATGTCAGCTACGAACCCGAAGTCAGCGCCACCACCTGGCCGCTGTTTGCCATTCCGGTGCTGGTGATCCTGATCGTCGCCGGCGTGCTGCTCCGGCGGCTCGGCAAGCGGCGTTCGGATGCCGGCGCGGATGGAGGAGAGACGGCATGATCGGCGGCTGGCTGGCAGTCCTTGCCCTCGCGCTCGCGGCCTTTGCGCTCGCGGCCTTCCTGCTGCGCCTGCCGCGCGAGGGGCTGACGCTGTTCGGCGCGGTGCTAGTGTTCGGGCTTGCAGGCTATGCCTGGCAGGGCTCGCCGGGCCTCGCCTCTGCGCCCAAGGCGCCCCAGTCCGCGGTTTCCAGTCAGGGCGAGGCGATGGTCGAGGGGCGTGCTGCGCTGTTCGATCGCACCGCCCCGCCGCCCGATTATCTGCTGACCTCGGACGCCTTTGCCCGGCGCGGGCGGTTTGACGAGGCAGCAGGTCTGCTGCGGCGCGGGCTGGAGGAAAATCCGCGCGATCTCGAAAGCTGGCTCGCGCTCGGCATGGCGCTGGTCGGCCATGCGGACGGGTTTGTCACCCCGGCCGCGGTGTCGGCTTTCGGCCGTGCCCGCGCGATCGATCCGGCCCATCCGGGCGCGGACTATTTCCTCGGCTATGCCTATCTCCAGAGCGGCGAGGTGCGTGCGGCGCGCAATGTCTGGGCCAGCCTGATCGAACGCTCGCCCCCCGATGCCCCGTGGCGCGAGGGGCTGGAGGCGGAAGTGGCGCGGCTCGATGACATGATCGCCCGGGCGCCGATGTTACAGGGGCAGTAGTTGTGATGGAGGGGGTCGCCGTCACATGTTGCAGCTGCGAAAAGGCGGTGCTAGGCGCGCCGCCGCGCTTGCCGGAGTCGCTCCGGCGACCGGGCAGGTCCGAGGATCACGGGAAATCCACCTGAGATGAACAGCACCGAAGCCTCCGCCCATCCGGGCCATGTGCAACATTACGGCCACAGCGCCTCGACCGCGACGCTCGCGATCGGCGCGATCGGCGTGGTGTTCGGCGATATCGGCACCAGCCCGCTCTACGCCTTCCGCGAGACCTTTGCCGGTCACCACCCGATCAGCCCCGATCCGCTCCATGTGCTGGGCGTGCTCAGTCTGGTGTTCTGGTCGATGATGATCGTGGTGACGTTCAAATATGTCTTCACCATCATGAAGGCCGACAACAAGGGCGAGGGCGGCAGCCTGGCGCTGCTGGCGCTGATCAGCCGCAAGACCGAAGGCGCGCGCTGGACCGCGCCGCTGGTACTGCTCGGGGTGTTTGCCACCGCGCTGTTCTACGGCGACTCCATGATCACCCCGGCAATGTCGGTGCTTTCAGCGACCGAGGGTCTGCAATATGTCTTCACCGATCCCGCCTACGGCTTCGCATCGGTCCCTTCGGCCGTGCCGGGACAGCCGGCAACGCCCGGGCCGCTGATCGTGCCGGTGGCGATCGCCATCCTCGCCGGTCTGTTCGCCATCCAGTCGCACGGGACCGAGCGGGTCGGCAAGCTGTTCGGCCCGATCATGATCGTCTATTTCCTGACCCTCGGGGCGCTCGGGCTGCTGCACATCGTCAAGATGCCGAGCGTCGTGTTGCAGATGCTCAATCCGGTCAACGCGATCAATTTCTTCATGGTCGACGGGTTCCGCGCCTTCATCGCCATGGGCACGGTGGTGCTGGCGATCACCGGGGCCGAGGCGCTCTATGCCGACATGGGCCATTTCGGGCGCAAGCCGATCGGCATCAGCTGGGTCAGCTTCGTGCTGCCCTGCCTGCTGCTCAACTACATGGGGCAGGGCGCGATGGTGATGAGCGTCCCGCCGCAGGAAGCGCAGGAGCTGATCCGCGATCCCTTCTTCCTGATGATCCCCGACATGGTGCGCATCCCCGTCGTGATCCTGGCGCTGCTGGCGACCATCATCGCCAGCCAGGCGGTGATCTCGGGCGCGTTCAGCCTTACCCAGATGGCGATCCAGCTGGGCTTCATCCCGCGCATGAGCATCAAGCACACCAGCGCCGCCACCGCCGGGCAGATCTATATTCCGGTGATCAACTGGGCGCTGATGATCGCGGTGATCCTGCTGGTGCTGTTCTTCCAGTCCTCCAGCAATCTCGCCGCTGCCTATGGCATCGCGGTGACCGGCGCGGTGACGATCGATTCGATCCTGTTGTCGGTGGTGCTGTTCACCTTGTGGCGCTGGCCCTTGTGGAAGGCTGTGCCGGTGATCGCGCTGTTCCTCACCGTCGATTTTGCCTACCTCGGGGCGAACCTCATCAAGGTGCCCGATGGCGGCTGGGTGCCGCTGCTGATCGGGTTCATGATCTTCACCCTGCTCACCACCTGGTCGCGCGGGCGGCAGCTGATGCGGGCGAGCATGACCGAAGGCTCGCTGCCGATCGAGATCTTCGCCAAGAGCGCGCATGGCAGCACCACGCGGGTGCCGGGCACCTCGATCTTCATGGCCTCGAGCAATTCGGGCGTGCCTTCCGCGCTGCTGCACAACATCAAGCACAACAAGGTGCTCCACGAACGCGTGCTGATCCTCACCGTGGCGGTGCAGGAGGTGCCCTTTGTCGATGAAAGCAACCGGTTCGAATGCAAGAACCTGGGCAACGGCTTCTACCGGGTGACGATCAATTGCGGTTTCCTTGAAGAAACCGACGTGCCCAAGATGCTGAGCACGCTGACGCTGTGCGACGGTGCCTTCGACATGATGCATACGAGCTTCTTCCTGTCGCGCCAGACGCTGTTGGCCTCGGAAAAGCCGGGCATGGCGATCTGGCGCGAGAAGCTGTTCGCGTGGATGCTGCGCAATGCGGCGAGCGCGATGGAGTTCTTCCGCCTGCCCACGAACCGCGTGGTCGAGCTCGGGAGCCAGGTCGAGATATGATCCGGCGCGGGGCGCTGCTGGCCGTGCTGCCGGCGGCGCTGGCGGCGAGTGCCTGTGCGGACAAGGCGCCCGGTCAGGCGGAGCCGGCCAGCGGAGGCGATGCAGTCATGACCAATCCCGTCGTCCACTTCGAGATTCCCGTCACCGACATGGACCGCGCGATCGGCTTCTACGAAGCGGTGCTCGGCTATCCGCTCACGCGCGAGAATGTCGACGGCTACGACATGGCTTTCTTCCCGCGAGAAGATGGTCGCCATGGCGCTTCCGGGGCGCTCGCCAAGGGCGATGTCTATCGCCCCTCGCATGATGGGCCGGTGATCTATTTCGACGTGCCCGATATCGAAGCGGTGCTGGCGCGGGCGCAGGCGCGGGGCGCCAAGGTGCTTTATGCCAAGAAGGATATCGGCGCGGCCGGCTTCGTCGCCGAATTCGAGGACAGCGAGGGCAACCGCATCGCGCTGAGCCAGCCGAAGGACTGAGCCGCGCTCACCCCGTCGGCGGTTCGTCCGTCAGCACTTCGTCCTTCTCCTCGAGGCTGAGCCCGTGCTTGAACAGCATCGGCAGCTGGCTGAAGGTGAACAGGAAGGTCAGCGGCAGGAACACCCAGATCTTGGCCCACAGCCACCCTTCGAAGTCCATCTGCGCGCGCAGCACTTCGTTGAGGATCGCAAGGCCGAGGAAGAACACCCCCCAGTTGCGCGACAGCTTGAGCCAGCCTTCGTCCGACAGCCCCTCGAAGGCGGCCTCCAGCAGCACCTTGAGCATCGCCTTGCCCAGCGCGAAGCCCGCCAGGAGCACCACGCCGAAGCTGGCGTAGATGATGGTCGGCTTCAGTTGCACGAAGGTGGGATCGCCGAAAAAGATCGTGAGGCTGCCGAAGCCGACGATCAGCGCGGTCGAGAACCACAGCATCGGCGAAACCTTGCCGAGCCGCCATTTCGAGATCAGCAGGGCGGCGACCGCGGCGACCATGAAGGCGCCGGTGCCATAGATGATCGCCCCGATCTCGCCCACGGGGCTGGGATCGGCGGGGGCATTCATGCGGTAGACACCGAGGAACACCAGCAGCGGGCCGTAATCGACCGCGACATTGAGCCAGCTCGAGGCGGCTTTCTTGGTTTCGCTCTCGCTCATCAGGCTATCCCGGCAATCACCCGTGCCACCAGATCAGGATCGAAGGGGCGCAGGTCTTCCATCTTCTCGCCCACGCCGATCGCGTGGATCGGCAGGCCATATTGCTCGGCTGCCGCGACCAGCACCCCGCCGCGCGCGGTGCCGTCGAGCTTGGTCATGATGAGGCCGGTGACGCCCGCGACTTCCTTGAACACGTCGATCTGGGCGAGCGCGTTCTGGCCGTTGGTGGCATCGAGCACCAGCACGACATCGTGCGGCGCTTCGGGATTGAGCCGGCCGAGGACGCGGCGGATTTTCGCCAGTTCCTCCATCAGCTCCTTCTTGTTCTGCAAGCGGCCTGCGGTGTCGACGATCAGCGCGTCGATCCCGGTATCGGTCGCCTGTTTGACCGCATCGAACACGATCGCCGCCGGATCGCCGCCTTCCGGCCCGCGCACGATATCGACGCCGATGCGCCCGGCCCACGTCGCCAGCTGACCGATCGCGGCAGCGCGGAAGGTATCGCCCGCAGCCAGCAGCACGCCGTAATCATCCTCCATGAAGAGGTGCGCGAGCTTGGCGATGGTGGTGGTCTTGCCGCTTCCGTTGACCCCGATCACGAGGATCACCTGCGGGCGCGGGAAGGCGGTGATTTCGAGCGGCTTGGCGACCGGGCGCAGGATTGCGGCGATTTCCTCGGCCACGGCCTCCTTCAATTCGCGCGCGGTGATTTCCAGCCCGAAGCGCTTCTCGGACAGCTTGGCCCGGATCCGCGCGGCCGCCGAGGGGCCGAGATCGGACATGATCAGCGCGTCCTCGACCTCGTCCAGAGTGGCATCGTCAAGCTTCGCCGTCGCGCCGCCCCCGCCCGGAAGGCCAACCCCCGAAAGGTTCGCGGTGAGGCGCTCGGAGGTCTTGGCAAAGCCGCCGAACAGGCGCTGTGTCCAGCTGGTTTCACTCATCGCAGGAGCCCCTCCCTGACTTCGCGCACGGTCACGTTGACGATGCTGCCGGCCGCCGTGCCTTCCGGCAGAGCGACGCGGGCATAATTGGGCGCATAGCCCGTGCCGTCTCTTTCGGCGAGGACCGGCAGGGTTTCGCCCACAAGCGATTGGAGCCATCCGGCCCGGACGGCGGCGGCGCGCTCGCGCAAGGCAGCGGCGCGGGCCTTGATCACCTCGCGCGCCACTTGCGGCATGCGCGCAGCAGGCGTGCCGGGGCGGGGCGAGAAGGGGAAGATGTGGGCATGGACGATGCCGAGTTCGTCGATGATCGCAAGGTTCTGCGCATGGTGGGCTTCATCCTCGGTCGGGAAGCCGGCGATGATGTCGGCCCCCACCGCGATCTCGGGCCGTAGCGCCTTGAGACCGGCCACGAGGTCCACCGCATCCTTGCGGGCATGGCGGCGCTTCATGCGCTTCAGGATCAGGTCCGCCCCGTGCTGCAAGGAGAGGTGGAGGTGCGGCATCACCCGCGGCTCATGCGCCAGCAGATCGAACAGCGTCGCGTCGATCTCCACCCCGTCGACCGAGGACAGGCGCAGGCGGGGCAGGGCAGGGAAGGCGGCAAGGATCGCTTGGGTCAGCACGCCAAGCCCGGGCGCGCCGGGCAGATCATGGCCCCAGCTGGTGAGATCGACCCCGGTGAGCACCACTTCGCTGACGCCTGCCGCAAGGTGCGCTTCGACTTCGTGCAGCACATGCGGGACCGGCAGCGAACGGCTGGTGCCCCGGCCTTGGGGGATGATGCAGAAGGTGCAGGCGTGATCGCAGCCGTTCTGCACCGCCACGAAAGCGCGGGTGCGTGCCGGGGCTAGGGGCGCCGCTTCGCCCGCGACATTCCACGCCTTGGGATCGAGCTTGGCAGCGTTGGCGATGAGCCCGTCGACCTCGTCCATCGCGCCGATGGCCGCGCGGTCGATCTCGGCCGCGCAGCCGGTCACCATCAGCCGCGCTTGCGGATGATCGCGCCGCGCGCGGCGGATCGCCTGGCGCGTCTGGCGCAGCGCCTCGCCGGTGACCGCGCAGGAATTGACGACGACAAGGTTTGCCTCGCCCGCCAGCATCGCGCGCATCCGCTCAGCTTCGGCAATGTTCATGCGGCAGCCGAGCGAGATGATCTGGGGTGCCTTCAAGCCCCCGCTCCGGCGTAATCGTCCCAGTCGAAGGTTCCGCGAAAGCTCGTCGTCGCCGGCCCGCTCATGATGATCGAGCCGCCCGGTTCCCAAGCGATCTCCAGATCGCCGCCGGGCAGGGTGACGCGCACCGGGCTCGCCACCAGGCCGCGCCGGATCGCCGCGACCGCGCTGGCGCAGGCGCCGGTGCCGCAGGCACGGGTGAGGCCCGCACCGCGCTCCCAGACGCGCAGTTTGAGGTGATCGGGCCCGGCAAGGCTGGCGACATTGACGTTCACGCGCTCGGGAAACAGCGGATCATGCTCGATGATCGGCCCCAGCCGGCCTAGGTCCACCGCATCGGCATCATCGACAAAGAAGATCACATGCGGATTGCCGACATTGACCGCCATCGGCGCTTCGAGGCTCTCCCAGCCGACCGGCATGCGCGCGGTGTCCATCGGATAGGCCAGCGGGATCGCGTCCCAGTCAAAGCGCGGCGCGCCCATGTCGACCCGCGCGCCGCCTGAAGTGGGTTCGAGCGCGATCGGCCCGCCGCCGGTGGCGATGGTGACGGGTTCGCCATGCAGCAGGGCGACCGCGCGCGCGGCATTGCCGCAGGCCTCGACCTCGCTGCCATCGGAATTGAAGATGCGCATGCGGAAGGCGTGGGTGTCGTCGGGCTCGAGCAGCACCAGCTGATCGAAGCCGATCCCTGTGCGCCGGTCACCCAGTGCGCGCGCGACAGCCGCCGTCATCGCCGGCAGCGGGCTTGTCCGGGCATCGAGCACGACAAAGTCGTTGCCCAGCCCGTGCATCTTGGTGAAGGCGATGGTCTGCGTCACGGCAGGTGCATCTATGCACGCATGCCGCTCGCGTCCAGTCCTGCGCTATGAAAGCGCGTGCGCGCTCTCAGGAGTTGGCGGCTTGGGGGAAGCTGGTTGCACCCGCCTGCACGGCCGGAGCGGTGCGCACTCCGGTGGCCTTGCCGAGCTTGCCCGCCCGCGCCAGTCGCTCGCGCACCTGATCGGCGGTTTCGGGCTTGCCATAGACATAGCCCTGCGCCTTGAGCTTGCCCATCGAGCGCAGCGCGCCGAGGATTTCCTCGTCCTCCACGCCCTCGGCCGTGAGCGGCAGATCGAGCCCGCGGCCCAGCGCGATGATCGCATCCACCAGCCGCGAACGGCCCGCCGGCTGGCGCAGTTCGCTGATGAAGCTGCGATCGATCTTGATCCGGTCAAACGGCAGGTTGCGCAGCTGTTCGAGGCTCGAATAGCCGGTGCCGAAATCGTCGAGGCTGATATGCACGCCCTGGTTGCGCAAGCTGGTGATCATCGAGCGCACCAGCGTGATGTTCTCGTGCAGGCAGCTTTCGGTGATCTCGATCTCCAGCCGCTGGGGCGGGAAATTGGCCGCGACGAGGCGCTTGAGCAGCCTCTGGGCAAACCACGGATCGCGCAGCTGCACCGGCGAGATGTTGATCGACAGCGTCAGGCTGTCGTCCCATTCGCGCGCATCGGCAAAGGCGCGGTCCATCAGCTGTTCGGACAGCTGGGTGATGAGGCCCATTTCCTCGGCGATGGGAATGAAGATTTCCGGGCTGACGACGCCCAGCTGCTCCGAATGCCAGCGCGCCAGCATCTCGAAGCCGACCAGTTCGCCGCTGTCGATATCGACCTGCTGTTCGTAATAGGGCACGAACTCGTTCTGCCCGAGCCCGCGGCGGATGCCGGTTTCCAGCTGGTTGCGGAAGCGCAGCTCGTTTTCCATGCTGGTCTCGAACCAGAAGTGGCGGTTCCGGCCCTGCTTCTTGGCGTGATAGAGCGCCATGTCCGCGCGGTGCATCAGGGTTTCGGCATCGACCACGGGGCCGGGCGAACCATCGGCTTCGTGATCGGTGGAAAGGCCGATCGAGACGCTCAGTTCGACCGTGATCTGGCGCACTTCCAGCGGCTCTGCGATGCTCGCGAACAGGCGGATCACGAGATCGTCGATGCGCTCCACGTGGCCCACGGGATAGGCCATGACAAAGCCGAATTCATCGCCCCCCAGCCGCGCCAGGCGGGCCTCTTGCGGGAGCAGTTGGCGGATCCGTTCGGCCAGCTTCACCAGCACCGCGTCGCCGCAGGAATGGCCGTACATGTCGTTGATCTGCTTGAAATTATCGAGATCGATCATGCAATAGACCACGGCCTCGCCGCGCATCGCAGCCCGGCTGCGCAGCTCCTCGGTGGCCTCGATCATGCTGCGGCGGTTGAGACAGTGGGTGAGCGGGTCGGTCGCCGCCAGCAGACGGGCCTGATCCTCGGCGCGGCGCCGCTCGGCAATCTCGAGGGTCAGCTCGTTGTAGCGCCGCCAGCCGAAGATGATCAGCGCAATATTGAGCAGCAGCGCGCTCACCAGCAGGCGGTTGGGGCCATCGCCCTTGCCAAACAGCGAGAACACAGCATCGGGCACCACCGCGCCGCCGGTGGCCACAAGCAGCAGGATCGCGCCTGCGGCAATGCCCAGCGCCACGACATCGCGTTCGGCGCTCTTCAGCGGGTTTGGTGCTTCCTGTTCCATCAAAACCGTCAGTCCTGCAAAAGCCGAAGGGTGGCCCGGGTCTCCCGGTGCCGGTCCGTTCTCCCCGCAGGATATCGCAGGGCTCGCTAAATATCGGGTTAATCGGTGGCGGATGGGTGTGCGGCAGGGCTTGGCGAGGGGCGGCAGAGCGCGCTAACGGCCTAACGGCGCAGGCGAGCATCCCGCTCGCGTGCCATCCCGAGGAGCCTGCCGCCCATGCCCAATTACTGGCTGATGAAGTCCGAGCCGTTCAAATATAGCTGGGATGATCTCGTGGCCGAGGGCGAGGGCACCTGGGACGGGGTGCGCAACTACCTTGCGCGCAACAACCTGATGGCGATGCAGGTGGGGGACGAGGCCTTCTTCTACCACTCGCGCGAGGGGCTGGAGATCGTCGGCATCTGCACCATCAGCGTCGCCGGGATCGGCGATCCGACCGACGAGACGGGCAAGTGGGCTGCGGTGAAGATCAAGCCCAAGGAAAAGTTCGCCCACCCTGTTTCGCTGGCGGCGATCAAGGCCGAGCCGCGGCTGGCCGAGATGCAGCTCGTCCGCCTGTCGCGCCTGTCGGTTTGCGGGGTGACCCCGGCGGAATGGCAGGTGATCTGCGAGATGGCCAAAGGCTGACGCAAAGGCCCGCCAAACCCCCGAATGTTTCACGTGAAACATCGCCCATCCGCCCCGCTTTTCGAGGCAAGGGGGGGTCTAAGGGGGGTCTAGAGGGGGTCTAGAATCGCGCCCCTTTTCGCATTTCCGCGCCTTTTCGCGCGCCGCTTCACCCCTTCGCCCGCGCCCGCAGGCCGGTGATCGTCGCGCCGCTGGCGGCAATGCGTTCGAGATCGGTGACGGCGTGGATCAGGCGCAGGCCCGTGCGGCCCCTGGCCTCTTCCAGCGCGGCGATGAATTGCTCGGTCGTCTCGGCCCTTGCGCTCCACGCGCCATAGGCCGCGCCCAGCATTGCGAAATCGGGATTGGCGAGCACTGTCGCCGACACGCGCCCGGGATATTCGCGCTCCTGATGCATGCGAATCGTGCCGTAGGCGCCATTATCGACCACCACCACGATCAGGCTCGCCCCGGCCTGCGCGGCGGTGGCGAGTTCCTGCCCGTTCATCAGGAAGTCCCCGTCCCCCGCCACAGCGACCACCGTCCGCTCCGGAAAGCGAAGCGCGGCAGCGACCGCGGCCGGCACGCCGTAACCCATCGCCCCGCAGGTCGGCGCGAGCTGGCCGGGATAGGCGCGATAATGCCAGTGACGGTGCCACCATCCGGCAAAATTGCCCGCGCCGTTGCAGATCATCGTATCGTCCGGCAGCATGTCGCGCATCGCTGCCACGCACAGCCCCAGATCCAGCGCCGCGCCCGAGGCCTGCGGCGTGCTCCAGGCGAGCCATTCGGCATGGGCCTGTGCCCCCGCATCGAAGGGGATCACCGCGCTGTCTTCCCACAGGGCGGCGCATTCGGCGAATTCATCGACCCCGCAGGCCAGCGCCAGATCGGTGCGATAGACCCGGCCCAGTTCCTCGGGATCGGGGTGGATGTGGACGAGGGTCTTCCCCGGATGTTCGAGCGTGGGCAGGGTGTAGCCCTCGGTCGTCGCCTCGCCCAGCCGCGCGCCCACGGCGATGACGAGATCGGCGTTGCGGATCCGCTCGACCAGCTTGGGGTTCGGGCCATAGCCGAGATTGCCGGCATAGACCGGGCAATCGGGCGGAACCGCATCCTGCCGGCGGAAGGCGGTGGCGACCGGCAGACCGATGCGGGTCGCAAAGGTCTGGAAGTGTTCGCGCGCCTTGGCGTTCCAGCCCGCCCCGCCGATGATCGCGACCGGGCTTGCGGCATCGGCGATGAGATCGAACAGCGCGGCCATGGCATCGGGGCAGACGGCCTGCGCGGTGCGGGTGACGAAGGGGCGGGGGGCAAGGCTCGCGGGAACCGCCTCCACCAGCATGTCCTCGGGCAGGGCCAGCACCACCGGGCCGGGCCGCCCGTTCATCGCCACCGCATAGGCGCGCGCGATATATTCGGGGATGCGCGCGGGATCGTCGATCTTCGCCGCCCACTTGCAGATCGGCGCGAAGAAGGCGGGAAAATCGACCTCCTGAAACCCCTCGCGCCCCTGCATGCCGCGCGCCACATCGCCCACGAACAGGATCATGGGCTGCGAATCCTGATGCGCCACATGGACGCCGATGCTGGCATTGGTCGCGCCGGGGCCTCGGGTGACGAAGGCGACGCCGGGGCGGCCCGATCCGGCCGCGTTCATCGCCCCGTCGGCGCAGGCCATGAAGGACACTCCGCCCTCCTGACGGCAGGTGACGACCTCGATGGCGGGGTAATCGGGCAGGGCATCAAGCACCGCGAGGAAGCTTTCGCCCGGCACGGTGAAGATCCGGTCGCAGCCCTGGGTGGCAAGGCAATCGACCAGCAAGGCAGCAGCGCTTCTGGTGGCGGCTGGGGGCTCGGATTGCGGCACGTCAACTCTCCCGTCGTCTGCGCCCGCCTCTACAGCCGCGCGCAGCGCCGCGCAAACCGGCAGGCGTCCGCAGGCGTGCACAGTCTGTCCCACGCTGCGACACCCGAGTCTTGGCGCTGTCCTACAGTTAAAAAAGTTTTAACGTGCAGCCATTGCCACGGGAGACGAGTCCGATGCGCCGCAGCCTTGTGCTCACTGATGAAAGTGCCCGCCACTGGTTCCGCCGGAGCCTGCCGCCGCACGTGAAGCGCGATCTCATCCCGATTCCGGCTGAGGATCTGTGGCGTCTGACCATGGCCGACATGCGCGGCTTTGCCAGCGTCTATCTGGCCACCACCGCAGCGGTCCTCGCCTTTATCCTTTGACGGCAGGCTGTTCTTCCAGCGCATGGAGCTTGGTCGCCAGCCGCGCTGACAGCACGCACAGGACGAGGCTGATCAGCACCTGCTCTTCCAGCGGGATCCCGAAAAAGCCGAGCGTTCCGGCCACGCCCGCACCCACCACCATGTAGATCGACGAGATGAAGTTGTTCGCCGCGACCGAGCGCGAGGCTTCGGACTTGTCGACCTTGGTGGTGAGGAAGGCATAGAGCGGCACCACGAACATGCCGCCGGCAACCGCGATCAGCAGCAGGTTGAAGGTCAGCAGCAGCGCCAGCGGCTGGCTGAGGAATTCGCCCACGGTGAACAGATCGCCCGTCGCGGGCTCGAGGTTCCACATCCGGCACAGGGCGTAAAAACTCACCAGCAGCACGCCCAGCACCAGCACCGAGCGCGCCGAATAGCGCGCCGAGATATCGCCCTTGAGCAGCGCGTTGATCGAGACCGATCCGATCGCGATTCCGGCCGAGAAGGCCACCAGCATCACCGCGGCGACCTGCTTGTCGGCCAGCAGCACATTCTTGGCGAGCGGGATGAACTGCACCGAGAGGATCGCGGCAATCGCCCAGAAATAGCTGATCGCCAGCACCGAATAGCGCAGCTCGGGGTTGCCCATCGAAAAGGCGATCAGATCGCGCGAGGCGCGGATCGGGTTCCAGTCGACCTTGGTCTCCTCGGTCTGCGCAGGGGCCGGCGGCACCCAGCGGCACACCAGATAGCCGACCAGCGCGATGGAGACGACCGCGGCGATGCTCCACATGATCGGCATCGCGCCGCCCAGCATCATGCCCACGAGGATCGCCACATAGGTGCCCGCTTCGACGAGGCCTGTGCCTGCCAGCACCTCGTCGGGTTCAAGGTGCTGGGGCAGGATCGCGTATTTGATCGGCCCGAAGAAGGTCGAATGGACGCCCATCGCGAAGAGCGCGACGAACATCAGCGGGATCGCCAGGCTTTCGACCGACATGCCGCGCGCGGCCAGCAGCAGGCCGGCGGCGCCGATGCTCATGATGATGATCTCGGCAAACTTGATCCAGCGGATGATCTTGGTCTTGTCGCGCATGTCGGCGAGCTGGCCCGAGGTCGCGGAGAACAGCACGAAGGGCAGAACGAAGACCGCCGTGGCGACGCCGCTGATCAGCGTCTCCATCTCGGGCGAATCGTAGACCGAATAGACCACGAACAGCACCATCGCGTTCTTGTAGAGATTGTCGTTGAGCGCGTTGAGGAGCTGCGTCAGGAACAGCGGCAGAAAGCGCCGCTGTCCCATGAGTTTGGTCGATGTGGTCATGCAGGTGATGCGCCGCTGGCTTGCTGGGGGATATCCGGGACATAGCGTGCAGCCCCGCTTTCACAAGTCCCGCGTCGTGGACGGGTGGGGTGCGCGGGCTTTCACGCCTGCGCGCGGCGCGCTACAGCAGGAGCCAGCGATGCTGAACCTGCCCAACATCCTCACCATGTCGCGCATCTTCGCGGTGCCGCTCCTGGCCTTCTTCCTGTGGTGGCCGGAATGGCGGCTGGGCTATCTGATCGGCTTCGTGCTCTATTGCATCATCGCGATCACCGACTTCTTCGACGGCTATCTGGCGCGTTCGCACGGGACGGTGTCGAAGCTCGGCATCTTCCTTGATCCGATTGCCGACAAGATCATGGTCGCCGCCGTCATTCTGGTGCTGACCGCGCAGGGCTATCTGCGCGGGCCCTATGCGGGCGATGTCCATGTGATTGCGGGTCTGGTGATCCTGATCCGCGAGATCGCGGTCTCGGGCCTGCGCGAGTTTCTCGGCGGGATCCAGGTTTCGGTGCCGGTGTCCAAGCTCGCCAAGTGGAAGACGACCTTCCAGCTGGTGGCGCTGGGCGCGCTGATTCTGGGCGGGGCGGTGCATGGCCAGCCGTGTCAGGCGGTGGGCGAGGGCTGCGGCACGATTGCCCAGAGCTGGGTCCATCTGGTCGGCCTCGTCAGCCTGTGGGCGGCTGCGGTGCTGACCTGCGTGACCGGCTGGGACTATCTGCGGGTCGGCCTCAAGCATATGGATTAAGGCTGGATTTCGGCCCCAGAGATACGCTATATCCTCAGGTATGGGATCGGATACGGCGCCCCCGCCGGGGCTCTACGTACGGCAATTGATGGAGCACGCAGGCCAGCTGCGCGCGGAGGCGCGCGTGGCCTTCGAGGCGGGCGATTACGAGCGTGCGGCGATGCTGCTCGACCGGGCGGAGATGCTGGCCGATGATGTCGGCGAGTTGGTCGATGCGATCGAGGAGCGCCAGACCACCGCTGTGATGCGGCTTTTGGCCGAGCACCACGCCGCCGCCAGCGCCCGCGCCTCGCACCTGTGGCAGCGCACCTTCCCCACCCGCGCGCGCAAACTCGGCGCGGCGCTGGGCGCAAGCATCGCCATGACCCTCGCGCTGGCGGAGTGCTGAGCGGACAATCCGCGCCTTTCGCGACTCGCCCCGGGCCTGCGCAGGGCGGCAATCGCCCCGGGCCGCCTGCCCTGTCGCCATCCGGTTGCCCGAAGGATCCATGCCGCAAGGTTGAAGAATCAGGACAATATCGCGCTCGTCATTTTAAATAGAACGAGCGCGATCCTGCCCTAATTCTGACATCATTATGACCATATAATCCCCCCGCAGAAAGCTCCGCAGGCTTACTGTTAGGATCGACCTTAATCTCCTCGCCAATACGGGTCGCACGAATACTGCGGAGGTCTTTTAGGCCGATCATCCAGACGTTTATCGAAAGGATGATGGCATGCTTACCAGAACTGAATTCGCCGCACTTGCCATGAGCGCCGCAGGCGCTTGCATGATCTGTCTGACGCCGGTGACGGCTTCGGCCAGGAACCAGCCCGGCGACATTGTCGTCAGCCCGGCCGGCACCATGGAGCAATGGCAGCAGCAAACGACCACCAGGCTCGATCGGGCTCTGGCACGGGCCTATTCGTCGAACGGCAATACCGGAAACGTGATCGTCCAGATCGCCTTCACCCGCGGCCCCGACGGCAGGCCCGCCAATCCGCGTTTCGTCAATTCCGAAGGCAGCTGGCTGGAACGTTCGATGGCGAGGCAAGCGGTGATGAGCCTCAGCAACCTCGATTCCGTGCCCGTCACCCAGCCGGGCGAGCCGACGTTTCTGGCAAACCTCATCTTCGCCGAGGATGCGCACATCCTTGCCCAGCTGCGCGACCGGCTGGCGGTTATGGAACACGCGCGGATTGCGGCGAATGACGAGCGCCGCAGCTACATCGCGCTGGGTTCCTGAACCCGCCCGGCCATGCCTTTTCCGCCGCCCCCTAGCGGCGGGAAGCTCCAGTGCCGCATCCTTCGCGCTGCGGAGGCGTAAGCGATGCGGCGCTGGAGACTTGGGCTCTAGTCGAACTCGGGCGCGGGTCCGTCTGCTTGCGGCAGACGTTCGGCGGCGACATGCTGGGCGCGGTTCTCGCCGGGATAGCGCACCTTGAGCACCAGCAGCAGCGCCAAGGCCCAGATCGCGGCCAGACTGAAGTAGAACAAGGGCGCATTGCCCGCACCCGCCGTGCTCGCCGCCAGCGCCGCGCCGGTCGGACGGCCGAAATTGCTGATGGCCATGTAAATCGTGAACTGCGTTGCTGCCACCGCCGGATCGCACATGCGCATCGACAGCGTCAGCATGCCGATGAAGAAGATCAGCCGTTCGATCTCCATCACGATCTGGAAGCCCATGATCACGCGCGGATCGCTCCACGCGTCTTGCGAAAGCCCCATGGCCGTGGTCGCGGCAATCCCCAGACCGAGCGCGATCGCGACGGCGCGCTGGGCGCCGATCTTCTCGACCAGCCAGCCGCCGATCACGACGCCCGTGATCCCGTTCGTCAGCGTGAGGCTCGACATGAAGCTGGTATATTGCGTCGGTGTCCAGCCGAGCTGCTCCCTGTAGAGCACCGGATGGAACGCCTCGAACCCGCCGTCGGGCATGGCGCGCACGAACAGCACCGGGATCAGCAGCAGGCTGAGCGGGTTCAGCACCGCGTGCATCGCCCGGCGCAGCAAGGGGCGCCACGCCTCGATCTGGAGGCCGATATTGGCCGGATGGCTGACCCCATCGCTCCACGGCAGGCGGCGCTCGCCGCGCCGCTCGCGGATCAGCACGGCATAGAGCATCGCCAACGCCGGGAAGGCTGACACGGCCCACAGGCAGGCAGCGATCCCGAAGTGGGCGAGCATCCAGCCTGCCGCTGCCATGGTGAGCGAGACTCCGATGAACTGCGCCCCGGCCATGATCCCGCCGGCACGGGCGCGCTCTTCCTCGGGCATGATGTCGATCGCCAGACTGTCGATGCCCGCGTCCTGAAAGGTGACCGCAGCATTGGCGCAAAAGCCGAGTGCGGCGAGCAGCGCGACCTCGGTCGGAAGCGGGGCGATGATGGCGCCGGCCATCAGCGTCAGGACCAGCACGCTCTGGGCACCGATGATCCACACCCGCCGCCTGCCCATCGGCAGGAAGGTGTAGCGATCGACCAGGAAGCCGTTCACGAGTTTGAGCGTCCAGGGCAAGGAGGCCGAGCCCACCACTGAAGCGATCGCGATGGTGCTGACCCCGTTCGATGCCATCCATGCCGGCAAGGCGAAGTAGAACAGCCCGATCGGGAAGCCCTGCGTGAAATAGAACAGCACCAGCGTGAGCATGCGCAGCGCGAGACTGTCGGTAAGAATGAATGCGTCCGTGCGCGCGTGTGCCGCAGTGGCCATGCGTGTCGCCCCCCAGATTTCCCCGCAAGCAATGTCTCATGGGCGGGGTGGGGCGGCAAGCGCTGATTTATCCGGACATTAGAGCGTTTTCCGTTCATTCCGGCTCATATCCGCATGATCTGAAGTAATTGGCGCACTCGTCTGGCTGGAAGATGTCGACGAGCCGGCCGATCAGGTCCCATA
>Ga0315900_10003332_pt1 | contig 23588 bp, 21 predicted proteins | sample LakEriMetagenome_FD_203521 | JGI IMG/M metagenome (GOLD analysis project Ga0315900, IMG submission 203521) | Freshwater fungal communities from buoy surface, Lake Erie, Ohio, United States - Buoy 12 MA114 | ecosystem: Environmental > Aquatic > Freshwater > Lake > Lake biofilm | place: USA: Lake... | reverse complement strand
TTTGCAACGCGCGCCGCATTTTGCGGCGCGCGATCTTGGGCGCCAGCATGCCGCCGCTCTCGGCTCGCGTCGCCAGAAGGACGTTTTCCTGCTAGCTGTTGCGCGAAATCAGTTGAAACCGGTCAGCATCCGTCACCAAACCGATTCGGACCTACCGAACGCCGCACATGCGCCAATTTTCGGGATTGGCACGCCGCTTGCACCAAGAGTGAAGCGTGGTCGTCGGTGAAACGGTGCCGAACCGCTTCGCCGGGGTGTCCGTAGTGAGGGTCCTGCGAAGAACCCCGCCGGACGCCCCCGCCCGGCAACCACCGCCCATCCGTTCGTTCGAGAGGTGCAGAAATGGCACGTCATGGAATCCGCCGGGAAGTTTCGATCCATGGCACGGATTGCCATTCCCCTCGCGCCGCCTTCTCGCTCGTCGAGATGCTGGTCGTGATGACGATCATCGCCGGCCTGGCGGCCATGCTTCTGCCGGCCGTGCAGCAGGCCCGCGAGACCGCCCGACAGGCCTGGTGCCGGCACAACCTCGCCCGCCTGGCCGAATCGATGATCCGCCACGAGTCGATCCTCGGCTACTATCCATCCGCCGGCTGGAGCCCCGAGTGGCTCGGCGTGGCCAATCGCCCCGGCGACGCTTCGCAGCCCGGCGGCTGGGCCTTCAACACGCTCTCGTACATCGACGCCCGCCGCGTTCGTGACATCGCCGCCTACGCGGCCTCGACCACCACGAGCAACGGCCAGGGAAGCGGCAAGGGGAACACCGGTACCACCGGCGGCGGCAACGACAAGCAGCTCGACGCCGCGATTCATGCCGCCTACACGCAGCTCGCCAACAACTCTCTCGGCGTCTTCAACTGCCCGTCGCGGCGCACCTCGAAGCCCGTCCGTGTGGACGCGGCGATGAGTTTCCGCACGCCGGCCTCGACCCTGCTCTCGCTCAGCACCGCCACCCGAACCGACTACGCCGTCAACGGCGGTGCGGCCGGCGTCTGCCCGCCGCTCCCCTGGTTCGCAGGCCGGGCCGTGAGCCCGGCGGTGATCGCCCAGGCGAACACCCGCATCAAGAAGATCGAGATCTGCCACTGCCCGCCGGGGAACCCCGAGAACGGCAAGACGCACAACCTGCCGTATCAGTCGATCTTCGACGAGGGTCACAGCAATCATCCCGACGATCTCCTCGGCGGGTGCGATACCTGCTACCGGCCGATCGACGAGACGATCTTCACGCCGGCCTCGCTCGTCGAGGGTGACGCCTGGACGCCGAGCCCGTTGGAGATCCGCTTCGCGCTGTCCGACATGGGCGTGCCCGACCTCCAGGACGGCCTCTTTCAGCGGATGGCCGTGCTCCGCTCGAGCCACACCGTCGACGGCATGACGATGACCTACATGGTGGGCGAGAAGTACGTTTCGGCGGGCAACTACCAGACGGGCCGCGACTCCGGCGACAAGGCGGTGCTCTTCTCGGGCTACTCCAGCAGCAATATCCGCTGGGCCTTCGAGCGGCCGCGTCCCGATGCGGCCGACGAGCACCCCAACGCCTTCGGCAGCGCGCACGAAGACGGCTTCAACATGGCCTACGCCGACGGCAGCGTGCGGACGATCGGCTACGACGTCGACCCGGCCCTCCACAAGTCCATGGCCAGCCGCAACGACGGCAGCATGCAGTAGGCCCTCGGGCCACGGCTGGCGGCCCGGCCGTGTGGTGGCCGCCGCGACCGCCGTGACGGGGTAGAATCGGGGGAGGTCACGCTGTGGCCGGGGGCTCCCGGCCTGCCCGGAGTCACCGATGCCGCCCCGCTTTCACCATCCGGCCGCCAGAGGTGTCCGCCGCGAACGGGGCGTGACGCTCGTCGAACTGCTGGTCGTGATCGCCGTCATCGGCACGCTCGTGGGCATGCTGATGCCGGCGCTGCAGTTCGCCCGCGAGTCGGCCCGCCGCACGTCCTGCCAGAACAACCTCGCCCAGCTTTCCAAGGCTCTCGTCGCCCACGACTCCGAGCATTCGGCCCTGCCCGGCTGGCGCAACACGATCGACGCGTTCACCACCACGAAGGCCGCGGCCGCGTCTACCAGGCCGGATGCCTGCGTGTCCTGGGCCGTTCCGTTGCTGCCGTTCATCGGCGAACTGAGCCTGCAGGACTGGTATCTCACCTACACCGCGGCCGCCGTGGCCGCCGGCATCGACGACGTGACCAAGAAACGCGTCGATGTCTACGTCTGCCCCACGGCCGCGAGCGAACTGGAGAGCACGTCGCCGCTGTGCTACGCCGTCAACGGCGGCAGCGGTGGCGAGACGCTCCGGACCGGCGGCGAGCAGCAGCTCGGTGACGGCGTGTTCCTCGACGCCGCCGGCAATGCGACGGGCTCGGCCTGGTTCAACACCGGCTCCGGCGAGAGTCCGGCGGTCAGCCGGCAGACCTATTTCGCCGCCGGCTCGGGGCTTTCCCAGGTTCGCGACGGCACCAGCAATACGCTGCTCCTCACCGAGCGATCCGGCAACGCCGCCACCGCCGCCGTTTCCTGGACGGCGAACCCACGCGCTGCCCGGCTGAACCGCAACGCCGTCGAGTCGGCCCATATGGTGCTCCTGCCGCTGGCGATCGGCTCGGGCGCGCGGGTCGGCAGGCAGACGATCAATCCCACGGCCCAGACCCGGCCCGCTCCCAGCCCCGTGCCCTCCGGCGGGGATCTCAACGACCATGTGCTCCGGTATCCGTCATCGCGGCACGGCGGCGGTGTGAACTCCGCGTTCTGTGACGGCCACGTGGTTTTCCTGCCCGATACCCTCGACACGTGGGTCTACGGCCAACTGCTCACCCAGAACTCCGAGGCGGTCGAGGTCAACGGCCGGGCCTGGGGCTGGCAGCGGTACGATCGTGACGGCAACGGCACGCTCGAGCCCTACCTGCTCGACGCGGCCGACCTGCGGAAGAAGTAGCCGAGGCCCGGTTTGTCGCGGGTTTTCGGCTGAAGGTATGCTTCGTGGTCCGGCGCGGGGCGGATGTCCCCCGCGGCCGGTGCCCGTCTCCGCCTTCGGCAGGCGGCCGGGCGCTTCGCCTCAGGCTGCCCGGATGTCGCCATTTTTCCAGGTTTTTTCCGCACCCTCGCCAGGGCTCTGCGTGGTGCTGGGTGAGATCGACCACCCGGCGCTGTCCGGATTTCCCGGGCTGGGACTCCTGGCGGCCGTGGCGTTGGCGATCGTCGCCACCGGCTGCGTGGCCGCCACGATCTGGATCGACCGCCAGGGCGACCGCTATCCCATTCCCGGCATGGACGGCTGGCGGCTGGCCATCGCCGCGGTCACCGGTGTGTTCGTCGCGGCGGTCATGCGGTTCGGCGTTCTCGCCCTGCCGCTGGGGGTGATCGGTCCCGGGGCGGTGCTCTGGATGTTCACCCGGCAGCGGGACACGCACGCCCCGCCGACGCGGCGAATCCTGACCCGCGACTTTCGCCGCAACCTGAAACTGGCGCTCGAGGAGTGGCGGGAGGAGAAGAAGAACCGCGCCGCGGCGAAGAGCATGACCCTCGGCGAACGCGTGCGGATGCTGCGGGGCGGACCGCGCAAGCCGGCCGCCGGCGACGCCAAGCCCAAGCCCGGCCACTCGTTCACGATCCTCAAGAAGGACGGCCGGCAGGCCTTCGCCAAGCCCGCGGACGGTGACGAGGAGGAGGGGCTTTCCGAGAACGTGCAAGCCGTGCGCCGGATGCTGATGGCGGCGATGCGGCGCGGGGCGACCGACATCCATTTCGAGCCCCACGAAAACGATTATCACGTCCGCTTCCGGATCGACGGCGTCCTGCAGCAGGTCGAGACGATGCCGCTGGTAGCGGGGCGGGGGGCGATTTCGGCGCTCAAGGTCGCGGCCGACATGGACATCGCCGAGCGGCGCCGGCCGCAGGACGGCACCTTTTCGGCGGTGCTCGACACCGTGCACTACGACATCCGCGCCGCCTCCACGCCCACCAGCTACGGCGAGAAGATGGTGATGCGGGTGTTGCAGTCCTCGGGCGGCATGCTCACCGGCGGCCTCGGCTCGGTCGGCCTGCGGACGCAGATTCTCGAGCAACTGCGCGAGGTGATCCACAAGCCCTACGGCATGTTCCTCGTCACCGGGCCGACCGGCTCGGGCAAGACGACCACGGTCTATGCGTCCCTCAGCGAGATCGACGCCCAGCAGCACAACATCACCACCATCGAGGATCCGGTGGAGTACCGGCTCGACGGGATCACGCAGATCGCCGTCAATACGGCCGCCGGCGTGACCTTCGCGAGCATCCTCCGAAGCGTCCTCCGACAGGACCCCGACGTCCTCCTCGTCGGCGAGATCCGCGACAAGGAAACGGCGGAGATCGCCTGCCAGGCGGCCCTCACGGGGCACTTCGTGTTCTCCACCCTGCACGCCAACGACACCGTGGCGACGATCACCCGGATGCTCGACCTCGGCCTCGACGCGATGCTCATCCAGACGGCGCTCACGGCGGTGCTCGCCCAGCGGCTCGCCCGCAAGCTGTGCATGCACTGCCGAGAGCCCTACCCGCCGCCGGCCGACCTGCTGGCCCGGCTCGGCATCAAGCCGGGCGCGGTGGAAAAGATCTACCGCGAGCGCGACAAGGGCTGCGAACAGTGCGGGGGCACCGGCTACAAGGGGCGGATCGGCCTCCACGAACTGCTCGTCATGAACGACGACATCCGCCGGCTGATCACCCCCCAGCCTTCCGTCGAGGATCTGCGGGCGGCGGCCCGGCACGCCGGCACAAGGTCGCTGCAGACCGACGGCCTGCTCAAGGTCATGCGCGGCGTCACGAGCGTGAAGGAGGTCGTCCGCGTCACCACGTGACCGGCGCGAAGCCAAGCATGTTCACCCTGTTCGCCAATCTCATCGTACTCGGGTCGGTCGGCTTCATCGCCTGGCTCGGGTTCCAGCAGGGACTGTGCAAGGCCGCCATCGGCGCCGCGGCGGCCCTCGTGGCCGTGGTCTTCGCCGTGCTGCTCTTCGAGCCGCTCGGCGGCCTGCTGGCCACGCTGCTCCAGGCGCTGCTGGGGCCGGCGGTCTCGTCCGAGTTTCCCTTCCAGTCGTGGTCGTTCTTCCTAGCGTTCGCCCTGATCTTCGGCGGTCTTGTGGGGCTCGCCTGGTGGCGGCTTGCGCCCCTGGTCGAGGAGGAAGCGATGCCCGTCATGCCGCTGGCCGACAAGGCCGGTGGCGCCGCCTGCGGCGGGCTGGCGGGCATCCTCGTCGTCGGCGCCGTGCTCGTGATGTGGTCGATGGTGCCGCTCTTGGGCGGCCTCAAGGTGCCGGCCGAGCGGCTGTTTCTCGATCCCGGGCGAATCGCGCTGTGGGCAGGCGGAAGGTTCGCCGGCGAGTTTCACGTCGACCAGGGGGGCAACGCCAGGAGCCTCGTCCTCCTCGGCGAACCGCCGTCGCGGGAAAGCGTGCGAACGTCCCGTCTCTCCAGTGAGCCGTGGCATGACTTCGACGAGGACTCGGTGTGCACGGAAGCTGATCTCTACGCCGACGTCGATGGCAACGCGAGCTTCACCAAGGACCTCTACTACGAGGACCTCGACGGCAACAACAGCCGCCGGATCGGGCTCGTGGAGAAATATGTGATCTCACGGTGGGACTCCAACCTGATCGCCAACGACCGCGACCGTCCCCCGCCTCCGGCCCCGAAACCGGCCGCTCCCAAACCCGCTCCTGCCAAGCCTGCCGACCCCAAGCCTGCCGACCCCCCGGCTCCGGCGAGCCCGCCCGAGGAAAAACCGTCCCCTTGAGGGGGTTCGCCGGGCCACCTCGGTGGCCCTATCAAAAAATTTCCCGGACGTATGATCTTTTTCGGGGTGGATTTCGTACAGCAATTCGTCACTCGTCTCCGGACGGTTTTTTGACGGGGCAAGCGTCGAAGCGATCGGAGTCGGCATTCTCGACCGGCGGTGTGGTGGCGAACGTTTCGCCAGCGTGACCGCCGGACGCAACGTCCCTTTCAGGAGTCTTCCCATGTCCCGTCTTTCCCAGAGCCAGCGACGCGGCTTCACGCTCGTCGAATTGCTCGTCGTCATCGCCATCATCGGCGTGCTCGTCGCCCTTCTGCTCCCGGCCCTGTCGAGTGCCCGTTCGTCCGCGAACGCCTCGGCCAGCGCCAACAACCTCTCGGCCTTCGGTCGGGGTTTCGAGCTCTACGCCAACAGCAACGACGGCGTGTACAGCTCGGGCGCCTATGACCACACCCGTGACGGCGACGTCCGGAAGTACGGCTGGGTCAACGACCTCATCGCCTCGAAGGTGTCGCTGCCTGGCAAGGCCATCGACCCCACGAGCCGCAACAAGGTCAGCGAGACCACCGCCGACTACATGGGCGCCACGACCAAGTCGGGCACCTCGTACTTCGACGTCGGCGCAGCCCGCTGGCCGGGTGTGACCGCGTCCACGGCTCTCGACAACACCAACTCCGGCGAGACCTACTTCGGTGGCGACGCCAAGTCCAAGGAACTGTGGGACGCCGGCTACAACACCAACTACGCGACCACCTGGCACTTCAGCCGTGGTGACGCGTCGGCGGCCAACGGCTACAACTCCGGTGCGATGGGCCCGAGCGACGGCGACGGCCCGCTGTCCACGAACCATATCAACGGCGGCCAGACCACGGCGGCCCGGATCGCGATGATGGGCCCGGCCCGCGGCGGCAAGGTCCGCGTCACCGCCTCGACCGCCGGCGCCACGTCGGCCTCCGCCGAGACGATGAATGCCTTCGCCGGCTCGAAGATCGTCAAGGCCAACGACGTGCTGGCCGAGAGCTTCACCGACGGCATGACCGTGGACGTGACCTCGATCGCCACGATCGACGCCGCTCCGGAGAACTTCATTCACGAGTTCACGGACATCGAGCCGCTCCACCAGCCGAAGACCTCGGACGGCTCGGGCGGCCATGCCCCGATCCTGTTCGCCGACCTCCACGTGGCGAAGGTCACCGACAGCGTGTCGAAGAACAACACGACGGTCGGCGACGGCTACATCGGCAACGGCGTCGATGCCTCCGGTGCCCGGACGATTGACGAGCCGATGTACCAGGAGGTCTCCGACCAGATCTGGGCCAAGCGGCTCCGCAAGAACCAGGTCGCGCCGTAGTTCGACGGCGGGACGATCGCCTCACGATCAGCCGTGGCCGCCTTCGGGCGGCCACGGTTTTTTCGTGCCGTCAGCCGACGTCGCGTCGTTGGAAGAGCAGCACGGCCAGGCTCACCAGCGCCCCGATCATGGCCGCGGCGTAGAGGCTCGCAGTGAGCAGGTAGCCAATGGAGATCGTCGCCCCCTGCGTCAGGGCGTCGGCCATCCAGAAGGCCTGGAGGTTCGGCACCGCCACGTAGAGCGGCCGGAGCACCAGGGCGAGCGGGCCGTCAGCCGGCCCCGCCATCCGGGCGCCGAGAAAATACTCGCTCACCAGGCCCACCAGAAAGGCGGCAACGCAGACCATGAGCGTCATCACCTGGCCGAGTCGCGTGGAGGCGGCGATGGCCACGGCCGCCAGCACGAGGATCGCCTCCAGCACGAGCGCCAGGGCGATCATCAACTGGGAGTTCCAGTCGGTCAGCGGATGCTGCAGACGCCACTGGCGATCGATGCACCAGACGATCCCGAGGGCCGCCGTCAGGCCGACCGCCAGGCTACCGGCGAGCACGCTGGGAAACGGCCGTCGGTAGAGGTAGTTGAGCAGGGCCGCGGCGCCGATGGCCAGGCCGCCGAAGAGCAGCGCGAAGGTCAGCACCGGGAGATCGAAGGCGTCGGCGACATCGGCCCCCGGTCGCACACGGTGCCGCACGCTGAGCAGGAACGCGGCGGCGAGCGTCCAGAAGGCGATCGTCAGGGCGGCCGCCACACCGAGGTACTTGCCGACCACGATCGCCGGCCGGCCGACGGGCTTGCTCACGACCGTGAGCACGGTCTTGTTCTCGATCTCCCGCGACAGCACGCTCGTGGCGGTGAACGCCGCCAGCAAGAGCCCCGCCAGGAAGAGCGTGCTCAGGCCGAGATCGACGAGCAGCTTGTCGTCGTCCTCGAAGGTGTAGGCCGCGAGATTCGCGTTGAGCACGAGCGCCAGCACGCCGGCGAGCACCAGCACCGCGTACACCGGTTGCCGGATCGATTCCAGAAAGCAGTTGCGGGCGATGGCGAGAACGTTCATGCAACGCGGCCGGGAGCCCACGGCCCCCCGCTTCCAGGTACAATCGACTCCCGGGAAATATAGATCATGAACGCCGGGAACCTCCGCACGACCGTGCCTGCCGCCTCCCGCCGGGGCCGGCGGCTCGGCTCCGTCGTCCGGATGGGCGGCGGCCTGCTGGCGGCCGCGGCCGTCGTCTGGCTGCTCGTCGCCCTCGGCTGGAACGCGGCCGCCACCGGTGTCGTCGGCATCGTGGGCATGGCGGTCGGCGGCGTCGTGGGGCTGGCGGTCGTCCGCGGGCTACTCTCCGCGGGCACTGGGGTGGTGGGCGTGGCCCGGGCGGTCGTGGAAGAAGCCCTGCGGATGCGGGCGGCGCTGGCGCTGGTCGCGGTGCTCGTGGCCGCGGTGCCGACACTGCCGCTGGTGCTCGACCACTCCGAGCGGCTTCAGTATCGCGTCCAGTTTCTCCTCCAGTGGGCCCTCGGCGGGGCGGGCGTGATCCTCGGGCTGCTGACGATCTTCCTGGCCTGCGGCAGCGTGTGCGGAGACATCGACACCAACCGGATCCACATGACCTTCTCCAAGCCGCTGCGGCGTTGGGAGTATCTGCTGGGCAAGTGGCTGGGCATCGTGGTCTTCGACCTGCTCTTGGTGGCGCTGGCGGGGGCGGGCACCTACACTTGCGTGCAGATGCTCGCCGCCACCCGGGCCACCGATGCCGCCGACCGGGCGGCGGTCGATCGGCAGGTGCTCGCGGCCCGAGCGGCCGTCGCCCCCGGGCACGAATCGCCCGCGGAGTTCGATGCCGCCGTCGCTGCCACGATCGCCCAGCGGGAAAAGGACGACCCGGCCGCCTTCGCTCGCGACGCGGCCGCGATCCGCAACCGCATCCGCTGGGAGCACGAGTGGCAGTGGCACACCGTCACCCCCGACATGGTCTCCACCTTCGTGTTCACGGGTCTCGCGACGCCCGGCGCGCCGGCGACCGACGTCCAGCTCCAGCTCCGCCCCCGGGTGACCAACGTCGACGTCGATCTGGCCGACGTCCGCTTCGCCCTGTGGGTGAACGAGCGGCCCTGGCCGGTGCAGGACGGCCGGCACGTGGAACAGACGCTCGCCAGCGGCGCCACGCATGTGCTCGACATCCCGGCCGAGCTGATCGACGCGGCGGGCGTCCTCAAGCTCACGATCGCCAACCGCAATCTCGTGCCGGCGGGTGAGACGCGGGCCACGGCGATCACGTTTCCACCTGGCGACGGCCTGCGGCTGTACCGCCGGGTCGGCGGATTCGCGGACAACTTTCTCCGCTGCCTGGCGATGATCTGGGCGAAGCTCGCCCTGGTGGCGGCGGTGGGCGTGGCGGCCGGCACCGGGCTCGGGTTCCCCACCGCCGCCCTGCTCTCCCTGCTCGTCGCCGTCACCGCCTTGGGCAGCGGTTTCCTGCGAGACGCGCTGGGTGTCTACAACGTCGTCGCCGACTCGGCCGTCGCGGCGGCGGGCAAGCGGCTGTCCGAAGCCGCCGACCTGGGCGGGCAGTTCCGGCTCTACGAGGCGTTTCGCATGCTGCTGGGATTCGTCGCCGACGCCGTGCTCTGGGTCGTGCCCTCGTTCGCCGAGTTTCCCGCCGTGTCGGATCTCGCCACCGGACTCACGATCCCGGTCGGCCGGCTACTCGCCTGCCTGCTCAAGATCGGCATCGTGTTCCCTGCGTTGCTCGGCCTCGTGGCCTGGGCGGTCCTTGAACGCCGCGACCTCGTCCGCTCCACGACCTGAACCGCCCGAAGCGTATGACCGACCGCAGCATCCAAGCGATCGCCGCCGCCGTGCTCGTGGCCTGCCTCGGCGGCGCCTGGGCCACGACGTCGTCGCTCGCGCGGCAGCGACGCGACGACCGGCTCGTGACGTCGCTCGAGGGCACGCAGGGCATGCCGCCCCACGTCGCGATCGCCACGGCGGCGCTGGGGACCTTCCGCGGCCTGGCGGTCGACGCCCTGTGGGCGCGGGCCGACGCGTTGCAGGACAAGGGCGACTTCTTCGAGGCCCAGACCCTGAGCCAGTGGATCACCTCCCTCCAGCCGCGGTTCCCCAAGGTCTGGGGCTTCCAGGCATGGAACCTGGCCTACAACATCTCCGTCTGCACCAACGTGCCGGACGAACGCTGGAGCTGGGTGAGCCGCGGCGTCGAGCTGCTCCGGGCCCGCGGGATTCCGCTCAACCCGGGCGACCCGAACCTCCCCCTGGAGTTGGGCTGGCTGTTCTTCCACAAGATCGGCGGCAAGGTCGATCGGGAGCACGTGTACTACAAGGCCCGTCTGGCCCGTGAGTTCCGCGAGTTTCTCGGCGACCTCGCCGGAGGCCGCACGACGGCCGACGCGCTGGCCCGCTTCCGCACGATCGTCGACGCCCCGGACGACCTCGGCCCCCGGGCGGCGGCCGACGCCGACGTCCGCGATGCGCTCGCCCTACTGGCGGAGCACGGCGCCACGCTCGACGAAGCGTTCCTGCGGATGATCGGCCGCGTGTCGCTCTACACCAACTCGCTCGACGCCCGGCTCACGAAGGGCAAGGTGCTGCCCGCCGGCACCAACCGCGGTCTGGTGGCCGCCTTGCTCGCCGACCAGCGGCTCTCGCGGGCGGTGTTCGACGTGATCGTGCCCCATCTGCAGAAGCGGACGCTCATCGACCGCTACCGGATGGATCCGGCCTTCATGATCGAACAGATGGAGGTCTACGGGCCGCTCGACTGGTCCCACCCGCACGCCCACGGCATCTACTGGTCGGAACGCGGGCTGCGGCTGGCCCGCGACTCCGGCCAGCGCGATCGGCTCAACGAGCTCACCGTCGTGAAGACGCGGCTCGGCAACCTGCAGCAGCTGATGCGCTCCGGCCGCGTCGAGTTCGATCCGCTGGCGGATCGCATCGATTTCCTGCCCGATCCGCGATTCATCGAGGGCTACGAACGCGGCATGCAGAATGCCGTGCAGATGGCGGAGTCGGAGGAGGGGCTCTCGGCCGCCGAGTTCGGCCGGGCGACGATCGCCGACCTGCTGCGGGGCTACGAGTCGTTTCTGCAGCAGGCCACGGTCTTCGCCTATCTGTACGGCGACGAGGAGGAGGCGGCCGGCTGCTTCGGCAAACTGCAGGACCTGGCCGCCGGCGACGGCCGGGGCGACGATCCGCTGTATCGCGGCGGCCTCCAGGAGTTCCTGGCCCTGCGGATGGGCCGTGTGATGGAGATCGACGTCTCCAATACGCGGCAGTTTCTCGACGCGATGGTGCAACGGGCCGTGCTCGACGGTCTGGCGAAGGGCCGCCTCGACACGTTCAATCGATTCCTCGGGCTCGCGTACCGCGTCTACGACATGCGGTTCGCCGCCTCGGACCCGCAGGCCAAGCACGTCAACAAGGAGGCCCAGCTCGCCCCCTTCCCCGAGCTCGTCGACGCCTCGTTCACGAGCCTCATGCGGCAAGAGTCGCGGCCGCTGCTGGAGCGGGCGCGGATCTGGGCCTGGGCCCCCGAGCCGATGAAGGAACGGACGTGGCCGAAGCTCGCCGAGCCGCTCGCCGCGGCGTGCGCCGCGGAGGGCTTCGACCCGCAGAAGGCGTTTCCGCCGCCCGCCGGGGCCGCCGCTCGCGACGGAACCGAGCCCGCCGCGGGCGACACAAACGACGAGCCCGCGCGTGCAGACGCCGCGTCGTGATGCCGGTCACGGCTCTCCGGCCTTCAGGTCCCGAAACTCCACCTTCATCTGCACCCCCTGGTGGATCTGCAGCCCGATCGGCGCCGGCCCGCGGTGCTTGTCCGAAGTGTACGTCGAGACGTGCTCGCCGTTGAGCCAGACGGTAAACGTGTCGCCGCGGGCGACCACGCGGAGCCGGTTCCAGTCGCCGGGCTTGAGGAGTTCGCCGGCCCGCTTCGCCTGGGCCTCCTCCGGATACTTGCCCACGTAGAACGAGCCGGTCATGTCTCGCTTCAGGCTCCGCGAGATGCCGATCTGCACCTGCGTTTCCGGCTTCCGCAGCATGATGCCGCTGTCGATGTCGCCGTGGAAGCGAAACTCCGTCTCGAAGACGACGTCGCCGTAGGCCTGCTCCGTGTAGAGCATCGAACCCTTCTTGTCGGCGTCGCTCTCGCCGACGATGGTGCCGTCGACGACGCGCCAATACGGCTCCGCGGGCAGTTTCCAGCCCGTGAAGTCCCGGCCGTTGAAGATCTCCCGCAGGGCGGGTTCGGCGGCATGGTCGGGCGCAGCCATCGCGACGCGATCGGGCAGCGGGGCCATGCTGGTAGTCCAGGTCATCAAAACGCCACAAAAAGCTGACAGGTGCCGAAGAGTCACAGGGAGATCTCCGAAGGTGGCGGCCGTGCATCGCACGGTCGCATGCGACGGCTCCTATACTAACGCCTTCGGGCCCGTAGCTCAGTGGTTAGAGCAGGGGACTCATAATCCCTTGGTCGTGTGTTCGAATCACACCGGGCCTAGTGGTTTTTGATGATTTTTGGAGAGGACAAAGTCCCAAACCCAAACTCAAACCCAAACTCGGGCGGTTCGGGCGGGCATAGAGACGGGATCGGGGTCGGATCTGCAAGGAGCCCGATCCCAACGAGAGCCGACCCTGGACGAGGGCTTGATGGACGACCGCACCAACTTCTTCGTCGGCTGGGGAACCCTCGCCCTCATCAATGCGGGGCTGGCCCAGGGAAAGGGGCGGAGCGGCCTGGTGTGGTGCCTGCTCTCGCTCTTGCTGGGGCCGATAGCGACCTTCCTGATCGTCGTCCTCGGGAGGGTGCCGGCGGAGATTGAGTGAGGTCAGGCAACCCCCTGCCCCTCTCCTTCATCACCGCTGTCACCGAGTCTCTTCTTAAACCTCCGCCTCTGGATGGGTGTGAGCCGTCGCATCAAGGCTTCCATCTCCCGCTCCATCGTGATCTCCACGGGATCACACCCAAGTCGCATCGCCAAGGCGGAATGATCTTGGAGAGCGAGCGTCATATTCTCATACATCCCTTCGGCAGCGAGTTTTTCTTTCGGGCCCAGAGGGCCCAAGTAGTTCTTGACCATATTGCCGACCGTGGTCTGCAATTTCGTCGCAGAGGCCTTTCTCCTCTGCAGCAATTCGCCTTCGTTCGTCCTGACCCCTCCCCAGTTTTTGTACCGGTGCTCATGAGAGGGTTGGGGAACAGTCCGCGTGGTGTGTCGGAGGGAGGGGCGTAGCCCTGACCGGAGACACACCACGCGACGCCGCCGGGAACGCCCCGGAGGCCGTGTCATCTAGCCCAGCGACGAAGGTCGCCGGGGTCAGCCACTTGAGGCCGCTATGCGGCCGCCTGTGGTGGGATGGGGGCGGATCGGTTTGGTAGAATCGACTTCAGGAGAATTTCTCATGACCACGGTCACGATCAAAGAAGCCCAGTCGGCCTTGGCGGACATTATCCATCGCCTCTCCCCGGGCGAGGAGGTGGTGATCACCGAGAACGATCAGCCCGTGGCTCGTCTCGTCCCGACCCCAGCCGTCCCGAAGAAGGCTCACCGCCAACTCGGCACCATGAAGGGCTCTGTCCTGTACATGGCTCCCGACTTTGACGCCCCCTTGGAAGACTTCAAGGAGTACACGGAATGAGGCATCTTCTGGATGCCCATTCCTTGATCTGGGCGTTGGACGATCCGAGAAAACTCGGAAAACGGGCCGTCGCCGTCTTGGAAGACCCCGCCAACGAACTGCTTGTCAGCGTCGGCACCATCTGGGAAATCTCCATCAAGGCAGGGCTCGGAAAGCTCTCCCTCTCTCTGCCGTATCGCCAGTGGATGGAACGGGCGTCGGCGGATCTCGGCCTCTCGGTATTGCCCCTCACACTAGAACATGCCGAGAGGCAGATGTCCTTGCCCTACCACCACCGAGACCCTTTTGACAGGCTCTTGGTGGCTCAGTGTCTCGTGGAGGGCGTTTCCCTGGTCAGTGCCGACACGGTGTTTGATCAGTATGGGTTCACCCGCATCTGGGGCTGACAGCCTGCCTGTCAGGCGGGTCAGTTGGCCTGTCGTGGGAGCGGTTCGGATGGGTTTGGGTTTGAACCCAAAAGAGGCGATGCGAGACGATTCGGAGACGGTTCAGAGACGGTTTTGAGCTTGTCCGACTTTGACCAAAACCTTGGTCTTGCACGGGCGAAATCAAGGAATGCCAGATTTTTTTGGTCAATCTCACCGGAGTCTACTTTCGTCCTCATAATCCCTTGGTCGTGTGTTCGAATCACACCGGGCCTAGTGGTTTTTTGCTGGTCGGAGGGGTCGCTGTTGCGCCGAGCCAAAAGTCTCCATCTCCGCTCGACTCGCCTTTGACCTGACGAAGCGGGGCCGGACGTGCTGCTGTCGATCCTGATCGCCGTCTCGTCACGCACCGACCTCCTCGCTGACTGCCTGGCCTCCCTCCAGCGGCACATGCCCGACGATCTTCCATACGAGACCATCGTCGTCCTCAACGAACTCGACCCCGCGCACGCCAGCGTCCTGCAAGGTCGGTATCCGACGGTCCGATTTCTGCGTTCTCCCGTCAACCTTGGCATGGCAGGCTCGGCCAACCGGGCGCGCCGCGAGGCCTCCGGGCGGTTTCTCGTGACGCTGCACGACGACGCCGCCGTCGAACCAGGCTGGGCCGAGGCCCTCCTCGCGGCGGCAGAACGGCATCCGCGGGCGGGTGCGATCGGTTCCAAGATCCTCTTCCCCGACGGACGGGTGCAGAGCGCCGGGGCGATTCTGTGGCGGTCTGGAGCCACCACGCCTCCCTGGACCGGCGCGGCCCCTGACGCCCGTGATGTCGTGCACGCTCGGGCGGTCGACTACTGCGGCACCTGCTCGCTGCTGATCCGCGCGGAGGCCTTCGACGCCGTCGGCGGATTCGACGAGGCGATCTACCCGGGATACTTCGTCGATGTGGATCTCGGCCTAGCGCTGCGCGCCCAGGGATATTACGTGCTGTGCGAACCGCGTTCGGTGGTCCGACATCACCGGCATGCCAGCAGTGGAAAGACACTCCGGACGGTCGCGATCGCCCGCAACCGGTCCTATCTGCTGCGCAAGTGGGCGACCGCCATCGCCGACCAAGAGCCTGACCCGAACCCTCGCCACGCAGGTGCCATTCATGCGGCCCTGCTGCGCGCCGCGCGCTACGCCGAGGCATGTGAAGCTGGCCGGGCGATGCCGATCGCATCGGAATCGCTGGACGAACCCGACACCGAGACGCCCGCCGGCGATGACCTCGAACGTCACTATCGCTTGAGCCGCGATCTTCATGACGCGATCGTCGCCCATCTGGAAGCCAGACTCGCGGCCCGCGACGAGGCGCGGCCGCGTGCACGCCGCCTGCACACGCCCCGGCTGTGCGCCGCCCTGCGCAGCGGCCGACGGATGCTGGCACGCGTGATCGGCCGCTGCCTCCGTTTTGGGCGCTGAGCTGGACCGAACTCCGGCGGCCGGCTTCAGCCAAACAACTCGGCGACCGTCGGCAGGCGACGGTCCGATACCGACAGGAGCGGATCGACCGTCGGCCACTTCACACCCAGCGTGGGGTCGTTCCAGATGACACCGTGTCGGTGCGTCGGATCGAACTCCTCCGAGACGTCGTTGATGTAGTCGACCTCGGTGAGGCAGAAAAAGGCGTTCGCGAAACCCCGTGGCACGAAAACGCGCGCCGGCCGCCCCGGTGGATCGCCGAGCAGAACCGTCTCGGCCCGCCCGAACGTCGGGCTGCCGACCCGCAGATCGGTGACGGCGAACATCACCGTGCCCCGTACGACGTACGCGAGTTTGTCCCAGGGTTCCAGATGGAAACCGCGCAGCACGCCGCGCCGGGAACGCGAATGGTTGCCCTGCCGCAGCCGCAGCGGCCGGCCGAGCAACTGCTCGAGTTCACCGGCCTGGTACGTCTGGTTGAAGAAACCGCGGTCATCGTCGCAGCGTCCATGCTCGACGAGGATCGCATCACCGAGGAGCCTCCGGGCGGCCATTGCATCTCCTGCATCGTCCCCGGTCGAACTCACTGCGGCTCGCGTCGGCCGACAGGTGAGACTTCGTCCAGGCGAAACTCCCGGCGGCTCAGGGCCTCGTAGTGGTGGCCGATGTCGATCTGCGCCCCCTCGGTGACCCGGTTGCCGTGGGCGTCGAGCCGGGCGTTCATGGTGGCCTTCTTGCCGCTGCGGCAGATGGTCTTGATCTCGATGATGTTGTCGGCCCAGGCGAGCAGATACTTGCTGCCTTCGAAGGGCTCGCCCTGGAAGTCGGTGCGGATCCCGTAACAGAGCACGGGCACCCCGAGCCGGTCGCAGACCTGCGTCAACTGCAGCACCTGCAGCGGCGTGAGGAACTGCGACTCGTCGATGAGCACGCAGTGCACCGGCCCGGTCGCCTGGGCCTGTTTGACGGCCGCGTGGAAGTCGTAGGTCGCGTCGAAGGCGATCGCGTCCGCCGCGAGACCGATGCGGGAATGAATCCGGTGGGAGCCGCTGCGGTCGTCGATGGCCGGCGCGTAGAGCAGGGTCCGCATGCCCCGTTCCTGGTAGTTGTGGGCCGACTGCAGGAGCGTCGTGCTCTTCCCCGCATTCATGGCGGAGTAATAAAAGTAGAGCTGAGCCATCGGATTTCCATCGCGGGGCAGACGAGCGGGGCGGACGGGACCGTCCACCGCCGCGATGATTGTCATGCCCGGCGGCGCCGGCGCACAGCCCCGCGACGCGGCTGCCGCGCACCGCGGATGGGCGGCAAGTCGACCCCGTGGGCGAGCAGCTGCCGCTCCACGTGCGCGACCCAGCCACGATTCGCGGCCGGGCTCGCCGGGCTGGGGTGGAGCATGCTCATGACCGGCAGGCCGGTGGACGCGAGCGCCACCCGCGCCTGGTTCGCGGCGAAACTCCCCACACCGATCACCCGCACGGGATCACACCACGCGACGAGTCGCCGCAGGGCCTCGTCGCACGCCTCGAACAGCGGCTCCCGCTCCGCGGCCGGCAGCTTGTCGGGCGTGCGGTTACGGCCCGATGCCTCCATGAAGACCAGCGGACAGTAGTTGACGACCAGAAACCGCGCGCTGAAGGCCTCCGGGGAGCCGAAGCGACCTTTCACCCACCCCCAAAGCCGCCGTCCGCTCACCTCGCTCCGCGTGCAGGCGAAGCCCTCGATCGGTCTCGCGGGATGCACCCGCGGCGGCTGACGCACCCGTTCTTCGATGCCGAGGAACTCGCGCACGTGCCAGACCTCGCCGAACGGCACGCCGGTCTGGGCCATGCCCCACGGCCCCGGGTTCATCCCCACCAGCAGCCCGTCGATCCCTTGCCGCGCGTAGCGCGTCAGATAGGCCTCGTGCGGCCGGCGGGCGTAGACGAGCGGATTGTAGGTGCACGCGGTCGGCGAGCGAAACACGAGGGCATCGACCTCTCGCGCCAACCAGCGTGCGATCGCCACGGGCTTCATGGGCCGACCCTCGGGGGGCCGTCGCGTCCACGCATGCACCGCCTCACGGCACGATGGCGACGCACGCGGGCGACGTGACGGCCAACGGTTCACCGATCGGGGCCAGCCGACCGGTCTCGGTATCGATGCGGAACACGACGACGTTGTTGCCGGGCATGTTGGCGCACACCAGCAGCCTGCCATCGGGCGTGATGGCGATGTTCTGCGGGCCCTTGCCCCGGCTGGGGACGATGTCCACCGTCTCCAGGCGGCCGTCGGCCGCGACGCGGAAGATGGCGATCGAGTCGTGCCCCCGGTTGGTGCCGTACAGGAAGCGGCCGTCCGGCGTGAGCCGCAGGTCGGCCGTGTAACTCGTGCCGTTGAACGCGGACGGGAGCGTGGGGACGATCTGCCGCTCGGTGAGCGTGCCGGTCTCCCCGTCATACCCGTACACGCCGACCGTGTTCGCCAGCTCGTTGATGCAGTAGAGGGTGCGGCCGTCGGGGTGGAACCGCAGATGCCGCGGGCCCGACCCCGGTGGCGCCTTGGTGAACGGCGGATCGTGCGGCTCGAGCGTGGCCCGCGCGGGATCGAACCGATAGCAGAGGATCTGGTCGGTGCCCAGGTCGGCGGCATAGGCGAACCGGCTGACGGCCTTGCCGTCGGTGCCGGCGTGCGGCGGCGCCGGAATGATCGCGTGGGCATGCGGCTCGCGCTGCCGATCAGGATTGACGCTCGAGCCGACGTGCCGCTGCACCGTCGCGGCGGCGCCGGGTGCTCCATCCGGCCCGATCGGCAGCGCGGCGACGCTGCCGCTGGAATAGTTGGCGACCAGCAGCGCGCGGCCCGTGGAGTCGGTCTCGAGAGAGCACGACGCCGTGCCACGGGTCGATTGCCGACCGCATGGCTCGAGCACGCCGTCGCGGCCGACGATCCGCCACCCGGCCACCGTCTCCTCCTCCGCGCCACCGAACGCGGGCGCCCAGACCGAGTAGAGGGTGGCCCGGTCGGGGGCGACCGCGAGGAAGAAGGGGTGCGGCACCGCGCGGGTCTCGTGGGCCGCCGTCAGCGTGCCGGCCTGCGGCTCGAGGTGAAAGGCCCGAATGCCGCCCCCCTTGTCGGCCGGGGCGAACAGCGACACGAACACGAGCAGGGAGGCGTTGGGCGTCATGGGAAATCCGGCGATTGGACGGGCATCCGGATCGAGGTTATACGCGAAAAGGCGGGCAATTTCCGGCTGGCCTCGCCGGCCTCGGCCCGGCACAATCCTCCGCCCGCTCCACCCATCAGAGCCGTCCGCGTCATGTCTGCCAACCCTGCCGCCGCCCTCGGCATCTCCGCCATCGCGATCCACCATCCGCAGTGGGAACTGGAGAACGGCTGGTTCGGCGACACGATGCCGCGCAAGTTCGCCCACCACACGGGCATCGAGGCCCGCGGCATCTCGCTCGACGACGAAGTGATGATGGGCCTGCAGGCGATCCGCCGCATCCAGCGGGAGACGAGCTGCGACCTCGCCGCCTGCCGCGGCCTCGTCTTCGTTTCGCCGTCGCTGATTCCCCCGTCGATCGCGCAGCGCTATCTCGATCCCGACCAGGCGGCGGTCGAGCGGCCGGGCCGCGCCGCGCGGCAGCTGGCGCGCGCCTTCGGCATGCGTCGCTGCCGCACGATCGGCCTCAACTGGTTCTGCTGCGGCTACAGCCGCGCCCTGGCGGTCATCCAGTCCCGCGTGGCGCCGCGACTGGCGCTGGGCCGCGACGAGTTCCTGCTCGTGGTCGTCGCCACCCGCATCAGCCGGATCACCGATTACGCCTGCGGGCAGACCGCGGGCCTGTTCGGCGACATGGCCTCGGCCACTCTGATCGCGCCACTGGCCAGCCGTCGGCATCCGGTGCATTTTGAACTCGTGCACGCACATGCCGAGCGGCAGCCCATCGAGCGGCCCGCGTTCGACTTCCACCTCCGGCCCGCCGTGCCGGTCCCAGCGCCCGATGGCGGCCGCGACGTGGCCGCCGAGCGACTCGTCTACGCGCTCGACGGCATGGCGATCGCCGAGACGGCCCCCCGGGCCATGTCGGCCGCGGTCGCCCGGGCATTGGCCACGTGCGGGCTGGCCGGCGGCGACGTGAGCCACGTCGTGCCGCACCAGGCCGGCACGGGAATCGTGCGGTTCACGAGCATGAAACTCGAGGAGCAGGGGATCACCGCCGAGGTCGTCAACGGCCTGGTACGCCGCACCGGCAACGTCAGCGCCTGCTCGGTGCCGCACGCCCTGCACGAGACCTGGGGTCACCTGCGGGGCCTCGTCGCCTGCCCGACGGCCGCGGTCGGCAGCCCCGGCCGGCCGGAGGTCCTGCAGGGCTGCGTGCTCCTGCGCTCGACGCCGCACCACGATCGTCGGGCATACGCCGCCGCCTGACGCCGCGGCCTGCCGAGCGGACGTGTCCGCCGCCAGTGCGACCGCGAAAATGCCCGGTTTTGCTGCAGTTCACTTGCCGCCACCCGGGGCGCGGCCCGAGGGTTCGCCGTGCCGGGAAGGCTGCAGGCAGACGCGGATGGTCGGGTTGCAATCCCAGACCGTCCGAGCGGGTCTGCGGCTCCTCACGGCGACATGCTCGGAAGACGAGTTGCTGGCCGCTTCGTGAAGAAGCGCCGGCGCAGCGTAGGCCGACGCGACCCGACGTTCCCCACGCCGGGTCACGACGACTCTCGTTGCGCCGCAGGAATCCGCGGTGCGTGCCACGTGCAGCGGATGCCGCGAACGCCCGTTTCGCGGAGGTCTTCCCGTGTTGTATCCCGCCCCCGGCCTGCGGTTCGCAGGCCTTGCGGTCCTGACCGCCCTGCTCTGCCCGCCCGTCCACGCCACGTCGCTCACCGTGCCTGCCACGGGCACGTCGGCCGCCGGCAACCCCGTCTCCTTCGCGGCGACGTTCACGATCTCCGGCAGCACGCTCTCCCTGACGCTGGTCAACACGTCCCTCGTGCCGACGACGGCATCGGCCGACGTGCTGGGCAGTTTTTATTTCGACGTGTTGCAGGACGGCGTGCGGCCGACGCTCACGTATGCGGGGGCCGCCGGTCAGGTCTACGAGGTCCGGCGCAACGCCACCGACACGTTCGTCCCCGGGAGCCTGCCAGGCGGGGCCACGGACCTGCGGGCCTTCACCAAGGGGGCCGGCACCTGGCAGTTTCGCACGCTGCAACCGGCCCTTCCCCCGGGCCTCGGCTTCGGCATCGGCACGGTGGGCAACTCCACGCTCAGCCCCAACAACTTCGACCCCAAGATCGTCGATCAGGCCGACTACACCCTCTATTCCACCGGCACCAAGAGCGACATCGATCCGGTGGGCAACCTCGCCGGCCGGCTGCTGGTTCGTGGCACGGCCAGTTTCCAGTTCACGGGCCTCGACCCGCAACGGCCCGTCGAGATCGTGGACAGGTTCGTCTTCGGCCTGGGCACCTCGCCCGAATCGATCATCGTGGCGATGCCCGAACCGACGGCGGCGGCGATGGTCGTGACGGGCCTGCTGAGCACGCTCCTCGGATGCCTGCTGCGAGCCCGGCGTCGGGCCGCGGCGTCCCGCCCTCGCCCGGGCGGCGCGGCGGCGTCATAGTGGAGGGCATGCAGCCCTCCCCCTCGCGTGCTCTCCGACTGCGTCGCGCCTTCGCGCTCGTGTGCCCGCACTGCGGTGGTGGCAGCCTGTTCGCGGGCTGGTTCCGCATGCATCCGGCCTGCTCGCACTGTGGCCTGCCGTTCTGCCGGGAGCCGGGCTTCTACCTCGGCTCGATCTACATTAATTACGGCGTCACGGTGCTCGTCACGCTCGCGGTCTACGCCGCGATCGTCCTCGGGTTCGGCGGCGCACACGAGACGGCACTGGCGACCTGCCTGGCGGTGGCCGTCCTCCTGCCGGTGCTCTTCTTCCGCCATGCCCGGAGCTTGCTCTTGGCGCTCGACAGCGCCGTGAACCGCCACCAGGGACGGCAGGGTAGCGCCGATCTGGCGGCGCTCACCAGCGATGACGCCAGCGCCGGCTGCCTGATGGGCGCGGCGCTCGTGGCCATCCTGCTCTTCGGCCTGGGCATGGCCGCGGTGACGGTCTACTTTTCCCGGGCCGATGCCCCAGCCGTGGACGACCCGGCGGCTGCGGAGGCAGTGGACCTGTCCTGACCGCCGACGAAGGAATCCGCGTTTACCAGGTGAACAGCCGGATCTTGTTGCCGTCGGGATCGGCGACGACCAGTTCGCGAAAGCCCTCAGGGTGGGCGGTGGGCGCCACGGATGCGCCGGCAGCCGCCAGCCGACGGCCGACCGCCTCCAGATCCGCCACTTCGAATCCCAGGCTCCAGCGGCCGCTCGCCGGGCCGGTCTCGGGCCGGGCGAGGATCGCCAGTCGGGTGGCACCGGCCTCGAGGAGGGCGTAGCCATCGTCCACCACGCGGACGAGCACGCGGAGGCCGAGCACGCTGCGATACCACTCGACCAGCTCCGCCCAGCGGGTGGTCCGCAGCTCGACGCAAAACAGTTCGGGATGGTCGGATGAGGCGGCGGTCACGCCCGAGTTTGTAGCAGACCTTCTCCAAACCGGCCCGGGAACCGACAATCGCGATGCCTGCGTCAGGAGCCGGTTTGAGACCCTGCCGCGGCAGACCTGCGGAACCCACGTTTCATGGCAGACACGCCCCCACCCGTCCACGACGCCCCCAAGGGCACCGGCGCCGCGCTCGAGAAGGCCCGCCGCGACAAGCTCGACAAGCTCAAGGCCCTCGGCATCGATCCGTGGGGCGGACGTCTCGACGCCGTCGCGCCGGTCGCGGCCGTGCGGTCCCAGGGCGAGGCGGTCGCCAAGGACAGCGACGCCGGCCCCACCGTCCGGGTCGCCGGGCGCATCATGCTCCTGCGGAGCGCCGGCAGCCTGGTGTTTCTCGATCTCCACGACCGCACCGGTCGGATCCAGATCATGCTCGGCAAGAAGCAGGTCGGCCCCGACGCGTGGAAGATCGTCGACTGCCTCGACCTCGGCGACCTCGTGGGCGTGGACGGCCGCCTCGGCTGGTCGAAGACCGGCGAGCTGACGGTCTTCGCCTCGGGGCTCACGTTCCTGGCCAAGTCGCTGGAAACGCCTCCGGACAAGTACCACGGCCTCGTCGACGCCGACCTCCGGCAGCGGATGCGCTACCTCGACCTGATCCACGGCGAGGGCGTCCGGGACCGCTTCGTGGCCCGCAGCCGCATCGTGGAGGCCGTGCGCCGCGTGCTGGCGGACCGCGGCTATCTGGAGGTCGAAGGGCCGACGCTCCAGGAGACCGCAGGCGGCGCCGCGGCCCGGCCCTTCAAGACCCATCACAACGCCCTCGACATGCCGCTGGTGCTCCGCATCGCGCTGGAACTGCACCTCAAACGGCTCCTCGTCGGCGGGCTGGAGCGAGTCTTCGAGCTCGGCCGCGTGTACCGCAACGAGGGCGTCAGCCCCCGCCACAATCCGGAGTTCACGATGCTCGAGGCCTACGAGGCCTACGGCGATTACGGCACGATGATGGATCTCACCGAGGCGATCCTGATCGCGGCCGCGCAGGCGGCGGGCACACCGCAGCGCTTCGAATGGATGGGGCACACGGTGGACCTCACGCCCCCGTTCCGCCGCGCAAAATACGACGACCTGCTCCGCGAGACGACCGGCTGCGACCCGGCCGACCCCGCGAGCGTGGCCGCGGCCGCCGCCCGCCACGACATCGAGACGGCGGGCCGCCATCCCGACGTGGTGAAGAGCGACCTCTTCGAAGCCACGGTGGAGAAGACGCTCTCCGGCCCGGTGTTCGTCATCGACTATCCCGCCGCCGTCTGCCCGCTCACGAAGCGAAAGGCCGACGCCCCGCACGTGGCCGAGCGGTTCGAACTCTACGTCGCCGGCATGGAACTGGCCAACGCCTACACCGAGCTCAACGATCCCGACCTCCAGGAGGAACTGTTTCGCACGCAGCTCGCCG
>Ga0315900_10003330_pt1 | contig 23591 bp, 15 predicted proteins | sample LakEriMetagenome_FD_203521 | JGI IMG/M metagenome (GOLD analysis project Ga0315900, IMG submission 203521) | Freshwater fungal communities from buoy surface, Lake Erie, Ohio, United States - Buoy 12 MA114 | ecosystem: Environmental > Aquatic > Freshwater > Lake > Lake biofilm | place: USA: Lake... | reverse complement strand
CAAGCTTATGCACAATCTTTTGGGGCCAATTTAATTTCTGTTCAATCGGCTGCCGAAAACGCTGATTTAGTTCAAGCCTTGTCAAACCAAGGATATTCTTCAAATGTTATTTGGATAGGATATAGTGATGCTGTTGCCGAAGGTTCATTTGTTTGGTACGATGGTTCCGCTCTCTCATATTCAAATTGGGCTCCTGGAGAACCTAATAATGCAGGTGATGAAGATTGCACGCAAATTTATCCTGATGGTAGCTGGAATGATTTAAATTGCGTTGGTTATAATTCTTTATCTGTAATTGAAGTAAATATTTGCCCTCAAGTTTCTGTGGTTAATGTTCCTCCAACTCATTGTCCATTAACAAATGTGACAATGAATGCTAGTACGCTTTTAGGTTCTCCAAACTACACTTATACTTGGGTGCAATCTGGAACAGCAACCTTTACAACTTCAAGTACTGGCTCAAGTCTTAATGATCAGATTACTGTAACTTCAAATGGAGCTAATACATTTACTGTTTTTACAGAAGATAGATATTCTTGTCCTCAATCAACTACAGTTTCGTTAAATGTATTTCCCACACCTACTATTACAACTAATAGCACTACTATTTGTGTTGGGCAACAAACAGCTACTTTAACAGCTAATGGAGCAAGCACTTATACCTGGAGTGCAGGATTAAGTGCAACAACTGGTTCTGTTGTAACAGGCTCTCCAGCTAGCTCTCAAAATTATACGGTAGTTGGCACAGATGGAAATGGCTGCTTGAATGGCACCGTAACAGCTATTGCCGTTAACTCTTTACCTACGATAAGCGTAAATAATGCTTCTATCTGTATTGGGCAACAAACAGCCACTTTAACCGCTAATGGAGCTAATACCTATAGTTGGACGCCAAGTGCAGATTTAAGTTCTAGTACAGGTTCTTTAGTAACAGGTAATCCAATCGTAACCCAAACCTATTCTGTAATTGGAACCGATTTAAATGGTTGTTTTAATACAAACACATCAACTATCACTGTTAATTCTCTTCCAATTATTTCGACTAATAGTTCTACAATTTGTGTTGGTCAACAAACAGCCACATTAACAGCCAATGGAGCCACTACTTATAGTTGGATTCCTGGAACTGGTTTAAGCTCCACAACTGGATCAATTGTAACTGGCACCCCCCTATCTTCTGAAAACTATACAGTAGTGGGTATGGATGCTAATGGCTGTATTAGCGGAACAACAACTGCAATAACGGTTAACTATTTGCCTACTATTACTGTAAATAGTTCAACCATTTGCGTTGGACAACAGACTGCTACATTAACTGCTAATGGTGCAGATACATACTCTTGGACTCCTGCAACTGGATTAAGTGCGACAACTGGATCGTTAGTTACTGGAACACCAAATGCAACTCAAAACTATACAGTTGGTGGTATTGATGCTAACGGTTGTATTAATGCAACCGTAACAGCTATAGCAGTAAATCCACTTCCAACACTTTTAACAAGTGCCAACTCAACAGTATGTCCTCTTTCTTCAAATACATTAACTGTGGGAGGAGCAGCTTCTTATACTTGGACTCCGAATATTTATTTAAATACTAATACATCATCTACTGTTATTTGCACACCATCAGTCACAACAACTTATTCAATAGACGCCACTTCTATTGACGGCTGCACTAATAGTACTTCCTTAACAATTGCAGTCAATAATACCGTTGTCGTTAATGCAACAGCATCAACACCAACTATTTGCCCACTTGGTAGCACATCCTTAAATGCAACTGGAGCAACTACTTATAGTTGGTCGCCAGCCTTAAATTTAAATACTGCTAATGGAGCAACAGTAACCTCATCAACACCAATAACCGAAACATACACTGTTATTGGAGCTACTGGTACTTGTACAAATTCAGCACAAGTTGTTGTTACAGTTACCACAAATCCTGTAGTAAATATTGCTGCAACTCCTTCAATTATTTGTAGTGGAAGTTCTGCTAATTTAACAGCTAGTGGTGCAAGTTCTTATACTTGGACTCCAACAAGCACTTTAGGTTCTAGCACTGGTGCTTCTGTAACAGCAACCCCAAATACTACAACAACGTACAGTATAATAGGCACAAGTGCTTTAGGATGTATCGGAACGTCAACAACATCTATCGTTGTGATTCCTACACCAACCATATCGACATTTGGAAACCCATTAACAATATGTGCAGGAAGAACAACTACTCTAAGCGCTGTTGGCGCTACCAATTATACCTGGTCGCCTAGTGGATCTGTTAATAATTTAAATTCTTCAATTACAACAGCAAATCCAGTTCTTACAACAACTTACACTGCTATCGGAACAAATGGGGTTGCACCAAATTTATGCTCTTCAAGCTCTACATTGCAAATTTTGGTTATTCAAAATCCCACTATAACTGCGGCTCCAAAACAAATAATCTGTGAAGGTCAAACAACTTTAATATACGCTAATGGAGCAACAAACTATACGTGGAGCCCAAGCAGTGGTGTTGATGACATTAATGATTCTACAACATACATTAATCCAGTTGGATCAGGAGTATTTATCTATACAGTAACAGGTTCAAACAACAATTGTACATCAACAGCAACTGTTGAAGTACTAGTAAATCCATTACCAATTGTAAATGCAGGTGTAGATACCACTATTAATATTGACAACACGGTTACGTTAATTGGTATCGGAAACACCTCTGTTGGTTTCATTAATGCATCTGATGGTACGCCTTTTAGTTGTAATTATTGTCCTACGGTAACAGTAAACCCTCAAAATAGCACTTGCTACACTTTAGAAGGCATTAATGAATTTGGATGTAGAGCAACTGATGTTGTTTGTGTAACCGTTACAAAAGATTGGAGTGTATTTATTCCTAATGCCTTTACACCAAATGGTGATATTCATAATGAGGTTTTTATTCCAATGGGTTATGCTATTGATGAAATAAAATTAACGATTTATGATAGATGGGGTCATGTAGTATTTAAGAGTAATGACACTGTAATTGGTTGGGATGGAACTAAAAATGGAAAAATATGCGAACAAGGCGTGTATGTTTATCAAGCTGAAATAACAGCCATGTCGGGAGAAAAAGTTATTAGAACTGGGCATGTCACATTACTTGGAAAAACAAAATAAAAAACTCTGAAACAAAAAAAATCCCGCTGCCTAAACTCAGCGGGATTTTTTTAATAAGTTATAAAATTCTAAAGTGAAATTTTATGAACTCGATTAATTGGGATAACAACGCCTTGTTTTAAAATCACTCGCTTGTCAGTTACTCCCCAAACAGTTGTTTCAACTAACTTGCAAGACTGATCATCTTCGAAATAAATTTTAATTTTTGTATGCTCTAAATTACCTAAAGCAAGGGCTCTATTCAACTCAGACTCTCTTTCTTTAATTAAACTTGCATCTGTTAAAACTTCGTTTTGTGGAAATTTTAAAGTTTCAATTTTTTCTTTTTCTATTGATTCAAATGTAGTAGTCATAGTTGTAAATATTAAGGATGAGTTAGTGTATTATTAAACCCCAATTTAGGGAAAATAGTTACAAAAAAAAGTAAAAAAACTTAAAAATTATTTTCTTACTAATAAAACCACATTTTCTACATGGGCTGTTTGTGGGAACATATCCACTGGCTGTATTTCTTTGATCTCATATTGTTCTATCATCATTGCCAAATCACGCGCCTGAGTAGCTGGATTACAACTCACATAAACTATTTTTTTAGGAGCAGCTTTTAAAAGAACCCTAACAACATCCTCATGCATACCTGCGCGAGGTGGGTCTGTAATAATCACATCAGGCTTACCATGTTTAGCAATAAAAGCTTCGTTTAATACGTCTTTCATATCTCCTGCATAAAACAACGTATTAGTGATACCATTGAATTCCGAATTATTTTTAGCATCAATTACGGCATCTTCAACGTACTCTACTCCAACAACTTGTTTCGCTTTTTTGGCTACAAAGTTAGCAATAGTTCCTGTACCCGTGTATAAATCGTAAACCACTTCGTTACCAGTTAAACCACATAAATCAAGAGTAATTTTATATAATTCATAAGCCTGCGGCGAGTTGGTTTGATAAAACGACTTTGCAGATATTTTAAATTTTAAGCCTTCCATTTCCTCAAAAATATGATCGCGACCATAAAAGGTAATAATATCTAAATCTTGTAAAGTATCGTTACCCTTTTGATTAATTACATATTGTAAAGATGTGATTTGAGGGAACTTAGTTTTTAAATGATTTAATAGTAGCTCAATATTTTCCGGTTGATTTTCAAAAAACTGAATCAATACCATTAACTCCCCATTACTCGACGAACGAATCATTAAGGTTCTCAATAACCCTGTTTTGTCTCTTACTCCAAAAAAAGTTAATCCATGTTTATTAGCAAAATCACGAATCTCATTACGAATTGAATTAGATGGTTCTTCTTGTAAATAGCAGTTTTTAATGTCTAATATTTTATCAAACATTTTGGGAATATGAAATCCTAAGGCATTACGGTTATCAATCTCTACTCCACTCTTTACTTCTTCATTGGTTAACCATTTTTTATCTGAAAATGAAAACTCTAATTTATTACGATAAAAATAACTTTCCTTATTAGCAAAAATAGGTTTAAGGGTTGATATATCTAAATGGCCGATACGCGTTAAGGCATCCGCTACTGTTTTTTGTTTGAAAAATAATTGGGTTTCGTAATTCATGTGCTGCCACTTGCAACCGCCACAATTACCAAAATGCTCACATTTAGGTTGTAATCTATTAGGAGATGCTTGTTTTAAAGTAACGACGTGTCCTTCGGCATAATTATTTTTTTTGCGGGTAATCATTACATCAGCTACATCGCCAGGCACGCCACCATCCACAAAAATTACCATGCCATCCACTTTGGCAACTGATTTACCTTCAGAAGAGATATCTACTATCTCAGCATTTTCTACAAAAATATTTTTCTTAATCTTACTCATGAGGGCGCAAAGATAATAGATTTTAGATTTTAGAAGTAGGATTTGATAATTAGGTTTGTTTAATAATTGTAACTTTTGTAGAAAACTGTAATTATATTTTTAGATTTACAAAAAATAATCGAATCCCGAAATAACAATTTACGCCAACCATTAGTGAGAAAATTTCTTTTTATACTAGGTGTAATCTTTCCATTTATAAAATTAAATGCGCAAAACTTAATTAATAATCCAAGTTTTGAATCAGCTATTACAGATACTTCGATAATATTTGATTTTGATAATAATTTCACCTGCGATTATTGGACTTCCCCGTCAAAAGGAAGTCCCGATTATTACACTTCAAAAAGGCAAGGTGCGTATGGAGCGCCTATTAACAGAATGGGCTGCCAAGAACCGCACTCTGGCATTGCTTATGCATCTTTTATTTGTCAAAAGCCAGTTTTTGAATACGTACAAGTAAAATTGAATCAAAAATTAGTCAAAAATCAATACTACTGCCTATCACTATTTATAAGCCCCAACAATAAAGGATATTATACAAGTAATGAAATTGATTTTGCACTATCAAATTCTGAAATTCATCAAAACACTGAGAAATGCATGAACAATGTCCCTTATAAAAAGATTATTGCAATAAATGGTGATTTTAAAATTAATGGATGGAATCAAATATCGTCCACCTATACAGCAAAAGGGGGCGAGGAATTTCTAATACTTGGTTTATTTAACTATACTCACAAACTCAAACTATCTAGAAATATAAAATTTGAAGGATTTGATTATTTATGTTATTACATTGATGATGTTAGTTTGACCCCAATTAAAGACACAAATGAATGTAAATGCAATACTATAACGTTTACTCAAAATAAATTTACTGATTGTAATATCGATGATAATAAAGCATTTACTATTGACAACTTACTTTTTGAAACTAATCAATCCAAGCTCAACGAAAAATCACTTACCGAACTTTTAAAACTGACAGATTATTTAAAAGCACATCCAACCTATACTATTGAAATCATTGGTTGCGCAGATAGCATCGGGAAAGCAAGTAATAATTTAACATTAAGTAAAAAAAGAGCCGAAAGTGTAGCAGAATTCCTTATTTCAAATGGCATATCAAAAGATAAGATATTTAGTAAGGGTATTGGAAGTTTAAACCCTAAAAAAAGAAATGATACGGAAGAAAATAGATTACAAAACAGACGCGTTGATATTATAATTAAAAAGAAAAAAGAAAAAAAAGTAGTATTTAATAGTTTACCTAATACCGATAGTACACATACTTATTTCAGTGAACATAAATATTTGGAAGTAATAAAGTATTTAACAAAAAAAGTAACTTATAATAAAACTCCCTCAAGTAAAGTATATGACTATTATAATTTGGCTTGTGCATACTCAATTACTAAAAACTATAAAAAATGTTTAGAAAACATAAAGAAAGTTGTTACCCTCGACTCTTCTTTTTCCAGTTTTATAGAGGACCCCGATTTTTATAATATTCATAATACAAAAGAATGGAAAGAATTTTTAATAAGCTATAAGAAACTTAAAGGCTTTAATTTAAACGATTCTTTGTTTTTAGATTTATCAAAAATAGCTATTCAGGATCAAGCATTTTATAAAGACATTGACTTTCTTTCCAGGAAAAAGGGTTCTAAATCAAAGGATGTTACTAATATTTGGCATAAAAAAGACAGTTTAAATACTAAAAATTTACTCGTAATAGAAAAATATATTGATGTAAAAATAAATGTATTAAGTAATAAAGTTTCAGGGGAATTATTTGCGAACAAGTGTTTTTTAGTAATACAACACTCCTCCTCCATAAAAAAACAGGAGTTTTATTTACCTGTAATTAAAGAACTATATCTAAAAAAAGAAACTAGCGGTGAAAATTACGCATTACTTTATGATAGAATTTCTCTCGAAAAACAAAAAGGCAAACAATATTTTGGCACACAAATAAATCCATTAACACATAAACCCTATCCTATAATAGATGAGGGAATGGTTGATGCGCGAAGGGAAACATTAGGAATGATTTCATTAAAAGAGTATTTATCTTATATTAAGAGTAGCAAGTCTTCACGATGAATTAATTAAATTCCGAAGGTTTTTCTTAAAAAACCATAACATATATATACATAAGAGATATATGTTTAAATTTATGGCTGAAAATGAACTTAAAAAACATCCTAAACCTATATTATAAAAAAGGCCCATTATTCATGTGTGCTTTCTTACTAGTATCGGTTATTGGTTTATCTCAAACTAAAGTGCTGGTTGGAGATAAAAAAGAACCAAAACTAATCAACATCAAACACGCTAAACGATTATCATACGATAAAGCTTTAGGTGTTGATGCTCGACGATTAATTGGCGATGTAGAATGTGAACATGACGGTGCCGTCATGCGTTGTGATAGTGCCTATTTATTTAGCGATAAAAAACTGATTGCTTACGGACACATTAGCATTATTAAAGGAGATAGTATTTTTGTATATGGAGATTCCTTGAGGTACGATGCTAATTCTAAGTTAGCAAACATGAAAGGTAATGTGCGTTGTATTGAAAAAGACATGACGCTTACTACAAATACATTAATTTATGATATTGGAAACTCTGTTGCCAGTTATTACAATGGTGGCAAAATTGTAAACAAAGAAAACACCTTAGTAAGTAAAAACGGGCATTATTATTCCGCAAATAAAGAGTTAACCTTTCATTATGATGTAGAATTAACTAACCCCGAATACAAAATGCGGGGCGATACATTAAGATATAATACAATTAATAAAACCTCATACTTTATAGGACCTTCAATCATTACAAGTAAGGCAAATTATATTTATTGCGAAAATGGTTGGTACGATACAGACAATGAAGTAGCTCGTTTTAGCAAAAATGCCATTATTGTAAGTGACAAACAAAAGCTAACAGGTGATAGTGTTTATTATAATCGAAAAAAAGGCTATGGCAGAGCTACTAAAAATGTAAAAATTATTGATACAACAGCACAAAGCCAATCTGTCATTACTGGCGATTTTGCTGAGCATTTTGAAAAAGGGAGTAAATCAATTGTAACTGGCCATGCTATTTATGGAAGACGAATTGAAAATGACACCTTGTTTATGTCGGCTGATACTTTGTATTACGAACAACCTGATTCAACGCATACTTTTGTAAAAGCATACCGACATACTAAAATTTACAAAACAGATCTTCAAGGTTTGTGTGACTCTCTCACATACTATGTGCATGATTCGTTAATGACAATGTATAACTCCCCAATTTTATGGACAAATAATGGACAAGTTACGGCTAAACTAATTAAAGTAACCGCGGGGCAATCTTCCATTAAATATTTTGAATTATTAACCAATGCAATTGTTATTCAAAAGGCAGATAGCTTAGATGATTTAAAATTCAATCAGATTGAAGGAAAACGCATTGAAGGATTCATTACAAGAGATACTATCAGGAAACTAAACGTTATTGGAAATGCACAAATCATTTATTACGTCAAACAAAAACAAACATTTAAGGGCGTTAATAAAACAATTTGTAGTGATTTATCCGTTTGGTTTAATGCCCAAGGTGTAGATAGAGCAACATTTAGAAATAAACCAGAATCAACTATTTACCCATTAAATGAAGTTAAAGATGAAGATTTGCGTTTAAAACATTTTTCATGGATGGAAAATAAACGGCTCAAGAAAAAAAGCGATATTTTATTTCCGTGAAAACCGTTTAAAACTTTAAGATTTAATGTAAAATATCTTAAAATGATAATTTGTATATTTATCCTTTAATTTTGAAACTATATGAAATACCCATGTTTTCCTAAAGCACTATCAACAATAACTAAAATGGGTAAACCATATGGCAAATAAATAACAAACAATTTAGACATATGAAATTATTACAAAATAAAGTCGCCATTATTACTGGCGCATCAAGAGGAATTGGAAAAGGAATAGCAGAGAAATTTGCTGAACAAGGTTGTAACATTGCCTTCACATTTTTATCATCTGTAGAAAAAGCAAAAGCCTTTGAAACGGAATTAGCAACTAAATACGGAGTAAAAGTAAAAGGTTACCAAAGTGATGCTGCAGATTTTAAAGCTGCAGACCAATTAGTAAGCGATGTCGTTGCTGAATTTGGAACCGTTGATGTTTTGGTAAATAACGCTGGTATTACTCGCGACACCTTATTAATGCGCATGAGTGAGCAACAATGGGACGAAGTGATGAATGCTAACTTAAAATCTGTTTTTAATTTAACGAAAGCAGTTCAAAAACCAATGCTAAAAGCTCGCAGTGGTTCTATTATTAATATGAGTTCGGTTGTTGGTGTTAAAGGAAATGCTGGACAAGCAAACTACTCTGCATCAAAAGCAGGTATTATTGGTTTTACTAAATCTGTTGCTTTAGAATTAGGTTCTCGTAATATCAGAAGTAATGCAATTGCTCCAGGTTTTATTGAAACCGAAATGACGGCTGCTTTAGATGAAAAAACAGTTCAATCTTGGAGAGATTCTATTCCATTAAAACGTGGTGGAACATCTGAAGATGTAGCTAACTTAACTTTATTTTTGGCAAGCGACATGAGTGCCTACATTACAGGTCAATGTATTAATGTGTGTGGAGGAATGCTTACTTAATATCTCAGATATATGATTTTAGATTTAAGAAGTAACCATAAATCTAAAGTCGCACTTCGAAAATCCTAAATCGAAAAATGGAATTTATCTCTAATTATCCTTGGTATTACACCCTGTTATGTTTGGTAGCAGGGTTTGTTTTTAGTGCCATACTGTATATTAAAGATAAACAAAATGCAGAGCGTTCAAAATATCTGTTATATGGTTTAGCCACTTTAAGATTTGTCTCAATCAGTTTAATTGCCTTGTTATTACTTGATATTTTTATTAAGCGATTAGTTAACGAAACTGAAAAGCCAATAATTATTTTAGCACAGGATAATTCTACTTCTTTAATTGCTGGAAAAGATTCAACAGAAATAAAAAATGAGTACACAAATGCAATCACTTCTTTTGCAAATGCGATAAAGGATAAATACGATGTAAAAACGTACCAATTTGATTCTGAATCCAAACCATCCGAAACGATTGATTTTAAAGGTAAAGAAACCGATATTTCAAAACTATTTTTAGATTTAGAAAACAATTATGCTAACAAAAATATTGGCGCCATTATTCTAGCAACCGATGGCATTTACAATAAAGGAACTAATCCATTATATAGTGTCGAGAAGTTTAACGCTCCAATTTATACTATCGCCTTAGGTGATACTGTTCCATTAAAAGATGTTTGGATTCAAACCATTAATCACAATCAAGTGGCTTATTTAGGAAACACATTTCCAGCAGAAGTAATCGTAAATGCTGTTGACCTAAAAGATAAACAAGTATCTGTTTCAATTTCAAATAATGGCAAAATTTTAAAGTCAGAAAATGTCACTATTAATTCTAATTCATTTAGCACCACTCTTAACTACTTGTTAGAAGCAGATAAAACAGGTATTCAAAAATATACGATTACTATTGCGACCATTGATGAAGATAAAAACAAACAAAACAACAGTCAATCATTTATTATTGATGTAATTGATAACCGAGAGAAAGTTTTAATCTTAGCTAACGCGCCACATCCTGATATTGCTGCTTTAGAACAAAGCATCTCTGCTCCTCAAACTTATGAAGTAGAAGTGGCTTTAATCAATGAATTTACAAAACCATTAAAACCTTACTCATTAGTTATATTGCATCAAACGCCAACATTACCTCAACGAATCAATAACGAATTGAAGGCGAATAATCAATCAGCTTTTTATATTAGCAATACTGGTAACGCTTCAAAATCATTATTCAATAATAAAACTAATGATGCAGAAGGTGTTTTCCAGAAAGAATTTTCTTTATTTACATTAAGCGACGAATTAAAAAATTACATTAAAAACTTCCCTGCAGTAAGTGTCCCTTTTAAAAATGGCTTAGTAAGTAATGGATCGAATATTTTAATTGCTCAAAAAATAGGTGTTGTAGAAACTGAAGAACCTCTTTTACTTTTCACAGAAATAAATGGTGTGAAAACTGCCAATTTTTTTGGAGATGGTTTGTGGAAATGGCGCATGAGAGATTTTGCGGATCACGGCAACCATAATTTATTTAATGAATTAATTAGTAAAACGGTTCAATATTTATCTGTGAAAGCCGATAAAAGTTTCTTCAGAGTCTTTACAAAAAAAATCATCAATGAAAATGAAACCATTGATTTTACCGCAGAAGTATATAACCAAAGTTATGAGTTAGTAACGGAGCCAGATGTAACACTAATATTAAAAGATGATAAAGGCAAAACTTACAATTATACATTTAATAAAAAACAAACGATGTATAGCTTATCTGCTGGGCAATTTGCGGCGGGTGAATATAGTTATGAAGCAAAAGTGAAATTTGGAGACAAGCTATATACTAAATCAGGCATTATTATCGTTAAAGAAATTGTTTCAGAAAAAATAAATACGGTTGCTAACCATCAATTATTGTATCAAATAAGTAAACAAAGTGGTGGTAAGTTATTTTATAAAAACCAATTAACCCAATTGCAAAAAGAAATTCTTTCATCTGAATCTATAAAATCAATCACTTACTCTCATAAACAATTAACAGATCTTGTTAATCTAAAATGGTTGTTTTTTGTGATTTTAGCTTTCCTGTCAATCGAATGGTTTTTGAGGAAATACAACGGAAAAGTATAATTTTTTCAAAAAACACCCCGTTTAAGAATCCAATTTTACTTTGTAATTATGGCACTTTTATTGATTTAGTTAAAGTGCTAAATACCTATATTTGTTTAACTAATAACCATACCATGAAAAAATTATTAATCCTTTCTTCAGCTATTATCATCAGTCTGTCAGCATTTACAACTAGTGATGGAGATAAAATACCTTCAGCAACCGTAAAAAAACTAGATGGCTCTGCCACTAATTCAAATACCTTTAAAAATGATGGAAAACCAATGATAATTAGTTTTTGGGCTACTTGGTGCAAACCTTGTAAGAAAGAACTAGATGCAATTAATGAAGAATATGCTGAATTAGTAAAAGAAACTGGTGTAAAATTAATTGCGATTTCAATTGATGACGCCCGTAGTTCAGGAAAAGTTGTTACAGATGTAAAAGTAAAAGGATGGACATATGAAGTCTATATCGACGAAAACCAAGATTTTAAACGTGCGATGAATGTGAACAACGTACCTCATACTTTTTTAGTGAATGGAGCTGGAGAAATAGTTTGGAGTCATAACTCATATGCCGAAGGTGATGAAGAAAAATTATTTGAAAACGTTAGAAAATTAGCTAAAGGAGAAAAATTAGCTCACTAGTATTTCCTAATTCTTTTAAATCATAAACGTTTCAAATATTATTATGTCAATTAAAACCACTACACGTTTACTATTTTTATTTTCAATAAGCTTGTTGTATAACACAGCTCAGGCTCAAATTAAAGATGCTTTGAGTTCTGTTACTGGGAACTTTCAAATAGATGCAGCTAACTATCAGAAAGATACTATTATTGATGCAGATCCAGGGTCCGAAACGTTTAGATATAATGCTTTTGGGAATATTAATTTTCAAAAAGGCGGATTTAGTGCTGGTGTTCGATTTGAAAGCTATAACCCACCCTTGCTAGGTTTTTTACCTGGTAACAAAGGATCTGGTATCCCCTATCGTTTTGCAAGATATCAGCATAAAGATATTGATATTACAGTTGGTAATTTTTACGAGCAATTTGGAAGTGGTATCACATTAAGAGCCTATGAAAACCGAGGATTACTGTATGATAATGCTTTAGATGGAATGCGTGTGATTTTTACACCTAAAAATGGAATTACCATTAAAGGCTTGGTTGGTAAACAGCGTACTTTTTTCTCCTTGTCTCCAGGTGTGGTGAGAGGTATTGATGGTGAAGTAAACTTAATGGATTTATTTGATTCAATTTTAGGTAAATCAAAAACAAAAGTAATTATAGGTGGTAGCTTTGTGAGTAAATACCAACAAGATCAAAATCCGACATTAGTGCTTCCTGAAAATGTAGGAACAGGTGCTGGACGGTTTACGATAATAAGAGGCGGTTTTAATTTTAATACTGAGTATTCTTATAAAATAAATGATCCTTCATACCAAAACAAATACAGCTATAAAGAGGGCCACTCTCTAATAGCTTCTACCTCATACGGTATGGATGGTTTTTCGATTATGCTTTCTGGAAAAATGCTAGATAACATGAGTTTTAGAAGTGATAGAGATGCGCAAAATACAGTTGCTATGATAAACTATCAACCAGATTTTAGTAAATTTCACACCTATTCATTAATGGCTTATTATCCATATGCCACACAACCTAATGGAGAAGTTGGCGGTACTGGAGAAATTCAGTATAAGTTTAAAAAAGGTTCTGTTTTAGGGGGAAAATATGGAATGGATATCTCAATTAATGCATCTTCCTATTATGCCTTAGATACCACTGGTATTGCACCAATTAATGATACCTTAAGAAACTTTAAATATTCAACAAACTATGGCAACATAGGCGATAAATATTTTCATGACTTTAACATAGAAATTACAAAAAAATTAAGCAAAAAATTAAAATTTACTTTAATGTATGCGAACCAATTCTTAAATCAATCTATTGTACAATTTAACACACCTGATAAAGTAGACCATCCAGACATCACATCTCACATTGGTGTTTTGGATATTACCTATCGATATAAAACAGGCTCAGCCATTCGATTTGAAACTCAAGGATTTTTTGGCTCATATGATTATAAAGAAAGTAAATTTGACGACAACGGTAAATTAAATATCACTAACAATACCGGCTCCTGGATTTCAGGACTTATTGAATGGACGCCAAATTCACATTGGAGTATTACAGTGGCAGATCAATACAACTACAATAATCCAGTAGAAGCAAAAAGAGTTCACTATTATTTTGGAATGATTGGATACGTAAATGGACCTACACGTGTTTCGGTGAGTTACGGCCGTCAACGTCAAGGTATTTTTTGCGCTGGAGGTGTGTGTCGATTTGTACCAGCATCAAGTGGATTATCAATTAGTATATCATCAAGCTTTTAATAAAAATAAAACTTTTTATCATGAAAAAAATCTTATTTCAAATTGTAGCACTTCTAATTGTAATTATGGCAATTGTAAGTTGTGATTATGTAAAAAACGTTAAAGACCCAAATGCAGAGCAAATTAAAGGTAATAGAAAGGTATTTGTTGAAGATTACACGGGACACAAATGTGGTAATTGCCCAGCAGCGGCTGACACCTTAGATTACTTAACAAAAAAATACAAAGGACAAATTGTTGCTTTAGCAATCCACGCAGGATTTTTTGCTACTGTTAATCCTTCTTATCCTACAGATTTTAGAAACCCAACAGGAAATGCTTATGATACTCAATTTGGCGTTTCAAATGCTGGTAACCCAAATGGTTTAATAAACAGAGCAGGATACGGCACAGCCTCTTTTATAAAAGCATACACTACTTGGGAAGGGGAAGTAGCTCAAATGCTGAGCAGACCTGCCAAATTTGAAATTAAAATCAGAAACAATTTTGTAACTGGAAGTAACAACCTAAATTCAAGTATTGTCGTAAGATCTTTATCAAACAATAGCGGTTTATATAAATTAGTAGTTTTATTATCTGAAGATAGTATTATTGCAGAGCAACTAGACTACAGATTACCTTCAGGAAGTCAATTGATAAGCAACTACGAATTTAAACATGTGCTGAGAGATGCTATTAATAACACTTGGGGTGATCCTGTATTTGTAGGTGGCGCCGTTGCTAACGATTCTATTGTAAAAACATACAATAACTACAATCTTAATTCAAATTACAAAGCAGAAAAATGCCATGTTATAGCTTATGTTTATGATGCCGATCCTAATAGCCCAACCTATTATGAAGTGCTTCAGGTAGAAGAAGCGCATTTAAAATAAATTATTTGCTATAAAACTACAAAGTCCCCGCCATTTGGCTGGGACTTTTTTTATGCATTTTTCTTCTTTGCAAAGCTCTCTTTAAATGTATATTTTTACATTTTCAAATACATTATGAAACCATCTATTCCAAGAGGCACCAGAGATTTCGGACCTGCTGAAATGCAGAAACGTCAATATATTTTCAATATCGTAAAAGCTAATTTTCAATTATTTGGTTATGCGCCTATTGAAACCCCTTGTATGGAAAACATCAGCACTTTAACTGGTAAGTATGGGGAAGAAGGCGATCAATTAATTTTTAAAGTATTAAACTCTCGTATTCACGAGAGTAAAGACGATAAAAAAGACTTACTAAGAAAAGAATTCGAAACGTCGTTAGAAAAATCATACAACTCCGAGCACTTAACAGAAAAAGCATTGCGTTACGATTTAACGGTACCATTTGCGCGCTATGTCGTAATGAATAATCATGCGATTACCTATCCTTTTAAACGTTACCAAATACAACCAGTATGGCGTGCTGATAAACCTCAGAAAGGACGTTACCGTGAATTTTATCAATGCGATGCGGATGTGATTGGTTCTAACTCATTAATTAATGAATTGGAATTAATGGCGATGATGGATAAATCATTTAGTGAATTAAATATTCCTGTACTAGTAAAATTTAATAATCGAAAAATATTAAGTGGAATTGCTGAAATTTTAAATGCTAGTGATAAAATCATTGATATTACTGTTGCCATCGATAAACTAGATAAAATTGGCAAAGAAGGGGTAGTCAAAGAATTACAAGAAAAAGGAATTTCTGAATCTGCCATCAAACAATTAGAGCCCTTAATTGATTTATCTGGTTCTAACGAAGATAAAGTAGCTGTATTAAATACATTTTTAGCGAATAGCGAAATTGGTAAAAAAGGAATTGAGGAAATTAATTTTTTATTGTCCAATTTAAAAACGATAGAAATTAAACACATTAAAGTTGAATTAGATATTACGTTAGCTCGTGGTTTAAACTATTACACAGGAACTATTTTTGAAGCTAAAGCTAACGCAGGGACTTTTACTCCAAGTATTTTAGGTGGTGGACGCTATGATGATTTAACGGGAATTTTTGGATTAAAAGGCTTATCAGGAGTTGGTATTTCGTTTGGTATTGATAGAATTTATGACGTGATGGAAGAATTAAATTTATTTCCAGAATCAGTGAATAAAGTATCTACTACTAAAATATTATTAGCCAACTTCGGTGACTCAGAATTAATGCACTGCTTAGGATTAGTGTCTAAATTAAGAGCAGCTGGCATTAATGCCGAAGTATATCCTGATGTGGTGAAGAAAATTGCCAAGCAATTTGAATATGCTGATAAAAAACAAATTCCTTTTGTTGGCGTTGTTGGTGGCAACGAAATGGCAAACAATACTGTGATGCTAAAAAACATGGTTACAGGCACACAGGAAGAAGTTAACTTTGAGAAATTGTTAGAGGCTTTGAAATAAACATCCGAACTGAGTTTTGATTTTGTGCTGTACTATTTCCCCCATTGAAGGAGGGTGTCCGCCAGCTGGCGGACGCGGGATATTATTGTTTTACAACCTTCTTGGTTACTAAGGTTTTATTTCCTTGCATAATCGAAACAAAGTAAATTCCTATTTCAAGTGAAGATATATTGATATGATTTTGATAACCTGTTAATACTAATTCTTTTCCTAATAGATCTGTTATCTTTATGCTTAATTCTTTTGTCACATCGAGCGAAGTCGAGATGTCAATATTCAAAATACTACTTGTTGGATTTGGAAATATACTTATTTGGTTCTCGACTTCGCTCGAACTGACAAGCCCCGTTGGATACCCACAATTAAAAGCGCTCTCACAAAAGGTACTATCAGTTTTTAAAAGCCAAATATCTTGGTTACCCGTGCCACCATTAGCAAATATGGGACTTATAAAACCCGAAAACACATAACCCTTATCGGGTGCTTGCACTAAATCTCTAAAATAATTTTGGCTACCCGGTTGCACAGCATACTCCCGACTAAATAAACTATCTCCGTTTTGGTTAAATACATATACTAATCCGTTTACAGAATTATTTGCTGAATAATAAATTTGACCAGCCGCTACCAAATTCCCTTCCTGATTTTGGATTAAGGAATATGCCTCTGCTCTATTTGCCATTGGACCATATACTTTATCAAATAAAATGTTACCCGCTGCATCTAGTTTTATTAACTCATAACGACTAATGGTTGATCCAAATCCTTTACCTGCTATGGCTACAATATCTCCATTACTTAGTTCAACCATACCAGTTGCTGCTAAACCATAATTACTTGGAAAATATTTTTCCCATATAATTGCACCACTAGTATCAGCCTTTATAATAAATGCGCCATTAGTAGATTGATTATTATGTAAACGCCTATTGCCAGAAATTAATAGCTTACCATCATTACTTGTTTTTATACACCAGGCTGTTTCATCATAATTAGATAAGCCTATTTTCTTTTTCCATATTTCATTACCAGTGGTATCGGTTTTGATTAATAATATATCAGAATTAGTATAACTACTATCTAAATAGCCTATTTGATAAAAATGACCAATGTTATCATTTAAAATATTGTAAACAACATTTTCTCTATTCACAAAACCATACTCTAAGTACCTTATACTATCCAAATTATTTTTATACCATATTATAAAACTTTTTGACGTGCCCGAACCAACTCTGTGGCCAGTTGAGACTAATACAGAATCGTTCAACAAGCATGTGCTATTTCCTAATCCTGTATAAAACCAATTATTATTTTTAAAATAATGTTTAGCCTTTTCTATTACTCCATATTTATTAAGTTTAATAACACTTAAACTTAAATTTGACTGTGTAACATCTAAACCACCACAACTAACAAAGTATGAACTATCTTTCAAAAAAATATCTGCTGCTGCATCAGCTTTTGTAAACAAATCACACCTATTATTAAAATATATCTGTGCTATGTTTAACTTAAACACTAAACATAGCACTAATATATATATATGTTTAAAATTCATTACTTTATAATGATTAATTTATTGGTTTGTAGCACTTTATCATTAGTCTCTACTTTATAAAAATATACGCCGCTTGCTAAGTTCTCTAAAGAGATAGTTTTCTGCTCTTCGTTTTCATCTAAATTAAAGTTAAGCAAAATTTCGCCACGTATATTAAATAAACTTATAGTGCAAGCATTTTTCTCATCAGAATTTATTATTTTAAAAGTAATGGCATTATTTGCCGAATGGGACTACAAAGCACGTTATGTGATTGGTAACGACTCTGTGGGCTTAATGAGTGCGGTAGTGAGTTTAGTGACAAAGAAGTCGTAGCTTTTTTTTCACACACTTCGACTCCGCTCAGTGTGACAACTAAAATAACACCCTCTGTTAGAAATAGCAGAGGGCGCTTTGTTTTATTGAATTACCATTTGAAAAATAAAAAACATGACAGTATGTATGGCCTATTAAAATTTAGCGTATAAATCAAGAGGCATCAAATGCGTCAGCATGCGCCCTGATAATTTGGGCTGTTCGCGAAGCGCTTTCAAATTATCGGATTGATGCCACGCGGATTTTAGCTAAATTTTAATAAGCCTTGAATTTTTTGTCAACTTTTTGTTTCAAGACAAAAAGTCAATTTTCGCCTCCTTTATTTTCGTATCGAGATGCATCATTAAACTGTCCGGTTCTCGATACAATTTTATTGCAGGAGACTAACAACAAAATCACTCGAACTGCCAGTTTTTAAAAACAAAAAGCCCTTTGTTATTTCTAACAAAGGGCTTTTATATTTTTTTTTGATAAAGAAATTATTCAGCTAAAACAATCACTTTGTTTTTGAATACTTCCACTACTCCACCTTTTACTTCAAAAGTATGAGCTGTGTTATTTTCTTCAATTAACTCAATATTGCCTTTTTTCAAAGTAGCAATCATTGCCGCGTGATTATTCATTAATCCAAAAGAACCTTCAGAACCAGGAAATACTGCTGATTTCACTTGTCCTTCGAATAACTTTTTATCAGGTGTTATAATTTCTAAGTTCATGTTTATATAATTCAAGGTTTAAAATTTAAGATTCAAAACTTTAAATCTTGAACCTTAAACTTTGAATCGTTATTATGCGTCAGCTAAAATTTTCTTACCTTTTTCGATAGCTTCTTCAATAGAACCTACTAAGTTGAAAGCTGCTTCTGGATACTCATCTACTTTACCATCTAAAATCATGTTAAATCCTTTGATAGTATCTTCAATTGGAACTAACACACCTTTTAAACCTGTAAATTGCTCAGCTACGTGGAAAGGTTGAGATAAGAAACGTTGTACACGACGTGCACGGTGAACTGTTAATTTATCTTCCTCACTTAACTCATCCATACCTAAGATGGCAATGATATCTTGTAATTCTTTGTAACGTTGTAACGTTAATTTAACTCTTTGTGCACAGTTGTAGTGAGCATCACCAATAACTGAAGGAGTTAAGATACGAGATGTAGAATCTAATGGATCTACCGCTGGGTAAATACCTAACTCAGCAATTTTACGACTTAATACGGTTGTAGCATCTAAGTGAGCAAATGTTGTTGCTGGAGCCGGATCGGTTAAATCATCTGCTGGTACGTAAACCGCTTGAACTGAAGTAATAGATCCTTTTTTAGTTGAAGTAATACGCTCTTGCATTGCTCCCATCTCTGAAGCTAAAGTTGGTTGGTAACCTACCGCTGAAGGCATACGACCTAATAAGGCAGATACCTCAGCACCAGCTTGAGTAAAACGGAAGATATTATCTACGAAGAATAAGATATCACGACCTGGACCAGTTCCATCTCCATCACGGAAATATTCTGCCATCGTTAATCCTGATAAGGCTACACGAGCACGTGCTCCAGGAGGCTCATTCATTTGTCCGAAAACCAATGTTGCTTTTGAATCTTCTAAAGCTTTTAAATCTACTTTAGATAAATCCCATCCACCTTTTTCCATATCATGTTTAAACGCATCACCGTATTTAATAACGTCTGATTCGATAAACTCACGTAATAAGTCATTTCCTTCACGAGTACGTTCACCTACACCTGCGAATACTGATAAACCAGCATAAGCTTTAGCAATGTTGTTTACTAACTCCATGATTAATACTGTTTTACCTACACCTGCACCACCAAATAAACCAATTTTACCACCTTTTGAGTATGGCTCAATTAAGTCGATTACTTTGATACCTGTAAATAATACTTCAGATGAAGTAGATAAGTCCTCAAAACGAGGAGCTGGACGGTGAATAGATACACCATCGTCTTTTTTCATTGTGTTGATTCCATCAATAGCATCACCAACAACGTTAAATAAACGTCCTTTTACTTTATCACCAATTGGCATTTTAATAGCCGCACCAGTCATTTTCACTTCCATACCACGGCATAAACCGTCAGTACTATCCATGGCAATGGTACGAACCATATCTTCACCTATATGTTTTTGTACTTCAAGAATTAATGGAGTTCCGCCAACGCGAACAATCTCCAAAGCATCTAAAATACTAGGTAGTTTCCCACCATTTAAATCAAAACTAACGTCCACTACGGGACCAATAACTTGAGCAATTTTACCAACTTGGTTAGACATGTTATGTGTATTTTTTAAATTCGGGTGCAAATGTAGGGTTTAAAGTTAAAAATGCAAAGTAAAAATGCAATTTAATCGAATAAAATGAGGGGATTTATTCACAATTTAGAACTTTCTGTTAACTAAAACAATAACTCTAATAAAGTCTCGTTCAATTAGGACTTTAGAAAACCCAAGTAACCATGTTTTATGCATTTGTTTGACAAAAAAAATTGGAATAACTGAGAAAAAAATGTGAATATTTGAAAATAAAACAGAACACTTATCCTGGTTAAATTAATGAAATCAACTCACAAAATAACAAATTTATGTTTTTACTGTGTTGTAATAGTTATTTCTGCTTTTGTAATAGCATATCCACCTAACAATTCGCTTTGTTATGATGTATTTGGATATTATATGTATTTGCCATTAGCATTTAAGTATAATGATATTACAATTCAGAATTACTCAACAATTACTAACATTTTAAACACCTATCATGCCAGCGAAACTTTTTATCAAGCCGTTAAATGGGATAATGGGAGTTGGGTAATGCGTTATCCAATTGGACTATCAATGTTATTTGCTCCATTTTATTTTATAGCTGATGGTATTGCAAAATTTACCAATTATCCATCCGATGGTTTTTCCAAGCCTTATCAATTAAGCATATTATATGGTGGTCTAGTATACTCTATCATTGGTCTTTATTTTGTAAAAAAAATATTAACTCAATTTTTTGATGATTTAACATCCGCCGTTAGTTTATTTTGCATAGCACTTGGAACCAACTATTTTTTTCATGTAGGTATTCACGGGCAAGGAGCCATGTCTCATAACCTATTATTTAGCTTATATGCAATTATCACCTATTTAACGATTAAATGGCATCAAACTTATTCTTTTAAAACTATAGCTTTATTAGGTGTTTTTATAGGAATTTCAGCATTATGTAGGCCGTCTGAAATTATTTCCTTTTTAATTCCATTATTTTATGGCGTTTTTAATTGGCAAAGTTTCAAGGCTAAAATTCTGCTTTTATTAAAATACAAATCTCAAGTTTTTGGGTTAATGCTTGTAATTTTTTCAGTAGGCTTCATTCAATTTGCCTATTGGAAATATGCATCAGATAAGTTTATTATAAACCCTTATGGCGCTGGAAATCCGGGAGAAGGAATGGAATTATTTCATCCTCACATTTTAGAAGTATTGTTTAGTTTTAGAAAAGGTTGGTTTATTTACACACCAATAATGCTATTTACAATGATTGGATTTTGGCAATTATATAAACATAATACAAAATTATTTACTCCAATTTTTATATACTTTATTGTAAATTTATATATCGTTTCAAGTTGGTCGTGCTGGTGGTATGGCGCATGTTTTGGGGTAAGAAGTTTAATTCCTAGTTATGCCGTACTAAGTATTCCTTTAGCTTACTTTGTATCTGTAGCCTTAAAACATAAATTAAAGATTTTATTTGTTGGTATATTTATATTTTGCATCGCATTAAACTTATTTCAATCATGGCAAATGTACTCTGGTATTATGGATTCTACTAACATGTCGAGAGCATATTATTTTTCTACTTTTTTACAAACCTCTTCGCCAACTAACGAACAGAAAAAAACCTTGTTAATAGGAAAATTTAGTGATGGTATTGAACAATTTAGAAAAGAGGATTCGTTAACACATAGCCTTAATTTTGCTAGAATTATAAATTTTGAAGCTGAACAAAACGATGTAAAATCAAGATATGTAACCAATAAAATTCATCATTCAGGCACAAATTGTTACCAAACCGATTCGATAAATACTGATAGTCCTGCAATGGAAATCATGGTTAATGACATCACTTCTAAATCATATACATGGATAAAAGCAAGTATTTGGTTGTATCCTGTAAAAAATTTGGACAATAACAGTGCGTATTTTTCTATTGAATTAAAACATAAAGGATGGCCCTTTAAACCAAAAATATATTATCTTGATTCATCGAATTGTAAAGCAATGACTTGGACGAAATTGGAATATTATTACTTAGTACCAGATGATTTAAGGAGTAAAAAAGATAAAGTATCTATTTTATTTAAAAATAGAAGCAAACAAGTTATTTACATTGATGATATATTATTGGAATCGTACGAGCCAATACATGACAAATCTGTTTTTTAAATTATTTTCGATTTACCAAATCTACAACTAACTCAGGAGGTCTTCCTACTACAGCTTTATAACCGTCTATTACAATTGGACGCTCAATTAATATAGGGTTTTCTAGTAAAATTTGAATCCACTCGTCATTTGTAAAGGTTTTGTTTTTAAATTTTTTAAGAAAAACAGCCTCTTTTTTTCGGACAATGTCTGCAGCTTTTAAACCCAATTTGTCTAAAATGTTCTTTAGTTCTTTTTTGGTGGGAATTTTCTTTAAATATTCAATAATTTCAATGTTACATCCTTCATCTTGAAGCAATTTTAAAGCTTCTCGGCTCTTTCCACAGCGTGGATTATGTAATATTTGTACTTTTTTCATTTTATTTCGTTATGGAACGCTGATGACACAGATTATTATGATTTTGTAAGTTTTTTAATATTATGACAACTAGCCTTTTATCTTATTTTATCATAAAAAAACAGCGTTATCTGCGTTCTATTTTTTATTTTCTCTTCCCCTGGCTCATTAAAAAGGTTTTCAATAACTCATCAATATTTCCATTTAACACACCTTCAGCATCTGTTATTTTTAAATCAACGCGATGATCGTTTACCATTTTATAGGGATGCAATACATAACTTCGTATTTGACTACCCCACTCTATTTTCATTTTTCCATCTTCCACTGCATCACGAGCTTCGTTACGTTTAC
>Ga0315900_10003329_pt1 | contig 23596 bp, 11 predicted proteins | sample LakEriMetagenome_FD_203521 | JGI IMG/M metagenome (GOLD analysis project Ga0315900, IMG submission 203521) | Freshwater fungal communities from buoy surface, Lake Erie, Ohio, United States - Buoy 12 MA114 | ecosystem: Environmental > Aquatic > Freshwater > Lake > Lake biofilm | place: USA: Lake... | reverse complement strand
GCGTCCGGAAAGGTGAAGGCCACCAGGCGGGCCTCGCGCAGGCGGGAAAGCTCCCAGGTCTCCTCATGCGCGGCATCGGCGAAGAGCACCGGCTGGCCCTGGCGTTTCAAGGCGCGCACAGTGTCCGCATTCAGGTCGATGACCAGCGTGGCGATGCCCTGGTCCTGCAGGGACTTGTTCAGCTTTTCCCCCACCGGACCGTGTCCCACGATGATGGCATGATCCGACAGGCCCTTGATGCGCTGGGTGAGGATGTCTGAATCCGGCATGCGCGGCCGGCGTCGTCCCCAGCCGCGTTTTTCAAGCCAGCCGCCCAGGGGTTCCCCGGCCCGCATCAAGGCAGGCAGCAGGCCCATGCTCAGGGCGGAGGAGGCGATCAGCACCTGCTGGACATCGGCGCCCCACAGGCCTCCCGAGCCCGCCTTCTGCAGCAGCACCAGGGAGAACTCGCCCGCGCTGCTCAGACCCAGGCCAGCCATCAGCGCCTGACGGTGAACCAAGCCCATCCGGCGCGCGATGCAGGTGATCAGGAACGATTTAACGATCATCAGCGAAATCGTCAGCATCAGCACCGAAGGCCAGTTCAGGAAGGCCGTGCGCACATCGACCATCAGGCCGACGGACACAAAAAAAAGCGTCAGGAACAGGTCCTTGATCGGCATCACGTCTGCCAGGATGCGGGGCTTGTAGATGGACTCGCTGACCGCCAGCCCGGCCACGAAGGCCCCCAGCGCCAGCCCCAGGTGCAGGAGGCCGCCCAGAAAGGCCAGGCCGATGCAGCAGCCGACCACGCTCAGCGTGAAGAGCTCGCGGTTGCGGGTGCGGGTGACGGCATACAGCAGCGCCGGGATCACCCAGCGGGCGCAGACGCCTGCCATCAGCACGAACAAGCCGCCTCGCCAGGCCAGTGAACCGACGCGCGCCAGCATCGACACCTTTTCGTCGCCCGGCTGGGGCAGCAGCAGCGGCAGCACCAGGAAGAACACAATGATGAACAGATCCTGGAAAATGGCCACGGCCAGGGCCATGCGCGCCCCGGGGCTGCCCTCCTGTCCAAGATCTTGAAACGACTTCAGGCTCACCGCCGTCGAGCTCATCGCCATCGTCACCGCCACCAGCACCACCGCCGTGCCGGACAAGCCCGCCATCCAGGCACCGGCAGCCGCCGCGCCCATGCAGGCCGCCATCTGCAAGCCACCGCCCACAAAGGCCAGACGCCGGACATACTTCAGGTCGCCCAGGGAGAACTCCAGCCCCAGCGTGAACATCAGCAGCATCACGCCGAACTCCGACATCTGCGCGATGCCCGAATGCATGGAGCCGCCGCCCAGCAGCTCAATGACACCGCTGTTGGCGATCACCACGCCGCAAAGAAAATAACCGGCGAGCAAAGACTGCTGAAGGCGCAGCAGGAGCAGCGAGATCAGCACCACGCCCACCAGCATCAGCGCCAGCAGGATGAACAGGGGCGGAAGATCGGCGGCGGCTAGCAACATCCCTCCCGCCATAAATGCACGCTGGCGCATGTGCAATCCTGGTGTTGGCATGCATGCCAGACAGGCTCGAAACGAAAAAAAAAGATCGTTCCTCGAGCAGCCGTTCCCGAAGGCATCATGCGCCATGCCCTTTTCGTCACCGCCCTTCTCGGCCTGCTGAGCCCCGCCCTTGCCAAGACCCCGAACTTCCTGCTCATCCTCGCCGACGACCACGGCTATGGCGACGTCTCGGCTTATCACGAATCCGATGTCAGGACGCCGAACATCGACGGCATCGGAAGGGACGGCCTGCTCTTCACCGCCATGCGCGCGAACTGCACGGTCTGCTCGCCGTCACGCGCCGCGCTGCTGACCGGACGATATCCGGACCGGGTCGGCGTGCCTGGCGTGATCCGCACACAGCCGGAGAACTCCTGGGGCTGGTTCGCACCGGGAGTGCCAACGCTTGCCGATGAGCTCAAAAAAGGCGGCTACCACACCGGCATCGTCGGCAAGTGGCACCTGGGTCTCGAATCCCCCAACAGGCCTGACGAAAGAGGCTTCGATCATTTCCACGGCTTCCTCGGCGACATGATGGACAGCTACACCACTCACCTCCGCGAGGGTCGGAACTACATGCGTCTGAACCAGGAGACCGTCACGCCCGAAGGCCATGCCACGGAGATCTTCACCAACTGGGCCTCGGAGTACCTGAAGGAACGCGCCCGCGCCGGGCAGCCCTTTTTCCTCTATCTGGCCTACAACGCCCCGCATTTCCCCATCGAACCCCCGGCCGAATGGCTGGCGAAAGTGAAGGCCCGACGGTCTGACCTGGATGAAAAACGCGCGATGAACGTGGCCTTCGTCGAACATCTCGACCATTGCATCGGGCAGGTGCTCGCCGTGCTGAAGGAGACCGGGTTGGAAAAGGACACGCTGGTCGTTTTCAGCGCCGACAACGGAGGCTCCCTGCCCCATGCCCAGAACAACAACCCCTGGCGCGGCGGCAAGCAGGACCACTACGACGGCGGCCTGCGCGTGCCCTTCCTGATGCGCTGGCCGGCGGTGATCAAGCCCGGCAGTCGCAGCGATTACCAGGGCCTGAACTTCGACCTCACGCCCACCTTTCTTGAGCTCGCCGGGATCCGTCCCTCGCCGGAGCTGGATGCCGTCAGCCTCGCGCCGATCCTCAGGGGTGGTTCCATCACCGCACCTCGCGACCTTTATTTTGTCAGGCGTGAAGGCGGCCCCGCCTATGGCGGCAAAAGCTATGAGGCCATCATTCGAGGCGACTGGAAGCTCATGCAGAACGACCCCTACAGCCCGCTCGAACTCTACCATCTGAAGAACGATCCGCAGGAGAAGACCAACCTGGCCGGCAAGGCTCCGAAGGTTTTCAACGAACTCTCCACCGCCCTGCGCCGGCATGTCCAGCGCGGAGGCCGGACCCCCTGGCAGAAACCCTGACGGAAGGGCTCAACGAAACAGCTCGCGGAAAAATCCCTTCGTCTCCGTGCGGGCACGGTCCGTCCAGTTCCAGGCTTTGCGAGCCGCCTTCTTCACCGCCTTGGCGGCACGCTCGCCCTCGCCTTCCGCCGCAGGCGGCGCCGTGCTGGCAAAACGCGGCGTCCAGTCCTGGAAGGTCAGCGCCCCGGACTCACCCGAAACCACGCAGAAACCGCACTCATGCCCGGTTTCATCCTTGAGGGCCAGGCCCCATTCCGGCGCTCCGGTGACACTGTTCGCCGCCAGTTGATAGTCCACGCTGACAAAGGTGATCTGTGCCAGCGCCGCCGCGCGGGCGGCCGCCTGGCGCGCCTCGGAGCTGCGGACCTTGAGCCTGTCAAACTCCAGGCTGCGCGTCGGTGCCGGGGAAAGGATTCGCTCACCCGCCCCTGCCGCCTGCGCCTTCCACTGCCCGCCCTCCATCTTTACGGCAATGCGCAGCTGTGCCTCAGCCCGGAAGGCATCCCTCGCATACACCGACCACTCCGCAGGCTCCGCCGTGGTGCCCGTGCCCTTCAGCAGCAGGATTTCCTGGGCCACGGCCTGGCCGAAGCTGGCGGACACCGCCTGGGAGATTTCCGGGTTGGCATGCAGCGGGCAGGCAAGTCCAAGCAAGGGCAGCAAAAGCAGGAGGCGCGTCTTCATAGGGGGATGCTTCAAGATGGAAAAGCGAGGCCGTGCTGGCAAGAGGGCTTTTCGGCAGAGTCGTGGCGCCATCCGCCAGTTCGATGAATCAATCCAGAGTTGTGCGGCATGTCCCGTGCTGCATGATGTCCGCCATGCCTCCTTCTGAAGCCACCCTCTCACTCCTCGGCAGCGAAGTCGCCCTTCCCAAGATCGACCGCGCCCTGCAGGAAATCTGGTCGGCTGACGAGGCCAAGACCCGGGCATCTCTCATCAACTTCGCCATCTATTCCGAGGACCCGGACAGCATCGCCCGGAACAATGAACACCTCGCCAGGATCACCTCCGACCACTCCAGCCGGGCACTGCTCATCACCTGTGTGCCGGAGACAAGCCCGCAGCGCGCCCGGGCCTGGATCAACGCCCTATGCCGGCCCTATCAGGGGAAGCAGGTCGTCTGCAGCGAGCAGATCAGCTTCCTGCTGGAAGGTGGCGAGGCCGCCCAGGTCCAGAATGTCGTCTTCGGCCACCTCGACTCCGACCTGCCCCTCTTCATCTGGTGGCAGGGTGCGCTGACCCGGAACTTCGAGGAACGCCTCTACTCACGCATCCACACCCTCATCGTGGACAGCAGCGCCTGGAAGAACCCGCAGGTCGAACTGTCCCACCTGCTGGCGGCGCGCGACGCCGCCTCCTTTGACGTGCGCGACCTGAGCTGGACCCGCAGCCACTTCCTGCGCACGGCCCTCGCCAGCACCTTTCAGGACGCCAAGGCCCTCGAGCATCTGCCCCGGCTTTCCCAGGTCGAGATCACCCACGCACCCGGCCAGCGCTGCTCCGCGCTGCTTCTCGCCGGCTGGATCTCCCAGCGCCTCGGCACCACGCTTGATGAAGCCGTCGAAGGCCTGGTCTTCCGCAAGCAGGACGGTTCGACGATCCGCTTTCTCCTAAATGAATCCGCCTCGGCCTGCGCCCTCTCCTGCCTGCGCCTCAGCGCTCCATGCCTGGAGCTCTGCATCAAGCGCGAGGGAGGCTCCGCCTACGTGCACACCAGCGCCATCTGCGAAGGCCATAGTCATGAGGAGATGCTGCCTGCGGACGTGGTCAGCGACGCCGAGCTGATCAGCGAGCAGCTCAGCCGTGCCGGCGGCAACACGCACTTCCGCGCCGCCCTGCCCCTGCTCGGCAGAATGCTCGGCCGCTGAAAGCCGCGCCGGCTCACGGAGGTGAGCGCAGAAACGCGATGATGTCCGCCACCTGGCCCGGACTGAGCGCGTCGCCAAGGCCCGCGGGCATCAGGGACACATTCCGCACGGTGCGGATGTCGGCCCGCTTCCGCAGAACCGTTCGTTCGGCGCCGCCCGGCAGCCTCAGCGTGATGCTGGCGGGCGAGTCGGAGGCCGTGACGCCCAGCAGAGTCTCGCCGCGCCGCGTCTTCACCATCATCGTCTCATAACCGGGCCTTGCCGCCTCGCCCGGGAACAGGATGTCACGCAGGATGACCTCCGGGGCGCGCTGAAACTCGGCGTCGAGGTCCGGCCCCACTGCATAACCAACACCATGACTGCGATGGCAGCCGGCGCAGGCGGCGGCGAACAGGGCGCGGCCCTGCTCAAGATCCGGTTTCTTCTTCAGAGCCTCGATGATCGCGGGCACCTTTTTTTCCCACGCGGCCAGCTGCGCGGCGCCGGGAGCCTGGGGCGCCGGAACCTCCACGGGGTTCTCAAGCGGACGCATGTCCTCAAGACCGAGCCTGAGAATTTCCCGCGGCCTGCCGGCAGGCAGGGCGGCCAGACATGCGGAAATCTCACGGGCGTCACCCCTCGCCGCCAGCACGCCCGCAAGGTTGGCCATCACCGCCGCCCCCTGCCCCGGATCGGCCGCGAGCGCCAGCAGCAAGTCCTTCTCAAGGCCGTGCGCCGAGCACGCGATCGCGGCGTCCATCCATTTGAGCCCGCCAAAACGCCGCGCCAGCAGCAGCAGCCTTTCCTTGTCCGGACCGAGGCTCAGGGCCAGCTGAAGGGCGAGCTGCGGCTCCAAGGCTTCATCCGGCCCGATCCGGCGCGCCAGGGCGTCGTCCTGACGCAGCTTCAGCACCAGCTCGTCCGCCTTGCCTAACGAAGGTTGCTCCCACGGCTCCCCGGCCTCGAGGATCCAGATGCGGCCGCGATCCTGTCCGTTCACCAGCCCGTACTGCTGCTGCAGATGCCGGGGGATGGCCGAGTAGTCCTCGATGATCTCCCGGTAAAAATCGACCACGGCCATGTGTCCCTCCGGCGTCTGCGCCAGCGCGACCGGGTGAAACCAGGCGTCACGCGAGGCGAGGAACTCGCGCCGCTCCTCACCCTTGACGCGGCGCAGCCGGAGCTGCGTGCCGTCACGGACGATGTCCGCGCGGTGAACGAGGTTCTGCGCCGGCTCGCAGACGAAGTATTGGCCGCGCCAGACCAGCGGGCTGCAGGCGCTGGTGAAGTAGCCCGAGGCCGCCGCGTCACTGAGGCTGATCTTCCGGTAGAAGGCGAAGTATTCGGCGTGCTGCTCGCGCTTCGTCCGCCAGGGATGCGGCGGCGCGATGGGATAAACGCGGGTGTCGTCGCTGGCAGGCGCGTCCAGCACCGGCGCAGCGGCGTCGGGATTGCGTTCGAGATACTTCCAGGGGATCGGCGTGACCAGGAGCCCGGGATGCGTGGTCGTGGCGACGAAGCGGTCACCACCCTGCGTAAAGGCCATGCCCGTCGTCTTCGTGCTGCCACTGACCGGCTCGATGACCGTGCCATCGGGACGGATGCGGAAGTCGGTGGGCGGCAGCGTGACGGGCCTGGCCAGACGCGGGCCGGTGATCGTGCCGCCGGTGTGGCCACGCCCGAAATACAGCCAGCCATCCGGCCCCCAGGTCGGGGAGTTGATCCGACGCTCCAGGATCGGCGAACCAAAACCGCTGAACAGGTTCTCCTGGATGTCGGCCCTGTCATCCCCGTCGCTGTCCTTGAGAAACACGATGTGCGGCGAGCAGGCGACGATCAAGCCACCGTTGCCCGCTGCGATGCCATGGCAGGGAGGCAGGCGGTCCGCCCACACCACCGCCTGGTCCATGACGCCGTCTCCGTCGGTGTCACGCAGCAGCTTCACCGTGCCGTAGGTCTGCGCCTCCGCCTTCTTCTTCGCCTCCTCGCCGGCCTGGATGCGGCGCACCTCGAGGTCGAGCCGCCCCGTCTTGTTCAGCTCATCAATGTCGTACTGCCCCTCGAGGTTGTAACCATGCAGCTCACAGACAAAGCAGCGCCCCTTCTCATCCCAGCAGATGCCCGAGGGTTCCGTGATCAAGGGCTCGGAGGCGAGCAGGCGGATCCTGTATCCCTCGGGCACCTGGAACTGCCGGGCGCTCTCCGCAGGGGACAGGGGCTTGGGCGCGTCGTCAGGCTGCGGAATCTCCGCGCCAGCAGCAGCAGCCCACAGGACGAGGATCAGGAGGAATCTCATGTTCAGAATACACCCGGCCTGACAAAGCTGTTTCAACACGCCCGTATGAGTGCCCATGCCCGGTCACGCCCACGGCCATGCCTTCACCTTCATGAACCCCCGCCTGCGGGACGGGGTGGTCGTGCACGGACGGCGCTCGGTGCTGAAGACGAGCCTGGCCGGTCTTGGCTCGCTGACGCTGCCAGGCCTGCTGAAGCTGCGGGCGGAGGGCGCCGCCAGGCATTCCCAAAAATCCGTCATCCTTCTCTGGATGACGGGAGGCCCCTCGCACATCGACACCTGGGATCCAAAACCAGACCGCCCCATCGAAAACCGCGGCCCCTTCAAAACCATCGCCACGCGCATGCCAGGCGTCCGCATCTGCGAATTTCTGCCGAAACAGGCGGCCATGCTCGACAAGTTCACCCTCATCCGCTCGGTGGACTGCCGCTTCAGCAATCATGAGCCGAACATGGTGATGCAGACGGCGAACCTCGCCAATGAACCGCGAACCAACCCGCGTGCGAAGTTTTATCCTTCCTTCGGCAGCATCGTGGCGAAGCACCACGGCGCCAACCACCCCGCCATGCCTCCCTATGTGGTGCTGAACATGAAGTCGCGTTCGCACGTGGCCTGGGGCGGCTACCTCGGCACCCAGTACGACCCCTTCGACGGCAACAACGCCGCCCGCCTTTTCCAGCTTCCCGCCGGCCTCAGCATGGATCGCCTGACCGCCCGCCAGTCCCTCAGCCGCCAGATGGACGGCCTGCGTGCGGAGATCGATGCCAGCGGCATGATGGACGCCATGGACGCCTTCGGCCAGAAGGCCTTCGACATCATCGCCGGAGGACGTGCCCAGGAGGCCTTCGACCTGGAAAAGGAGCCGAAGAAGGTGCGTGACCGCTACGGCGATCATGACTGGGCGAAGCAGGCGCTGCTGGCACGCCGGCTGGTCGAACGCGGCTCCTCCTTTGTCACCATTGACCTGAGCAATCACGGCGCCTCCGGCACCTGGGACAACCATGGCGACAACATCCCGCCCTACGGCGGCATCTGGAACGGCCTGCGCCCGCTGCTTCCCGTCTTCGACCATGTCATCACCACGCTGGTCGCCGACCTGGAGGAGCGCGGCATGCTCAAGGACACCCTCGTCATCGCCATGGGTGAATTTGGCCGCACCCCGAATCTCGGCACCCAGGGCAGCACCGACGGGCGCAACCACTGGCCGGTGGTCATGAGCATGTGCCTGGCGGGTGGTGGATTTCATCATGGCCAGGTCATCGGCGCCAGCAGCAAGGACGGGGGTGAAATCGCCGAACGTCCCGTCACACCGGGCGACATCGCCGCCACCATCTATCATCACATGGGCGTGCCCCTGGACGCGACCTACAACGACCACCAGGGCCGGCCCAACTTCATCGTGGACCAGGGCAGGCCGATCACCGAGCTCATCGGCTGACCCGAGGAAACCCGATGTTCGCGCTTGAAGCGACGGACGGCGTTTGACAAAGGGAGTCATGCCCGCCTTGAAAGCCTTTCTCTTCGACCTCGACGGAACTCTCATCGACTCCCTGGCGGATCTTGCCGCCGCCGTGAACCGCATGCTTGCCGAGCACGGCCATCCGCAGCGCGAGCTTGAGGTCTTTCCCCGATACATCGGCGACGGCGTGCGCCAGCTTGTCGAGCGCGCCCTGCCGGAACAGGCACGCAGCAAGGAGAACATCGAAGCCTGCCTGCGTGACTACCAAAAGCACTATGCCGAAGGCTGGCATGACAAAACCGTCGTCTATGCAGGCATCCAGGAGCTTCTCACGGAGCTGAAGGCGCGCGGCTTCAAGGTCGGCTGCATCTCCAACAAGCCACACCGGTTCACCGCGCTCTGCTGCGATCATTTTTTTCCCGCCGGCACCTTTGACGTCGTGCTCGGCCAGCGCGACGAAGTGCCGCGCAAGCCTGATCCTGCGGGCGCCCTGGAGGCGGCGGCGCTGATGCGTGTCGATGTGCGGGAATGCGCCTACGTCGGCGACTCCGGCATCGACATGAGCTTCGCCAGAAACAGCGGCATGACCGGCATCGGTGTCAGCTGGGGCTTCCGGTCCGTTGAAGAGCTGAGGGAAAACGGGGCTGCGCTGATCGTCGATCATCCTGTTGAGATCCTGGCCCGAGCCTGAGGCCTCCGGGAGTCGGCGTGAATGCAATGAATCCTTGCATGCACCCGCAGGCGTGCAGCCGATTAGGATGAACACTGAGACCGGCCACAGCGTCTCCGCGTGCGTCCTGGCCGTGAAAAAGCCGAAGCCGTCGGCGGTTCTCGAAACGGCGCCCTGACGGTCTTACCAAGAGGGGGACGCCACAGGCGCCCCCCTTCAATCCAAGACCCTTCCGGCGGAGCAGTGATCACTCCCACTCGATGCTCGCAGGCGGCTTGGTGCTGATGTCATAGAGCACCCGGTTCACCCCCTTGACGCCGTTGAGGATCTTGTTGGAGGCGTTGCGCAGCACGCTGTAGGGCAGCTCCACCCAGTCGGCCGTCATTGCGTCCTCGCTGATGACCGCACGCAGGCTGATCGCCTGTTCGTAGCTGCGCTCATCCCCCTTGACGCCCACGGTCTTGACGGGCAGCAGGGCGGCGTAGGCCTGCCAGGTCTGCTCATACCAGCCGCTGCGGCGCAGCTCCCCTATGAAGATGGCGTCGGCCTGCTGCGTGATGGCGACACGCTCCGGCGTGATCTCGCCCGGAATGCGTACGGCCAGGCCGGGGCCGGGGAACGGATGGCGCCAAAGGGCGCGATGAGGAATGCCAAGGCTGGCACCCAGCGCGCGAACCTCGTCCTTGAAGAGCTCGGCCAGCGGCTCCAGCACCTTGCCCTGCTCCTTGAGCTCCATGATGCGGTCCACTCGGTTGTGATGCGTCTTGATCTTGCTGGCGATGCTGCCGCTGGTGGCGCTTTCGATCACGTCGGGATAAAGCGTGCCCTGGGCGAGAAGCTCGACGTTGTCCGCCACCTTCCAGAACTCCTCGACAAAGAGGGTGCCGATGATGCGGCGCTTCTGCTCGGGATCGGTCACGCCCTTGAGCGCACCGAGGAAGATGGCGCTGGCGTCGATCTGCTCGATGGGCACACCGACCTCGTCAAAGAGGGCCTTGACCTCCGCGGCCTCGTTCAGGCGCATCATGCCGGTGTCGATGAAGATGCAGCGCACCTTCACGCCTGCTTTGGCGAGCAGGACAGCCAGCACGGTGCTGTCCACGCCGCCGGACACGCCGCAGATGACCTCACGGGTGCCGACCTCCGCGCGGATGCTGTCGAGCATCTGGGCCTTGAAGGCGTTGATGTCGAACGCGGCCAGGATGGCGCCGCTCCGGGTCAGGAAGTTTTTCAGGATCTGCGTGCCCTCATGGCTGTGGGTGACCTCGGGATGGAACTGGATGCCCCAGCAGCGGTCCGACCACTTGAGCGCCACCGGCACGGCGTCCTCGTTGGTGGCGATGACCTGGGTCGTTCCCGAAAGGTTGGCGCAGGTGTCGCTGTGGCTCATCCAGACCTGCGACTCGTGCGAGATGCCGTTGAAGAGATCCTCATGATCCGTGACGACAAGCTTGGCGGGGCCGTACTCACGGGTCACGCCCGGCTTCACGGTGCCGCCATGCTTGATGTTGAGAAGCTGCATGCCGTAGCAGACGCCGAGCACCGGCACGCCGAAGGACATCAGCTTCTCGAAATCCACGTCCGGCGCATCCTTTTCCGAAGTGCTGCGCGGACCGCCGGAAAGGATGATGGCGCCGGGGTTCTTCAAGCTGGCAAGCTCCGCAGGCGGATAGAGGTGCGAGGCAAAGCCGAGCTCGCGGACGCGGCGGACGATGAGCTGGGAATATTGGGAGCCGTAATCAAGGACGGCGACTTCTTGGGCGGTCATGGGAGAATGGGGCGGACGAACAAAACAACAGGGGCCGGGCGCATCAATGCGGCTCGTAGTTCACGGGTTCCTCGGTGATGACGACATCATGCGGGTGGCTTTCCTTGAGGCCGCCGGCGGTGATGCGGACGAACCGGGCCTTGGCGCGGAGTTCCTCAAGGTTGCAGGCGCCCACGTAGCCCATGCCGCTGCGCAGCCCGCCCATCAGCTGGAACACGACGTCCGCCAGCGGCCCCTTGAAGGGCACGCGGGCCTCGACGCCTTCAGGCACCAGCTTGCCGGAACTGTTCTGTCCGTAGCGGTCGCCAGCGCCCTTGCGCATGGCCTTCAGGCTGCCCATGCCGCGGTATTCCTTGAATGTGCGGCCCTGCCATTTGACCATGTTGCCCGGGCTTTCCGCCGTGCCGGCCAGGAGGGAGCCTAGCATGACGCAGTCCGCGCCTCCGGCGATCGCCTTGACGATGTCCCCCGAGTAACGGATGCCGCCGTCGGCGATGACGGTGATGCCGCGCTCGCGGCAGACGGAGGCGGCCTCCTGAACGGCGGTGAACTGGGCCATGCCGACGCCGGAGATGACACGGGTGGTGCAGATGGAGCCCGGCCCGACGCCGACCTTGATGGCGGAGGCGCCGGCCTTGATCAGGTGCAGGGCGCCGTCCGCCGTGACCACGTTGCCGGCCACGACCGGAACGCCCGAACCAATTTTGCCACGAAGCCTTTCAATGACCGAGGCGACGCGCGAGGTGTGCCCGGTGGCCGCGTCAATGAACAGGGCGTCCGCGCCGGCGGCGACGAGCGCCGCGCCGCGGTCGGCGCAATCCTCGCCCACCCCGACGGCGGCGCCGACACGGAGCTGGCCGTTCCGGTCCTTGGCGGCATGGGTGAAGGTGTTGCGCTTGGTGACATCCTGCTTGGTGATGAGGCCGGCGAGGCGGCCCTGTTCATCGACCAGCGGCAGCTTTTCGATGCGGTGGGTGTAGAGGATCTTGAGCGCCTCCTCGAAGGAGGTGTTGGCGGTGCCCGTGGCCAGGCGCTCACGGGGTGTCATGATGGCGGACACGGGGGTGGAGGTGTCCTCGATGTACCACATGTCACGGCTGGTGACCATGCCGACGAGCTTGTTGTCCGGATCGACGACCGGGAAGCCGCTGACGCCCTTGGTCTGCATGAGCCACTGGAGTTCGCCCAGGGTCGTCTCAGGGCGGACGGAATGGGGGTTCTGGATGACGGTGTTTTCCGAGCGCTTCACCCTCGCCACCTGCTCGGCCTGATAGTCGATCGGGCAGTTGCGGTGAATGACCCCGAGACCGCCTTCACGGGCCAGCGCAATGGCCAGCTCGGATTCCGTCACGGTGTCCATGGCGGAGGAAAGAACGGGGACATTGAGGCGGATGGAGCCGCCAAAGGTGGTGCTGATATCCACATCACCGGGGAGCACTTCGCTCAACCCGGGCAGCAGCAACACATCATCAAAACTGAGTGCAAGAGAAGGTAGATCGCCCATAGGCCATCTAATCAGCACTCACGTCCCTGTCACGCGGAAAATCACGCCCGGTCAGGGGCGGTAGATGCGCGCCTTGCCCGTGTAGGCGTCGATCTGGATGCAATAGTAGTTCTGGGGGGGCATGGTCGGAGAGTCCACGTTTTGAGACTCGACGAGGGTCATGAAGCTTTCGTTCAGGGGCGGGATGGTGTAGGCGGTGGCCTGGGCTTCGGCGGTGTTGCCAGCCTGGCCCTTGGTCAGCAGACGGCAGCTGCCGTCGGGATAGAAACGGAGCGCGGAATAGGCGACGGAATCTCCGCTCGCACCCGTGCCCGGTTGAAAGACAAAGGCCCCGGACACCTGGCCCTTGGTCTGGGGTGCCGTGGTCTGCAGCAGGGGTGAAAGCTGGGGCTGGGGTGACAGGACGATTCCTGAATCCATGTAATAAGGCTCTGAAATGGCCACAGGATCCGTGCCTGAAGGCGTGTCCACGACCTGATAGGCGTAAAACAACTCGGTCGTCGGCCGGTCTGAACCAGGGTTGACGTAGCGGTAAAACCTCATCTCGACCTCCCGGCTGCGGGCAATGGCCTCCTGCTGGGCCAGGCTGAGGCGGTTGAGGAGGCTGTCCCCGGTGGAGCTGAGCCGGGTTGAACGGAGCACGTCCACCAGGGTGGGCGTGGCCAGGGCGACCAGGAGCGCGATGATGCCGACCACCGTGAGCATTTCAACCAGGGTGAAACCCAGGCTGGCGTGACGCGTGCGGCTTCGGGAGATGTGAGCGTGCAGGTGCATGACCATGGCGTTGCGTAATGGATGGATTAGATGCTCCACTTGGCTCCGCGGAGCTGGATGGTGGCGGAAAACACACGGTAGTTCACCTTGCGCTGCTGCAGCATGGCGGTGATTGTGTTCACCTCCGTTTCCAGGTTGTGCGCCTGGGTGAGCTTGGAGTTGATGTCACTTCCAAGCGGCGGCGTCCCCCCTCCTCCCGCGCGCTGGTCGAGCAAGTCCGCGGACTTCTCGTCAATGGCGATCAAGACAACACGCACCATCGGAGGCAGCAGGTGCTGGGTGCCCTGCGGCGAATCCGTGGTGGGATTGACGATGGCGCTGGAATCGTAGCTGTAGGCGGGGGCGATCTGGGTCGGGCCGGTCGCGGACTCGGGCTCGTTGGCCTGCCGGGGCTCACGGCGGGGAGAGATGATCAGGGCCACGATGTTGTCAGCCACAGGACGCGTGAGGAGGGTGGAGGCCTGCTGACCGCCGCCGCCCGTCGGCGTGGCGCCAGCCCTGGCAAACCAGGTTCTCGGAATCGGCGCATTTGGATTGGACGCCACCGTGGCGGATGCCGCATACATGGTGTTGAGCTCCGTAGGCGGGCTGAACTCCATGAGGCGGTAACGAAATTTGCTCTGCCTGTTTTGAATGAAGCGGGGAGCCCAGGATTCATCGGAGGAGAACTGGACAAAGTAGCCCCTGGCGCACAGCAGCTTGTCGAGACCCACATAGGCGGGTGTGTTGGAAACCCCCAGCGGCGCCTGGAAAAACACCGCATGCCCCGGCAGCATGGAGTCGCCGCCGGCGACAAGGTCGGCGGCCTTGCCGCAGACAAAATGCAGGTCCGAACGCCTGACATAGCTGCTGGGAGCCGCCGTGGACGCGCCTGCACCGGCATTGGTGAGGTAGTTGATGTCGTAATCGATGTAGGTGTTCAGCGTCGCCTGGCCCAGGTTTCGGGTCAGGATGTCAAAGGCCGTCCTCGCCTCACGGAACTGGCTGACCCGCGCATTGGACGCGGACCAGGTGGACTGGACCTGGCCGATGACCTGGGCGCTGATCAGCAGCAGGATGGTGAGCACGGCGAGCGACACCATGATTTCAACCAGGGTGAAGCCCGTCCGCAGCTGGCGTGGCGCGTTGAAGGGTTTAGCGTTCATGGGGAAGTGGGGGAATCTTTCGTTCAGGATGATCAGGGGGCGAAGCGCTTGGATTCGATCACACGGAAGCGGTAATAGCTGTCCAGGGGCGGATGAGCGGTCTCATCGAGAGGGTCGCCGGTGGTGAAATCAGCAGCCGTTCCAGCCTTGGCCAGGTCCGTCATGTCCACATAGCGTTCCAGCAGGAACGAACCGCGGTACTCACCGGTGACCTCGTCAATTCCAGGCGTGAACTTGTTCACCGCCCAGCCGTCGTCCTGGGAGCCGCGCAGGGCCTTTTTCAAGGTCTGCACCCGCACATGCACTCGGAAGGTGTTGGAGCGCGTGGTCAGCTTGGCGTAGAGGTTGGAGTAGGGGGCTTCACGCGTGTTGTCCCCCGTGGAGAGGTGGTTGTTCCAGAAGTTCGCCATCGCCGATTCCCGGCCGGTGTAGCTGTCCACCTGATCCTGGCTGACGTTTTCCCTCGACGGGTCGTTGGCACCGGGCACCATGACGGAGGGCGTGCCCCCGTTGCTCGTCGCCGCACGGTTCCCTGAGGTTGAAACGCGCGAAGGGAGCAGATGCAGCTCGCAGATCTGGGAGGCGGAGCGGAAAAGACCGGACCTGAACACACCGGGAAGGCCGTTGTTGGCGCTGTCACCACCACCGACACCCGAGGGTCCGCGGCCATTGTCGGTGGACCCGAAGTTGAAGCGTTCTTCAAACTGACGAAGCGTACCCACCACGCGACGGCTGGCGGCCTTGTAGGTCCACCAGGGGCTGTCGGCGTTGCCGTTTTCGTTGTTGAACCTGTCCACCACGATCGAGCGGTGCCAGCGGGCCGCCGGGTCGCCCTGGCGCACGCTTTCATCCCGGTAGGTGGGGGCCGTCTGACCAAACTGACCGAAACCCTGGCGGTTGTTGCGCGCAAAGGCATGGTCGACGTTGGGCAGCGCCGCAAAAACCTCCCCTTTCATGACGGCATGGAGGGCGGTTGCCCGGCGGATGTGGGTGAAGGGCAGCATCTGGTAGTTCATGTTCACCTTTCCAGCGGTGGAAAGAGGCTCGCTGATGGCGTAGGGCTCGACCACCGGCATCCAGAAGAGATCGAGCAGGTAGTGGTCCGGAGGCGTGGCCTGCCCCGGGTGACGTGGAAGACCGCCGTTCATCAGCACATGCGGGCGGAACAGGAGGTTGGTCCAGGCGCCATTGCCGCCTGCGGAGGCATCAGGGTTGTTTTTGTTGGTGAAGTGCACACGGCTGGGAAGGGAGCCCATCATGACCGGTGAGCTGACCACACGGTTGGGTGTGAAGAAGGAGCGGCTGGCGGCGCTGAACCTGGAGCCGATGCCATCCGGGCGGAAATACGAGAAGCGGTATTCAACATCCCTGGGCCAGCCGCTGCCCCGGTAAAACCCGACGGCCATGTTGCCTTCGTCCGGCTTGTTGATGAACGTGCCGACACGACCGCCGGGGTCGGTTTCATCGAAGTCAAAGTAGCGCTGCGCCAGCCTGGCCGGAGGCAGGCTCTGAGTCACGGGATGAGCCGAGTCTCCGTTCCTGCCGGAGAAGGGGGCGTCCGGCATCAGGTTTTCACCCACCCTGACGGTCGTGGGCAGCACGGCTTTCTCATAATCCACCTGGCGCTTGAGCTGGTTAGTGACGTTGCCGGAGCGGTCAAAGCCCGGTTCAGAACCGGCTCCATAGGAGGAGAAATTGTGCGCCATGAAGGCATCTGGTTCATCGTACAGCGGGTGGGGCGACCAGTCCGTTGCCTGGACGATGGTCTTGGCAAAAATCAGCCGCGAATCACCGTGACCGGGAACCAGGGAGCGAACCACGTCGGTTCCCGAATGCTTGATTGGCTTGTTATAAACCTGACCCTCCATGTCATCTCCGTAGCAGATGCGGGCGAGACGATATCTGGAGCGGTCATCCTTGATGTCATAGACCTGCACATCCTCGAAGTTCGAGGTTTTCTCAAAGCCATAGATCATGGCACGGCTGCCCGGGAAGCGCTGCGTTTTGGCGGCAGGGGTGTTGGGCGCGTCGTTCTTGGCCGAGTCCCCGTTGACGGTCACCCTGTTTTCATTGGGAACACCCGCTTTGGGCTCAGCCAGACGTCCAGGGAACTGATCCGTGATGTTGCTGCCGGCACCGCGAGCCAGGGCACCGCCCCTGTGAAAGGCCCACCAGCGCGGAGCCTGCACTGCGGGATGCCTGAAGAGAAGCTGATCCGAAGAGCGGATCCACTCAATCTTGGAGGTGGGCTGAACCACGAGGTCAGGGCTGGGCATCCTGCCCTGAGGAAAGTTGAAGAAGATGGTCTGGATGAGATTTTTCCGGTCATGACCGTCATAAATATCCATCCGGAGCGGCCCCCTTGATTGAAGCTGCATGGGCTGGTCGCTCTTGATGGTGAAGAAGTTGGAGACCAGGTCCATGTTGACCAACCCGGCATGCACCCTGCTCGTGACGGCATCGCTGTAGCTTGGATCAGCCGGCATCCGGAGCATGCCAGGAAGATGCCTGCCGAGGGCCAGACGCCTGAAACTGGCGTAACCACCAACCTCAGGGGCGTTGTCCTGGGCGTAGATGGATTCAGCGCTCTTCAGGATGACGTCCTCCGTCTTGCCAAAGACCGACTTGCCATTGACTTCAAGCTTCTGAAGCTCCTGAGCGCGCAGAACAACGGTAAATTCCGGGAAGATGGGCGTGTAGCCGACGGAGGGGCAGAAGAACTCCAGGTGAAGCATCGCCTGGACGCGTTTTTCATCCACCTTGAGGGGCGTGTTTTCTTCCAGGGTGTAGTTCCAGTTCCTCTCATCCCTGCCGGGATGAAAGTTGGTGTGCCTGCCGCGATTCTCGTCCGTCGGAATACCGCTCTCGGTCGCATAGAGTGCCTGCACCTGGCTGTCGATATCGCCGGTCAGCGGGGGGAAGTTGGAGTAATAACGCCTTTTGATGGCATTCGTGCCCGCCCTGCCCGCATCCTGCCAGCACGCATGGGTCGAAGGCTGGCCGCCTCCGGGCGGAGGTGCAAGGTCAAGGATCCTGTGGGTGTTGACATCATTGAAGGCTTGAGGAGCCTCGTGCTCGACGATGAACTGGTTGGCTGTGGTTTCGTTGATGCGCAGCGCCGTCCGTCCTCCGGACACCCTGCCTTGGACCGCCCATTGTTCCAGCTGGGTGGTGTTGACCTGCAAGGGGGCGCCTTCAATGCCCGTGCTGACCCAGCCGGGGTGAAGGAACCTGTACTGCTTCGCGGGGCTGGGGTTTAGCGGATCATCCGGCACCAACTCCAGGTGGCGCCAGCTGTACATGTCAGGCTGGCCGTCCCCCGTGCAGATGAACTGAACACCGATTTCGCTGACGGAAACCGCCCTGCCGAAGCCGCGATAGTTCTGACCGCCGATGTTCCAGATGGACGGCGTGACCTGGCCGTGGCCGGGGAACACACGATCCTCCAGCGGATTGGCCCTGTTGGACGCGTTCAAGTTGCGGTGAGCGCTTGGAGTGAACGTCCTGAAGGTGTTCATCACGTTGTCGCGCTGATCGTAGAGGTTGTTCGTGTCAGAAGTGTAGTTGATCGCCAGCATGGGCCAGTCCTCGCGTTGTCCGGACAGGTAGCTGTCATGAAGGTTGGTGGAACGGATGTAGTCGAACATCTCCACGATGACCTGGCGGTAGTTTTCGAAGCCCCCGGCGCTGCGCATCTTGGTCCTGAAGGTGTTGCCGGCGCCGCCTGCGGCGGTCTCCGCCGGGAAGATCGCGGTCGAAAGAATCCTGTCGAGCATGCCCAGCAGATCCTTGTTGCGCGAGATGTTGATGTCCGTGGTGGGGCTCTGGGCCAGCTCTCTTTGGAAGTAGTAGAGGTTGCCAGAATTGCGGGCCCCGAGACGCGAGCAGAACATGATCAGGTTTTCAAAGCCCGTCCGCTTGTTGCTCTGGGTGTTGACCGGCCACATGGCGATGCGGGGCAGACCCAGCATGCTGATTTCGCTGGCCCGGCTGTGGGCGGTCAGGAAGGCGGAGGCGCGCTCAAGGGTCTGCTTGGTGAAAAGCTCGCCGCCCTGGATGCTGGTGTCATTCACCGTCCGGGTCCTGTCGCCCAGAGCGGAAAAGAACAGCTCGTCCACACTGGCATAAAGCCTTTCCGTCAGGGCGTTTTGCATCTCCACCGCAGCGGCAAGGCCGCCCCTGCCCTGATCATAGGTGTCAGCGGCAAACAAGCTGGTGCCAGCATTGCTGCCGCCGGTGTTGATGCGCGGAATCAGGTTGTAGATCCGGTTCTTGACGGACAGCGCCGCGGTGTAGGCGGCGGAGCCTGCAGTGCGGAAGGTGGTCCCGACCGGGTAGACCTCAAGGTCCCGGTTGAAGTCAAGCGTCGGATTGGGATAGAGCACGCTGCTGAGGGCCACGGTGGCGGGATGCCCCGGAAAGCGCTGATACTCGTTGCGCGCCGCCGAATAGTCAGCCCAGCGGTGATCACGTTCATGATAGTAGGTCGGGCGTCCCTGGAAGGTGGGCTCGGAGGCGGTGTTGATGTTGATCTTGCAGGTTTCATCATCCGTCCAGAAGGCCAGGCGTGCCACGATCGGATTGCGCGCGTTCGCCTGTTCAGCACCCTGGAACTCCAGCCTTTCATTGAGGGTCCCCAGCGTGCCGTCCTTCAGCATGTAGAGCCACTGCACAGGCATGGCCAGACGAAGGGAATCAATGCCTGAGCCGGTGGCCGGCGGCTGGATGATGGATGGACGGCCTGTCTTGGGGTCATTGTTGGCGATGTCCCTGCCTGTCAGCGCCGTGGTGGTGGAATACTGGAAGCCCTCCACGGGAATGGCCGTGCCCGCAGCGGGATTCATGCTGTAGGCCGCGCGTGGATCAATGACAGGAAAGTAGGTCTCCGTGGACCCCACCGTGCCAGTTGTGGTGACCACCCCTTTCACGACGGGCTCGTTGATGTCGACATAACGCGCCACGTTGTTGTCCTCGCTCCAGTTGGCCGGCGGTTCGGACTCACGCACGAAATTGTACTCCTCACCGACGCTGGTGCCGCCTGCGGATGTTCCCGTGCCCTGAAAAATCATGGAGGCATCGGAGAACAGCTTGTAACCGGCCAGAAATGCCCCGCTCGCCGTGTATTTGCGCACCGCGCCGGGCTGGGTGGCGTGAATCTCACGACCGCTGACCCCCGTGTCTTGATCCGCCCCTGCACGAATCTGGCCGACCACGATGTTCACCGCCGTGTCGGCGAGGCGACGGGCCGACTGTGACGAGGAGTAGGTCATGGTGCCCTTGTGCTCCGTGTCTGCCACGCTGAGGAAGGCAAGCATGACAATCGTCGCCAGCGCAATCATCGAAAGCACGATGATCAGAGCCAGACCACGACTTCTCCTGGCATCCTTGAGGAAGGTTCGAATGGTTTTCATGGGGGGAGGCAATTTCGGGATTTATGTCAATTAAATCGAAATTGGAGAAAAATTTCAAGCCATGAAGTCATTGCACAGTATTTACTTGGTTAATACAAAGACGGTCCAACGTGGTGCCAGCCATGACTCATCCGGCGGAAATCACCGCTCTTCAGCGATCCTGAAAAGTAAAGATGCCTGACTGCTGCGGGCTGGTGGTCGGTTTTTCCAGGCCCACGGGCTTTTGATCAATGATGAAATAGCCCACCCCGATTACATCCGTAATCCGCACGGGAGCACCTGGAGCGCTCACAAGCTTGCGAACGGCCAGGCCCTGGAAGGAAACCGAACGTTTGAGAACCCCGTCGACCAGCTTGAAGCTGCCGCTGAGACCGCCGGTCTTGGTGGCGGCGAGCTTGGTGAGAGCCATGACATAAGGGATGTCCAGCTTGCTGCCCGCCCTTACGGTAATGGGGGTGGCACCGCTCAGGTTCGGGTTGGTGAGCGTGTCCACATCACCACCGACGGGGAGGGGGATGGAGTCATCAAAAGTGCCGTCTTCACTAAACCGCAGGTCCGCAAGAATGTCCACCGGGCCGGGATTGAGAGGATCCTGGTCGAAGAGCGTTCCCGTGGCGACGGTCGAAGTGTAGAAGCCGCCATAGACTTCCAGAACGACAGGTGTCGCGGGGATCGGCAGGGCCATCCCGGCAAGTCCGAAGCCATTTTTGTAAAGGCGTGACTTGGAATTGGCCGGGCGAACCCAGTCAAACTCGCCGGTGATGTCGTTGTCACGAGGCAGGGCACCCTTCACGATTTCGAAGGAGCCGAGGACGGAGCCTTTGGGCTTGGTGGTGTAGAGCGTCTGGAAGACAAAGCACTGGCCTTCAGGGCCGACCCAGGCGGCACCAGTGAGCTTTTCATTGTCAGCCGTCCTGCCCGCGAGGGTGTAGGCACCGGTGCTGCTGACGGTGAAGGAGGCATAGCCGGCACCCTGGGGCACGGCCTCGTTCCCGATCAAGGGGTCCCCCTCCTCCAGGCCGAAGGCCAGGTTGTACAGACCGACAAACTCGGTGGCAGGCCTGGCGACACCGTTCACCACGGACTTGCCAAAGTTGTTGCGCCAGGCCTCAAAGGCCACGGTTCCTGTCTTGGCGGTGATGGTCGGGGTGGACAGCACCGTGACCGGGGGATCGGTCAGGTTCACCGGGTCGGTGATGTCGAGACCGAACTCGAGCGTCAGGGCCGGTGCGGTCTTGGTGGCGGCGATGAAGATTTCAGCCTCAGGCGCCGCCGTGAGGTCGCCGGCATTGTCGAACGCAAGGTTGAAGGCGCCGACGAAGGAACGGCTGGCATCCCCCCCCATGATGAGCTTGCCGGAAATGGCACCAGCGGAGGTGACGGTCATGTCGAAGCGTCCACCCAGGTTCTGATTCAACGCATTGCGTTCAATCGGTCCGGCATAAGTTCCGGCAATGCCTGCGGGCAGGGGCCTGATGTTGATGACCGTGTCCCACTTGGCGGCGGCAATCGCCTCAGGTGTGGTCAGCTTGAAGGCGTTGGAAACCTGGATGGTGACCGGATACCCGGAAGGCGACTTGCTCACCGCCGTGGGCCGGCCCGTGATCCAACCGGTCAGGGCGTCCACTTTCAGGCCCGGGGGCAGCCCTTTCACCTCGTATTTCTGAGGTGTGACGAGCCCGGGTTCGGGAATCTCCGTCGTGGGGGACAGGTCACTGGTGACAGGAATCTTCCAGGCATAGGTGGCGCCGACCATTCCGGCGGCTGGCGCGGTCGTCTTCACCAGGGCCGGACCCTGGTTGTAAACCTTCAGGTAGGTGGTGCCGCCGATGACAGGGGATGTGCCGGCCGCGCCGATGACCTCGCAGGTGTAGACGTCCGAGTCCGTCAGCACCAGCTTGTCGATGGAAAGAGTCTTGGTGGTGACGCCTTTGAACCGGCCGCCAAAGCCGTTCTCAGCAACTTCAAAGCCGTTCTTCCTCCAGCGGAACTGCGGCTTGACCTTGGAAGGAGCAGCCACGTTGACCGTCAGCTTCACGGACTTGCCAACCTGGGCGGCGACGATGCGCCCGGCGTTTTCAACCACGACAACATAAGCCGGAGCGCTGGTTGCATTGGCGGCCTTGCCCGTCGTCTGGTTCACATTGTCCACCCGGAAGGTGTATTCACCCGCCTGGGCAAGAGTGATGTCGGGCACGTTCAGCGTGTCGGAAGCCTCGCCAAAGAGCTGGGTGCTGCCACGGCGCCACTGCAGCACACGCCTGTTGTTGTCACCACCGGCCTGGGCGGTGAGGACCAGGTCCGCACCCTGCAGAAGAGTCTGCGAAGCCGGGGCATCCAGCACCACCGCATTGCCCGTGGAGAGACTGAAGTCACAGACCTGGCTGAGGAGGCCGGGAGCGGGATTGAACGGCCCGGTCACCTTCACCTGATAAGTGCCGACGTTCCCAGGCTGCACGCTGTTGATGGTGTAAGTCGGGCCGGTTTCACCGGGGATGACATCCGTGCCCTTGAACCACTGGTAGGAGATCGGCGACTCCCCGTTCATGACGACGCGGAAGGTGACCGGATCCCCCGGGGAACCCTTCTTCGTGGCAGGGAGGTTGAAGGCGAAGGACAAAGGCCAGTCCACCTGAAGGGTCGCCAGATTGCTGATGGCACCCGTGGGATTGACGGGGTTCATCACACGGACCTTGTAAACTCCCTCGTGTTCCTGCCTGGCGCTGGCGATGTCGAAGGTCGCGGACGTGGCTCCTGGAATGTCGACGTCGTTGCGCATCCACTGGATGGAAATGGGGCCCGTGCCCGTGTAGGCCACGGTGAAGCTCACCGAAGCGCCCTGCTGGACCGTCCTGGAAACAGGATGCTGCGTCACCTGCGGAGGCTCGGAATCCTCCATGGCGATGATCTTGCCTTCCGTCATGAACTTGCTGGTGTCCCAGACTTTTTCGACAGGCAGCAGCAGCAGGTTCAGCAGATTGGAAACGCCGCCAAAGAGGTTGATGCCGCCGGAGATGTCCAGAATGTCAAACTCCCTGCCCTGCTCAGGCAGGTAGCCCGGGGCAAGCTGCACGAGAATGTTGGAGCTGCTGGAGGTGAGGCTGATGCTGTTGCCAGCCAGCCTGGTGAGATTGGTGGCGCCCAGCGTGAATTCCACGACAGAGTTGGCGCCCACCGTGAGCGGCTGGTTGATGGTCAGCAGCTCCTCCGCGGCACCGCTGGAAGTCGGGTCGCCTGGACGGAGGACGGCCTTGTTGCCAACCGCGCCCGTCAGGTTGACCGCGCCACCGATGGATCCAGTGCCACCGAGAACCGCGCCGGCGTTGACCTGAACCGCGCCGGTGCCGGTTCCTGAGGTTGTCGGAGAGGGGGTGTTCATCACCAGGAGCGTGCCCTGGTTGATGGTGATGCCTCCGCTGAAGGTGTTGTTGCCGGCCAGGGTCGCCACACCCGTACCCTCCTTGATGAGGCTGAGCCTGTCCTTGGTGGCTCCGACACCGCCGTCAGCCTCGGAGATGACACCGCTCAGACGCAGGCCAAAGCCGGTGCTTGTCGAGGAGGTGAGATTCAGGCTCTGCAGCTCCTGAGCCGCCTGGAGCTGGTTTTGCAACGTCACCAGGCCGGTGAAATCAACCAAGCCGGAGGTCACGGAGGAAGCCGCGCCCAGCGTCAGCTTCACCCCGCCTCCCTGAGCGTTGATGTCCACGGCGTTGCCCAGCGTCACATCGTCGTCGTTGGCGAGAAGCGAGACATCGACATTCAGCGCGTCCTCCACCCAAT
>Ga0315900_10003326_pt1 | contig 23619 bp, 20 predicted proteins | sample LakEriMetagenome_FD_203521 | JGI IMG/M metagenome (GOLD analysis project Ga0315900, IMG submission 203521) | Freshwater fungal communities from buoy surface, Lake Erie, Ohio, United States - Buoy 12 MA114 | ecosystem: Environmental > Aquatic > Freshwater > Lake > Lake biofilm | place: USA: Lake... | reverse complement strand
GCCCGCCCGCCGCCGGATGCCGGATTGAACAGCACCGCCGCCCGCTTGCCGGTGGCGTGCCCTGCGTCAGACTGCCCGTCACCCGACATGGCCCCACGGTACGGGCCCGCCCGCCGCTGCTCCCGCACCCCCCTCTCGCACCCCCTCTCCCCGCGCCATCCCGCTTAGCCTGTCGGCATGTCCAGCACCCACCCGAACCATCCCAACCTGGTGGTCTTTGAGCATCCGCTCATCCAGCACAAACTCTCCTACATCCGCGACGCCAGCACCAGCCACCGCCCCTTCCGCGCCCTGCTCTACCAGATCGCCGGGCTGATGGTCTTCGAGGTCACCCGCCAGGTGCCCACCGAGCCGGTGCAGGTCCGCACGCCGATGGAGACCACCACCTGCCGCCGCCTCAAAGGCGTGGTCACCGTCGTGCCCGTGCTCCGCTCCGGACTGGGCATGGCCGAGGGCATCCTGGAGATGATGCCCGAGGCCCGCGTCGGCCATGTCGGCATCGCCCGCGACGAGCACACCCTCGCACCGGTGACGTACCTCAACCGCCTCCCCTCCAACCTCGCCGCCGGGCCGGTGATCCTCGTGGACCCCATGCTCGCCACCGGCGGCTCAGCCTCCGCAGCGCTCGATCTGCTCAAGCGTCACGGCGCTGCCGATCTGCGCATGATCTGTCTGGTCGCCGCCCCCGAGGGCGTGCAACGCATGCACCGCGACCACCCGGATGTGCTGATCTACGCCGCCGCCCTGGACCGTGCCCTCAACGAGCACGGCTTGATTGTCCCGGGGTTGGGCGACGCGGGGGATCGGATGTACGGAACCAACTGATCGCCCGCTCGCGGGCCGCCCGCGCCGCCGGGCTTTGCCCCGCCGGAGCCGCCGCCGCCAGCGCCGCCGGCGTGATCGCCCGGGCCGACTCGCTGATCGCCACCAGCCCCGCCGCGTTCGCTTCCCGCCTCACCGCCGCCACCGCGCTGCCCCAGGTCGCTTCAGACACGGCCGCGCCGCTGAGCGCATCCAGCGTCACCAGCATCAGCCGCGCCCGCGCCGCCAGCGCCTGCCCCCCGCTGGTGCGCTGTGCCGGCCCCTCGGCCAGCGAACGCAGCGTCGCCACCACCCGCCCCGGGTCGCCGGTCACCTGGCACAGCCGCAGCCACGCCAGTTCCTCCTCCGGGCTCAGTTCGCCGATCCGCCGCTCCAGTTCATCCCGCAGCGTTACAAACCTCGAGTGCGCCTGCGCCTGCTCGCGGGCCAGCGTGGTCATCTCATCGGCCAGCGGCCCCAGCCGCACCGCCCCCATGGCGCCGTCCAGCGTCGGCCCCATCTGCCACAGCCACGCATACAACCCCGCCGCCTTGGCCACATCCCCCCGCGTCGCCGCCGCCCGCGCCTCGCTCACGCGACGCGCCATGTCGAGCCCCGGCGCCGTCGCCGTGCTCGCAGCCGCCCCGGCCTTGCCCACCGCCGCCGCGCCGCTGTTGAACGTACCCGCGTGCAACCACCGCAGCCGCAGCCACGTCGCCGCCGGCGAGCCCACCGCTTCAGATGATCCGAGCGCCGCCGGCCGCTCCCCCGAGAGTTCCTCCGCATCGCTCGCCGGGCCCGGCGTCGCCCCCGGCAGGCTCAGCCGCCGACCCCCGCTGAACACCGCCGGCTCGTTCACGCCCGCCGCCAGCCCCGCCGCCCGCCGCTCCCCCGGCTGGTGCAGCACCACCGCGCTGGCCGTCAGCCACGCCCGCACTCCCGCGTGCGCCATCAGCGTTCTGGCCGCCCCCGGCGTCACCCCGCTGCCCGCCTTGCCGTCCCATGCCGGCTCCGCCAGCACCACCAGCAGCCGCCGCTGCTGCGCCGCCCGCTGCGCCGAGGCCGCCAGCCACGCCGGCGTGGTCATCGCCGTCGCCGTCAGCGCCGCCCGCGAGGCCGGCGTGAGCGCCCCCTGGCCGCTGGCCACCGGCGAGGCCGACAGCCCCAGCGTTCCCGCCGCCAACACCACCGCCATCGGCCATCGCCGCCGCTGTGCACCTGTGCGCATTTCACCATCATCGGCGACCCCGCCCCCGCCCCGCCCGGGGCGAATCCCCCAAGAGCCGCCGAACGCCCGTCCGCCCACCCGGCCAAGTCCAACAAAAACGGGCCCGCACATGGCGGGCCCGCGCTTGATTCGTCGTCACTGCACAGTCTCAGACTCAGCGGCCGGCACGGGCCAGCGCCGCGCGACGCGCCGCCACGCCGGGGTCGAGCTTGATGATCTGCTCGACGGTCTGCCGGAAGTTCGGGTCCAGCGGGTTGCCCATCCACCGCACGATGCCGTCGGAGGACATCACAAACACCGTCGGATACGCCTGCACCGACAGGGCCTTGCCCACCTTCTGCTCGTTGTCGTACGCGTGGAACAGGTTCGAGGGGAACGTCCGCAGATGACGCAGCACATCCGGCTTCGGGTCGTTGTAGCCCGACATGGCGATCACCGCCAGCACGTCGCGGTTCTTCTCCGCCAGATCGTCAAGCATCGGCTTGGACCGCTTGCACGGGCCGCACCAGGTCGCCCAGAAGTTCACCACCACCACCTTGCCCGCAAGGTCTTCCGGCTTCTCCTGCAGCCACTCCATCGCCGCCGGGTCCACCTCGGCCGGCATGGTCTTGCCCTGAATGTCCGTCGCGTGACCCTGCACCAGTTCCTGAATGTTCTTCCGGGGCCACAGCACCGACTCATACGCCGAGCTGTCCGGAAGCTTCACCACCGGCCTCACACGCTCGCCCGGAGCCGGCACCCGGCCCGTGTCGCGCGTCCGACCGGCCGCCTCCGCAGCCGCCTTCGCAGCCGCCGCCACCTCGCCCGGCTTGGCCGCCGCCGACTGCTCGGTCTCCGCCGCCACCATCTCCAGCGCCCGACCGGCCGACACCGTCTCGATATCCGCGAAACGCAGGTTGCCGGCGCGATCGATCACGTAGAAGTCGGGGTCGCCGTCGGACTGCAGGGCCTTGCGCATCGCGCCGCCCTCGTCACGCGCCAGCAGGAAGCTGTGACCGCTGTCGGTGAACAGCTTCTTGGCGTCCTCAAACCGATCCGCCGCCGCGATGCCGATCACCACCGTCTCGGGCGTCTTGGCCAGCTGCGCCGCCTGCCCCAGCGCCGTCCGCGAGGCCGGAACCCAGGAAGAGAAGAACACCAGCACCACCGGCTTGCCCTTGAGGCTCTCGGCCGTCGGGGCCGTGCCGTTGGTCCAGTCCTTCAGCCCGCCCAGCAGCGATGCATCAAACGGCTTGAGTTCCATCGCCGTCACCGCCGCACGACGCCCACCCTGACCCTCGCGACGGATCTCGGGGTTCTGGGCCTCAAGCGGGGCCGGAGCCGCGGCCCAAGCCAAACCGGTGACAGACAGCAGAGCAAGTGCGCAGACGGCAACGCGAAGGTGCATGATCGACTCCAAAGGGGATGCACGCCGGAACTCCGGGTGCCGCAGAGAGGTACGGACCACCCCCGGACTGGTTCATCTCCCGATCAGTTTATCGCAGGCCCGGCCGGCCGGATGCAGATTTCACCCCACTGCCCCGGCCGGTGCCCACCCCCCCACCCCTCCCAGCACCCCACCACCTCCCAACCCAACCTCCCCGCCGCCCGGCTGCGGCCACCGCGTGGAGCAGCAAGCAGCCAGAAAGCAATGTTATAGGACTTTTCAGGCCGATCACCCCTGCACGCTGGCGTGATACACCTCTTCGTACGGCTGCACCACCACAAAGCCGTCGCCCTGGAACTGCATCTGCACGCTCTCGCCGCTGCCCCGCCCCAGGAAGGTCTTGAACTGGATGTCGGTCTTGAACGCCGGAGAGAGATTCGCCGACCAGGCCACCGTGGCGTTGGGGTCGGTGAACACCGGCCGATCCGGCGTCACCCGCAGCGTCAGCGGCTCGTAGTGCGTCGTGATCGCCACCACGCCCTGCCCGCTCACCATCACGTTGAACAGCCCGCCGGAAGCCAGGGCCGCCACCTTCCGCATCATCTTCACTTCGTGCTTCAAGCCGTCTTCCAGGCACAGAATGTCATTGCCGTTCACGCAGATCGCCTGCCCGTTGAGCTGCAGCAGCGTGATCTTCTTGCCCGAGTCGGCCAGGTACAAGTCGCCGGTGCCGCTCGCTTTGCTCAGCGCCGCCCCCTCGCCGGTGGCGAACTTCTTGAGAAACTGCCCCAGCCCCTGCTCAAGCAGCCCCTCGCGCTCAAAGCTGATCTGCCCGCGATAGGCCACCATCGCGCCCATCTTCATCCACACCCGGTGGCCCTTGAGGTGCACCTGCAGCAGGCGGTCCCGCTCCAGTTCAAACATCCCCGGCTGCGTGTGCGGACGGTCGCTGCTGGACTGCAAGAAGGCGTCGAGCGTCTGGGCGGACATAAACATCCTCCGAAAAGGTGGTCGCCAAGACTATCCTATACGTACCTCGTTCGGCATCTCGTCTGTGTGATTTCCCCGGAGGCTCCGTCATGCCTGGCACAACTCTGCTCCGCTGCGGTCGCGTCCACGCCCTGCTCGCCGCCCTCACCATCGCCGGCACCGCCACCGTCGCCGGCTGCCAGCCGCTGGCCGCCCCCGAAGGCTCCGGCCTGCCCCAGCCCGTTGCTGATGTGCCCGCCCTCCCCGGCATCAAGCCCGTCACCGTTCTGGAAGGCCTCAACCGCCCGTGGGGCATCGCCTGGCTGCCCGACAACCGCGCGCTGATCACCGAGAAGGGCGCCACGCTCCGCATCGCCCGCATTGACGGCGACACTTGGACGCTCGACCCCACACCGGTCTCCGGCGTGCCCCAGGCCTTCTCCGGCGGCCAGGGCGGCCTGATGGACGTGGCCCTCCACCCCCGCTTCGCCGACAACAAGCTCGTCTACCTCACCCTCTCCACCGGCACCCGCGAGGCCAACCGCACCGTGCTCATCCGGGGCACGCTCGAGGGCTCGGCGCTCTCCAACGTGCAGACCATCTTCACCGTCTCGCAGAGCAAGCCCGGAGGCCAGCACTTCGGCTCCCGCCTGCTCTGGCTCCCTGACGGCACCGTGCTGCTGGCCATCGGCGACGGCGGCAACCCCCCCACTCGCCTGAACGACGACCTGATCCGCAACAACGCCCAGTCCACCTCCAGCCACCTTGGCAAGGTGCTGCGCCTGAATGACGACGGCACCGCCCCCAAAGACAACCCCTTCGCCTCTCAGGCCGGCGCTGAGGCGCACGTCTGGAGCATCGGCCACCGCAACATCCAGGGCCTCGCCGCCGACGCCGCCGGCCGCCTCTGGGCCACCGAGCACGGCGCCCGGGGCGGCGACGAACTCAACCTGCTCACCCCCGGCGGCAACTTCGGCTGGCCCAAGGCCACCTTCAGCCGCGAGTACGTCGGCCCCCGCATCAGCGAGAACGTCACCCTCCCGGACATGCTCGACGCCAAGGTCGTCTGGACCCCGTCGATCGCCCCCTCCGGCCTGGCCATCCCCCATGCCGGCAAGGTCGCCGCCCTCAACGGCAAACTCCTCGCCGGAGGCCTGATCAGCCGCGACGTCCGCGTGGTCACCATCGAGGGCGACAAGGCCGCCGGCCAGCAGAAGATCTCCATCGGCCAGCGCGTCCGCGACGTCCGCCAGAGCCCCGACGGCTTCGTCTACGTGCTCACCGACGAGGCCAAGGGCCGCGTGGTGCGACTGGTCGCCGAGTGATCGCCCATTGACCGGCCCATTGACCGGCCCATTGACCGGCCTATTGACCGGCCTATTGACCAACCCCGTCGCGGCCCAGCAGCCGGCTCGCCCGGTTCGCTCACCCCGCCGGCCAACCGGCATCACGTCGGCCCCGCGCCGCCCATCGCCGTCCGCACACTCTGGATCGCCCGCACGAACCGCTGCCTCGCGGCCGCTTCGGTCAGTCCGTGCTCAGCAGCGATCAGCGCAAACGCCCGGCCATCAAGCAGCCGTGCCGCGATGATCCTCATGTCGATCGGATCCAGCGTCTCCAGCGCCAGCCGATACACCCGCTGACGCTCCTCGGCCGCCGCCAGCCCGCTCAGCGGGTCGCTCCCGGCTTCCGGCCGCTCGCCTCGCTGGCCGGCCGCGCGCTCGCGATACCACTGAGCGACCCACCGCCGGGCCACGCCGAACGCCACCGCCCGCCGTTCATCCTCCGGCAGACCGGCATAGCGGGGCGCCAGCACCGCCGCCACCGCTGCCTGCGCCGCGTCTTCGGCCGCTTCCGGCGGCACGCCCCGAGAGATCACCCACCGCACCAGCGCAGCCCGCGCCTTCTCGGACCAGCCAGCATCGCGATGCACCTGGGAATCTGTGCACATGGTGTCACAACCAGCCCGCCCGCGCAATGACTATACGGAAGTCTCGCCCCTCCCTCAGCCCAAGGAGCTCCCCTCATGCCCGCCACCTTCCACGCGACCGACTCCGCCGCCCTGCAGAACCTTGGCCCGTGGCTGACGCGGCTCCCGGAGAACCAGATCGGCCAGATTCACCTCCCATCCGGCCAAACGCTCGTCGTGATGCGCCCGGAGCAACTCGGCGACCTGGAGAGCATCGTCAGCGACCCCGCCTTCCTGGCAGCCCTGGAATCCGGCGTGCAGGATCTGGAACGCCAGCACGTCAGCCCGGCGACCGCCGCCAGACCAGCCGGGCACACCTCCGGTCTCGCGGATGCGATCGAGCGCGGCGTCGATGATCTGCTCGCCGGTCGGCTCTCGGAACGATCGCCCGACGCTGGCCTGAAGCGGTCAGCGCCATGAGTTGGCCAGCGACGTGAGTCCTCACACCAGCCGATCCTGACGGTTCACCCGGCCAAGGGCGATCAGCGCGAAGCCGCCCTGATAGGGGCCGACAACAGCGAAGGCCAGCCACGGGGGCGGGCTCGCCGGGCCGGCGATCGGCTCGTACAGCACGCGGAACGACCCCGTCGGAAGCGGACCGAGTCGGGCCAGCGCACGCACGATCCGTTGCGCCTGCGGGTCGGCTGACGGCCCCAGCGGCAGTGGCGTGCCCTCGTGGGCCGGGTCAAGCGAAAACCGCCCCCACAGCAGATCGAACGCCGCCGCCGTTGGCGCATCGTGGGCTCGTGCGTGGTCGTACGCCGCCTGAGCGCTGTCGGTCACGAACAGTTTCATTGCCGCCAACCTCCCGCCGGGCATCGCACTTGGTCCCGCCGTCCAGAGGCCGCCCCTGAACGCGGCCGGATGCCGCACCGCCAGCAGCATAGCCCCCAAAGCACACCGCCCGCCCGATTCGCCCGTGTGGCTCACGCTCCACGGACGCATCAGGCGGGCGGGTGTTCATCTGCATCGCATGCCGGGCCAGTCCCGGCCGTGCGTTTCTCGTCCGATCAGCGCCGGCCGGCCGCCAGCAGGTCGCGGATCTCCGTCAGCAGCTTCTGGTCCGCCGTCGGACCCGCCGGAGCCGCAGCGGGCTTCTCCGCCTCCATCCGCTTCCTCGCGGTGTTGAACAGCTTCACCACGATGAAGATGCAGAAGGCCAGGATGACGAAGTTGATCGTCACAGTGATGAAGTTGCCATAGGCCAGCACCGGGCCGACCTTCTTCGCATCCGCCAGACCGAACGGCGCGCCGGCCTTGGCCGCCGCGTCCGCCGCCGCCGTCACCTTCTCGCTCAGCGCGATGTAGGCGTTGGAAAAGTCCACGTTGCCCGCAATGCCCACCACCGGCATGATCACATCCGCGATCATGCTGTTGACAATGGTGCCGAACGCGCCGCCGATGATCACACCGACGGCCAGGTCAAGCACATTGCCCTTGAGGGCGAAGTCGCGGAACTCGGAAATGAAGCCCATCTGTTGTTCTCCTTTTCTGGTGCCGTCGCGGGCCCCCGGTCAGGGGCACGGACGACCTCACGGTCCATACGTCTTCGATCGCCGCCGGGGATGACGGCTCAGAACGCCAGCGACAGCATGATGAAGTAGTCGATGTCGTTCTTCTTGGCGTTCCCGCCCGGCTTGGAGTTGTAGCGGTTCTCGGCGCCGATCTTCAGGCTCATGTTCACCTCCGGGTCCACCAGAATCTCCCAGCCCGCCTTGGTGGTGTGCCGGTAGTCGGTGAACCGCTTCAGCGACGGGTAGTAGTCGAAGTTGAGGAAGATCTTCTGACGCTCGGTCAGCTTGTTCTCGTAGTCAAAGCCGAAGTTCGCCTCCGGCAGCCACTCGTTGCGGGCCTGATCGCCGATCTCCCGCGTCAGACCGGCGCCGGCCCGGAGCTTGAACTTCACGTTGTCCTTGTCGATCAGCCGGAATCCCGGACCCGCGAACAACTGCACCCGCCAGTCCCACGGCTGGAACTCGTCATACTCCGCCTTGAGCAGCCCGAAGATGCTCCACGGCCCGGGGTTGAAGTTCCAATCGTTGCGGATGAACCCCTCACCGCGCGACTTGGACTTGTCCCCGCCGCTCGACGCGTACGTGTAGTTCACGCCCAGCCGCGTCTCCATCGGCTTGGTGATCCGCTCAGTGCCCAACGCGCCGCGGATGTTCAGCGACTCAGAGTTGCCGTCAGAGCCGGTCAGGCCGACATCCACATTGGACTTCCATCCCTCGCTGAACGACGTCGGCTCAGGCTTCTCCGCCGCCTTGGCCGCCTGCGCCACCGCCGCCGAGGCCAGCAGGTCCAGACTCGTCGTCGACAGCGTCAGGCTTTCCTGCGTCACCGCAGTCGACGCCGAGACCGTCGTCCCGCCCGCCGCCACCAACGCCAGCGTCATGCCGCACTGTGCCCAGCGCGCAACACCACTGCTCTTCAACACACTGTTCATGCCAATGCTCCTTTGTGCCTGCCCGCCAGAACGGCGGAATCGCCCGAATATACCCCACGCGACGGCTCTTCAGGGGCCAATCTCGGCATGTTTTCTCTTCTCCCGCCGCCCGCCCGCACGCCCCATCCCCAACAAACGACAGGCCCTCCCACAATGCCGGGAGGGCCTGTGCCACGCTCCATGTCTTGTCACGCGACGACCGGCACAGCCTCAGGCCGTCGCCGCCTGCGGGGTCCCGCCCACCAGGTTCACGCTGCCCGCCCGCCGCGCCGCCGGGCCTTCCGCCATCGCCTCTTCCGCCGCCGTGTACTGATCGCCGAAGCGGAACAGCCGGAAGCTGTTGAGGATCACCAGCACGTCGGCCACAAAGTGGAAGATCAGCGCCGTGAGGATCTCCAACTGGCCCGTCGCCGCCAGCGCCAGCCCCACGATCGCCACCACCACCGAGATGGCGATGTTCTGCGCGATGATCACCCGGTTCTTCCGCGACAGTTCGATCATGAACGGGATCCGCGACAGGTCGTCGTTCATCAGCGCCACGCCGGCCGAGTTGGTCGCGATGTCGCTGCCGCCCAGGCCCATGGCCACGCCCACCTCCGCCGAGGCCAGCGACGGCCCGTCGTTGATGCCGTCGCCCACCATCAGCACCTTGCGGCCCGTCCGCGTCAGGTCCTTGATCTGCTGGTGCTTCTCTTCCGGCAGGCACTCCGCCTCGATCGAGTCCGCCCCCACCGTCCGGCCCACCCGCTCGGCCACCGACAGCCGGTCGCCCGTGAAGATCGAGACCTTCTTCACACCCAGCTCGCGCAGCCGGTCCACCACGCCCTTGGTGTTCGAGCGAACCTTGTCCTCAAGCCCCACCGCGCCCAGATACCGCCCGTCCTTGACCACGTGCACGCCGGTCATCCCGTCGATGCGCTGCGTCACCCCCGCCACCTCGTCCTTGATCTGCGGGAACAGCTCCATCAGCCACGTCGCCCGGCCCACATGCAGCACGCCAAGGTCCGTCGTCGCCTTCACGCCCCGCCCGTGCACCTCTTCAAACGTGCCCTGGCCCGTCAGCGCGATCCGCGCCGCCGTCGCCGTCGTCACGATGCTCTTGGCAAGCGGGTGGTTGCTCTGCTGCTCGCCCGAGGCCGCCGCCGCCAGCAGTTCCGCGCCCTCCACGCCCGGCGCCGGCGCCAGACGCGAGACCGTGAACTTGCCCGTCGTGATCGTCCCCGTCTTGTCCATCACCACCGTGTCGATGTCCGCCGCCGCCTCCAGGTAGCTCGTCTGCTTGATCAGAATCCCCAGACGCGCCGCCGCCGCGAACGCCGCCACCATCGCCGTCGGGCTGCTCAGCAGCAGCGCCGCCGGGCAGGTGACCACCAGCACCGTGATCGCCCGGATCGCCGCCTCCTCGCCCCGGGCCCCGTTGATGAACCACACCAGGAACGCCAGCGACAGCACCACCGGCACATAGAACCGGCTCACCTGCTCGATCAGCAGCTGCCGGGGCGTCTTGTTGCTCTCCGCCTCGCGGATCAGCTGCGTCACCTTGCCGATCGTCGTGTCCTGACCCACCTTGGTGCACTTGAGGTCGATCGTCGCCGACAGGTTCGTCGTGCCCGCGTACACCGGCTCGCCCGGCTGCACCTCATGCGGAGCCGCCTCGCCGGTCAGGCTCGCCTGATCCAGCGTCGACCGCCCGGCGATCACCGTGCCGTCCACCGGCAGGTTCTCACCCACGCGCACCCGCACCACATCCCCCACCTTCACCTCCGTCGCCTTGATGTCCACTTCCTGCCCGTCGCGCACCACCCGCGCCACGTTGGGCGTCAGCTTGATCAGCTGCTCAATGACCCGCTGCGCCGAGAACGCCGTCCGACGCAGAACCTGGTCCACCACCAGCAGAATCAAGGCCAGCCACCCCGCCGTCGCGTACTTGCCGATCGACATCGACGCCAGAATCGCCAGCGCCGCCAGCGACGAGCTGGACGCATACCCGCGACGCAGCTCCAGGAAGCTCGCGTAGAACAGCGGGAAGCCCAGAAGCAACGCCGCGATGATCGCCGGAATCTGCGCCACCTCCGGGCTGATCACCCCGGGGAACACGTACTCCGCCAGCCACGCCGCCACCAGCAGCATCCCGCCCAGCAGATACAGCAGCAGGTACCGCTCGCTCTTGAGCTCGTGGTGCGTGCAGCACGTGCCGTCCGCGTTGTGCGTGTGCGCCCCCTGCACCGTGTGCTGCTGGCCGTGGGCGTGCTTGTGATCATGACTGTGGGCGTGCGCCATGGAAGCGAAACTCCGCGGGTGATGCCGGTCGGCCAACCTCGGCCCGGCTTCGGCTGCCGCACCCCGCCCCAGGGCGGAACAGAACGTTTCCGCCGAGAACTCTGCCCCCGTCAACCCGCCCCTCGCCACCCACCCTCCACCCCCCACCCTCCGCCCCACCGCACCCCGCCCACCACCCCCCAAGTACCGAACAAATCCCAATTACGCCCGGGAGGTGAGGGTAGCCAACGCCCCCAAGGCTCGGACACCCGCCGGTCACTCCACGGTCCGGTCCATACGCCCGCCCCCCGACCGCTGTTCAACATCATCCCCCGGCCACCCACCCTCCGCCCCTCATCCCCCCCCCCCATCCCTCCCTCCCCCCACCCGCCCACCGCTTCATCGCACGGAGCCTCGCCTGGGCGTCAGTTCGCTCGCCCTGAACGCCGGCAACCGACATTCCCATCAAGCCCGCCGCCCACTTCCTCGCCAAGAACTCCACCCTCATGAACAAGTCATCCTTGTGGCTGGCCGGCCTCGCACTGGTGCTCACCCTCGCAGGCTGCGCCGCCAATCCCAGCCTCTCGACCACCTCGGCCGCAGGCCGGCCGACCCCGCTCCCCACCGAGAACGGCATGCCCGTCAACCAGTGGTACATGCGCACCCGGGATGCCGACGGCTCCAGTCTGTTGCACTACATCGCCGAGTACGGCGTGGAGTCCAAGCCCGGCAACACCGTCATCGTGCTCCATGGCGGCTGGGGAGCCGAGCACAGCTACCTCCTGCCCGTGATCAAGCCGCTGGCCGATCAGTACCGCTTCGTGCTCTACGACCAGCGCGGCTCGCTCCGGTCACCGGCCAGGCCGCCGGCGAAGATCACCTACGCCAGCCTTATTGAGGATCTTGAGCAGTTGCGTCAGCGCCTCGGTCTCCAGAAGGTCACGCTGATGGCGCACTCGATGGGCAACATGCTCGCCTACGGATACCTGCGCACCCATCCCGAACGCGTCGCCGGGCTGATCCTCGTGGCGCCGGTCCTGCCCGGTCATGATGTCGGAACCGATCAGGCGCCGAGAATGGTCCCGCTCTGCGTGACCGACGTCTGGCCCGAGTTCTCCAAGGCCGACGCTGAAGCGTTTGTCGCACGAATGGAGCGGTATCGCCGCGACTCCAACGACCGGTCCATTCGCATCGCGGTGGACGAGGGGCTCTACCCGGCGGACTGGGCCGTTCACCATCCGCCGCAGACCGATCCGGATCTCAACGCGCTGTACGTAAAGACCGATCAGCAAAAGACCATGAGTTGGCGGATCATCTTCACCGCCGTGAACACTTTCTGCGGCAGCAACTGGCGCAAAATGGCCGGCGGCGAGGCGTTCTACAACCCCGATGTGGCCCAGTCCATCTTGGGGGAACCAGACTACCTGTCGATGGTCGATGCGGCGTGGCCCGCCCTCAAAGCCTTCAAGGGGCCCGTCCGCGTGATCGTCGGCACGCACGACTACTGCGACCTGGGTCCGACATTCTGGCCAAAGCTGGTCACGACCATCCCCAACGCCCGCCTGGACACCATCCAGAACGCCGGACACTGCATCTGGATGGACCAGCCCGAGACCTTCACACGCTCGCTGCGGTCCGCCCTCCAGGCGACGATCTCGCGCTGACGCCCTCACCGCATCGCTCCGACCCCGAGCCGACGCGTTCGGTCTAAAGGCCTGCATCAGCCCGGCAACTGCGCACCCCGCCCCCGCCCCTGGCCAAATCGGCCGCCTTGTACTGCTTCTCCTGCTTCTCCTGCTTGGCCTGCTTGGCCTGCTTGGCCTGCTTGGCCTGCTTGGCCTGCTTGGCCTGCTTGGCCTGCTTGGCCTGCTTGGCCTGCTTGGCCTGCTTGGCCTGCTTGGCCTGCTTGGCCTGCTTGGCCTAGTTGGCAGACGGGACGTTCATGGCAACGCGGAAGCTGATGCTGAGGAAATCAAACCCGTCAAACGACGGTCTGGTGGCAGTGCGGTTCGCCGATCGACAGTACGAAGCTTTATACTGCCATCCGCCCCCCCGATACACGCGATCGGTGCCCGGAGCAGGGCCGGTCGGGTCGACCAGCGGCTTGCCTCCATGCCGCTCATACCAGTCGGCGCACCACTCCCACGCATTGCCGTGCATGTCGTACAAACCCCATGCGTTCGGCTTCTTCTGTCCGACAGGGTGCGTCCGGCCGCCGCTGTTGGCCGCGTACCAGCAGTACTCCCCCAGCAGTTGGGTCTGGTTGCCAAAGGCGTAGTCATCCGGACTGCCCGCCCGACACGCATACTCCCACTCCGCCTCGCTGGGCAGGCGATACACCCGGCCCGCGGCCTTCTCCTCCGGCAGTTCCGACAGACGCTCGCAGAACTCCACCGCGTCGTTCCAGGAGATCCGCTCCACCGGATGATTCTCGCTGCTGCCCTGGACCCTTGAACCTTGAAACTGGCTGGGATTGCGGCCCATCACCCTCTGGAACTGTGCCTGGGTGACCTCGAATGCCCCAATGTAATAGTCGCGGGTGATCGTCACCGGGGTCTGACGCTCGTCCAAGTCGGCGTTCGGATTGCCACGCGCTGACCCCATCGAAAACTCGCCCTTGGGAATCAGCATCAGCTTCATCCCGATGCTGTTGACCACTTCCTTCGCCGATGTCTCCGCCTTGGCCGCCTTGCCCGCTGCCGCCCCTGTCCCGGGGGCGGACATCGTGCCGGCCTCGTCGGCCGCGCAGGGTGAGTCGGCGGCGTTGCCCGAGGCCCCACACGAGCAGGACAGCAGCGTTGCCGTCGCGGTCAAGGTCAAGCAGACGCGGGAAGCTGAATTCATCATGGGTTCATCTCGCAGCAAAGGGTGTGACCTGACCGATCGGCAGACCCGCGAACATTCCCGCGTTAAGCCGACTGGCCACCGCTTCGTTCGCAGCGAGCATCCAGATGCACAATCGCCCGCTTCCTGACCCGGCCTGGCCGCGGCGCTCCCGACACCCCGCACCACCGACGGCACCGTGCCGCTTCTTCGCCCGCCACCGAGGAGTTGCGCTCAACAGCCCCGGGCAATACAAGAACTTCACCCGACCCCGACAGTGGCAAGCGCAATCGGCAGGCTCGCGCCGAGACCGGACCGGCCTGCCCGCCCCGATCCGGCTCCGCCGGTCCGTCGCCGCCTTCCCGGAAAGCCACCTGCCGCCCACCCTTCCAAAGGCCCCACCCACTCGCGCACATGCGCCGCAACCGCCGAGCGGACCACGCCCTGCCGCAGCTACGGTGAATGCATGTCTTCACCGCCACCGCACCCGACCCCCGATTGGCAGCCGACCCTCCGCGGCAACGGCCTCACGCTGCGCCCGATTCGCGTCCAGGACGCAGACGCGCTGTATGCCGCCGCCTGTGATCCGCTCATCTGGGCTCAGCACTCCCAGCGAGATCGACACGAACGGCCGGTCTTCGAGAAGTACTGTGCGTTCCTGCTCTCCTGCGGCGGCGGCATGGTGGTCGTGCATGAGCCGGGCGAACGCATCATCGGAGCCACCGCCTTCTACGACTGGACGCCCCAGGACCCGAGCGTCGTGATCGGCTACTCGTTCCTCTCGCGAGACCACTGGGGCCGCGGCACCAACCGTGAAATGAAGCGACTCATGCTCGAACATGCGTTCCAGTGGGTGCACACGGTCTGGTTCCACGTCAGTCCGGACAACGCGCGTTCGCAGAAGGCTCTCGAGCGGATCGGTGCGGCCCTGCACGAGCGGCGGCAGGTGATGGTGACGGGCATGCCCAGCGAACGGCTGATCTACCGCCTCCGGCCGGGCGAGTTCCGATCCGCCCCGCCGTTGCGGTAAACACAACCCACCCGCACCGGGGTTAGGCCTCCGTCGCCCCTCCCCCGCCTCGATCCGCTCACACCACCGTTCCCGACGCCCGTCCCGCCAACACGCCCTCCCACGCGGCTCGATGCCAGTCCGCCAGCGTCGCTGCCGTCACCTGCTCCTGCGTCAGCCACACCGCCGCATATCCCGCCTCCGCCGCCCGCACGGTCTCCGGCTCCGGCCCCGGAGCCACATAGAACCACGCCGGCCCCGACGGCGTCGCCAGCGTGAACACCCGCTGCGCCCGCGACGTGTCCACCGCGAAGCCCAGCTCCTCCCACACCTCCCTCGCCAGGCACTCCAGCGCGCCCTCCCCGTCCTCCCGCCCGCCCCCGAAGAACGTCAGCCGCCCCGGCGCATCCGGGTCGCTCGCCGGCCGCCGCTCCAGCACATACCACCCGCCCCGGTCGCACAAAATCGCGCAGCAATAGCGGGGCGGGCCTTCCACCGAGTCCACAACGCCATGCTCACCACGTGATGTCACAGGCCGCAAGTGTTGGCCGCTCAGGCCGCCGACCGCCGCCGCCGCACCGCCACCAGGCCCGCCAGGCCCAGCAGAGCCGCAACGCCCGGAGCGGGGATGATCTGTCCGGCGATCACCTGATAGCCCGCCGGCGTCGGGTGCACGTTGAACGCCGTCGTCTGGTCCAGCACCATGTTGGTCAGCACCGCCTCCTGACCCGCGAACGCCGAGAACACGTCCACATACCGCGCCCCGAACGCCGTCGCCACCCCTTCGATGATCTGGTTCAGCGACACCGTCGCCGCCGCCGTGAACGCCGGATTGGGGTTGAACGGCGCCAGCGGGTTGGTCGGGTCCGGCTGGCTCGGCAACGCCGCGAACGCGTCGTAGTACCCCACCGCGATGATCGGCGTAGTCGGCAACGCCGCCCGCAGCCCGGCGTAGATCTGCACCAGATTGGTCTGCGCCGTCTGCAGCGCCGCACCCACCAGCGCCACCTGCTGCGGCGCGGGCAGCAGCTGGAAGCCCGGCTGCTGAATCACCTGCAGCAGGTCATTCGCCCCCAGCGACACCGTCACCGCCGAGATCGTCCGCCCCGCGCCCGTCTCCGCCGCCACCGCCGCCGCGAACCGGGCCGACTGGCTCACCGGCAACGCCGCGTAGTTGGTGTTCAGCGCCCGCGCCGGATTTGTGGTGGTGCCGAAGCTGCCCGTCGAGTCGCCGAACACCGACAGGTTCAGCACCCCGGGCCGCGTCCCGCCGTTCTGCGAGCCGAACCAGTCCGCCACCAGCGACACATACCCGCGATCCCCATTGCTGATCTGGCTGTACGACGCCCCCGTGGTGATGCCGAAGCCCACCGAATCCGCCAGCGCGATGTACGTCGAGTTCGGCTGGGCCATCGCCGCCGCACTGAGCCCCGCAACCGACAAAACCGCCAACAGCCTGCTCGCCATCTTCATCTCTCGCTCCTCAGGCCATCGGCCGACTCCGGCCCGCATGGCGATGCCCGCCCACCTTCCGCCCCCCTGCCCACCCACACACACCCATTTCCCCCCGGGCACCCCGGTCTCAGCGGCCACACGCCGCCGCCACTGTTCAAAACGCAACGCAGCCTCAGACAGCGTCACAAATTCATCAAAAATCTGCGCGTCCCTCCCCCGATCACCGCTTGCCGACACACTCAGCGTTTCCCCTCAAACACGACCTTCCCGTCGATCACCACCGCCGTGCAGTGCGTGGTGTACTCCAGCGGATCGCCGTTGTACAGCGCCACATCCCCGTCCTTGCCCACCTCCAACGACCCCACCCGCGCCGCCTGCCCGATCAGCCGCGCCGCATCAATCGTGATCGCCGCCAGCGCATCCTCCCGCGCCAGCCCATACCCCGCCGCCACCCCCGCCTCCAGCAGCACCACCCGCGTCTTGGGCACATACGGCTCAAAGCCGCTCTGCAGCGCAAACGGCACCCCCGCCGCCTTCAGTTTCGCCGCCGTCGCAAAGCTCGCGTTCTCCCCCTCCCCGTTCTGCCGCATCATCGTCGGGTGCAGCAGCACCGGCACTCCCGCCGCCTTGATCTCCGGGATCATCGTGTGCGCCTCCGCCCCGCCGTCCAGCACCACCTTGATCCCGAACTCCTCACGCAGCCGCAGCACGCTGGCGATGTCCTGCGCCCGGTGCGCCGTCACCGCCAGCGGCACCTCGCCCGCCAGCACCTCCCCCAGCATCTCCATCCGCAGGTCCCGCGGCGGTCGCTTGGCCGCGTCGTCCCCGGCCTTCTGCACCTTGGCCTGATACTCCTTGGCCTTGATGAGCTCCTGCCGCAGCATCGACATCATCTTGCCCCGCGTCCCCGGGCTCTTGCCCCCTTCCTTCTGCGCCGAGGGGTCCAGCGTCGCCACCACCATCGCCGGCGAGGCCACCAGCGCCTCCTCCACCGTGTTCCCCGTCGTCTTCACCACGATCGTCTGCCCGCTGATCAGTTCCCCCGGCGCGTGCCCCGTGTGCACCGTCGTCACCCCGAACGACCGCAGATACCCCACCAGCCGCTCCTGCGGGTTGTACGCGTCCAGCGCCCGCAACTCCGGCTGCATCGGCGACGACCGCTCAATCTGGTCCGAGTCGTGCCGCGTGTTGTAGATCCCCGACAGCCCCACCGTGCTCCGCGCATCCACCAGCCCTGGCGTCGCCACCTCCGCCACCAGCACCCGATACCCCGCCGGCACCCGGATGCTCGCCGCCGGCCCCACCGCCGCCACCTTGCCGTCCACGATCACCACCACCCCCTCATTGATCGTCCCCGCCGGCCCCATGGTGTGCACCGTCTTGGCGCGCACCGCCACCTGCGCTTCCGCCCCCCCCGCCAGCGCCAGCACCGCCGCCGCCACCGCCATCGCCCGACCCACCAGCCCGCTCATCCGTGTTGCCGTGTTCACTGGCCGTTCTCCTGCTGCCCACCCTGCCCGCCCTGCCCACCCTGCCCACCCTGCCCACCCTGCTGGCTCCGCCACGCCCACCCGCTGGCAATCCCGCCCGCACAGCACATGTACGGCGACTGGTCATGCCCGCCGCCAAACCCGCCCTCGGCATACAGCCGGTCCGCCGGCAACGCCAGATCAAACACCTTCCGCCCCTCGACGAACGTCTGCTCCACCCGCGTATACACACTCAGCGGATCGCCCGACAGCACCACAAAGTCCGCGTCCTTGCCCGCCTCCAGCGAGCCGATCCGCTCCCCCAGGTCCATCATGTCCGCCGCCGCCAGCGTCACCGACCGCAGCGCCGCCGCCCGCCCCATCCCCGCCCGCACCGCCAAAGCCGGCGACCGCAAGAACAGCCGCGAGTCGGTGATCGGGTCGTCGGTGTGGAAGCACACGTTCACCCCGGCCTTCTCCAAGGCCGCCCCATTCTCAAAGATCAGTTCCGCCGCCTCCAACTTCCCGCCCGGCGAATCGATCACGATCGCCGACGCCCCCAGCACCCGCCCAGCCTTCTGCGCCGCCACGATCTCTTCAGGCACCTTCCAGCTCTCGCTCACGTGGTGCAGCACCACGCGGAACTTGAACTCCTCCGCCAGCCGCAGCACCGTGATGATGTCATCCGCCCGGTGCGTGTGGTGGTGCAGAATCCGCTTGCCCGACAGCACCTCCGCCAGCCCCTCCATCGCCAGATCCCGCGCCGACGCCCCCTTGCTTTCCTCCCCACCGCCCGCCTCACCACCACCCCCCGCCGCGCCCGCACCCATTGCCCCCGCCTGCCCCTCACCGCCCGCCTTCTTCCCCGCCTCCGCCTCCCGCTGCTTCTTGGCCACATACTCCTGCGCTGCGATGTACCGCTGCCGCACCGCCGCCGCGTGCTTGCCCCGCGTCCCCGTGAACGGCGCATCCCGCATCGGGTTGGTGCCGTTGGCCATCTTCATCCCGCCCATCAGCCCCCCGTCCGGCCACCGATACGCGATCTGCTCCACCGTCCGGATCTGCAAACTCGCCTGCGCCGCCGGGCCCGCCAGCGTCGCCTCACGCGGGTCCGCCGGCGCATCGGTCGTCCGCAACTTCACATAAATCGTCTGCCCGCTCAGCAGGTGCCCCGACCCCGGCATGATGTTCAGCGTCGTCAGCCCGCCCGCCACCGCCCGCCGAAACCCCGCATCCCGCACGTTCAGCGAGTCAAACGCCCGCACCTCCGGCTGAATCGGGCCCGAGCCGTCCGCCGCGCCCACCCCGCCCAGGTGGCTGTGCGTGTCCACCAGCCCCGGCATGATCACCTTCCCCGCCAGGTCCACCACCCGCGCCCCCTCCGGCGCAACCACCGCCCCGACGCCACTCGCCGGCCCCACCGCGATGATCTTCCCATCCCGCACCACCAGCACGCCCGAGGCCACCTCCCCCGCGTCCGCCGCGCCCCGCGCCGCCGTGATCAACTTCGCGTTCACATACGCCACCGTCTCCCCACCGCCACCGCCGCCACCTCCGCCGCCCTGCGCCATCGCCACGCCCGCCGCCACCAGCAACGCCAACGCTCCCAGCCAACCACGGTGCCGCATGTCCGCACTCCATCGCCATGACGCGCAACACGCCCGGCAGAACTCCAGCATACCGCCCCCCGACCGCCCGCGTCAGCCCCACCTCCGGCAGAGCCCCCCCACCCGGGGGGATCCACACACCCCACACCACCCCCGCACCCCCGGCTCACACCGGCTCCCGCAGCCGCATCATGTAGTCCACCTCCAGCACCGGCCCCCCCACCCGCTTGATCGCGTTCACCGCCTGCGCCCGGTGGTGAATCGAATGCACCAGCCCCTGCAGCAGCATGTCCCCCAGCTTCGCCCGATACAGCGACCCGCGGCTGTCCCGATACGTCTGCTCCCGCTCCAGCGCCGCCCCATCCAACCCCGCCAGCCACCGCTCCCGGTCCGCCCGCAACACCTCAAACGCCGTCGCCAGCGCCCCCACCGGCGTCGCCACCTTCTCGCTCGGCCACGCCGTCTCCACCTGCCCCTTCCACCGCGCCAGCCACACAAACTCCCCGTTGTACGTGTGAGTCACAATCCGCCGAAGCGTGCCCGGCCCCATGTTCACCGCCTCATCCAACTGCGCATCGCTCAGCGACGCGCACGCCGACAGCACCATGCCATTCGCCCAATCCGAATACGAAAACATCGATCGCATGCAACTGGGAATCATGGTGCTGACCTCCGCAACGCCCTGCGCTCCACCACAGCAAACCCCCCCCATCAGGTTATCCGGTCCTCGGCCGCATCTTTGCACAGGCCTCTCCGCGGCCGCAAACTCCGCTCATTTGCTGTACACTTCACTTCCATGGCAACCCAATCACTGCTTGGCTCCCCCTCCCAACTGCTGTCCCGCCCTCTGCCGGCGGTCGCCGCCCTGCTCACCGCCGCCCTTGTGCCACTGCCGCACGCCCACGCTCAGGAACGCCTCCACTTCACCTACCTCTGGCACATGGAGCAGCCCATCTACTGGCCCGACCGCCAGGTCGGCGGCGCTGACCGCTACGAGCGCGCCAACGAGTCACTCAACCGGGGCGGTGCCCACCCCCAGAACAACCTCACCGAGATCTTCGGCAACGCCGATCGCGTCGCCGCCTACCAGTGGCGCGTCCGCGACTCCATCGCCGCCATGAACGGCGGCGAGTCCGGCGCTCAGATCAGCTACTCCGGAGGCCTCATCGAGAACCTCCAGTCCCTCGGCGCCGCCAACCGCCTGGGCTACTCCTCCAACTGGAACGGCGGCTACCGCGACGCCCGCTCCTGGCTCACCACCGCCAGCACCTCCGGCCAGCGTTTCCCGCGGGCTGACATCGTCCTCTTCCCCTTCCACCACGCCCTCATGCCGCTGGTGCACCCGAGCACCCAGCGCCGCCAGATCCAGCTCTACAAAGCCGTCTACGCCGACGCCTGGGGCTCCGCCGCCCCCTCCGTCGGCTTCTTCCCCAGCGAAATGGCCTTCTCCACCACCATGATCCCCGCGCTCGCCGCTGAAGGCGTGCAGTGGTCCATCGTCTCCTCTGAAAAACTCTCCCGCGCCTGCGCCGACTGGCCCGTCATCCTCGGCTCCGGCGGCACCAACTCCGACCCGCCCAACCGTGCCGATCAGGTCAACCCCGCGCAAGGCGCCGCCGCCTACCTCCGCCTCTCCATTGATCGGGGCTGCTCCCCCGCCGAGGCCTTCCCCTTCGCGATGACCCCCCGCCGCGCCCGCCATGTTGATCCCGCCACCGGCCAGGTCAGCGAGATCATCGTCGTCCCCTCCTCCCAAAGCCTCTCCTGGCGCGACGGCTACTCCCCCCAGGGCATCGCCGAGTTCGACACCCTGCAGACCCGCAACCCCGGCAACCGCCCCCAACTCGTCGTCCTCGCCCACGACGGCGACAACGCCTGGGGCGGCGGCTACTCCTACTACCTCGAGGCCACCCCCAACCGCATCGCCCAGGCCCGCAACGCCGGCTACGTCCCCACCGTCATCCAGAAATACCTCCACGACCATCCCGTCCCCGCTGACGACCTCGTTCACGTCGAAGACGGCGCGTGGGTGAATGCCGATGGCGACTTCGGCGCCCCCCAGTTCATCAACTGGAACTGGCCCCTGCTCGCCCCCAACGGACAGATCGACGTCGAGAACGGCTGGCATGAGGACGCCCGCAACTGGGCCGTCATCACCGCCGCGCAGAACCGCGTCGACACCGCCGAGGCCATCTGGCGAGCCCAGGGCAACACCTTCAACCTCCGCAAGGTCCTCTACCCCGACGCCACCACCAACCCCGTCGAACGCGCCTGGCACTACTTCATGGGCTCGCTCAACTCCGGATACATGTACTACGGCGCCGCCATCGACATGGAGGTCAAGCCCTCCGTCGCCTGCAACAACGCCCTCCGCCTGGCGAACCCGGTCATCACCGCCGCGGGCCCCGCCGCCGACACCACCCCGCCCACCATCTGGTACCCCCAGCGCCACCCGTGGAACCCCGGCTCGGTCAACTTCGGCCCGCAGTACGGCTACCGCCAGCAGATCAACAACGGCGACTTCTACGTCTGGTCCTTCGTTGACGACGTCTCCGGCCTCTCCACCGTCACCCTCAAATACCGCCTGGACGCCGACGGAACCAACCCGCTCGCCACCATCGAGAACGAAACCTTCGCCGGCGGCCCCGGCGTGGGCGCCTGGCAAACCGTCACCATGACCCGCCGCGCCTTCCCCGCCGGCAACGTCTACAACAGCCCCGACATCAACTTCTTCGTCATGCCCGACGCCATCGCCGACCAGTACTGGGTCAAGCTCACCGGCATCCGCTCCAGCCTGGTCGACTACTACATCGAAGCCATCGACACCCGGGGCAACGTCTCCCGCTCCCCCATCCGCCACGTCTACGTCGGCGACGGCCAGGGCGGCACGCCACCAGGTGGGGGCGGCGGCGGGGGTGGAGGTGGCGGTGGTGGGGGTGGCAACCCAACCGATCCCGTCGTCACCGTCGCGCCCTCCCCGCCGGTCGCCGGCCAGAGCGTCACCGTCACCTACAACCCCGCCGGCCGCAACCTCGCCTCCGAGACCCAGGTCTTCGCCCACGTCGGCTTCAACAACTGGCAGACCGTCCTCACCCCCGACCTCCCCATGACCCGCGCCTCGGCCCAGGCACCCTGGTCGGTCACCCTCTCCCTGCCCATCACCGCCGCACAGCTCGACCTCGTTTTCAACAACGCCCGCGGCACGTGGGACAACAACGGCGGCCAGGACTGGCACATCCCCGTCTCCGGCGCCCAGCAGCCCTTCGTCATGGACGGCAACCTCGACGCCGGCACCACCGCCGTCGCCCAAAGCGGCAACCGCACGCTCCATGCCGCTCTTCGCGGTGACCTGCTCTACATCGCCGGCCCCAACGCCGGCAGCGGCAACGACGCCTTCATCTACCTCGCCGCCCCGCCCGGCGCCCTCCGCACCGCCAACTGGGGCAAGGCCGGCCAGATCGCCTCCTGGCTCACCTTCCTCGCCGCCGAGAACGACAACGGTTTCACCGGCTGGTTCGATCACCCCGCCGGCGTCGCCGTCGCGCAGGCACGCGGCGCCGTGCTCGAAGGCACCATCGACCTCCGCGCCCTGCTCGGCCCCGCCGCCTTCGCCCCCGGCGGCACAGTGAACACGCAACTCGAACTCCACCTCGCCTTCGCCAACTTCCCCACCGCCAACGGCACATCCCTCCTCCCCGGCCTGCAGATCCCCGCGTCATCCAACAACAACACCACGCTCGACGCCACCGAGTACGCCCGCTTCCGCCTCTGCGACCTCATCCCCGGCGGCTGCACCCCCGCCCCAACCGCCTGCAACCCCGCCGACATCGCCTCCGTCGGCGGAGCCCCACCCGCCGACGGCCTGCTCACCGGCGACGACTTCAACGCCTTCATCGCCGCCTTCGCAGCCGGCGAGGCACGCGCTGACATCACCGGCATCGGCGGCCCGCCCAGCGGCCCCGACGGCCTGATCACCGGCGACGACTTCAACGCCTTCATCGCCGCCTTCGCCCAAGGCTGCCCGTAAGCCGCACCCGCGCAGCCTTCCCACCTCACCCCTCTTCCGCAGCACCACCCCGCAGCACCACCCCGTGGCACCGCCCCGTGGCACCGCCCTTCTGGGCGGTGTCTTCTCTTTCCCTCCGCCACGCACCGTCCACTCCCCCCGTGCCGGGGGGGCCGCCCCCCCCCGCCCCCCCCCCCCCCCCCCCGGACACA
>Ga0315900_10003325_pt1 | contig 23620 bp, 23 predicted proteins | sample LakEriMetagenome_FD_203521 | JGI IMG/M metagenome (GOLD analysis project Ga0315900, IMG submission 203521) | Freshwater fungal communities from buoy surface, Lake Erie, Ohio, United States - Buoy 12 MA114 | ecosystem: Environmental > Aquatic > Freshwater > Lake > Lake biofilm | place: USA: Lake... | reverse complement strand
TGAGCAAGACACTGTGTGGTAACGTTCGATCAGGAGCCGTTTGCAGTTTTCGGATCAGCCGAAGACAGTCGGCATGATACGGATTCTCGGCCACGTGGCTGCCGGCCATGAAAAGCATGCGCCGCGTTTGATGCATGACAAACTCGGTGGCCCACACAGCAGCATCGGAACCAATCAGCGGATCGGCGTGGTTCTCACTGATGGCATACAAGAGGGCAAGTTTCCTCGCTTGCTCATTGATTCGTCCCCACACCGTGGTACCGACTGAATCGTTCCGGCCTTCAGCCTTGCGATACTCGGCTTCAGCTGCGAGACGGTGATCTCCGAGGATTGCAATCGCCTCTGCGGATTGCGGCACGATGTTTGGAACCGGATGCCAGGACTGGAGATTCCCATTTCCAGGCATCAATTCCTTCCACCATTTCGCCGTCGCGATCACTCGCTCAGGGATATCCATGACCTTTGCTTCTTGGCCCGCCCCTCGCGCACCACACTCCAAGATAATCATCCGAGCGAAAAACCCGTTGGTCAGCATCCGCTCAGAGAGTGCCTCGTAGTAATGGTTCGGGATCGCGGTACCGAAGACCACCAGACTCGGTTGGTCAATCGCCCCCGGAGCTTCCTTGCCAGCCTTACGACGCATCGGGTAAACCGAATTCGCGGTGGAATACATCGTGAGCAACGTTGACATGAGGTTTTCATGCCGCCCGTCTTTCGACTTGCTCATCGACTGGAGCATCCCATCGATCTCATCGGTCTGAAACAACATGCTCGGCGAGAGATACAGGGCGTCCTGTATCCCTTCACCGCTGGAGAATCGCTCCCCAAGACAACCGGCTGCGCCGATCTCAAAGAGGATTCGCGTGTTGAGCTTCCGTGGCCAATCTTTACCTGCGGAGGAATGGGCGAGTCCAAGCAGATACAAATTGGTCCGGTTGTCACCTGGATCTCGAACCTTTCGGCCGGCCAGGAAGGCTTGCAGAGCAACAGCACCACAAAATGCCATCACATGGTTTGGGTACGGCGCGGTTGCCAGACAAAGGTCCATTACCTCGGAGACAAACCCAGGGATGCGCAGCATCTCGAGCGGTACCGGTCCCGGATCCACGATCCCGTTTTTAACCGTTGGCTCGGCCAAAAACTCGTTGGGCTCGTGGAGGCAAATCACGGGCGGATTCAACGGATCGCCTCCGTATCCCTGCTGTCGTAACATCCGTGCCGCCATCTCGAAATCACCACCGAACTCAAGCCATGCGTAGACCGCAAACGGGCTGTACGCACGATTGGGTTCCAGCGGAGCCGCATTACCACTGAAGACATAGAACGACTTGTCTTTGAGCGATGCCGACCAGCCGTTGGTTTTTCCTGGCCGACGCCACAGTTCATTCTCGCCACCTTTGACCAGCGACCAGCCATGTTTGGCCAGCAGTGCTCGAACGTCGCCGCGGTTGTTGAAATCATCACCAGGGCGATTCTCAGGGACGAACTGCGAATCGACAGGCACCTCGGCTGTGGGCAAGTACTCGTTGAGTGACCACGCCGTTTCCAAGAGTGTTTCTCGCTCCTGCGCAGTCAGTTCTGGAATCTCAGTCAGCGATCCTTGCTCGATCGTGTACCCAAGCGTTGGAGCACAGAGAAACAGTCCCCCTTCGCCACGAGTCTCGATCAAGGTCACGAGCGCTCCGTCACGAAAACCCATCGCTAGCTTCATGTTGCCGTTGATCGGTTCCGAGCAGCGATAGATCACGTGCTTGCCACCGGACTGGCTCGTTTCGATGACAAGCCGAGCAAACAACTCCGGTGGGATTTGCTGTTTCCATGCCTCGAAACGATCACCACCTCGGTCGAAGTCGAGCATTTCAAGGTTACCGCTGACTTGGCCCGTAACCACGCAGATCGCATCTTCTGGTTTCGAAAACCATTCGACGATCTGTCGCTCTTGAGGGATTCGTAGCTGAAAGTTCTTCCAACCTGGAAGCCTTGGACGTTTCTGCAATCGAACGGCCGGCAGGACCGACAGGCCACTTTCGCGGTACGCCAAAGCGGTTGGAAGCAGGGATGTGAAATCGGATGACATACTCAAAATGGAATCTCCTCGTCTGTAAACTCATTGGAAAAATGTTGGTCACACGGTTCGGGCATCGGCCCGATCTCGTAGTCGACGATCCGGTCGTACTCTTCCCCAGAGACACTTCGAACGACGATCGCGAGGGTTTGCGCAACGGCACCCCCTTCGATCCTCGCGAGTGCTTCTTCGGTGGTTGCCGGAACCGGATCGGGGGATCGCTGTTTCCACCAAGCCACCGCACGCTGCCGTGCGTAGCCTGAATGCTCAAAGCAAACCCACTCGGATTTGTGGTTGCGCCAGCCGATCATGTAATCGACTCGCATCGATCGCGGTGCATCGTCGCTGGCCCCACGTTTGAGATGGCTGTAGTAATGTGTGTCGGTGACTTCGTAGCGCGTGTTGGTGATTTGGCCAGATAGGATCGGTGCTTGGGTCGCTTGGGCTTCGTGGTTCTGTTTTTCAGGTGGGGGAAAGGTAAAACCGCACTCTGGGCAATTCGCGTACCCCATCGCGATGAGTGCGTTGCATTTGGGACATTGCTTCGCCGGCGCTTCTCCAGTCGCTTGGCTCCCTGCAGGTTTGATCCGCAGGCAATCGACCGGTCCGTGCCTAAGAACATTGCCACCAAAGTCGAGGACTAAACAGTTCTGTTTGCTTGGGTGAAGCCTGAAACCTCTCCCGACTGCCTGGTAGAAAAGACCTGGGGAGGTTGTCGGACGTACCAATGCCACGCAATCGATGTTGGGTGCATCGAAACCGGTGGTCAATACATTGACGTTGCACAGGTATTTCAATTGGCCACTGCGAAATCGCGAGAGCAATCGGTCGCGATCCTCCGAGGAGGTTTCGCCGGTGACAAATCCGCACTCGATGCCGTGTTTGTCTCGAAGGGTATCGACGATGTGGTTGCCATGTCGCACGCCGCTCGAGAAGATCAGCACGGCGTTGCGGTCGGCCGAGTACTCGACGATCTCCCGGCACACGGACTCCACGAGAGTTTCGCTATCCATCAGGGCTTCGACCTCGTCGGCTACGAATTCGCCAGCGCGAATGTGGAGCGAGCCAAAGTCGATTTGCTCTTTGCCAGACTTGGAGATCAACGGGCACAAAAACCCATCGCGGATCAGTTCCTTGATTCCAACCTCGTAACAGATCGTGTTGAGAATGTTTTCAGGGGCACAGATCTCGCCGTCCTTGAGCCGAAACGGTGTGGCCGTAAACCCGATGATGCGCAGGTGAGGGTTGACCTTCTTGGCATCGGCGAGGAATTGTTGGTACATTCCCTCACCATCGGGACTAATAAGATGCGACTCATCGACAATGATCAAATCGAACCGATCGAGCTCACAGGCACGCTTATAGATCGATTGGATACCGGCGATGATGACGGAATTGTTGGTGTCGCGACGCTTCAGGCCTGCCGAGTAGATGCCGAAGTCCACCTCGGGGCAGACTGCGGTCAACTTGTCGGCAGACTGTTGCAACAGTTCTTTGACGTGCGCAAGGATCAAGACACGGCCTCCCCATAGCAGAACCGCATCTCGACATATTGTCGCCATGCAGTTTGTCTTACCCCCTGCGGTCGGAATGACCACGCAAGGATTGTCATCGCGATCACGCAGGTGGTTGTAAACCGCATCGACGGCCGCTTGTTGATAGGGTCGAAGTTGCATGGTGTTACTCCCATCTCAGCATCGAAAAGCCATCTTCCAATCGGGACTCGAATGTTCGGTCCGGTTCCACAATGCAATCGCTATCCACGTCGATCCCAACACGTCGCCTGCGCCGCTTGCGATGCGAACGAAGCAACCGTCCACACTCGGGGCATTCACGTTTATCGCTTGTGACAACGACCCCGCAGTCGCCACAAGTCCGTTGGTCTAAACTCTCGTTCATCATCACACTTCCGAACATTTCGAGATTCGAACAAAAACCATGCCGCCAGGGATCGGTTCGCGTTTCCAGGTGTCTAGGTGGATGATTTGGCTGTCGTCGTGATAGGCACTTCCGTGCCCGAGTGCATCGAGAAGACTCTTCAGAGAGTTATCGATATCCCGGCGACGACGGTCGGGTGGATACAGTTCGACGACGACTTCCAAGTCACCATCGAGTGGGCGAACGCCTCGCGCCGCGAGGATCGACACAACCTGTTGACGGAAGAGTCGACCCCCGCGGCTGATGAGCGTCCGTGCTCCCACCCGCCGCCAGTAATGGTTCACTGACGGCGGATACGGCAGTTCGAGTTCGATCACGCAGGACGCCTCCACGGAGGCGTCGTGTGGTTCGCTTGCTGAGGCTGTGCTGTCACCGCTTCAGGTTTCGAGTAACCTCGGATCTCGTTGGTGATGTCCCCCGAATCTTCGCGCTTGCGGCACTTGACGTTGATCACCAACGGCAAGTTATGCAGTTCGACCGAATCGCCCGGGGTGAGCACCCCAACGGCTCGGCAGATAGCCGACAACTCTGCTTGGGCGATCTTCACCGCGGTGGGATTGGCGTTGTGAAGATTGAGGCGGGACCAAAGGAATCGACCTTTGTATTCCCCTTCGAGAACCTGGAAGGTCAGCTGCAAGTAGCTGCCCGATCCAGACTTCGTCGGTTTGAGTTCCGACTCGGTGATCACGGCCAGGTACTTGCCTGCCGGGATCGCTTCCAAATTCGAGGACGGCTCGACTTGATTCGCGTTAAAGTTGTTGAGATTAGCCATGGTTCGTAGCTCCTTCTGGTGCAGAAACGGGGTTGGACAGTTCGTTGGATGTGCTGAGGATGCCGCCAACAATCGCATCCCAAGCCAATGGAATTTCAGGTTTGAGTCGGTACCGGTTCTTGGCCACGCAAGAAGGGCCGCCAACGGTTTTTAAGATGCGTTCGCCACCGGCTGCGCCCACTGGTGCAGCGATTGCTCGCTGGCGACCAAAGCCACTCTCTTCGGTGCGGGTGGTGAATCGCTTGGTGGCAAACAGGACTGCGTCGCACCATTCGGTGATGATGGCACTTGCATGTTTGTGCAGACGAGGTGAGTAGCGATCGTAGGCCGGTGCTTCGGGGTCCTCGAACTTCTCGACCTTGGCATGAGCGATCAAAAAGACCATCATGCCGCGATCACGATGGAGATTGCCGAGTTTGTCGATCAACCGTCGCCAGTAGTCCAAGGCGAGCGTGTAACCCTTGCCGTAGCCGCCACCGACCTTTTCGATCGTCGTGGCCGATTCGCGCCGGCAGACTGCATCCCAAATCAGTCGCTCGAGCCAATCGAGTGAATCGATCGCGACGGTTTGGTAATCGTGCTGCTGGGTCTCTAACTCCGTGAGCGCCGCGACGACATCTTCGAGCGATTTGGCCAGCGGAAACTTGTCGCAATCGATCTCACCTAGACCATCTTCGGTCTGGATAAAGATCGGCTTGGGGGTGGTTGCCGCGAGGCTGCTTTTACCAACCCCTTCGGTACCGTAGACCAAGATTCGGGGTGGCTGTTGGGAACGCCCACGCTGCACTTGCTGTAATAAACTCATCTGCTTTTTCCTTACAAAATCGAACAACGAAATAAATGGGTCAGTGAAAGCAGCAAGCAGGTGGGCACAGGGAGTCCGGACGCTCTATCTGATTGCCCACCGTGGCAAAGAGCGTCACGCCATCCCACCTGCTTGCCGCAGTGGTTCAAATGAAGTCAAAGACACGAGGCTCTTCGTAGCCCGTGGGCCAAGAGTCATTGGCGATGCACGCATGCAGGCGATCGATCGCTTGCTCGTTTTCTTTTTGGGCAAGGTTCAAAACCTCGCTTGAGAGTTGCCAGACGCCGCAGCGGTAGGGTTCTTTCTTCTCCACGGCGATCAGATGGACCGGAACATAGATTCCCAGGGCTTTCGAAAGCACGGCGCGGTAGAAGGCCAATTGATGGGCGTAGCCATAGCGACGCGAGTCGGCTTCGAACCACGTCAGGTCGTCGCACGTTTTGAGGTCAACGATCCCTTGGACCGGTTCGAGCCAGTCGATTCGAATCTGGCACGGGAGTCCACAGTACTCGGCACGAACAACACTCTCGGCGATTCCGTACTGCAGCAAATCGACAGCCGACTCGTGCATCGCGACCGATTCGTTCATCCGCTCGACCATTTCGAACTGAGAATCTGAGAGAACGGGTTTACCAACCGTGGCTGCCCATTCACTCCAGGCTTTGGTTGTAGCGCCGAATGGTTGTTCGGTGCGGGCATTGATAGGGCCGCCGACAGCGAAGTCTTCGCGGAATCGCTCGAGGCCTTCGAGGATCAGCACGTGGGCGGCTCGGCCGACCAAGTACGCGGGCGATTCCTCTTGGGTGCGTGGTTGGGTCTTCTTGCGGTAGTAGAGCTGGGGGCACTTGCGAAAGTCGGCCAGTTGGTGGCTGGAAAGGTATTGCTTCGCTTTGGCGTGATACTCTTCGGCTGATTCGTGGATCAGAAACGACATCGATGGGGACTGATGCATGGCAAACTCCTGCGTTGTTGAACGTGGAAGCGTTGTGCCTCCATATAATTATTTGCCGCTCGACCTCCAACTTCGCGCGCTTCGATCAAAAGACAGGTGAGTGCTCTGACCCTGTATTTTGCTCAATGTGTAGTCTCAGCCGTCTTTGTGACCCTGTAATGAGTCCCACGTGGGGTCATATGTGACTGACGTGACCCTGTAATGTGTCCAATGTGGGGTCATATATGACTGGCGTGACCCTGTAATTTGTCCCATATGACTTTTGAGACTACATATATGACCCTAGATACGTGACCCTGTATTTCCCGAACAATTGCCTCGCGATCGAAACACACCAGCGAGCCAATGGAGGAAATCACATGAGCACGACCAAGAGCAACCGACCAACCGAACGCAACATCGCCAAATGGATCTCGTCTCGAGCCCGACGCATGGGCTTTCGAGGTCACGACATCGAAGACGTCCAGCAGCAAATCATGTTGGTCCTGATGGATTTCCAGCTCGATGCTGAGAAAGCCAACGGGGCATCAAGCCAAACAGCCATTACTTCCGTGATCGATCGACAGCTCCGATTCATGCGCCGCACGCGATTGCGATACAGCGACCGGGTTTCCGGAAGCGAGAACCTGCCAAGCGATGTCGTGGATGGCTCGTACGGTGTGGATTCCGCCAAGCAGGTCAACATGTCCGAGGACCTAGCGATGGCACGATCGCAGCTTTCCCCTTTGGCACAGAGCATCTGTGATGCCCTCTCGGATGGCCAATCGATCAACGAGATCGCACGAACGTTGGGACTGAGTTGGCACACGATCCACAAGCATGTTGATGCGATTCGCGAATGTTTCGCATCGTTAGGACTAAGCGACATGGCCACCTGAACCAACGAAACCAACAACCTTTCCAAAGCGGTCGAAAGACTGCGAAAAGCGGCTGGACTTTCACCGGTAAGTGAGCCTCCTGTGTGCATCGGCATCTGGAGCTCACGAACCCGACGGACAACGAATACTTGGGTTTTGAGAGAAAGCGAGATGACCAATGGATAGTCACGAATCGATCGCTCCGCTAGCGGTCAACGGCAAGGCGGCAGCGAAGATGCTCGGGGTTTCCGAGCGGATGTTTTGGGAGCTACGCAACCGCGGAGAAATCCCCCACATCAAGATCGGACGCCTGACGCGATTTGCGGTTTCAGACCTGAAGCAGTTCTTGGAACTCAAACGCTTGGAGACCGAAATAGACGAATCCAACGGGATCGATGAGCCACCAGATGAGGAATGAACTACCCCATCCAACTTGGAGAAACATTAGATGGCATCGATCACCACCGCCAATTCAGGCAGCAAACGAGCGCTCTTCTACGACGAGACAAAAACCCGCCGCACTGTGTATCTTGGCAGGGTTTCGGATAAAGAGTCTGAGACGATTCGGCGACGCATCGAAGGAATTCTGAGCTCGAAGATTCTCGGAAGTCCGATGGCCCAGGACGATGCGGCTTGGCTAGCCAAATCTCCGGCGCTGCGAGAAAAGCTCATCGCCGTGGGATTGGTCGAGCCAGAGCCGATTCCTGAGAAGGTAATTATCCCAACGCTCGATGCGTTCCTAGATGGCTACATCGCACGCCATGGCAAGAGTCGCAAGCCAGCCACCGTCGCGGTATGGAAACAAGTGGTAGCGAACCTCAAAGAGTACATGCCCGAGGGAATTCGGATCAACCAGATCACTGCGGGCCACGCGAAAGAGTTTCACGAGAAGCTCAAAGCCAGAGGGATGGCTACGACGACGATCCACAAACGGATTCAATTCGCGAGGCAATTCATGCACGATGCGGTCGATTGGAAGATCATCGAAGAGAACCCATTCCTTAAGGTAAAGACCCAAAAAAGCTCGGTGAAGGTCAACGAGTTCGTCCCTCGCGAAGTCGTCGACAAGCTGATGAAGAAAGCCAATCCTGTTTGGCAAGTGATCTTGGGGCTGAGTCGCTACGGTGGGCTTCGCACACCCTCGGAAACGCTATCGCTACGATGGGAAGACATCGATTGGGAAATGAATCGAATGAGCATCCCCGAACCGAAGGTCGAGCATCACGAAGGCCGTGGCATTCGCAGCTGCCCGATCTTCCCTGAGCTTCGACCTATCCTCGACGAAGCGTTCGAAATCTTCGGCGATAAGAGCGAATATGTGGTTGCCGCGCCGCAGTATCGGGCCGCAGCCAACACAGCGATGGGCTGGAAGAACTCGAACCTACGGACCGAAATGACACGACTACTGCGCCGCGCCGGCGTATCGGGTTGGCCACGATTGTTCCATTCGATGCGAGCTAGCCGGCAAACAGAACTCCAGCGAGAGTTCCCGCTGCACGTCGTCTGCTCCTGGCTTGGTAACTCACCTCGAATCGCCCAGCAGAGTTACTTGCTGGTCACCGAGGATGATTTTGCTAAGGCGGCAGGTGTGCAAAAGGTAATGGTGGAGGGGTGATGCTAGGTGGTGTGGGGAGGGTGCCCGACAAAGGGCAACATTACCCGATTTCTGCGATGTCTTGCGGTCCTTGTGCCTTAATGGCATTCGATGCTCGCGTGCTAATCGCTGGGCACTCATCATTGCAGAAATTCGCGATAGTCATTGAACGCAAAGCGTCTTTCGGATGATAGTCTATCCAAGAACGGAGACAGTTTAGCCGTACCGTCTCATTCTTGTCACTTGTCCCGAGTTCCATGAGTCGCTTCAACGCATGAGGCGGACTCCCGGCGTCCCAAACGGCCCAACTTGTAGTTGCACGCAGAGTTTCATCATCGCTCTCTAGCCATTGGATTAAAGTTGCCTCGTCAATCGAACCCGCCCAAATCTGTGACGCCAGATCCGCAGATGCCGCGGCCGCACGGGTCTTGTTCGGATTGGAAAGATCAACAATGATCTTGGCGACATCTATCTTCATTGCACGTAAACACCTGATTATGCGAGTTGTGAAACCATGACGGTCAGCAAAGTTACTTGCTGGTCACCGAAGATGATTTTGCCAAGGCGGCCGGCGTGCCGAAGGTGATGGTGGAGGGGTGAGCTGCTAGGTGGTGTGGGGAGGGGGGCCCGGCAACGGGCTGGCTTACCCGATTTTGCCGATTGATTAACTATGGTTTGGTTCCGCCGATAAAAGGATCCGAATCACGATGGCAGTATCGTTTCATATTCCCAACCTCGGGCATCCGATATCCGACGATCGTACCTTTGTTGGCGATCAATCAGTCCCATACTTGCTGCTGCCAGCGCCATCAACTCCAAGACACGCCATGATCCCATTTCCGATTTATCAAATGCATCCTCGAGCATATCCAGGGCAAGCTCGAGCTCGTTGTGTTCGAGATACTCTTCAAATGCCCGGAGGTCATCAGCACAAATGCCCTCAGCAGCCCCCGAGAAGTGGGAGCGAGCATCACGAAGGAAGCCTTCGGTACGTTTCCAGGAACGAAGCAATTCTTCAGATGTCACAAAAGTTAGCTCCGATTCATATCGATTAAAGATAAAGCTCAGCAGGCCCGCCAGGGGGAGCCATGGTCTGGGAACAACCTATGAGGCAGGGTCTGATGCAGCGTCCTGCCCTGCGTCTTGGGGGATACCAGCCGCCCGCAACTGTTGAGCCAGCGACCACCCGCCCGGTCGCCGGTCCGAACGGAACCACACCATCTGCTGACTCACGCGCTCCGCTCGGTACTGGCCGAAGGAGCACGCCCGGCCGCTGGCCCCGGGGTCGTCGTCGTACCCGAACTCGAACCCGCAGCATTCGCAGCACTCGAATGACGCCCACCCAAACCGGCCGATGTACGGCGGGTCGCCGAGGTTCCCGAACGGGGTGGGCGGCATCTCGGAGTACGCCGGCTCTTGCAGCCCGTGATACCCACAGCACGGACAGTAGTACCGTTCGCCATCCACTCCCGACGCCCTCCTGCGGCCGAACTTGTTCTTATACGGATCAGCCTAAACTCTGTAGACCACACCAATGCAGCCTATACCGCAAGCTAGCCTCGATCCGAAGTTGAAAGATATCGGGCAGTTGCGAGCGGATCAAGAATTTTTGTGGAGTGATAGACTGTTTCGGTCTAGTCTCACCACACCCGCATTTCAGAACATCACTCAGATAGTTCGAATCCTACCGCCTCCACGGGCGTGGATCGGTGCCAGACCGGGGATATGCAAAACCCCAGTGATTTGCCGACTCGCGCGACTCGAAAAACGACTCGATTTTCGGTGCGCGACGCGAAATACAACGCCGCAGGCGCCATGCACCGAGTTGCATGGGCGCTACAGAACTCCAAAGCAATTGGCCAGAAATGCGAAAAACCCTGGGAAAACCAGGGTTTTGCAGCGGAGAGGACAGGAACCGAACTTTTTGATGTTTTGCCTTTGTTTTTATCATCTTTGAAGCTGGTTCCTGGGCTCCAAGCTGGAATTTTAATCCGATTCCAAATTACCTACCCATCTCCATCACCACCCGAAATCAAAGGTAGTAGTAGGTATCCGCCGGGGGATCGCTGTTTGTGGTCGTTGATCGACGCAATGCACTTTCGACCAAAGAATCGGTAACAACTAATCCCCTAAGGCTTTTTTGAGTCGGCCAAAGGCCCTCGAGCCCTGGCGACCATACTCCAAGGCCTCTTGCCGATCGCGATCCTCGGTGGCATGCTCGAGCAACTCAAGCTTCGTTTTGTACACCTGCAACTTCAACTCCGTATACCGATCCAACGGACGGCCCCGAAGATAAGCGCTGACCTTCATCTTGTGCGCCCAATCCTCCTGGATCGGTATCCAATACTCAAGCTTGTCCCACTGTCCGTTTTGATAAGCCGAAAACATCTCGGCCTCGATGCTGTGCATCTCCTTACGTATCTCACCCACCGGCGGATAATAAAGGAAACATCCCAAAACGCTCGCGGCAACCAAGCCACCTAAGGACACCGCTGCAATCGCCCAATCGGGCAAGACGATATCGCGCATCGCAGAACTCTTGGCCGGCGAACTTGCACTAGCACTAGGTGCCTGAACCAACCACCGCATCATCCGCTTCTGGGGATCGAATCGACCAAGCAATCCTCCTGCGCCGAGCAACACTCCACACAATCCCAAAGCAACCGTTTCTGCCGGAGTGGCCGCCTCCTGGAGGACTCGTTTGGCAGATTCCCAATAGTTTTGCTCCCCTTTGACAAAAGGATTGCAGTAGGTATCAAACGCATGGGTGTGATCGGCCGGTTCAATCCCCTTGGGCCGAAGCGGTCTGTCCAATGAATAACTCATCGCCAGAACGATCCCCACCAAACATCCAAGCCAAACCAGCGAACGACGAAAACTGTAGTGCCGAATCATCCATACCAATAACCCTAAGTTCACCCCAGTGCCTAGGGTCAGAAGCGCGAAAGCTGCTGCCACCGAATTGCCATGCTGAAACATCGACGCGACCTGCATGATCGCTGTCATCGGAGTGATGTAAGCCAAAGTGGCAACAGCCGACATCGTCAGTGGTGCAATCGTATCGTCCTTGCCCGCAGCCCGTTGCAACGCACCCGCGGGCAAAAGCATCGCCAAGACCCCAACTCCCACGATCGCCAAGAGCATATACACGCTCGATCGACTCCAGGCTTGGTGAGCCATCGACATTGCCACTGCCGCAATGCGCCTAAGCCCATAGGGTGTCTTGTCCAAAGCTTCAGGTGGCTGCTGGCTGTTTGGAAAGAGCCTGTCCCAGAGCAAGCCTAGAATCGTGATAAGAACAAGCGAGCAAAGACTAAAAGCCAAGATTGCCCATGGATCCGAAAGGGTCAGCCCATACAAAACCGAGATCGGATTGAACAACGGTGCCGTCAGGCCAAAGGCTAAAATCGTTCCCCCAGAAATCCCACTCTTGCGCATCTGATACATCACCGGGATGACTCCGAGCGAACAGACCGGAAGGAGCATTCCTAACAGCCAAGCTTGGGGAAGTTGTCTCCAAGTATTGCCTCCAAAGAGCCGGTAGGTTCCTTCTCTACCAAGAATTCTTTCAAAGATAGCTGCTACAAGCCAACCGACAAAAATCGTCGGACTGGCAGCCACCAATGCTTGAGCCATCCGCGTCAATGCACCAAACACGATCACCTGGATATCCACAGCAAATCTCCTTGGAATGGCAAGTGCTACAAATCCCGCGCAAAGCGATCTAAACGATCCTGCTCGGCCCGACATATCTCATCCAATTGGCCGACTACCTGCCTGAGTTCTTCGAGATTCGATAGGCCTTGGATGTCGGGCGACTCAAGAGCGTGTTTGCGTAACGACTCAGTCCACCGGCTCGACCATGAATCGATGCGTGCAAAGTCTTGGCGTCCAAGATCGCTGTCTGCAGCTAGGATCGGAAGCCATCCGACTAGATCGGCCAGTTCAGCAGAGGCCGTTGGCCACTTCTGGCCCGAACTATTCGCGGTTGCATCCGCAAGAGGATTCGCCAGCAATTGACTCATCCGTTTGCTTGCGCTCAAGATGTCCTGAGGCCAATGCGCTGGAAAGTGCTCGTGCTCTTGTTCCAAGCCATCGCCCTGTGGCTGCTTACAACCCAAGCAAAGTAGACCCAAAATCATGCACGTTGTGATATACAATAAGTTTCGCATCTTCGTAATACCTGCGATAAGGACTCTCAATGAAATGGTACTCGTAGTCGTGCTCGTACTCGAGGCCGTCTTGTATAGCAATTCAGTTCATTTGTCTGCAAATCACCGCGAACCGCTTCGATCAACCATCGGCATCGCAGTAGGTCAAACAGCCATCGAGTACGAGTACCGTTGCACTGAGTACCGCTTCGCTGAGTACGAGTACGAAGAAATCCGATGCGATGCATGAACTTAGTTTTCACCTGCAATATTTCCTTAAAAACTGCGATAGTAATGCACTCTATAAGCGGGGGACAGGAACCGATGCAATTACCGATTCGATGGCTTTTTCGGTCGACATCGCGTTGCTCGATAGCCGGACTGCAAGCACCGGAAACGCCACGGCTTGGATGTCCTCGGGAATCACAAAACTGCGCTCGCGCAGCATTGCATAAGCTTGGGCGACCCGTTGCCATTGGAGCAGTCCGCGCGGGCTGAGTCCCAGCGGAAAACTTCGATTGCTACGCGTGCTTTCGGCAAGATCGAGCAAGTACTCTCGGACCGGCAATTCCACCGCGATGCCCGTGACAGCCTGTTGTAGCAAAACCAACTGGTCTCCTTGGAGAATTTGCTCCGCCTGCAACTCGGTGGTGGTTTTGCTACTGCGAGACAAAAGCTCTAATTCGCTCGATCGATCGGGGTAACCGATCCTGAGTTTCATCGTGAAGCGGTCGAGTTGGGCTTCTGGAAGTGGATACGCTCCGACGCTCTCGACGGGATTTTGTGTTGCAAGAACCAAGAACGATTCGCTCAGCGCGTGGGGTTGGCCATCGATCGTGACTTGCCTCTCGGCCATCGCTTCAAACAATGCGCTTTGGGTTCGGGGTGTCGCGCGATTGATTTCGTCGGCAAGCAGTACATCGGCAAAGACCGGACCGGGGCGAAATTCAAATTCACGCGACTTTTGATTCAACACACTGAATCCAGTCACGTCGCTAGGTAGCAAATCGGGTGTGCATTGAACCCGCATGAACTTACCTCCGACGGCTTTGGCAAGTCCCTTGGCCAGAGTCGTTTTCCCGAGACCCGGCAAGTCGTCAAAAAGCACGTGGCCTCTGGCTAGTAAACTGGCCAGTAGATACTCGACGACTTGCGGTTTTCCGAGCAGGACTTGGTTGAGTTGCTCACGGAGTCCACCGATCCAAGTTTGAATCTCTCGGTTGGTCGGAGCACTTGGTGGCTCGGTTTTGGTCAACGCATTCATTGTTTTTCTAACCTGTCTTGTGGTTGTCTGTTATTGGTGTAGGAGCTTACCCCGGGTGCTGTTGCCGTTTTGAGTCCCGAAAAAATGATCGAAAGGAGGACTTGGCCGATCAACCTTTCTTGTTGCGGTTCGAGTTGACGCATCTGGACTGGTGCATAGGCCATTTGTTGTACGATCCGAATGAAGCCTTGGGCCACTCCTGGCGAAACGCTCGATCGCAAGGGCAGTTGTTGGCCCAGCCAATGTTCGAAGGTCGAGTGCACGGGCATCGGTTCATTCCAAAGCCACATGCGCCATCGAAGAAGTCGAAGGCTATGGCGAAGTTTCGACGTGGCAGGTAGACAGAGTGAAAACATCGAAAGGCTACAGATCGCAAGTTGGGCCAAGCGTTGGCGGAAATAGCAACTCAGGACAATCGCACTGCCCATTGCAAGAGTTTGAATCGGGTGATTTCTAAAGTAGTCTCGACAGGCCCAGGCCATTTCAATGCCCCATTGTTGCCAAGTCATCCATTCGCGGGGAACCGGATAGGATCCTGTCGGTTCGATGGCCACCCACATTCCATGGACGTGAACTTCGGCCCAGGTGTGGAGGTCCTCAGGCATGATTGCCGTTTGACCTGCAATCCGGTCGAATCGTTTCTCGGTAGCAAAAAAACCTGTGCAAAGGCGACAAGGGATTCCCAGTTGCCGGATCATGACGGCAGCGGCTGATGCCATCAGGTAATCGGGGCCACGCTTGGCATCGAGCACATGATCGACCACATCCTTGCAGTCCACAGGGGCGCTTGCAGTAGGATCGTTTTTGAATTTTCTCAGCCCATCGACGATCGCTTCGACGCGATTCCAGTCGGTTGCCTTGCTTGGCAACGGGCGAAAGACTTCTTCGCAAAAAGCCTGTACCTTTTCCGATGGCTTTTCGTGCAAGCCCTCAAGATGGGTGTAAGCTCCGATCCAATCGCGATGCCCGTGGGTCGTTTGAGAGTGGTGAGCATTTTTGCCGTGGGAGAGTTGTTGAAAGGTTGAACTAGGAACTCGCAGTAGGTGCAATTGCGGTATCTGGTAGAGTTGATGAACGATGGTCAATTGAGGAACATAGTCGCGGTTGGGCATCATCAACTGTCCGTCATTGGTCCAACTGAAAAAATCCGGTTGGTCGATGCGGTCGATATGAACATGGGTTGTCAACGAGGGTGCCAAGAGCCTCGGTGATTGAAAGTTGATGATCTTGGTGGCCAATCGTTCACGTACCGAGTACACCAATTCCGATGGAGGGAACTGGACCTGCATCCAAGGCTTATCCTGGATCGAAAGCATTGATGGATTGCGGTTCGCTTTGGAGTCGATGAGATCCTCCGAATGCGTCCAGACGTTCTCCTCAAAATGATCGTACGACTCGACACGGAACCACTGTGGGGTTTCGCCGATGAGATAGGCGATGGCTTTCGAATCGCTCCCCTTGGGCTGATATTTTTTGTCGCTGGCTTTGGGTTGACGGACGGCAGAAAACTCTTTGCTGTTTTTTTTGCTCTCGGTCGCCTCTCGCTCCATCTCCTTGATCTGGTTGTCCAAGGAGATCGCGCGAGCGTACCGTCTGTTCTTGGGTGGGGTTTCCCCGTAAAGATCGGAAACCAAGTCGTACATGGAAGGAACTTCGGACTCTAAGAACAGGTCGCTGTCGACGGGTCCAAACGTGTAGGCGTCATCCTTGGCTGCGATGAGCATGTCGCCATCACCCACACCTTGCCGAGCCCAACTTTCGCCTCGGCGATTCCCGCCCGAAGTCGGCATGAAACCATCTAAGCGATTGGCAGCGTCTTTCGAGACCGTGTTCCAGGCCAGAAAACCCAGGGCCGAGAGTCCCAAGAGCCCCAGAATCGATAATCGCAAGGGGACAACAGGGGCCGTTTGAGAAACCAAGAAACCGTCTTCGATCGAATCCCAATAGCGAGCCATCAACCACCAGCAAGCTAGGATCGTAAATGGGGCTGCGATCTGGATCATGTCCGCTCGATCCGAAGAGGCCAGTCCAAAGAGGATCAAAAAGCAGCTGATCAAAAACGATAGCCACTCTTCACGCGATGTTCGAGCCACGGCTGCTTGCCACAAACCGGCCATTTGCAGCATCGCCAAGGCGACCAGCTCGGTTGCTTCGCCCGATGAACCCAACGCACCGACCAGGATGCATCTGGATAACCACGGTGTCAAAACAACAACCAGACCGATCCCCCAAACCCACGCATTCGAGACGTTCTTGTGTAGCGAAAAAAATCGATCACCGAAACGAGGGATCAAGACCAACCGAACCAAACAGCACCAACCGGCAAGAATTCCAATTTCAGACACGAGCCACATCGGATCCGATGTGCCTGAGTAGCGCAGCATGGAAATGCACCAAGTGGCAAGCAGCGCTAGAACCAAAGTCCCAAGGCCAGAGGACATCTTAGCTCCTCCCTGTTGCATGAGCCAAGAATTCAGCTCGGGTGTCTGCGTTCCCGAGAACACCGTTTTGGCTGCGGCAAAACGCTTGCCAAGCTGCTTGAAGTTGATCGTCCCAGAGCAAGCCTAATGGAACTTCTGGGATGACATCAAAACGGTATAAACTACGGGATTCACTCAATCCTTCAACATGCGATTCGATCTGATCGCGTTGGTTCCAAGAGATCGTCACAGCGATATTGGGTTTGATCTTTTGCGATGCTCTGGGGACTTGCAAGTCCGCTTCGTCGTTGGACGCATCAGGGCTCCAAAGGGCTAAACGATCCAGGAAGCCTTGGCGCTGGGACGGAACAAAGCGTTGGGCGATGCCTGAAATCTCGTGTCGGCCCTCTAGGTCGATGTAGACCGACCAGTGATGGAGTTGGAATTGTTTGACCAAGGATGCCAATACTCGCAGCATTGCATCGAGGGTCTGAGGACTTGCGCTGCGAGACTTCTGGACATCGAGTCCGATGAGAACACTTTGACTGGCGCTGGCTTGTCTCTCGAAAACAACCAGTGCATCGCGCCGTGCAGTCTGAGCCCAATGCACCTGGCGTAACGAGTCGCCAGGCCTGTAGGGTCGGACGCCAGTCCAATCCCCTTCGTCTCCAACTCGATCCGATAGGCTGCCCGTTCCGAACTGTTGGCTGGCAATCTGCGTTGGAGAATCGATGAGTCGAGTGCTCCGAGGCCATACGATCAGTGGCTCGGGTACAGCAATCGGTTGACTTGAATTCCAAATCCCAAAGGGAAAGGCCGTCTGGAGATGAACCACTTGCCTTGGATACTCGCCTCTCCTCTGTGGAACTGTTGACCATGTGAATGTGCTTTTGGCAAAGCCCGGGATCTTTTGCAGGCTGATTCGTTGTTTGTCGAATCCTTCTGGCACAAGTCCCGGATCCAAATCCAAAGACAGACCATAAGCAGGCCAAGGCCATCGGTTAGCAATGACTAACGTGGTCTGGATCGATTCAAGTTCTTGGCATCGAGTCGCGTTCCAACTCAGTTGGCCGCGAATACCGAGCATCGAAATCCATGGCCAGAGCGATCCAATCATCGCCACTGACGCGATTCCCGCCGTTGCCAAGAAGGCTTGAGGTGAAACGTACAATCCCAAGAGGATCGACGAAAGGAACGCAAGGATTACCCAACCGATTGGTTTTTTGAGCCAGTAAACGTAACGATTCGCCCAGGGACAAAAATCGTGGTTCAAGGCTCCTGATACTTTGCCTAACATGCAAACACCAAGCCTGTAGATTCGTTGAGAACAATCCATCGGTTGCACTCAACCGATGCGAACGAAGCTATAGAGCAGGCGGTCCGCGAGAGTGCCAAGCGACGACGATGGCACCACAGAAAGAAGATGTTTGTTCGACCGTCGCATCGTAAAGCATGAGGCTTTCGATGGATTCAATCGGCTCGAAACCTTGCGAGGCCTGGGCAATCGACCACCACAGTTGACAACCCTCGCAGGAGGTTGTTTCCGCCTCGATCGATGGTCTGCCATCGTAGGATTCAAGCTTGGAATTCTCGTTGCTGTAAGAATCGTGGCAGCAGTGATGCTGACAATCGGATGCTTGAGAATCCGAAGACGCTGAAACCGAGCCTTGGGAGTGCTGATGACTGCCGGCCCAATGGTGAGCACCGAACCCAAAAACCGCGAACCAAACGTAAACCAACAGGATCCAAAAGCGGGATCGCTGATTGCGGTTCGTTTGGAAAATGGAGGGACTCATGGCGTTTAAGCGGATCGGGACGGGTTTAGGAGAATCAATGATAATACGGCATCGTCTGGGAAATGTTCAAGACATTCCAAAAAATCACTGTACAGTCCCCTTGGATTCTCCCCCCGGGAGCGGCGTTTTGACGCGAAACTCAGGGAATATTCCTCGTTTGCACACTTATTTGTCAGGGAACGGGTCGTTTTTGCCATTTGGAATTTGCTTGGAATTCGCCTAACACCGATACTATAAAGATCAGCTGGGGTTGAACATCATCAGACTGGTTCAGAATTCGCACCCATTGAACAAGAGTTGAGAAAATGAAATTCTTCGTCAAGAACCAAAAAGGCCCTGCATCTTCGCAACCGCGGCTCGGCTTTACCCTGGTGGAACTTCTGGTGGTCATTGCAATCATCGGGTTATTGGTGGGGTTGCTCTTGCCTGCAGTCCAAGCTGCCCGTGAGGCCGCCAGGATGATGAGTTGCAAAAATAATCTTCACCAGATCCACTTGGCTACGGATAATTTTCACGCCGCGTTCAAATGCTATCCACCAGCTAGATATCAACCCCGGCCAGGCGATGCAGCTTCGAGATCCTGCGGTGGGAATGAGACGACTTGGTTGGTTCGGATCCTGCCATACATGGATCAAAGCAATCTCGAAAAAATGTGGGATTACTCCATGCCCTACGCATCCCACGATGACACCGTGAGAACCTCGGCCCCTGCCACTTACAGTTGCCCGTCGCGACGCGGTTCAGATGACACCAAAGGCATCGGTAGTCTCGTCAGTGGCAGCACGCGTTGGGTGACACTGCCATGCGGCTGTCGCTATCCGATCTTTTCGGACGAAGGAAGTGCTGCTGGGGCGTTGGGCGATTACGGTGCCAATCACGGAGACCTCTCTCCGGGATCCAGTGGTCTTCCAACTGATTTTAATTACGGTGGAAACGGAACAGGAATCATCATTTCGAGCCGACCGAATTGTGCCGGAGGCAAGCCGGTCAGTTGGGAAGATCGAATCTCTTCCAAGAATGTTTACGACGGCATGAGCAATACATTCCTCGTGGGCGAAATGCATGTGCCGATGGGCAAGCTCAAGCAGTCTCCCGAAGACGCTTTCATCTTCAATGGAGATAACCTCTATAACTTCGCCCGTGTCGGTGGACCTGCTGTTCCGATTGCCAAGGATCCTCGGGCCCTAGGCAATGACTTGGTTCGCTGGGGAAGCTGGCATATCGGTTCGTGTCAATTCGTTCTAGCCGATGGTAGCGTTCGAGCCATCAGTGCAAGTATCGATACCGACACGCTTGGCCGCCTTTGCAATCGAAATGACGGTCTGGAAATTTCGGATTTCGAATGACCATCGATTTTGTGATTCGTGACCGGCGTTGGATTTGCATCTTAGCTGTCTTGATGCTTGTTGGTTGCAACTCCGGAAAGCTCAAGACTTATCCTGTGCAAGGCCAAGTGGTCTTCGAGGACGGCTCGCCGGTGAAGGTGGGAACCGTCGAGACCAAGGCTTTTGGAAAGTCTATTCAGGCGACTGGTTCGATCGCCACGGATGGTTCATTTACGCTTACAACCTATCGCGAAAACGACGGAGCGATCGCCGGAGAGCACGAGGTGGTGATCGTGCAATTCATACCTATTGAGGAAATTCCTAACTACCGCCCAAGCACCATGGGCGTGGTTCATCGCAAGCATGCTTCCTATAGCACCAGTGGGTTGACCATGAAGGTGGTTCCCAACGCGGAAAACAAGATCAAACTTGTCGTTTCGGGAGCAAATCCTGTGGGTCAAAATCCCAAGGATCACGGCCACGACGAAATTCCCAAGGCTCCTGGGGATATGCCAACGGCCCCAAAATAGCTCAGCATCCTATCGAGCTTCTACTGGTGAATTCCTTCTTTTGGCCGCTCGGTAGCAGGTGACCAACTGCGGTTTCTTCGTTACAGTAGTCTTCCGCATCGTTGTCAATGTCGTCCGATTCTATTTCCTCTAGCCAATCTCCCTGCGAGGTTCATCCATGTCCAGTTCGAAACTCAAACGTCTCTGTATTGCTTTGGCCATCGCAAGCAATCTGCTGCCATCAATGACCATCAACACCGCCACAGCCGATGAAGGCATGTGGCTCTTTAACGCACTTCCTAAAAAGCAACTCTCGACAAAATACAATTTCGAACCAACTCAGCAGTGGATTGATCATGTGATGCTCTCGAGCGTTCGATTCAACTCTGGTGGCTCGGCATCGTTCGTCTCTTCCAATGGCCTTGTCCTTACCAACCATCACGTGGCCGCCGATACGCTCTTCAAGCTCTCTACCGCCGAGCACAACTACAATGAAGACGGTTTTTTGGCAAAGACATTCGAGGAGGAGATCCCTGCAACGGATCTTGAACTCAATCAACTCATCAGCATCGAAGATGTGACAGCCAAGGTCAACGAAGCGGTCAAGTCCGACATGGCGCCGGCAGATGCTTTCAAAGCCCGCCAAGCTGCCATGGCGCAAATCGAAAAAGAATCGCTCGACAAAACGGGGCTTCGCAGCGATGTGGTAACGCTCTATGGTGGGGGGCGTTATCACTTGTACCGCTACAAGAAGTACACCGATGTTCGGCTCGTTTGGGCCCCCGAAGCTGCATCGGCATTCTTCGGTGGCGATGCAGACAACTTCGAGTATCCTCGTTACTGTCTGGATGTGACATTGTTCCGGGTTTACGAAGATGGCAAGCCAGCCAAGATCGATCATTACCTCAAGATGGATCCCAATGGAGCCAAAGATGGCGATTTGGTTTTCGTATCGGGTAACCCTGGACGCACCCGCCGAATATTGACCTCCGATGCTGTCGAGTACCAACGCGACACGGCCCTGCCTCGCACATTGAACATGCTGCGACGTAAAGAGATCGCCTTGCAACAGTATGGACTCGAAGGTCCCGAGCAAACCCGGCGTGGTCGCGATGACCTTTTTGGCGTTCAGAACTCCCGCAAAGCCTACACCGGGATGCTCGCAGGAATCCAAGACCCTTCGTTTGTGGAATCCAAACGCAAGAGCGAGCAAGAGATCTTCAGTACGCTCAAGTCCGATCCCAAACTCTCTGCACTCGCGGGAGCTTGGGATACGATCCGACAACTCCAAGACAAACGTCGCGAGATGATCACCAAGGGGGCTTCGCTCCGCACCCAACTGGCGGGTTTTGCTGAGAAAATCGTCTTGATGGCAACTGAGGACACCAAACCCAGTGCGCAGAGACTGCGTGAATTCCGAGATAGTGCACGCCAATCGCTCGAGCAAGAACTCTTCTCTGAAGTACCCGTGTACGAAGATTTAGAGAGAATGCTCTTGGCTGATGAACTCTCCCGTTTGGCTGAAGATCGAGGTGGTAACGATCCGCTTGTGAAGTCCGTGCTGGCCGGGAAAAGCCCCCGCGCTCGCGCTGCGGAAATCATCGCAGGAACGAAACTCGGCAGCGCCCAAGCTCGCAAGGAATTGGCAAAGCAAGGTCTCGATGGTATCAAAAATAGCACGGATCCTTTGGTGGATATGATCCGAAAAATGGAGTCCGAGTACCGCAAGATTCGAGAGGCAACCGAAGCTATCGACGAGCAAGAGCGACAAGCTTATGCTAAAGTCACCGAGGCGAAATTCGCCGTCGGTGGTGATTCGGTTTATCCCGACGCGACCTTTACACTTCGGCTCTCCTACGGGGCCGTTTCAGGATACGAAAGCAACGGTAAGCAGATTCCATCGAGCACCAAGCTTGGAGGTGCCTTCGAGCATGAAAAAGTTCACTTGGAAAAGGACCCTTGGGTTTTGCCCAAGAGTTGGCATGCTGCCAAGGATAAGATCAATCCTGATACTCCATTTAATTTTGTTTCGACCTGCGACATCATCGGAGGCAATTCAGGTTCTCCTGTAGTGTCTCGAGATGGGGCTATGGTTGGAATCATCTTTGATGGCAACATCGAAAGCCTGCCCGGGGACTTCTATTACTCCGATAAGCAAGCTCGATCGGTATCGGTTCACATTGCTGGAGTATTAGAAGCGATGCGAAAGATCTACCAAGCGGGCCATCTTGCAGACCAAATGGGGAAATAGTTTGTATTACTTACAAGCCCTAGCGGCATTTGTTCTCTGGGGCATATTTCCTTTGTATTGGAGACTGCTCAAACATGTCAGCGATCCGGTGGAGATCATCGGCCACCGGATCGTTTGGTCGCTTCTGACTCTGGTGCTATGTATCAGCTTGTTGTCCCAATGGAATGAGATTCGCCAGACATTTGCCAATCGCAAACGGCTGTTGCTGGCAGCCCTTGCGGCGGTGCTCATCAGTATCAATTGGTTGGTTTTCATCTGGGCAGTACTCAATCAGAGCGTCGTCGACGCTAGCCTTGGGTATTTCATGAATCCGCTTTTCAGTGTCGTGCTCGGGGTTTTGATTTTTCGTGAGAAGCTCAACTTACCTCAGTGGCTCGCTGTCGGCATCGCCGCGATAGGGTTGCTTTTAAGCTCGCTTGAAAGCAAAAGGATATGGGTATCGGTCGCTTTGGCTTTTTCCTTCGCACTTTATGGCGTGGTCAAAAAGCAGACCAAGCTATCGGCGGTGGCAGGCTTGGGACTCGAAACGGCGATCCTCGCCCCAGTGGCTTTGGTGTACCTTTTGCAGGCTTGGCTCCATCAGTCACAAAGCCATTCGACCCAGACCATCGGGTTGTTAGCTCTAGGCGGGCCGATCACAACCATACCGCTTCTACTGTTTGCCTCTGCATCCAAACGGGTACCTTTGGTGGCCATGGGGATGTTGCAATACATCGGACCGACGATTCAGTTTGGAATCGGTGCATTTATGGATCACGAACCGATCGATCGATGGCGGTTGCTGGGTTTTCAATGCGTAAGCGTACAGAGGCCTGACCAGGTTTCATTGGAGCTCAGGCTTGCGGTTGTTGACGGCGTTTGTTAGGCCGATAAGAAGCTTGAGCGGTTTGCGGCCCAGCGAGCCAGCATGTCGGTAGCATG